>Ga0209018_1000011_pt1 | contig 184208 bp, 157 predicted proteins | sample YNPBryBLVA2012_FD_185814 | JGI IMG/M metagenome (GOLD analysis project Ga0209018, IMG submission 185814) | Anoxygenic and chlorotrophic microbial mat microbial communities from Yellowstone National Park, USA - YNP Bryant BLVA 2012 (SPAdes)... ... | reverse complement strand
AGACATATCCCTTTTCAAACTTGGGAAGGCAAACCGTGACACAAGGTATTGTGACCGTCTTCGGCGGAGCATCTCCCCGGCCCGGCTCGCCCGCCTACCAGGAAGCCTACCTCGTCGGGAAGCTGCTGGCACAGGCCGGTTACACCGTCGCTACGGGCGGCTACACCGGCACGATGGAAGCCGCCAGCCGGGGCGCAGCGGAAGCGGGTGGCCACGTCATCGGCGTGACGTGCGAGAAGCTCAACTTTTGGGAGAAACGGTCGCTCCGGGCGAACCCCTGGGTTAAAGAGGAAATCTGTCTGCCTACCCTGCGCGAACGGCTTTACAAGCTGGTCGAGTTCTGCGACGCGGCAGTGGCCCTGCGCGGCGGCATCGGCACACTGAGCGAAATCTCGCTGACGTGGAGTCTGATCCAGGTCGAGGAAATTAAGCCTAAGCCGTTGATCCTGTTGGGGCGCGCCTGGGGCGATCTGCTGACCCGGTTCTACGGCGACGGCGAATACATCCGGCAGGAGGACATGCGGCTGTGGACATGCGTCGATAGACCGGAAGAAATCCTGGCAGTGCTGAACGGCGTCGTCTCCCCTGCAGACCCGCAGCCCAAATGAAATCTTTCCGCCGGGAAGCGGTTGAAGCCGTTTTGTGGCAAAATGAGGACAAACGGACTCGCGCCGACGGGCTGGCTTCCCGGCGTGCGCCGGGTCGCTCAGCAGCAGACAAGACGAAGGTAAAACCGTTATGAGCGCCTATACCAAGGCGGCCAGTTTTGTGCTGGATTCGCTGTGGGAAGATGATAGCTTCCGGCAGTATTTCTACGCTCTGGGGGCGGAGTTGGCCGACCTGGGTCGGTTGAGCCAGATCGTGTTTGAACCGGCCTATGTGCGTTTTAAGGCGGCATTGGACGCCGATGCGCTGTTCCTGCTGGAAACACAGGTCACCACCGACCTGCTCACGCCGTTACAGCGACAGCCCGGCTTCCGCGAGATGTGGGCCGCCTGGGACGAAACCACGCGGGAGGAGTTCATCCGGGAACAGTCGGAATTACAACTGGCAAAATTACTGATCCAGGTTTATGATCGCCAACTCGCCGACTGCTACCAGAACGCCTACCGCGCCTACCTGGAGGCCCGAAAAAAGGAGTAGGGCCGGGGGCCGACCCTATCGGACCCATCTGCGCTTGTGAACACTGACCACCCGGCAAGGAGTTTGTATGTCGTCCCCGAAAGGCGTCACGCCGCGCAGCGAAGATTATAACCGCTGGTATACCGACGTTGTGCAAAAGGCCGAGCTGGCCGACTATGCGCCCGTGCGCGGCTGCATGATTATTCTGCCCTACGGCTACGAACTGTGGGAGGCGATCAAAAGCGGCCTGGACCGTCGCTTCAAGGCGACGGGCCACCGCAACGCCTACTTCCCGCTGTTTATCCCGGAGAGCTTCCTCAAAAAAGAGGCCGAGCACGTCGAAGGCTTCTCACCGGAACTGGCCGTCGTGACCATCGGCGGCGGCGAGCAGTTAGCCGAACCGCTGATCGTGCGCCCGACCTCCGAGACCATCATCGGCCACGCCTACGCCAAATGGATACAGTCCTATCGTGACCTGCCCGTGCTGATCAATCAGTGGGCCAACGTAGTCCGCTGGGAGATGCGCACCAAGCTCTTCCTGCGCACGATGGAATTCCTGTGGAACGAGGGTCATACCGCCCACGCCACCCACGACGAGGCCGAAGAGGAAACGCTGCGGATGCTGGATGTCTACGCCGATTTCGCCGTCAACGACGCCGCCATCCCGGTCATCAAGGGGCGTAAGAGTCCGCAGGAGAAGTTCGCCGGGGCGCTGCGCAGTTACACAATTGAGGCGATGATGGGCGACCGGAAAGCCCTGCAATCCGGCACGAGCCACAACCTGGGCCAGAACTTCGCCAAGGCTTTCGACATCAAATTCCTCGACGAGAACAACGATCTCCAATATTGCTGGACCACCAGTTGGGGTCTCAGCACACGCTTCGTCGGTGCGATCATCATGACGCACGGCGACGATAAGGGGCTGCGCCTGCCGCCGGTGATGGCCCCCTACCAGGCCGTCATTGTGCCGATCTACAAGCGCGACGACGAGCGAGGCGCCGTGATGGAAACCACCCGGCGCATCCGGGCAGAACTGGAAGACGCAGGGTTGCGCGTCCACGTCGATGACCGCGAGGGCCAGACTCCCGGCTTCAAGTTCAACGACTGGGAGATGCGCGGCGTGCCGCTGCGGCTGGAAATCGGGCCGAAGGACGTGGAAAAAGGCACGGTAGCTCTGGCCCGGCGTGACCTGCCCGGCAAGGAAGGCAAGCAATTCGCGCCGCAAACCGGCGTCGTGCAGACGGTTCAGGCGCTCCTCAAGGATATCCAGGCGACCATGCTCCGCCAGGCAACCGAGTTCCGCGACGCCAACCTGCATGAGGTCGTGGGCGACTACGCGAAGTTCGGCGAGATTGTGCGCGATGCCTGGGCGCTGACGTGGTTCTGTGGCGGGGCAAACTGCGAGGCAAAGATCAGAGAAGATCACCAGTGCTCATCGCGCTGTTTCCCGCTGGACCAGCCCCATCCCGGCGAGCAAGGGCCGTGTATCGTCTGCGGCGGGATGGCCGCCGAGATGGCCTATTTCGCCAGGTCCTACTGATCGTCTCAGGGGCGCGCCAGAACGCGCCCCTGTTCAACTCCGGCTTGCCCCCAGAAAAAACGTTTGCTACAATTGTCCGGTAGCTTTAACCACCTGGAAGATGTACGCGGAAATAAATTGGAACTAAATGCTTTTCTTCAAAATGAGCTTTAAAAAAACAAGGCTGTATTCAGACCATAACTTCGCCAGCCGGGAAGCCAGACGCTTTTCCGGGTAGACGGGTGTTTTCTCAAGGCCACCCACTCTGCAAGTTCTGTTAAACGACGTAGGGTTATTTTTTAGTTTTAGGAAGTCACATGGCGTCATACTTATTCGTTGATGTCGAAAATCTGCTGGCCCGGCTGCGCCAGCGGGGAATCTCCATCGACCTCTACGAAATGGCAAGCGGGTTACGCGGCGGTGCGGCATTGGCCGCCGGCCTCGCCAGCCCACGCGATCTGGTCGCCGTCGCCATCGCCAACTGGGAGCAGTACCAGACCGGCTACGGTGGTGTGGTCAATGTACGGCAGGTCTTCGAGTCGTGCGGCTTCGAACTGTGCCACGTGGCCGACCGGCGCGACATCGAATTTATTCTGCGCACGGACTATCTGGACAAAGACCCCGTCATCGGTGAACTGATCATCGCCACCAATGACCCCGCTATCCTCAGTATCCTGGATGGCCTGCGCCTGGCCCCCAGCGCGCGGGTGCGCATCTGGGGGGAGCTGAGCGTCACACTGTCGGCCCCCTCGAACACGATTTTTCAACCGCTGGAGACAATCCTCGGCTTCCAGGGATCGCTGGTCGCCCTGTACATCGACTTCGAGAATATCGCCATCAGCCTGGACAAACAAGGCTATACCGTCAATCTGGAACATCTGATCGCGCGTATCATCCGGCAGGCACAGGCACACGGGCAGGTCATCCACATGGCCGCCTATGCCCCCTGGGGACAACGCGGCAGTCTGCCTCCGCTGGTAGATAACATGGGCCGCGAGATCAGCGACGAAGCCCCGACCCGCCTGGCCCTGGCAAACATCGACCCGATCTTCAACCTGCCGGGTAAAAACAGCGCCGACATGCGCATCGCCAGGGATGTGCTGGCCGATCTGATGCATCCCGAAGGGGCAGATGTGTTCATCCTGGCAAGCGGCGACCGGGACTTCAACGAGATCATCAACACCCTGCGCGCCCACAACAAACAGGTCATCGTGTGGGGCGTGCGCGGCAGCGTCAGCCGCCAGGTCGAAACCAACCCCGGCGTGCTGATCGAGTACATCGAAGACTTCACCACCATGCAGCCTCACGAGGCACTGGGGCGGCTGTACACGGTGGCCTTCCCAGTGGCCGAAACCGCCTCCGTCGAGGTCAGCCCGTCGCAGTGGGTCAGCGCCATTCTCCAATACGACCGCCTGCACAACGGCGACGACTGCATCCCACGCGACCTGCTAGAACGCCAACTGGTGGCCGTGAACGCCGTTGTCTCGCAGGAGCGCGCCTCCGACCTGATCACCCAGGCGCTGGCGATGGGGCTGTTCCGGCCCTGTCCTCACGATGATAACGCCCTGACGATCAATCCTACCCATCCGCTGGTAGGTCAGACCCGCCTGGTGCGTGACCGGATTGTGGCGCGCGTGGCAAATACCCTGGACGTGCGTAACTGGGAGTACGTTAACTACGGTTTTTTGCTCAAGGGCATCGCCATGGACCGGGAACTGGATCGCCCCGGCCTGAATATGAACGACCAGTGGCGCTCCGAATGGATCGATTGCCTGGTGCGAGAGGGTATTTTGCAGCGCGAACTGGTGCCTCACCGCCACAACCCCGACGACCTGGTGCCCGTGATCCGGCTTTCCAGCAGCACCCTGCACCGCCTGGAACGGACGGATGGGGCCGAAGGAACGCAGCGACACGAAGACCTCTTCGGCGTGGTGGCCGAGAGCGACCTGGAAGCGATGCAGCGGCGGATCGTCGTCAGCATCGAGCAGTTCACCAGTTTTCGCGGTTTTCAGTGGTGTCCCCTGGGTAGCCTGCACCGTCGCCTGCGCCCCCGCGATCCGGGCATGGTGTTCCAGCGCGCCATCGAAAGCCTGCTCGAACAGGGCGCCGTCGCCATTCAGGAATACGACAACCCGCAGAGCGAGTTCAAGACCAAAGGCATTTCTCTGACGCGAACCGCGCCGCTGGTAACGACGATTCTGGCGGAACGGGACCTGTTTGTGCGCGCGTTGCTCTCACTGTACGACCGCCACGAAGCCATCGCCCAAACCACGCAGACCACCGAAACCGGGATGAACGAGGAAACCCTGACCCTGTGGCTGTCGATTATGGAAGATGAAAACGTCATCAATCCGGTGCCGGGCCGGAGCGGGCAATATAGCCTGTTCCGGACCCATCACACCGTCATGTCGGTGGCCGAGCAGTCCACCTGACGCCGGGAGAACAAATCGTATCGCTGAGGTAGCTGCAAAAGAGAACGGGGCATGGAATCTTCGCGCAGGCCGCTACGACATGAGGTTTTGACGTGGTCCGATGTGGATAAGCTGATCGATATTCTGGTGCCCCAGATACGCAGCGTGGCCTCGTTCGACACCATGATCATGATCACGCGCGGTGGGATTGTGCCCGGCGGGTTGCTGGCCGAGGCCCTGGATATCCGCAACGTGCTTAACGCGGCGGTCCATTTCCCCGCCGAGCCACACCCGGCTATGCTGCTGGCCTGGCCGCAGTTCATCCAGTTTCCCGCCGATGAGCTGGTTAATGAACGGCGCGTGCTGATCGTCGATGATGTGTGGGGCAGCGGGCGCACCAGCACCGCCGTCCGCAGCCGCGTCGAATCCGCAGGCGGTATCCCCGCCACCTGCGTGCTGCACTTTAACCCGTATCGCTCGCTGTTCACGCGCGCCGAACCCGACTTTTACGGCGCTGTGACCGACGCCTACATCGTCTATCCCTGGGAACTGGACCGAGGCGTGTACGGCCTCGACCTGCCTCAACCGAAAGCGGGCAACTGACGGCGGCGCGGCGCGCTCACGCCAGGGAGTCGAAGGGAAACTGGCGGTTCTCGTACAGCCGGATCACGTCGTTCACGGCCTGCCGGGCGCTGCGTTGCACCCAGGCGGGATAGCCGTAATCCAGACAGTACAGTTCAAATTCTTCCTGGTCCAGCACCTCGCAACGGCCATCGGGCCAGATGCGCACGTCCAGATCGAGATCGACAAACGTAACGCTGTCTGCGGTGATGGTTGGAGGCAGGCTAACGTTACAGTAATAGTTTCCCAAAGTGCCTTCGGCGGTGTAGTTGATGAAAATGTTGTACCAACGATCCCGCCAGAAATGCAGTTCCGAACGCCGCGTGATAAGCTGCTCGAAATTGCGCGTGTAGTGACGCAGCAATCCCCCCATCTGGCTGCTGAGATGAACATGGTTGCCGTTGAGGGCAACCAGCGTCGCCGGCCAGCTGTAATGCTGACTGAGATCGTACTTCAGCGCATTCACCTGCCAGAGCGCCATACAACCCCTCCTGACCGCCGACCCATGTCAGAGCAAAGTATACTCCGCCAGCTCTTCACTGCCAAACTGCTATTTTTAATCTTATCTTCGTACATAAACTTATAATAAGTGGGTTGGCAATTTCAAACGCAGATTAAAAGGTTCTACCTTGCCTCCTATATCTCGACAGGATATACTTGAATTAACTGTAATCCGATGACTGGAAAGGGCCATGTCGCACCGTTACCTCGTGTTGGGCTTACTGGCCGAAGGGCCTATGACCGGATACGAAATAAAAAAACGGGTCGGCACGGCACTTCAAGCGGTCACGAATGCCAGCTACGGGACGCTCTACCCTACCTTACACCGCCTGCTCCAGGAACAGGCCGTGCATATGGAAGAGCATCCCCAGGCTCACCGTCCGGCCCGCAAAGTCTACCAGATTACGGAGCGGGGACGGCGGGAGTTAGAACTCTGGCTGCGGCAGCCCGCCGCCGCCGATCAGGTGCGGCGTGAATTCTTGCTCAAGTTGTTCCTGGCGCGCAACCTGCCGCCCGACGAGCTGAAGGCGCTGCTTCAACAACGGCAGCGCCAGACCATCGCTCAACTGGAGGCGCTGCACCAGGCAGATACAGGAGGCCAGGCGGAAACGCCAATCAATCAAACCTGGGTGCGAGACTATACTATCGAAATTGTGCAAGCTGAGTTAAACTGGTTAAATCGTCTCATGCAGCAGCTTGAGGCAGTCGCTGTAGCGGGATACGTTGATCCCCGGCTTTAAATTCATCGCAAAGGCGGTTAATCGTCCACATGGAAGATCGATCCTCTGAAGAACAGCAGATGCTCAGTTTTGAAGAACTGCTGGAGTCCTCCCCCAACTATGCTCCCCCAGAACGCGGCGAGATTCGGATAGCGATCATCGAACAGATCAATCGCAACGAAATCATCGTAGACCTGGGCACCAAGCAGAACGGCATCGTCCCTGCGCAGGACATCGAACGTCTAGACCCGGAGTTCCGGGCAGGGCTACGCGAAGGTGCCGAAGTGCCCGTCTACGTTTTGAATCCGCAAGGCCCCGAAGATCAGGTGATTGTCTCGATCAACATGGGTCTGCAAAAGCATGATTGGGACGAGGCGCAAAAGCTCCTCGCTTCTGAAGAAGTCGTGCCGGTGGTCGTCACCGGCCATAACCGGGGCGGCGTCTTGGTCCGCTGGCGTCGCCTGGAAGGGTTCATCCCCACCTCACACATGGTCTCCGTCAGCCCTGGGCTGACCGGCAATGATCGCCGTGACGCCCTGGAAGGGATGCAGAACCGCGAACTGCACGTCAAGGTGATCGAGGTCGAACAAAATCGGCGGCGGCTGATCTTCTCTGAACGCGAAGCGCAGCGCGAATGGCGCGCCTTGCAAAAAGCCAAACTGCTATCCGAATTGCAGGAAGGCCAGGTGGTCAGCGGCACCGTCACAGGCCTGCGGGACTTCGGCGCGTTCGTCAACCTCGGCGGGGCCGATGGCCTGATCCACGTCAGTGAGCTGGCGTGGCACCGCGTCGATCATCCGCGCGACGTGCTGCGCGTGGGCGACGTGATTGACGTGTACGTGCTCAGCCTGGACCGCGATACCAACCGCATCGCCCTCAGCCGCAAACGCCTGCTGCCCGATCCCTGGGTCGAGGCAATGGAGAAGTACCACGAAGGCCAGCAGGTCGAGGGCATCGTGACAAATGTGGTGGACTTCGGCGCCTTCATCGCCCTGGACGACGGTCTGGAAGGACTGCTGCACCTGTCGGAAATGGGCGACGGCACGCTCAAGGAACCACATTCCTACGTCAAGAAGGGTGACCGCCTGACCCTGTGCATCAGCCACTTGGAGCCGGAACGGCGACGAGTGGGCTTCACCCAGCGTTGGGGCGTAAAGGATGAAGAAAGCGCAGCCGGGGGAGAACAGGCCGGGGCGCCGTCCCTCGCCGAAGATCAACCTCCGGCAGAGGTCGAACACGGCGTAGACTCGCCCAACTCAGCCATACCGGCTGAGTAAAACGCTTCCGAGGTCGCCTCGTTGGGTCCCGCTCGCAGCGGTGGGAGATGTTCTGCCGCTGCGTTTTTTTACTGCTCCGTTTCTGGCCGGGCTGCCGATAGGGATTGCCAGGCCAGCCCTTCGGCCAGGACGAGCTGATCGCCGCCGGGCGAAACCAGGTACACCGTCTCGCGGTCGGGCGAAGCTGCCCGCTGGAACATCCCATTATAAGCTACCGGGCTACGAGTCGCCCAGCCCAGGCGCGCCATCAGGATGGCATCGCTGCGCCACAGGTAGCCGATGGCCCCCTCCGGCTGCAACCGGTCGGCGGGCGGAGACAGGGCCGGATCGCGGTAGGGCATGCCGGGACGGTATGCATCGGCATAATCCAGCCAGACGCCATCGTTCAGCAACACATAGAAACGCCCCAGCGACAGGAGCGCCAGCACCAACCCGCCCTCAAACTGCTGTGCGACGACCGGCAGGCTGACAGCAGGATGCGGGCACACGTCCTCCGGCGCAGGACGGAAGAACCAACCCGCCGTGCAACTCACCTGCACCGTCGCAAACGCCGAGGCCGCCGCCCCATCGCTCACCTGAAGGATGAAAGTCACCGTCCGCCGTCCGTCGTCTGGGATCGCCACGTCGAGGGCGCCGCTGGCAGGCAGACCGTCGCGCACCACTACGACCTGCCCCTGGTACAGCCAGCCGATCTGGATGGCAGCCACCGATGCCTGCGTCGTCCAGGTCAGACGGACCGTCTGACCCGGCGCGGCGATGCTGTGATCCACTGCAAAGCGCAGGATGACGACAGGCAACACCGCCTGAACAGGCGCTGCGACAAACGGCGCATCGCTGCCCCCACCGATAGCGGCGTCTGCGGGCAAGGCCGACACCGCCTCGGCGCCGGCAGGCAGGAAGATCACCTGACCGGGATGAATGATGCGCGGATCAGCCAGACAGTTGGCACGGGCCAGCACGCCGATGGACGTGCCGTGCGCCAGAGCAATCCGGTAGAGCGTGTCACCCTGCCGGACGCGATAAGCCGTCCAGCCGGCGGGCAGGTCCGGGCAGGCAGAGGTGCGCGCCGCCGGGGCGCTGGTGGGAACGGGCGTAGGCAGAGGGGCTGCCCGCACTTCTCCCGGCGGCGGCTGACCCTGCGAGCCAGCCTGGGCGACTGGCTGCGACACCGGCACACTCCCCGCCAATACGACCCCGCTCAGGCCAGATGACGGAGCGACGGTCGGCGTCGGCTGGGCGCGTTGGGCCAATGGGAAGCACCCGACGAGCGCAAGCGCCAGCACACCGATCCCGATCCCGCGCTGGGAAAAGGCCAGCCTCCACATCGCGCGCCCTTTCTGGCCCGAACACCGCGCAGCATCCAGGCCACCAACCGTCGATGAATCCAGCATAGCCCCAAAGCACCATGTTCACCGGGCGGGCCGCCGCCGCTCAGGATACGCCTGCGCGCCGCCGACATGACGCCCTGGCACCGTCAGTTTGCACGAGCCACGCGGTCAGATCGGTCAGAAAGGCGTCAGAAACGCGGCATTGGCATTTGACAAACTGATTTCTAACCTGTTATACTGCTCCCCGATCTGAAAATGGGGGTCAACCTCGCTGCAAACTCAAACCACAGATAACAGAAGAACCGGCCCGGCGGCGCCGCCGCTCTGCAGATGCTCTGTCATTGCCCTGGCCACCTTCGAGCGGGTTTTTCATGTTTTCTGCCTGCCTGAGATCAGACGACAGTAGGCTGCCGTTTCCAGAATCAAAAAAACGACCCGCAGGGGGAACCACACAGCACATGGAAAACTTAAAATCGTTGGAGTTCGTAGAGGGCGCGGACTTCGCCGCGCTGCTGGAGGCATCCTTCAGCCTGGAGCAGCCGGAACGTGGCGACATCATCCCCGGCACCGTCATGGCGATTGATAGCCAGGGCCTGATCGTGGACGTCGGACTTAAGCGCGACGCCGTCGTGCCGCGCAACGATCTAGAGCGCATGGGCGGCGAATTTCAGTGCAAAGTCGGCGACGAAATCTTCGTGATGATCATCAACCTGGAAGACGCCGACGGCAACCTGATCGTGTCCGTCTCCCAGGCGCGCCAGAACGAGGATTGGTCCAAAGCCGAAACCTTTATGGACAACGGCGAGATCTGGGAGGGCGTCGTCACCGAGGCCAATCGCGGCGGCCTGATCGTGCCTTTCGGCAACCTGCGCGGTTTTGTCCCGGCCAGCCATGTGATGGACCTGCCGCGCGGCCTGAACGAGAACGAGCGCAAAGCCTACATGACCAACCTGATCGGCAGCAAGATCGCCGTCAAGGTGATCGAGGTCAACCGCAAGCGCCGTCGCCTGGTGCTCAGCCAGCGCGAAGCCCAGACGGGCCGCCGTGCGCAGCGCAAGGAGGCCCTGCTGGACGAGCTTAAGGAAGGCGAAGTGCGACGCGGCGTGGTCAGCGGCCTGCGGGACTTCGGCGCGTTTGTGGACCTCGGCGGGGCCGACGGCCTGATCCACATTTCGGAACTGGCCTGGCATCGCGTGCGCCACCCGCGCGAACTCCTAAGCGTGGGCGACGAGATCGACGTCTATATCCTGCGGCTGGACCGCGACGGCAAGCGCATCGGTCTCAGCCTCAAGCGCCTGCAACCCAACCCCTGGGCGCTGGTGGACGAAATTTACCACATTGGCCAACTGGTCGAGGGCGAAGTGTCTCGCGTGACCCAGTTCGGCGCCTTCGTCAGCCTGGAGCCGGGCATCGAGGCCCTGTTGCACACCAGCCAGATGGCCGATCCGGCCCCTGAAAATCCCGCCCAGATCGTGCGCGAAGGTCAGCCACTGCTGATGCGCGTCATCAGCATCGAAAGTCACCGCCAGCGCCTGGGCCTCAGCCTGAAGGAAGTCACAGCAACCGAACTGGCCGAATGGCAGGCGCGACGCGGCATTCAGGGCGAAGACCAGCTCCTGGCCGGCGGCGCGGACGAAACGGGCAGCGAAAACGCCGGGCCTGTGTTGCAAGGCGAACAGGCAATCGACCCTGGTATTGAGGGCCAGGATCAGGTAAAATCGGCGGCAGCCGTTTAGAATCCGTCCGTCGTCCGTAGAACCCTGGCATGGGAGGTAAAATCGGTTTGGCTACAGTCACCTTACGGCCTAACGAATCGCAGGAGCAACTGCTCAAGCGGTTCCGCAAGCAGGTTGCCAAGAGCGGCATCCTGAGCACCGTCCGCCGCAAACGTTGGCATGTGTCCAAGAGTGAGCTGCGCCGCATCCAGAAGAAAAAGGCCATCCGCCGGGCGCGCCGCCGCCAACGCAAGACCTACACCGTCAGCCCGCGCTGACGATCAGCGAGCGTAACTGCTTAGAGCATGGGGCAGGATGTCTAAAAACGAGGAAAAAATCGAGGTTGAGGGCCGGGTCATCGAGGCGCTGCCCAGCACCCAGTTTATGGTAGAACTGGAAAACGGCCACCGTATCCTGGCCTACCTTTCCGGTAAGATGCGCAAGTACTACATCCGTATCCTGCTGGGCGACCGGGTGCGCGTAGAACTGAGTCCCTATGACCCGACTCGTGGCCGCATTGTCTACCGCTTCAAGAAGCGCGCGCCCAATGCCCCCCTGGGGGACGACGAAGAAGAATAGCCGCGCCGCTACCCTTGTTAGGGTCGCCGCGCCTTGAAGGGTAGGTCTGCTCTCCTGCCTGCCCGCGTCATCATCGACGGCAGCCCGCGCCAGTCAGCGCGGGCTGTCTGGATTTTCGACGGGCGCCAAAGTGGGGACACGCCGTGCCATGTCCCAGCCCTTGCTGTCCCCATGCGGCCTTCAGGGAGTGTAAATCCGATAGGTGTAATTGATTGTGACGCCGTTATTGCCGTCGATGCGCAGCGCGCCGCGTCGCCCTCCCGACGCCGTGATCAGGCCGATCACCGTGCCCGGCAGCGGCGAGATAACCGACAGGCCGCCGATGCCGGTGAGCTGGTCATAATGCAACGTGTTCCAGTTGACACCCGGCAACACGGCCAGCAGCGCCCCATTGATGGCGCTCAGCGTCGTCCCATCCCAGCGCAAATCGTTAATCCCTGCCGCGTCGATGTCGTGCTCCTGGACAGGCGATAACGCCACCGATGCCGTAACTTGAATCGGGTGGTCCACCGTGTATGTGACCGGGAAGAGGTTGTTCCCCTCCCCCAACGGACCCTCATTCACCACATTGTTGAGGTCTGCCACCAACTGCACGGTGTAGGTTCCGGTAGCATTGAGGGTAGGCCGCAAAATGACCTCGGCAACCTGACCAGGCGTCAGCGCCGGGATCAGGGCTGACACGTACACGTCGCCCGGCAAAAAGGTCGCCGCCAGGGCCGTCTCGCCGGAAATGGTGTTGCCATCGTTGCGCACCAGCGCGCGTACATTGAAGGGCTGTCCCACTGCCGGGCGAACCGGGTCGAGCGTGGCAGAGATGATGACCAGGTCTGCGAACAACGGGACCGGTGTCGGAGTCGGCGTGGCAGTCGGAACCGGCGTGGGCGAGGCCGGCGGCGTGATGATCGGCAGCGTGTTGAGGATGCCGTGCATCTCGACCAGGTAGGTGGCAACCCAGCCGGTTGTCCCCCGGAAGGGGATCACCAGCCAGGTAAAATCCCGGTTCGCCCCCACCGGATAGATCACATCGCCCGCCTGAAGCTGTCCGATAGTATCGTAGTTGAGGCCGGGGCCGGTCCGCACGTTGAGGCGAAAGGTGTTCACGATGCCGTAGACGCCCTCCGGCGTGTTGGTAGGAATCGGCGTGGACGGAAAGGCGGCGGGCAGCGTCGCGGTGGGCGGTGGGAGCGGTGAGGCGGTCACGGTGGGCTGGATGGCAACGCCCTGCCCTTCCCCGGCAGATGTCAGCATTTCGCCGTCCACGAAGGCCGCCTGCACCTGTGGCGCGGCGTAGAGGTTCAGTTCCACCACAACGGCAGCAGTCGTCGTCTCGCCTGTGCCGGTGATCGCAGGCTCCAACGGCCCCTGTACGCCATTGCGCCCCTCCAGGCGACGCAGCGCCCCCTGCACTGCCTGGGGCGATCCCCCGGCCTGGCCCACCGCCCCAGCGATCAGGTACACGGCGTCGTAGTAGGCCGCACTCAGGCCGTCCGGCACGCTGGCGAAGGTCACGACGTAGGTGCGTAAAAAGCGGTCGCTCACGGCGCTGCGCACGCCGGGCGTCCAGTTGGTCACGCCCAGCACACCCCCGGCAATGGCAGGTGTAAGCGTAGCGCGGAAGCCCGGATCGGCGGCATCCCGGTAGAAGAAGAGGCCGGGCCAGGCCGCGTCTCGCAGCGCCTGGAGCAACCCGGCAGCGATCTCCGGTTCGCCCCACACCGCCACGACAGACGGGTTCAATCGCAACAGCGCATTCAGGCCCACACTCAGGTCAGCGTCAATAAGAACGGGAGCACTGGGCGTGATCCCCCGGCTGGCGAGGGCAGCAGTGAATACCGCCAGCCCTTCCGTAGCCGGGCCGGCAGGTCCGGCCTGGACCGGCACAATCACCGCCTGAGGATGCGCTGCGGCCAGGTATTCGGCAGCTGCCTGAGCATAAGTGCGCTCCGGGGCGCGGGCGCGAAAGATGAAATCGGTAGTGTCAGCAATGGTCAGCGCGTCGCTGGTGGCAGCGGTAAACACCGGCAGACGGGCGGACCGTAGAGCATTGAAGGTCGCCAGGACCACACTGTCGTCATCCGGGCCGAGGATTGCCAGCACGTCGCGCTGGCTCAGCGCATCCAGCCCGGCGCGGACCTCGTCGGCAGTGCGCACCGGCGTAGACAGCAGTTCGATGGCATACACCGTACCATCCGGCCCGGTGATCCCGCCCGCGCCGTTGATCTCCGCAATGGCAAGCTGTGCCCCACGCCCGGCAGGGCTGTCGGCAGCACCCAGCAATCCCAAACGGACCACCGCTGGCTGCACCTGGCGGGCCAGCACCTCGCCAGAACCCACCGCCAGCAGTAGACTCAACAGCAACAAAACGCTACACTGTTTTAACCTGGACACAAAATCTCCTCCCCCAAGACTATTGTGCGGCGAGATTGTGCCAACGCTTCAACCCGATTGTAACACGGGCCACGTCTGCGGGTAGCGACGCAGGGTGGTCAGTCGGTATCCGGTCAGGCAAACATAGGGCAATCGGTGGCTGATACGACATCCTTTTCCCATCCCCTTTCCCCGCTAGAAGCCCGCGTGCGCGCCTGGGCTGAGGCGCGCCTGTCACCAGAGCGCCTGGTGCACACCGCAGGCGTCGTGGAGACAGCGGCGCGCTTGGCGCAGCGGCACGGCGTCGGGCATGTCGCCTCGTTGCGGCTGGCAGGCTGGATTCACGATGCCGCCAAGGCGCTGCCGCGCGCCGAATTGCTGCGGCTGGCAGAACAAATGGGCTATCCGATCCGCGCGATTGAACGGCACGAACCGCTGCTGCTGCACGGTCCGGCGGCCGTGTGGCTGGCCCGTGCAGAACTGGGCCTGGACGACGCGATTATGGCTTCCGCTGTCATGTTGCACACTACCGGCGACTCGTCGATGAGCACAGCGGACAAAGTGTTTTATCTGGCCGACGGGCTGGAGCCGTCACGGACTTTTCCCTGGGTCGCTCAGGGACGTAGCCTGGCCGAAGAAGACATCGACCGGGCGCTGCTGTTCGTGCTCAGCAACAAACTGCGCCGCCTGCTGCACAAAGGCGCGATCATCGATCCGCGCGCCATCGAATTGCGCAACCGGTTGCTGCTGGACGGTGTGGCATTTGGGCCACGCGAGGACGCCTAGGCCGCGCCGATGGATACCAAAACGTGTCTGGTTGCGCTCTGCCTGGTGCCGGGCGTCGGCGGCGTGACGCTGCGGGCGCTGCTGGACCGCTTCAAGAGCGTGGAGGCCGTGCTAGAGGCGCCAGAAGACGAACTGCAAAGCGTGCCGGGCGTCGGGCCGCGCATCGCGGCGGGCATCCGCGCGATAAATGTGGAGCACACCGAGGCGGAGATAGAGACCTGGTGCATGGACCAGATCGGCATTCTGGCGTGGGACGAGCCGGCCTACCCCATCCGGCTGCGTGACCTGCACGATGCGCCGCCGATCCTGTTCTGCCGGGGAACGCTGAACGGCAACGATGCGCGGGCCGTGAGCATCGTCGGCACGCGCAGCCCTTCGCTGGCGTCGCGGACGCTGGCCGAGCAACTGGCCGCTGAACTGGCCCGGCGTGGCTGGACTATCGTCAGTGGGTTGGCCTGGGGCGTGGACTTTGCCGCACACGAAGGCGCGCTGCGCAACGGGCGAACCATCGCCGTGCTGGGATCGGGCCTGCGCGCAGCACTGCCGAGTGCACGGCACGCCCTGGCGGCGCGCATCCTCGATCAAGGCCAGGGCGCGCTGCTGTCGGAAACACACCCGGACGCCGATCCCAGCCCAGCGGCGCTGGTGGCGCGCAACCGCCTGATCGCCGGCCTGTCTCGCGCCGTGATCGTGATCGAGGCCGGGATGGAAAGCGGTAGCTTATACGCCGCAAAGCAGGCACTCAAGCAAGGCCGCACGTTGTTCGCCGTCCAGAACGGCAGCGCAGGCAACGCTGCCCTGATCGCCGACAAAAGCGCATATCCACTAGAGGCGAACTTCGCCGATTGGGACAGGCTGGACGATTTACTGACCCGGCTTTAAGCGCAAGCGCGGTTGCTAGGGAGCCGTGTCGATCTCGTCCCAATGCCCCTCGGTGTGAATCAACAGCTTCCCCTCGCCGCAGCGTGGACAGTCTACCCAGGCGTCGGCGTCGTCGAAACGCTCACCCTCGTCACCCCCGACGTTGGGCAGCAGCAGCAGGTCCGCGCTGCCGCAAAAAGTGCAACGCTCGACCTCGATTTCCCCGCTTTCGTCATCGTCGGCAGGTTCCAGGGCAGCGTGATGGAGCGGCAGCAGCTTACGCGCGTCCACGTCGCCTTCGGCGGCGCGAGCTTCCAGGGTCGCCAGATCGTCGGCAGCGGACTGCAAGACGGTCGGCAGATCGTAATCGGGCGTCGCTACCAGGACCGATACCAGATGGCGGCAGGTCCGGCAGATTGCCAGCAGATAGCGGTGATGAATAAACAGGCGGCTGCGCGTGCTGCCGCCGAAATGGAGCGGGCCTTCAACATGGTAGTTACAGACAGGACAGGGATCAACACTCAGCAAGCGGCCCACCGACGCGCTCCTTTCCGGATCAACGCCCGGTGAAGTGGCGCGCCACCCGCCGGGCAAAATCAGGGGTTAGACACAGACGGCAACTTGACGCCGGACAGTGGCCCTGAGGGAGCGCCAAGCAGGCCGGTATCCAGGCGGACACCGTACAGGCTGGCAACCTGAGCGCGTGTTGGACCAACCAGGATGATCCCGTTGGACAGCCGGACGACCGGCAACGCCGGAACCCGCCCTCCCTGCGCCTGTACCCAGGCATTGGCCTCAGCGTCGGCATCCAGATCGACAAAGACATGAGGGATGCCAATGCGCTCCAACAGACGGCGAATATCCCACGACGCAACGCTCCACAGCGTCCCATAAACCGTCACTTCAGGCATGGTCACTCCTCAAGCCTCAAGTGCTTTTGCAGGCCTCTGCTAATTCTTTGTCAATTTTATATCCTTTTTTGACAATTGTCACTACATTCACGTAAAATTCACAAAACTCCGCCGGACAAGTCTCGTCTGCACGAAAGACGGCCTCAGGCGCGGCGCGCCTCCTGGATCAACTTCAAAAACTCCTCCCATTCCTCACGGAAAAAGTGGACCGTCACCGGCCCCAGGTCAAGATGATAAGCGATCTCGCCGTCCGGCTCTTCCGATACCCAAATCATGTAATGTTCGGACTCGGCCAGCGTTTCGGTGGGAATTTCTTCAGGTTCCATGCAGCCCTCCCTTATGCTATGCTTTCGCGCGTTCCGATCACTGTTCGCCCACAACCTCAACATGAGCCGTCAGAGACAGGTCGCGGGCGTAAAGGTAAATTTCACTATCCCAACGGCGCTCGTACCCGGCGGCTTCCAGGTCGCGCAGCAGGTCCGGGTGCTTTAGCGGCTTAAGCGACACCCGATGCCGCCCCAATGCCGCTGCCAGACCTCGCAACGCCAGCGCCAGCGGCGTGAGTTCACCGGGCACAGCGTCAAGGTAGCCAATGCGGACGTAGAGCCGGTCCGGTGCATCGTCCTCATCGAATGCGTTCAGCACTGCCAGGCCGCGCAGGTCCCCCCTGGCAGCATTCCCGGTCCAGCCGTAGACCAGCCCGGCGGCAACCCGTTCGCCTAACACCGCCGGTGTCAGCGGGATAAAGCGCCAGTGCTGCTCCAGCGTGCGCTGCGCCGCATCGAAGTACGGCGCGGTTTGCAAAAAGGCCCAGGCGCGCCCAGCGTCAGCGGTATGCAGCGCGATCAGGCCGTCGGTTGGGCCTGCCTGAGCAGCCGCGCCATAGGGGATAAACGTGGCGACGTGCTGGAAGCCGGTCTCGTGGGCCAGTTTATGAATGGCCGCGTTGTCGGCTGCCGTGCTGTAGCGCAGCACACCTGGCGCGTGCTGCCGGACGCGGTTCACCAGATAGTGGTGCAAAATGCGCGCGATGCCCTGCCCACGATAGGCCGGGTCCACGCGCAGCCCTTCCAGCCACCACTGATCCGGCGGAAAGAAGGTCAGTTTGCCCAGCCCTACCACCTGCTCACGGACCGTGACAACGCTGAACAGGCCGGTGGGGTCCTTCACCCACGCCTCGAACACGTAGGGCAGATAATCGTTGCCCTCCCAGACCTGCGCAGCAATGGCTTCGACCGCCGCACGGTCTTCCAGACGCGCCGGACGGACGGCGACTTCATCCCGGCTGAACTTGACCCGGCCTGGCGGCGAAAAGGCGGTCATGGTGCCTCCTTTCGCGGCCCGGCAGAACTCCGGCGGCCCGTAACCCGTAACCCCCATTCCAGCAGTCGTTGGGGCAGCCCTGGCCCAGAGGGAACGGCATCCTGGCCCAGACGCGGCGGCGGCTGGTCGAGCAGTTTGGTATAAATATACTCGCCAAAAACGCGCAGGGTTGCGACGGTCGGCGCCGCCAGGATGACCCCCAGTGCCCCGGCCAGGCTGGCCCCGCCGATGACCGCGACGATCACGACCACCGGATGCAAATCCAGATGATCGCCCATCACATGCGGCACCACGAACAGCGCCTCCAGGTTTTGCAACCCGGTCCACGTCAGAATGACGACAAGGCCAAAGACCACGCCGTGCAAGCCGGGAATGGTGGTGCTGGGAAAAACCAGCGCAAACGCCGTCGCCGGAACCAGCGCCAGAAATGGCCCCAGATTCGGGATAAATTCCAGAATGCCGTTAAGCAGCCCCAGCACCAGCGGGCTGGGCAGGCCGAGTGCCGTCGCCGCGAGAAAACCTGCCACGCCCATAATCAGACACAGCAACAACTGCCCACGTAGGTAGGCATCCCACACCATACCTAACCGCCTCAGCAGGTAACGCACATCGCCACGATACTCCAGCGGTGTGAGAGTCTCAATGGCGCTGGCAAAGCGCGGCCCGTCGCGCATCAGGTAAAACACCATCACCAGCACAAACAGCGCGTTCAAGAAACTGCTCACCGCCCCGCCCAACGCCCCCAACACCGGCGAAACCAACGGGGCCAGAAAGGTCTGCACCGCCCCGATAACGTCTACCTCGGCAGGACTGGTCGGTGAACCGGCGGTGTTGCCGTTGGCGCCCTGGATCAGGTCCAGCAGGCTGATGCTCTGCCCGCCGATAGGGATCGGCGTGTCGAGCACACGCATCACTTCTTCCCGGATTTCGTCCACCAACGCCGGGATACCTTCGCCAAACTGCTGCAACTGATCGACAATCGGTGGAACCAGCAGAGAGATAGCCGTCACGACCACGATAATCGCCAGCACAAACGCCAACACCGTCGCCAGCGAGCGCCGGAAATTGGGACCGCCAAATGGAATCGCACGCTGAAAGACATTCACCCAGGGGTTAAGCAGGAAAGCCAACACCAAAGAGATGATCAGCGGCGACCAGATGGCGCTCAGCCGCCAGGCGAACACCCCCACCAGCAACAACACAATCAGCGCGACCGTGCGCTTGGTGCGGAGCGACCAGGGCGGAGAGACGATGCCGGGCGGGAGGCTTTCCATACCTGATGGAGCTTTCTACCTGGATGAAAAACAGTTATACCTTTGTGCGCAGGCTATTGTACCCGCTCCCCATTGCGCCGCAACGCACAGGCGCACAAAAAAATCCCCCCGCCCGCAGCGCAGACAGGGGGATGGGTTCGTTCTAGCGGCGGTTGCGAGTGCCGCCGCTCGATTTACCGCCATCGCGGCGTCCACCACCACCGGACTTGCTACCGCCATCGCGGCGCCCCCCGCTGCCGCCCGACTTGCCACCGCTATCCCGGCGCCCCCCGCGATCCCGCTCGCGCGCTTCTTCGGCAGTCCAGCCTTCCAACACGGCCTGGCGGCTGAGCCGCACCTTGCCCGACGAGTCGACATCTGTCACCATAACCATGATCTCGTCACCCACGCGGACTTCATCCTCGATGCGTTCTACGCGATAATCGGCGATCTGGCTGATGTGGACCATGCCTTCTTTGCCGGGCATAAACTCCACGAACGCGCCGTAAGGCTCCACGCGCGTGACCGTGCCGGTGTAGACGCGCCCGATCTGCGCCTCCTCTACCAGCCCCAGCACCATCTCGGCAGCGATGTCAGAGGAAGGGCCGTCCAGCGTGGCGATGAAAACGGTGCCGTCGTCCTCGATGTCGATCTTGGCGCCGGTTTTGTCCTGAATACCCCGGATGATCTTGCCGCCGGGGCCGATCACCGCACCGATCTTCTCCGGGTCGATATGGATGACGGTCATACGCGGCGCGTAAGGGCTGAGCTGTTTGCGCGGCTCCGGGATAGCGCGGCGCATCACCTCCAGGATTTGCAGCCGGGCCTGGCGCGCCTGTTCCAATGCCTGGCGCATCAGGTCGGCGCTGATGCCCTTGATTTTGATGTCCATCTGCAAAGCCGTGATCCCCTTCTCGGTCCCGGCGACCTTGAAGTCCATATCGCCCAGGTGATCTTCGATGCCCTGGATGTCGGTCAGGATGGCGTAACGGTCATCCTGCTTGATCAGGCCCATCGCAATCCCGGCCACCGGACGGATGATCGGCACGCCCGCGTCCATCAAGGCCAGGGTACTGCCGCACACGCTCGCCATGCTGGTGCTACCGTTGGAACTGAGCACCTCGCTCACCACGCGAATGGTATAGGGGAACTCATCTTCCGGCGGGATCATGGGCCGCAGAGCAGTCTCTGCCAGCGCGCCGTGCCCGATCTCGCGGCGCTTGGGACCACGCAACATCCAAGTTTCGCCGGTGGAAAAGGGCGGAAAGTTATAGTGATGCATGTAGCGTTTGGAATCTTCCGGCATCAGGCCATCAAGCATCTGCTCATCGCGGGGAGTGCCCAGCGTGGCGATGCTCATCACCTGTGTCTGCCCGCGCTTAAACAGCCCGGACCCATGCACGCGCGGGATCAGCCCGACTTCAGCCGCCAGCGGACGAATGTCGGTATAACCGCGCCCATCTGGGCGAATGCCGTCTTCCAGGATGCGACGGCGCACTTCCTGCTTATGCGCCTCGTTGACAAACTCACCGATTGCGCTGTAGTCGAAGGGAGGCGCGCCGGCATCACCCGGCGCAACTTCTTCGTATTCGGCCAGGACATTCTCACGCAGGTCGTCGATGGCCTGGCTACGTTCGGCCTTGCCGGTGATCTCAGCGGCGATGCGGCGAATGTCGTCCTGCACCTTGCCGAACACTTCGGCGCGCAGCGATTCGTCCACCGCCTTGACCTCGTATTCCGCTTTGGGCTTACCGATCTGACGGCGCATCGCGTTTTGCACGGCGATGATGTCTTGCATGGCCGCGTGCCCGGCCTGCAGGGCACGGACCATCGTCGCTTCGTCAACCTCGTGCGCCCCACACTCGACCATGATGATCGCATCGGCGGTCCCAGCCATGCGCAGGTCCAACAGGCTGTTTTCCATTTCAGGGATGGTCGGGTTGATGACCAGTTCCCCGTCGATCAGCCCAACGCGGCACGCGCCGACCGGCCCTTCAAAAGGCACATCGGAGATCATCAGGGCGGCGCTCGCGCCAATAATGCACAGCATATCGATGTGGTTTTCCTGGTCGTGGCTCAGCGCCGTCAGGATCACCTGCACCTCGTTGCGCAGGTCTTTGGGAAAGAGTGGGCGCAACGGGCGGTCGGTGACGCGCGCAATCAGGATGGCGCTCTCGCTGGGCCGCCCCTCGCGGCGGAAAAAACTGCCGGGGATACGCCCGGCGGCATACAGACGCTCCTCGTAATCCACGCTCAAGGGAAAGAAATCGACTCCCTCGCGTGGGCGGGCGCTCATCGTGGCCGTCGCCAGCAACATGGTATCGCCCATGCGCACCGTCACGGCCCCGCCCGCCTGCTCTGCCAGCCGCCCGGTCTCGATAATCACTTCCTTCGGACCGACGTTGGCAGAGAAACGGTAATTTGTTCCCATCGGACTATCAGACATGTAAACCTCCAGATAGACAACGCCCGGAGGCCAGGAACTGGGGTGTGCGATCAAACGCCGCCGGCTTGGCCGCACAGCCCAATGCCTGTCACTCCGGGCAGAAACAGGTAACTTGGGTGGCTCCAACAAACATTCCACCCAGGACAACACAACGGATGTGTCACAACCTTTGAATGCTCAAACGGGCGCGGCAGATAGCCCACGCCCGTTGCTTTCACGCGACCGTTAGCGCCGCAACCCCAAACGCTGAAGCAGCGCCTGGTATCCATCGGGATCGGTGCGGCTGAGATACTTGAGATGGCGACGCCGCAGTCCCACTAGTTTGAGCAGGCCGCGCCGCGAATGCTCGTCGTGCTTATGCACCTTCAGGTGTTCGGTCAACTGGCGGATGCGCTCGGTCAGGATGGCGATCTGCACCTCCGGCGAACCCGTATCGCCTTCATGCCGGGCAAACTCGCGGATGATCGTCTCTTTTTCTGCTTGCGTGATCATATCTGTAACGTCCGTATCCATTCCCGACACCAGACCTGCCGGACGCAGGCAAGCCGGTCTATTAAACGGTCGAAAGCCTGCAACGGAGAGATTATATCAGATCACAGGGGAGACTTACAAGGGCCGTTAGCCGCCCGCCGATATTTTCCCCCAGACCGCCCTAGACATCTTGTGCTATATTGATCGTAAAGCAGGGAGAGAGTTGCATGACCACCGACAACGCCGAACTTAAAACCCGTCTGCTCGGCCTGCTAGACGACGCCCGCCAGAGAATGCTGGTCACGCTGGAAAGCGCCCCCTATGACCGGGTGATCTACCCGGAAAGCGGCTGGCGCGTCAAAGATATTTTGGGGCACATTACCTTCTGGGAAGAGGAAGCGGCCCGCTCATTGCGCGCGTATGGACAGGGCGAGTCCTATACCTTGCCGGACTATGTCGATCTGGAAACGTCCAACGTTCGGGACATCGAAAAACGCAAGGATTACAGTGCCGGGCAAATCCGCGCAGACTGGCTTGTCGCCCGTGAAAGCCTAAAGGCCGCCCTGGCGACCCTGCCGCCGGACAAACTGGCCGGGCAAATGGTGTGCCCCTGGAAAGCGCGCAGCACCGTCGAACGGCTGATCATCGACATGGCAGACCACGAGCGCGAACACGCCGAGGACATCTGCCGGGCCGTCTAACGGGCCTCCGGGAGGGTGATCCCCAGCCGACGCTCCAACGTCTCCAGCATGGGGTTCAGCCACACCCGCTCAAAGCGGGGCGGCAGCAGATCGTACTCCGTTAGCGACATGGTCGCCAGCCGTCGCAGCCAGATGGTCATGAACAACCAGAGCAGGGCGTGATCCCACAGCAGGGCAAAGCGCGCGTCATCCCAAGCCGGCGCAACACGGCGGGCCATCTCTGCGCGGTATAGGGCAATCGCCTCCTCCATCGGCAGGGCCGGGCGCAGAGTCATGTTGGTGGCCTGGACGAAACCTACCAAGTCCAGAATAGCCGGGCCGATCCCGGCGCGCTGCCAGTCGAAAACGACCTGCCGCCCATCCAGAGGTCGCGCAATATTACCGGGCCAGTAATCGCCATGCAGTAGCGTGAACGTCTCTTCGCGCAGGGGAGCCACGATGTCGTCGGCGCGCTGGATCAACGAACCAAAGCCAAAATAATTACGCGGCGTGCTGAGAGCCGGGAGGGGTTCTTCCTGCACCAGAACCTGCACCGCTTCCGCCGCCGCCATGATGGTTTCAGCATAATCGACCTCGAAAGGCCGCCCCAGCCAGGGAAATGTCATCAGGTCTTCCCCCAGCCCCCAGAAGCGGTCGTGCATGGCCGCCAGGTTGGTGATTGCTTCGGTGTAGTCCTCTCGCGTCCAGGCGTCCGATGGACGCAGCCCGGTCAGCGCCTCGACGACGATCCAACCCTGCGACGGATCGCCCGCCACCAGACCGGGCACGAGCAGCGGCAGATGGGGGGCCAGGCGACGATAAACCCCGTATTCACGCCGCCCGACTGCCGCCAATACCCGCCCTCCCTGGCTAACCGGCGCTTCCTTGAGCACCAGGGGCAGCCGCCGCTCAACGCCATCGATCTCAACGCCGACCGACATGGCGCGCAGGGTGCTCAGCGGATCGGGTGAACCGCCCGGCAGCATATGCGGCAGCGGAATCGGCTGGATGTCCAGCAGGCGCAGGTGTGGTGCGGCCAGGTAGCGGCGCAGCCCGGCCATCAGGACCGAACGGCTGAACGGCCAGGGATACTCCCCCTGCGCCCGGCTTTCGTTCACAACCTCCTGAACATCCATCGTCACGAACGTTCTAAGTTCAAAGGATTGAGTTTTAAGTTCGGCAATCACGCAGTCAAAATACGAGTGGTGCAAAAGCGCCTTTGAACTCAGAACTCAAAACTTTAAACTACTCCCAGGTACGATTATAGTTAACTGTCAACTTGTCGAGAATGGCCTCTTGCAGGTCCACGCCGCTGATACTGGCAAGCTGCAAAAGATACAGCGCCACGTCCGCCAACTCCCCCGCCAGGGCCGCCGTATCCGGGGGATCATCCCCCCACTGAAAATGCTCCAGCACTTCCGCCGCCTCAATCGTCAGCGAAATGGCGATGTTGCGCGGCGACTGCGGGCGGGCAGAGTCGGCCTCGTACCAGCCTTTGGCCGTCACAAAGGCGTGCATGGCTTCGGTAAGCGCACGGAGGGTCATCGGCTCAGTAGGCATTGGGGCTGCGCCCTGTCAACATCTGAATAACTGTGCGAATAAGAATCTTGACATCCAGCCAGAGCGACCAGTTCTCCACGTAGTACAGATCGTATTTGGTGCGCTCCTGGACCGATGTGTCGCCTCGCAGCCCGTTCACCTGCGCCCAGCCGGTCATCCCGGCTTTCATCTGGTGACGCTCCATATAACGGGGAATGTAACTGCGAAACCGTTCCACATAAGCCTGTTGCTCCGGGCGCGGCCCGACCAGGCTCATCTGGCCCAGCAGCACGTTGATGAGCTGCGGCAGTTCGTCAATGTTGGTACGGCGTAAAAAGCGTCCCACTTTCGTCACGCGCGGATCGTTCGGCACCGTCCAGCCGGGGCCATCCTTCTCGGCATCCTGACGCATCGTGCGAAACTTAATCATGGGGAAAGGACGCCCATCCAGCCCCATGCGCGTCTGGCAAAAGAACACCGGTCCGGGCGAGGAATAACGCACCACCACCGCCAATGCCAGCAGCAGCGGCGACAGAAAAACCAGGCCAAAAGCCGCCCCGGCCAAGTCCATGAGGCGCTTGAGGCTGAGACGCCAGCCACGCAGCGCCACATCACGGACGCTGAGCAGCGGCAGGCCGCCCAGATCGTCCACCGACAGGCCGCCCGCCATATAGGCGAACAGGTCCGGGTAAACCTTGATGTCCACCTGCCCGCGCTGGCATAGGGTGATCAAATTGACCAGCTGGCGATGGCTGGTATCCGGCAGGGCAATGATCACATGCCCGATCTGGAACTCATCGATCAGGCGCGGCAGATCGCCATAGGAGCCAATCGCCGCCACGCCTAACACATTCCCTCGCCCGCTCTCGGTAACCAGGCCGGTCAGGTTAAAGCCCAACTGTGGCGACCATTGAATTTTCTGCACAATGGACCGTGCCGGCTCGCCGTCTCCAACAATCAGCACTTCGTCTCGCCCAACGCCACGCGCCCGCAGGCGGTCCGCTACCTGGCGGTGGAACTCACGCCCGACGATCACCAGCAACACCGAGAAAGACCACACATAAACCAGCAAGGTGCGGGGATAGTCCGTCTCAAAGGGCGTGTTCTTGAGAAACACCGCCTGGAAAGCCACCGACAGGAACACCCCCAGCGATACCGCCGCCAGGACACGGTAGCTCACGTCAAAACGGCTGACGGCGCGCGGCAGGTGATATAGCCGGGCAAAATACATCGAAAACAGCACCGACGCGAGGTGCAAGGCGATGGTCGGGAGATAGAACTCCAGCCCCGGCGGGTCCGGCGGCAGCGGAGCCAGCGGAACCAGCTCGCGCATGGCATGTCCGACCGCAAACGCCAGCGCCGCCATCAGCGTATCGACGACGAACAGCAACAGCGTGAGCAGGCTGCGAATGCGCCGTGCGTGTTTGGCGCTGAGGCTGGCCTGGATTAACTCGCGCGCAACGGGGTCGGTCGCCGGATTTCGGTCCACAGTGGACGCCCTCCCCGCAGCGCCAGCCCTGCCAGGATCAACGTGTGCAGCCACAGGGGAGTTTGGGCGCGGTAGTGCTTGCGATAGAAGATCAGCATCGCCCGATAAAACTCCCACTGGGCGCGGCGACTCTGACGGCTGGCTGCCCGCTTGACGTGTAACACCGTCACCGCCGGGTTGTACCACACGGTCCAGCCGGCCCTCTTTACCCGGTATGCCCAATCCAGGTCCTCCCCGTACATAAAGAAGGTTTCATCCAGCACACCGACCTGCGCAATCGCCTCTCGCCGCACCTGCATATATGCCCCAACGACCGAGTCCACTTCGGTCAGCGTGTCGGGATCGAGGTACGTCAGGTTATACCGGCCGAAGCGGCGGCTGCGGGGAAAGAGCTTCGACAAGCCTGCCATCCGGTAAATGGCGACATCCGGCGTCGGGAAACTGCGGCGACAGGCCAAGTCCAGGCTGCCATCCGGCAGAACCAGCTTCGGCCCGGCCATGCCGATACGTCGGTCAGCGTCCATAAAGGCCGTCATCGCGCACAGCGCATCCGGCGGCAATTCGGTATCCGGGTTGAGCAGCAGGCCGTAACGCGGCGCCTCCGGCCCGGCCCCGCGATCCAGTCCCAGGGCACGCAGGCCCAGGTTGTTGCCGTAAGGATAACCGCCGTTAACTGCGCTGGCGATCAACATCGCTTGGGGAAACTCCGCCCGCACCATGTCTGCACTGCCGTCGGTCGAAGCGTTATCGACAACCACCACCTCCAGGGTCACCCCCCGGCTGGCATACACCGATTGCAGACAGCGGCGCAGCAGGTCGCGCGTGTTCCAACTGACGATCACAATGCCCAGGTCGGTCATAGGCACTCCGCTCTTCCTAGAGCATATTTTACCACACTCCTACAGCCCCCTACCCCGCTTCTTACCCGACGGGAACCAACCGCCACAACGCGAGTCGTCTGTCACGTTGAACTCAAAACCGCTGACTCAATACTTACCCCTGTTGCCGCGCGGTCGGCAGCGTTTGCAAGGGCGTGCCGTGCAGGGCGGCTCGCAGTGCCTCACGGTCATCCCAGGGATATTCCACCGCGCCGAAGCACATACTTTGCTCGTGCCCCTTGCCGCAGGCGATCACCAGGTCGCCCGGACGGGCCATCTGCACCGCGCGATAAAGTGCCTCGCCCCGATCCGGTACGCGGAAGAAGGTGTCTCCCTCCACCAATCCCCCCTGACGACAGCCTTCGGCCATATCTTCCAGAATGGCGTCCAGCGACTCCGTGCGCGGGTCTTCTGCCGTCAGCACCGTCACATCGGCCAGCGCCGCCGCAACTTCGGCCATCATGCGGCGCTTGGCCGGGTCGCGCAGCCCGGCGCTGCCGAAGACGGCGATCACCCGCCCGCCCGGCCCGACCAGTTCCCGCGCTGTGCCGAGCGCCTGCCGCAGCGCATGGGGCGTGTGAGCGAAATCGACGTAAGCCAAAAAGGACTGTCCCTCATCGATTCGCTCCATACGTCCCGGAATCGGCGGCGCATCGGCGATTCCGCGCGCGATAGCCTCCGCCGGGATGCCCAGGCCGATCCCCACCCCGACTGCCGCCAGCAGGTTCGGGATATTGAATCTGGGCAGCCGCGAACACACCTGGAGACTCTTGCCGACGCAGAAACGGACTTCATCCGGCGTGACGACCACATGCTCTGCACGAAGATCGGCGTGTAGCGAATCGACACTGTACAGCAGGTGCTGATCCGCCGGGATCGCGGCAAAGTAGTCCGCCGAAGAGTCGTCGGCATTGATCACGGCGATCTTGCACTGGCCGGGTTTGCGCGCGGTCTGGCTCAGCTTCCAGAACAGGCGGGCTTTCGCCTCGCGGTAAGCCTCCCAGGTCGTGTGAAAATCCAGGTGTTCGTGCGTGACGTTGGTGAGCACGGCCACGTCGAAATCCACACCTTCCAGGCGACCCTGCGCCAGGCCGTGACTGGTCGTTTCCAATACGCAATGCGTCAGCCCGGCAGAAGCCATCTGCGCCAGGTAGCCCTGCACCTCCGGTGCGCCCGGCGTGGTGACGTGCAGCCCGGTGGACGCTTCTGCATCGCCCAACACCGCTTTGACGGTGTTGATCATCCCGGCGCGCAGGCCCGCCGCCATGAGAATGCTGTGAATCAGCGTGACGGTGGTCGTTTTGCCGTCTGTACCGGTCACACCGATCACGATCATTTTCCGGGAAGGAAAAGCGTGGTAAGCCGCCGCCAGCAGCCCCAACGTCGCCTTTGCGTCGGGAACGGCAGCGTAGGGCACGGGGCAGTTCACCTGGGCGGCAAGACGCTCTCCAACGACCGCCGCCGCGCCATTGGAGACGGCCAGAGGAATGAGGTCGTGCCCGTCTGTCACCGCGCCGGCCCGCGCGACGAACACCCCGCCTGGCTGCACATCCTGCGCGCGGTCCGTCACCGGAGACACGATCTCGGCCTCACCTGACGCCACGACCGGGGCGGGAAGATGCGCAAGCAGTTCGGTAAACCTCATTACGTGCCCTCTCCGCTGGGAAGATAGGGGTACAACTCCTTCTACCACGCCCCTACAAACACCGCAAGTATACCCATGCCCTGCCAAGAGCAACAAAAGGGCCGGGGAAATTCCCCCCGGCCCTGGATAGCGCGCCCCTGTAGCAAGGCAACACCGGACTAATTCATCCGCGCGGCCATTTCGCGCAGGCCCGCCCGCACGCTGCCGTCGATCACACGGTCCCCGGCGCGAACGATGATCCCGCCCAGAATGGTCGGGTCCACGCGGAAATGAATCTCCTGCGCGCCGGTCTGGTCCTTGACGGCACGCTGCTCGGCCTCCGAGAGCGGCAAGGCGCTCGTCACCTCGATAGTGCCGCCCAGGTTACGCGCCCCGGCGGGCGCATTGGCGAAGAAATCCGCCACCAGCTTCTGCTGGCGCTTCTCGTCCAGTGCCTCACCCAAAAGATGTTGCGCCGCCGCTATGGCCAGCGCCGCCACCTGGCCGCGCATCTCGGCCAACAACTGATTGCGCTGCTGTTCGGCATCGGCGCGCGCCTTGACCTTGATTGCGTCGGCCTCGCGCTGCGCCTCGGCCAGAATAGATTTGGCGCTCTCGTCGCCACGACCGCGCGCCTCGTCGGCAAGACGGGCCGCCTCTCGCCGCGCCTGTTCGAGGATCCGCGCTGCTTCGGCTTCGGCCTCGGCCCGCGCTTTGGCGTTGTACTCAGCATCTTCCAGGCTCTTGGCAATCTTCATCGCGCGCTCATCCAGCCGCCGCATGATCGGTCGCCACGCGAACGCCGCGAACAGCACGAAAATAATGCCAAAGTTCACCAGTTGGGCGATGAGAAACCCGCCGTTGATTCCCAGTGCACCTAATGGGTCCACAATCAGCCTCCCTCAGGGCTACTACAGCACGAACAGGATGATCAGGGCAACCACCAGGGCGTAAATGGCGACCGCCTCGGCGAACACAATGCCCAGGATCATATTGGTCTGAATCTGCCCGGCGGCTTCTGGGTTGCGGCCAATCGCCTGCATCGCGCCCTGCACCATCAGGCCGATGCCGATGCCCGGTCCCAGCGCGCCGATCATTGCCAGCCCTGCGCCCAGCGCCTTGAGACCGATTGTGAGATCACCAGTCATGGGTTCATTCCTCCCTTTGTCGTTATCGAGAAAAAGTCACTGTCTTTGTTTAACCAGGTTGCTTTAGTGATGTTCGTCGTCGCCATGATGCCCGGCCATCGCCTGGGCACTGAACACCAGCGTGAGCACCGCGAACACGAACGCCTGCATCAGCCCGACGAACAGTTCCAGCCCGTAGATGACCATCGGGACGATTAGCGCCAGCAAGAAGCTGATGATGAACAGCAGCACCGATCCGGCGAACAGATTGCCGAAAAGACGGAAGGCAAAGCTGATGATCTTGGCGAACTCCGACACAATCTCCAGCAGCCCTACCAGGAAATCGATCAGTCCCAGCGGCTTCTTGCCCAGGTTGCCCAGCGCATCCAGGTTGATGAATTTCTGGAAGTAATTCGGCCCCTGTGCCCATACCCCGAACACCTGGATCGCCACAACCGCGAACAGCGCCAGGGCGACCGTCAGGTTGAGGTCGGTTGTCGCGCCACGCACAAACGGCGTCACCACGAGCAGGTTCGGGTTGGCCCCGCCTGGAGTCGCGGCGCCTGTCTCGCCTTCGCTTTCACCTTCAGCATGTGCGGTCCCTTCACCTTCGGCGGATGCTTCACCTTCCCCTTCATCCGCGTGTTCAGGGTTTACAAAACCGGCTTCCGCGCATTCGGCTGCGTACTCGTCGGGGATGTGGCCGAAGTGTTCCAGTTCGCAGGCGCAGAAGTCCGGCAGCGTGGCGGCCGTACCGGCGTCGAGCGGACCGGTCACATCCAGCCGCTCTACCGGGGTCTGGCCGATCTCCGCGATCTGGACCGCCGGATAGCCGTTCAGACCGGGATGCGCGCAGTGCAACAGTCCCACACTTTCCGCACCGGGGACCAGTTTGATCCAGTTGGCGATCAGCAAAAACATGAAGATGGTCATGACCAGCGGAAAAACCCGCCCCGCCCGCGCCCCGGCAATGGACTTGGACAGGTTGTACCAATACTCAGAGACGAGTTCGAGGACACTCTGCAATCGTCCTGGTACGGCCTTAATCCCGCCGCTCCTGGTGCGCAGCCAGAGCAGAATCAGCAGCAGAATCAGACTCGTCACCAGCGTGCCGACCATCGTATTGGTCAGGTCGAAGCCTTCAAACGGGAAGTCTTTCCACAACACTTCGCCCGGCACCGAAATCACCGGCAGCGCCATGCCCGTTCCCTGGCTCGGCAGAAAAGCGAACGGCAGCCACACGCACACCACCGCCGTAAAGACCACGATGCCGATCAGGACGAGGAGTCCACGTAGCGTTTTATTCACGCGCCCACCTCCGCTCGTTCAGTCGCACCTGTTTAACCCTCCTTAAAAAGTCATCATCCCCGGATTTATTCGTGCTCACCAGGGCCGGGGGGCCGGATGGCGCGCGCCATGCGCAGCGTCAGGAAAAGCATGACGCCCAGGCTCACCGGAATACTCAAAATCACCAGGATAATCGTCAACGGCCCCCGTGCGCCGACCTGCGCATCCAGCCACAGGCCCAGCAGCAGCGCGCCGACGACCAGGATCACGGTGACAAATCCCACCAGCCCGGCGATTCCCGCCAGGGTCAGGTTGCGCGCGCGGCTGCTGCGGTTACGATCCCCCTGCACTCCCCTGCTCCTGAGACACCCGCTCAACGCTTGCGAGCGCGGATTGTGTGCATTCTATCACAAGCCCTATAATTTCGCCAATATTTGTCCAGAAAATTCAACCGCCAAGCCGCCGGGAGTTTTCCCTTCCCGACGACCCAGCGGTTGAGCAGCTCTAGAACAACAGCGCCCGCGCGCCCGTCAGCGCCCAGTTATAGAGCGGGGCCGCGATCACGCCCAGGAAAATCACCCCCAATGTAGTGAAGGCCAGCGCCCAGGCATGGCTGTTGCCGACCGGAATCGGCACGTCCTCGTTCTGCCCGCGATCCACGTACATCACCTTGACCACGACCAGGTAGTAGTACAACGCAACGATGGCGTTGATCACGCCTACGAGCGCCAGCCAGACCAGGTTAGCATCCACCGCCGCGTTGAACAGGAAGAATTTACCGAAGAAGCCCGCCGCCGGGGGAATGCCGCCCAGCGACAGCAGGGCAATGGTCATTACCAGCGCCAGCCCCGGACTGCGCCGGTTCAGCCCGGCCAGGTCCGCGATCTGCTCGCTGCCGGTGGCGCGCGCCACCAGAATCACCACCGTGAACGCGGCGATGTTGGTGAGCGTGTACATAAACATGTAGAACGTCACCGCCGCCATGCCTGCTCCACCCTGCGCGCTGATCGCCACCACGCCGATCAGGGCGTAGCCCGCCTGCGCGATAGACGAATAGGCCAGCAGCCGCTTGATGTTCTTCTGCCACAGGGCTACCACATTGCCCAGCGTCATCGTGGCCGTTGCCAGCAGGGCCAGCATTTGCACCCAGATGGCGTCGTAGCCGACGAACACTGCCATGAAGAAACGCATCAGCAACGCGAAACTGGCTGCCTTGCTAGCCACACTGATAAAGGCTGTGACGGGCGTCGGCGCGCCTTCGTACACATCCGGCGTCCAGAAGTGGAACGGCACGGCGCTGATCTTGAAGCCGAAGCCGACTGCCGCCATCACCAGGGCCAGCAGCACCGCGTAATCTGGCACGCGGCTGCCCGCCAGCAGGTCGCCCAATGCGTAGATGTTGGTCTGGCCGCTGAAGCCGTAGAGCAGGCTGAGGCCGTACAACGCGATGGCCGAGGTAAACGCTCCGAAGAGGAAATACTTGAGGCCGCTTTCGCCGGAGCGCGGGTCGCCGCGCAAAAAGCCCGCCAGCATATACAGGCTGATCGAGGTCGTCTCCAGCGCCAGGAAGACCATGATCAGGTCCGACGCCGCGCTCAAGAGGCTTGCGCCGATGGTGGCGACGATCAGCAGCGCGTAGTATTCGCCCCGCCGCCCGACACCCGGCACGTCCACGCTGATCAGGCAGGTCAGCGCCCCAGCCAGGATCACCATCGTGCGGAAGATTTGCGCCAGCGCATCGTGCCGGATCATGCCGCCCAGCACCAACTGCGCGCTCAGGTCCTCGGACGGCGGCGGGGTGAACACCAGCAGCACCAGCACGACCGCGACCATGCCCACCGCGCCGACGATCCCCAGGGAGCGGCGGCGGCTCTCCGGCCAGGCCAGGTCCAGCGCCAGGATCAGGATCGCCAGGATGGTCAGCAAGATTTCCGGCAAGATGGCGAGCAGACTCGCCGTTGGGTTAACGGTTTGGAAGTCCACTTACGCCCCTCCTCCAAACAGCCTGATAATCGGCGCCACGCCGCTCTCGACCATCGGGGCCATGATGCTCGGCCACACACCCAGGATGATCATTGCCGCCAGCAGCATCACCAGCGCCGCCTTGTCCAGCACGGTCACGTCGCCCACACCGGCGAAACGCTCCCGATTAAACTCTCCGAAGAACACCTGCTGCACGACCCGCAACACATAGGCCGCCGTGACGATGATGCCCAACACAGCCACAACGGCAATCACACCGTAGTAATTCGCCAGTGTCCAACTGCCGATTTGCAGCGTGATGTTCGGCCCGGCGTCCCACAGCCCGGTGAAGATGGGGAACTCCGCCACAAAGCCGCTCAGCCCCGGCATCCCCATACTCACCAACCCGCCGACAATGAAGGCGAACGCCACCCAGGGCATCACCTGCCTGAACCCTCCCAGGCTGGGAATATCGCGCGTGTGCGCCCGGTCGTAGACCATGCCGACGCAGGAGAAGAACAGGGCCGTCATAACGCCGTGACTGAACATTTGCAGGCCCGCGCCCGTCATGCCGTAGACATTCATCGTCGCCCAGCCCATGCTCACCAGCCCCATGTGACTGACCGACGAGAAGCCGATGACGTACTTGAAGTCGCGCTGACGCATGGCGATGAACGCCCCGTAGACGACGTTGATCAGCGTCAAAAACACGATCCAGGGCAGGTGCGTCTGCGCCCCTTGCGGCAAAAGCTGCACGGCCACGCGCAGGGCGCTGTACGCGCCGAGCTTCATCAGCACACCCGCATGGATCATCGAGACGGCAGTCGGCGCGGCTACGTGGCCGTCGGGACTCCAGTTGTGAAACGGGAACACGCCCGCCAGCACACCGAAGCCCAGAAAGATAAACGGAAACCACGCCCGCGCGAACGTCAGCCCGTCGATGCCGAACACGTTTGCGTTGAAAGGGCTGTCGGGCATGGCCGCAACGTTCATCAGGTGCGTGATGTCGAAGCTGTACGTCCCGGTAGCGTCCCCGGCCACGAAATACATCGCCAACACGCCAACCAGCGCAATCACCGAGCCAACCAGGATATACAGCGTCAGCTTCATCGAAGCGTATTCGCGCAAGTCCTTCCAGCCCCACGTGACGATTAGCAGGTACATGGGGAAGATCGCCAGTTCGTAGAAGAAGAACAACACGAACAGGTCCATCGCCACGAAGACGCCGTACACGCCCGTCACCAGCAGCAAGAAGAAGGCCATAAACTCACGGGTGCGTTCCTCAATACCCCAGGAGATCAATACGCCCGCGAAAGAGGCCAGGCCGGTCAACAGCACCATCGGCGCGCTGATTCCGTCCACACCCAGATGGTAGTTGATGCCCAGCGCCTCCACCCAGGGAATACTCTCCTGGAACTGGAACATCTGCTCCGGGGTCGTGGCAGCGTTGGCTGCCGCCACATCGTAGTTAAAGTAAACGAACAGGCCCAGCAGCAGGCTGAATCCCGTCGCCGCCGCCGCGATGATGCGCGCTTCCTGCTTGGCGGTTTTCGGCAGCAGCAGGATCAGGATCGCGCCCGCAATCGGCGCAAGGGTGATGACGCTCAGAACGGGAAAGGGTGAGTTCATATTTGCCCCTGCCTATCCGCCAAACAACCGGGTTACGGTGGTATTGATCATCGGCAAAATCCAGTTGGGCAGCAGCCCGGTCAGCAGCATCAGCGCCAGCAGCGGCGCAATGGCAATGCCCTCGCGCCAGGTGATCTCCAGCCGGTGGTGCTGGCGGTTGTAGTCCACCCATTCCTGGGAGGGCTTGCCGTGCAGCACCTTCTGGATCGCCTTGAGGATGTATGCGCCGGTGAACAGCAGCCCGATCATGCTGAGCAGCGTCATCAGGCTGAAGGCCGGCACCGCAAACGCCCCGCGCACCACCAGGAACTCGCTGACAAAACCTGCCAGCCCCGGCAGCCCCAGGCTGCCCATCGACGTGAAGATCAGGATGCCGCCGTACACCGGCGCCAGCACCCAGAAGCCGCCCATCTGCCGCAGGTCGCGCGTATGAATCTTGTGGTACAGCGCACCGACCAGCAGGAACATGCCCGCCGAACTCAGGCCGTGCGCGAACATCTGCATCGCCGCGCCGTTCATGGCAAGGACGGCGCTCTGTCGGGCGCTTTCCAGCTCCTCCGGCGACATACCACCGCCGCCCGTATAGGCCGCGCCGTAGACATAGGCCGCCGCCGCCACGCCTAGCACCACGAACCCCATGTGGTTCACCGAGCTGTAAGCCACCAACCGCTTGAAGTCATTCTGCCCATAGGCCGCCAGCGCCCCCAGGATGATCCCGGCCATGCCCAGGAAGGCAATCACGCCGGAGAAGGTCGCCGCCTGCACCGGGAACAACGGGATCACCAGTCGCAAGAAGCCGTAAGCGCCCAGTTTGAGCAGCACGCCCGCCAGGATCATTGACCCAGCAGTCGGCGCCTCGGTGTGGGCGTCCGGCAGCCAGGTGTGGAACGGCCAGATGGGCACCTTGATGGCGAACGCCAGGAAGAACGCCAGGAACGCCAGGTTCTTCACCGTCTCCACGCCGATGCCCAGGAAGGTTCCACCGTCGCCCTGGAAAGCCGGCCAGAAGGTCATCAACTGCGTGATGTCCATCGTGCCCGCCGTCAGGCCGATCAACTGGATCGAGAGCAGCAGGCCCAACGACCCGGCCATCGTATACAGGAAGAACTTCACCGAGGCATATACACGGTTCTGGCTGCCCCAGATGTTGATCAGGAAGTACATCGGCACCAGGCCGATCTCCCAGAAAACGAAGAAGATCAGCAGGTCCAGGCTGGCGAAGACGCCCATCAACCCCGTTTCCAGAAACAGGAACAGGGCCATGTACAGGTTCACCCGGTCCTCGATCTCGAAACTGATCAGGATCGCCAGCGGCGCGAGAATGCCCGTCAGCAGGATCAGCATCACGCTCAGACCGTCCACGCCCAGATGCCACGACGATCCCAGCAGGGCGAACCAGGGCGCGCTCTCCTCGAACTGGAAGCCGCCCGCCGCCTGGTCGTAGTTGGCGAACAGGTAGACCGCCAGCAGCAGTTCCAGCAGGCTCACGCCCAGCGCCGCCCAGCGCGCCGCGACCTTGTGCCCCTCTGCCGACATGGGCAGTGTCATCATGAGCAGCAGCAGCACCGATCCAGCAGCGGGCAGAAAGATAATCAGGGTCAGCAGACTTGTGTCCAGGTTGAATGGCAGTGTCATTCTCTCGCCCCCCTAACCGCGCCCGATCAGCCGCACAAAGACGACCATGCCGATCACCAGCGCCGAGAGCAGCGCCATCAGCAGGTACTGCTGCACCTGCCCGCTCTGAAGCTGGCGGAACCAGCCCCCGAAGCGGGCGATCCCCGACGGGATACCGTCGCCGACGCCGTCGATCACCACGCGGTTGAAGCGCTTGAAAGTCTCACCGATGACCGTCGCCGCGCGCGCGATGAAGTGCAGCACGCCGTCGATGATGCCGCGATCCACGATTTGAGCCACCAGCACATCGCTGATCCACTGAGCAGGCCGGACAAAGGCAGCGTTGTAAAGCTCGTCCAGGTAGAACTTACGCTGCATGGCCGTGTAGAGGGCCGGGCTGACGCGGTCCAGCGCAACCTTTGTTGGGTCTTCCTGGCCCGCCGCCAGCGGCCTCCGCCAGTAGACCATCCAGCCCGCCCAGATGCCGCCCAGGGCTACCAGGAACGAGATCAGCACCGGCAGCCAGTTGAAGGCAACCTTCGGCATTTCTTCTGCCAGCGTGCCGGTGACGAAGTTGTGGAACGGGTTGCCGTAGGGGCTGAAGATGGCCCCCAACAGCGGGAAGTCCGGGTGCACGCCGACAAAGCCCGCGATCACCGCGAACACTGCCAGCACCAGCAGCGGCCCCTGCATGAAGCCGGAGATCGCCTGCGCCGCCGGGGTCGGGTGTTCGGGATCGACAAAACCCGCGTGTTCCGCCGCCGCTGTGCGCGGCTGCCCGCCGAAGACCATCGCCAGCTGCCGCGTGGTATAGAAGGCCGTCAGGAAAGCCGCCACCGCCAATAGGATGAAAACAAAGACCGCCGGGCCGAACCATTCGCCGCCGACACCCAGGTGCCACGCCTCGGCCAGGATTTCGTCCTTCGACCAGAAGCCGGCAGTGATCAGCGGAAAGCCTGCCAGGGCCATGCCACCCGCCAGGAAAGCCCACCACGTCACCGGGATGCGCTGCCGCAGCCCACCCATGCTGCGGATGTCCTGCACGTCGATGGGCGCGGCATGTTCGCCGTGATGTTCCGCGTGTGCGTGGTGCTCACCGTGCTCCATGGCGTGGATCACCGCGCCGGACGACATGAACAGCAGCGCCTTAAAGATGCCGTGCGTGATCAGGTGGAACGCCGCCGCGACGTAGGCGCCGATGCCCAGCGCCGCCATCATGAACCCCAACTGGCTGATAGTCGAATAGGCCAGGATGCGCTTGATGTCGTTCTGTGCAACGGCAATGATCGCCGCGAACAGAGCCGTAAACGCCCCCACATAAGCCATCAGCATCAGCGGCGCGTTGTAGATACCGTGATGCGGGTCGGCCCCCGCAGCCAGCAGCGGGTACATGCGGATGATCATGTAGATGCCGGCAGACACCATCGCCGCCGCATGGATCATCGCGCTGACCGGAGTCGGGCCTTCCATCGCGTCCGGCAGCCAGACGTGCAGCGGAAACTGCGCGCTCTTGCCGACCGTGCCGATCACCAGGAAGACGCCGATCAGCCCTGCCGCACTGATCGCCCCGCCGAAGATCAACGCGGGCGTGGAGGCCAGTTCGGCCAGGAATTCGTGGTTGAAGAAAATGTCACGGAAATTGAGCGTGCCCGCCTGGGCGAACAGGTACACGATGCCGATCAGCATGATCACATCGGCCACGCGCGTCGTCATGAACGCCTTGACGCCCGCCTTATGCGCGCTCTCCTTCTCGAACCAGAAGCCGATCAGCGAGTACGAGCAGAAGCCCATCACCTCCCAGCCGATGAAGAGCAGCAGCAGGTTATCGGCCACCACCAGTGTCAGCATCGCCCCGGCAAAGAGCGCCATATAGCCGAAGAAACGCTCCCGGCGCGGGTCGTTCGCCATGTAGCCGACCGAGTAGATCATGATCATGCTGATCGCCAGCGGGACCATGAACAGCATGACCGCCGTCAAGGGGTCCACCAGCACGCCGATGTTGAACTGGGTCGTCCCGGTATCCATCCAGGCGATCTGCGAAGAGAAGGCGCTGCCGCCGAGAGGATCGCCGAAAGCCAGGCCCAGCGCCCGCAACAGCACCGCCAGGGACATCCCCCACGAGAGGATGGTCGCGGCCAGGGCGGTGAGTGTGGTGAGAAACCAGCTTCGGTTGAACAGCAAAAAGATCAGTGCGGAGGCGATCAGCGGCGGAACCGGGATCAGCCAGGGTAGAAAGTTCGCGTTCGTCCAATCGATCATAGGATCACCACTTTAGCAGGTTAGCGTCGTCCGCCACGACGCTCTGGCGGCGGCGGTAAATAGCGATGATCAGCGCCAGGCCGACGGCGGCTTCGGCAGCGGCCACGACGAAGACGAAAACAACAAACGCCTGTCCCATCATGGTCGCCGGCGTCACAAAGCGCCAGAAGGCGACCAGGTTGATGTTGACAGCGTTCAACATTAACTCCACGCCCATCAGGATCGCCACCGCGTTGCGCCGGGCCAGCACCGTAAACACCCCCAGGCAAAACAGTGCCGCTGCGACCACAAGGTACATCCACAAAGGCACCATCGTTTCCCCTACCCCCTTGTCTGGCTCGGCTCGTCCGGCTCGTCGTCACGGGCGATGTAGATCGCGCCGCTCAACACCCCCGCCAACAGCAGCGCCGCCACTTCAAACGGCAGCACATACTGGGCGGGGTCGAGCAGCGCCTGCCCCAGCGCCGCCGTGCCATCGGCAGGCGGGTCGCCCGTAGGGTTCAACGGCAGCACCGCGCTTTCGCCCTGCCCCACCTGGACAAAGATCACCGCCAACACGGCAAACAGAAAAAGGGCCACGACGGCAGCAACGCTCCACTGGTCGTTCATTACCCGGCGTGCCGTCACCATGCCGCGCGTGAGCATCACGGCGAAGATGATCAGGATGGCAATGGCGCCCATGTAGATCAATACCTGCACTGCCGCCAGGAACGGCGCCGCCAGCAGCACGAACAGCCCCGCCACCCCGAACAAGCTCACCAGCAACATCAGGGCTGAGCGGAACAGATTGCGCGTCAGGGCCACGCCCACGCCGCCCGTCAGGGTGATGATCGAAAAGACGGCAAAGACGACGATCTCTGCGGTTAATTCCATTGGGCCATATCCCCCTTCACCGGGCCGCCGCAGCCGGGGCTTCCGCAGTGTGCTCTGCGCCTTCGGCGCGCGGCGTATAGTCGGTTTCGTCTACCAGGGCTTCCACTTGCCGTCGCGCCCGCCGCCCGGCCTGTCCCAGTAACGCCGCCGTGACACCCACCAATGCGATGTTGCCCAGCAGCAGCAGGCCCGTGCGCGGCAGTTCCGCGATCTGGTTCGGGCCGAAGAGGCGGTAGATGCCCCCGGCCACACCCGCGAACTCGTTCGTGGCAATCGCCTGCGCGCCGGCAAAGTCCGGCGTGGGAATAATCTTGAACAGGAAGGCCATCAGCAGCACATTCGCCAGTGCCAGCGGCACCAAAAACTTCCAGTTAAAGGCCAGCAGTTGGTCGATGCGCACGCGCGGCACGGTCAGCCGCAGCCAGATTTGCACAAAGTACACCAGCATCGACTTGAGCATCAGATAGACGATGCCCAGAAACGGAATCTGCTCCGCGCCGGGGCCGCTCCAGCCGCCCAGAAACAGCACGGCAAACAGGATCGAGACAAAAAAGGCATGCATGAACTCGCCCAGGTAGAACATCGCCCAGACCATGCCGCTGTACTCGATGTTGTAGCCCGCCACCAGTTCGCTTTCGGCCTCCAACAGATCGAACGGCGCACGCCCGACCTCTGCCTGACTGGAGATGAAGAACAGGAACGCCGTGACGGGAACAGCGAAGATGTACCAGATATGCTGTTCCCGCACCAGGCCCTGCATACTCATCGTCCCGGCCAGCATCACCGGCACGAGCAGCGCCAGCACCATCGGCACCTCGTAGCTGACCAGGTGCGCGACCACGCGGAACGCCCCCAGCAGGGCGTACTTGTTGTTGCTACCCCACCCGGCCATCAGCACGGCGATCACGCCGAACGCGCCGACGGCGATCACGTACAGAATGCCAATGCTCAGGTCGGTGCCGATAACCACCGGCGAGAACGGGATCACCGCCGCGATCAGGATCACACCCACCACCGCCAAAATCGGCGCGGCGAAATAGACCGGGCGGTCGGCGTTGCGCGGGACGATTACCTCTTTGGTCAGCAGTTTGAGCGCGTCGGCGATGTTCTGGATCAACCCCCAGGGACCGACGCGGTTCGGGCCGATGCGATCCTGCACCCGCGCGGCCATCTTACGCTCGACCCAGATGCCGAACAGCACCCAGACCATGCCAAAGCTCGCCGCCACGAGCACGCCGAGAAAGATGTCGATGAAAGCTGCCCATCCGGGTTGCATCCCCGCCTGAATTAACGCTTCTTTGAGCATAGGCCGCCTTTCAATAGACCAGCAAAAAGGCCGATAGTTCCCTACCGGCCATTACCGCCTTACATCCACTCCAGCGCGCCTTTGCGCCAGATGTAGACGAGTTCGACTGCCAGCAGCAAGATAAATACCGCCGCCGCCACAAACGCGAACAGCCCCATGTTGCCAAAGGCCACCGCCCAGGGAAACAACAGGGCGACCTCGACATCGAAAACCACAAAGACCAGGGCGAAGACGTAGTACTGCACCCGGAACTGCACCCAGGCATCCCCAACGGTTTCGATGCCGCATTCATAGGTGTCGCTCTTAAGCGGATTGGGTTTGCGCGGGCCAAGCAGCCAGCCGAGCACCATCGGCACGACGGGCAAGATGGCAGAAATTGCCAGCAGCACGCCGACAAAGGCCCATTCGTTCAGATGCATGGAGGACTCCTTGGGCAGAGGTGATTGGGAAATATTCCAGTTTGTCTGGCGCAGGTATATTTTGCACAAAAAATAACAAGTATGGTCAGTATAGCATCCTGACCGGGACTTGACAACGCCGTTGTCGAATTTTTCACCTGCGCGTCTTGTTTTTGCCCGGACGTGAAACCGGGCAAGTTGGTACAAATTATAACTTAACCCTGCTGAATGACAAACATTCGGGCGCGGAACAGGCAAAAACTCCGGTCGCATCGTTTCCGTCAGGCAAGCATCATTATAACCCGATGTGCAGGTTTTCAACGCCGGGGACTGAAGTCCCCGGCTACGGACGTAAAGTCCACTGAAGTGGACTGACATTCGTCGTCTCGACCTGCATTTCAGTCCGCTTCAGCGGACTTTGTAGATTTAGCCGGGGGGTTGAACCCCCGGCAACCCGGTCAGACATGGCCGTTTTTGAAACTCGCACATTGGGTCATCATGACAGCAGGAATGCAGCGCGCCGCGCCCTTGCCCTTTCAGGTATACTCACCTTCAAAAATATGTCGCTCGGAGTTGCCTTTGATCAAACTGCACGCCTTCAAACCTGCGCCGGAGCGGTGGGATGCCTTCGCGGCTGCGCACCCACAGGCGCACATCTTGCAAACGCCAGACTGGGGCCGCTTGAAAGCCGCCTTCGGCTGGCGCGCGGACCGGATCGCCCTGGCGGACGAAAGCGGCGTCATCTGCGCCGGAGCGCAGATTCTCTACCGCCGCCTGCCCTTCCGCCTGGGAACGCTGGCCTACATCCCCAAAGGACCGCTCACACCGCCAGACTGGTGGGACGGCGAGTCCGCGTTAATGGCCGGGCTGTGGCAGATCATTCACCGGGATGCACGGCAGCACGGCACCCGCTGGCTCAAAGTCGAGGCGCCATTTGAGGAATCGGAGGCCATCGGCGCGGCGCTGCGGGCAGCGGGATTTCGCCCGTCGGCGCAGACCGTCCAGCCGCCGCGCACGGTACTGCTGGACATTACAGGTGATGAGGAGTCGATCCTGGCAGCCATGAAGCAGAAGACGCGCTACAACATCCGCCTCAGCACCAAAAAAGAGGTCACAGTCCGTGAGGGCACACGGGCCGACCTCGCCAGCTTCAATGCCATGATGCAGGTCACGGGCCGGCGAGATGGCTTCGGCGTCCACGCGCCGGACTATTACAGGCGCGCCTACGATTTGTTCGCGCCGTCGGGCCGCGCCGCGCTGCTGATCGCCTCTTACGCAGGGCGTGACCTGGCCGGGGTGATGGTCTTCGCTGTTGGGAAGACAGCCTGGTATTTCTACGGCGCTTCGACCGACGAAGAACGCCAGCGAATGCCCACCTACGCGGTTCAGTGGGAAGCTATCCGATGGGCCAGGGCACGCGGCTGCACGGTTTACGACCTGTGGGGCATCCCCGACGCAGACCAGGCAACGCTCGAAGCGGAGTTCGAGAAGCGGCAGGGCGACCTGTGGGGTGTGTACCGCTTCAAACGCGGGTTCGGCGGGCGCGTGGTCCGGCAGATGCCTGCCTGGGATTGCGTCTACAACCCACCCATTTACGCGCTTTATCGGTTATTCCTCAGACTAACCCGGAGAGATGATGCCGGTTGAGACGTTCACCCTGGAACACCGTCTGTGGCCTGCCTGCGTCGAACACATGGAACGAGTCGGCATGGCTCAATGGGTGCTGGACGACAAGCGTCAGCCGAAGCCCGGCATTTATTTCCTCGGTATGGTCGAGGGTGACGCCGTCGTCGGGCACATCACGCTTCTCCTGCAAGACCTCGTCTGCCCGGAAACGGCGTGGAGCAGCGGCATGGATCGGACCGTCCGCCTGCCGGACGGCGAACCGCTGCGGGAGACATTTGTACAGACCTTCGCCGTCGATGAAGCGTATCGCCGCCGGGGGTATGGCCTGGCGCTGCAAAAAGCGGCCCTGGCCCTCACCCGTGAACTCGGCTGCTACCAGATACGTTCGTGGTCCTCGCTAGATAAGCCTGCCAATTACGCCCTCAAGCTCAGCCTGGGCTTTGCCGTGCACCCGGCCACTTACGAGGCCCCAGGCGGGCAACAGGTCAGTGGGGTATACTTTGTCAAAACCGTGTGATAGCGTGGTTGTGAGTTCAAAGTTCAGAGTTTTGAGTTCTGAATTGGCGCGCGGATTGTTTGTCTTCTTCTTTCGGCGCGCCGCCCTTTGAACTCAAAACTTAGCACTGTCTGGAGTTCGGGCCGCTGTGCGCCGCAAAGCCGTCATTGTGCTCGCCGTTTTGCTGGCTGCCGGGATCGTTGAAATGTTTCTCTTGCTGGCCCAGGCCCGGCACTTTCTACCTGTTGAACCGGTCGAGACGCCCATCCCGCTCGCAGCGGCTGACACACCGACGCTCTCACCGCCGCCCACATCCACGCCCAAGCGAATCGCCTCATCGACGGCGACTTTCACGTCTGCCCCAACCGTGACCGTAGCCGCCTCAGACACAGTGACGCCGACACTCCTTCCGCCGTTGCCCACGCCTGCCGAACTCAACGGCGTGCCGCTGGACTCGGTCATCGTGCTACCGCCGGAGGTCCAGGAGCACATCCGGCAGATTTTCGCCGCCGGGCAGGCATGGGGGCGCAACGCACGCGCTTTCTCCAAGCTGGGAGACAGCACCATCGAGAACCCCTACTTCATGGGCCGCTTCGACGGCGGGCCGTACAACCTCGGACCCTACGGCTATCTCCAGCCCACCATCGACTATTACGCCGGGTCGTTCGGACGAGATAGCATCGCCGTGCAGATCGGATTACACACCTGGTCGGTGTTCGACCCGATGTTTGCCGACCCGGACCTATGCCGGGCTAATGAGCATATGCTGGCCTGCGAGTTCCGGCTGCATAATCCGAGTGTGCTGTTCATCCGCCTGGGGTCAAACGACGTGGGCCTCCCGGACCTGACGGAAGCCAGTCTGCGCCGTATCATCGACTACTGTCTTGAGCAGGGCGTGATCCCGATCCTGGGCACAAAGGCAGATCGCTTCGAGGGGCGCGATAACTTCAACAACAACCTGCTCCGACAGCTTGCGGCGGAATACCGCGTGCCGCTGTGGGACTTCGATCTGATCGCACAGACGTTGCCAGCGCGTGGGCTGACCGGGGACGGCGTGCACCTGACCGGCCTTTCCACCACCGATTACACCCAGCCCCAGGCGCTTCAACGCGGCTACGGCGTACACAACCTGACTGCCTTGATGATGCTGGACCGCGTATGGCGGGCGGTCGTCGTCACGCCGTAGCATCGACGCAGAACCGCCCCTATACCACTGAAAGCTGAATGCCGATGGCTGAATGCTTCTTCATCTCCGATTCCGCCGCCTGGAACGCGCTCCTACGTCCCCTGCCCTGCGCACACGTACTGCAAACCTGGGAATGGGGCGAGTTCAAACGGCGCACCACCGGCTGGACTCCCGAGCGGCTGGCCTTCCGGCAGGACGATCAGATCGTCGCCGCTGCGCAGATTCTCACCCGGCGCGTTGGCCCGCTGCGCGTGATGTACGTTCCCAAAGGCCCGGCGCTCGACTATGCCGACTCCGGCCTGCTGGCCGCTGTGCTGGATCACCTACAAAGGCTTGCCCGCCGGCGCGGCGCGATCTGGCTCAAGATCGATCCCGACGTGGTCGCCGGGACGGGAATTCCGAACGGTTCCCCTCTACTTGAGGGAGAAGGGGGTGAGGGCAAGAACCGGGATGATCCCACTGGCCAGGCCGTACTTCGGACACTCCGGGCGCGCGGCTGGCGCTTTTCCGCCGACCAGGTGCAGTTCCGCAACACTATCACGGTAGACCTGACCCGTCCTGCCGACGACCTGCTGGCATCCATGAACCAGAGCACGCGGCGCAAGGTCCGCACTGCCGAGAAAAAGGGCGTCACGGTCCGCCCGGCAGGCATAGACGACATCCCGACTCTCTACGACCTGTATCGCGTCACCGGCGCGCGCGACGGCTTTTTGATCCGCCCGCTGGACTACTACCGCGACGCCTGGGGAACCTTTATGCAGGCCGGGCTGGCCCAGGCCTTCCTGGCGGAAGCGGAGGACAGGCCCATCGCGCACGTGATTCTGCTGCACTTCGGGCACAAGTGCTGGTATTTCTACGGCGCATCGAGCAACGAGGCGCGTGAGCGGATGCCCAACTACGCGCTGCAATGGACGGCCATGCAGTGGGCGCAGGCGCAGGGCTATCCGGTGTACGACTTCTGGGGCGCACCGGACACCTTCGAGGAGTCGGATCGGCTGTGGGGCGTGTACCGGTTCAAGCGCGGCTTCGGCGGCGTGATCACACGGCACATCGGCGCGTGGGACTACGCCCCCTACCCGCCTCTCTACCGGGCTTACACCGTCCTCATGCCGCGCCTCCTGGGCTTGATGCGGAAACGGGCAGATTAACCGCCCTTTCACCGGCGCTATTGACCTTTGGGCTTCCGTGCGTGCGCCAGCAGCGCCGCCGCCACACCGAGCAATCCGGTGGCCAGGGCAATGATTCCCCGGCCAGCGGGGGCAGGCGTATCCGGCGGGTAGCCGGTCATAGGCAGCGCGCGCGGCTGCACGCTCACAAATGATGCATCCGCGACGGCCAGCGATGCGGGCGTCGGCGTCTCCGTCGGGCCTGGGCCGGTCGCCGCAGACGGCGTCGGCGCAGGCAGAATCACGTTTGCAGGTGGTGGACTGGCAGGCGGCGAGCCGCCCGGATTGACCGGCGGCGATGGAGCGCCCGGCGAAACCCGCAGGTAGGCGATCCGGCCATACGTACCGGTATTCGACGCCCAGGGATTGCCGCGTTCATAAGTGCCCAGACCTGCCGCGCTCGCCAGCCGCAAGTCGGCGTCGGGATCGAAGAAATAGCCGGGCTGGCCAAGCCGGGCAACTTCGGTGGCCAGAATGTCCGTCATCACACATTCAATCGCCAGCGGGTCGGTGGCGAAGAACAGGCTGTTGGGCGCAGCGTTACCGAAAGAACTCCAGCGCGTCGGCGGACCGATTGGCTCGATGTTCGCGCCGAACAACCCATCGCCCACCACCAGGATTGTCTTATCCCGAATCTGGGGGTGATTGTTGATGTCGATCAGCGGGCTGTACGCCGGGGTGTAATTCGGCCCCGCACGGGGATAATCACCCAGCGGCAGGTAGGGGTGCGTCATGTCGCACTGCTCGAACGAGCCGTAGTGGTTCTTGAAGCCGAGCGTCACCCCCGTAAACGGGTGCACTTTGAGGATCGGCATGTTGATCAGGTAGGTGGCGTCGGTGAGCACGGTCGCCAGCGGGCGCGGGTTGCCCTGCAGCGGGCCGTTGGCGACATTGAACATGATGCGCTCGGCAGGATCAAATGAGGTCGCGTCGTTCACGTAGCCGACGAACTGCACGCCCGGATACAGGCAGCGGCTGGCAAAGCTGCTGGTGGGAATGGCCCCCTGGTGCCAGCCGTCCGTCACATCGTAGACGAAAATGTCCGAGGCGGCGAAGCCGCGCTCCAGCAGACCTGCGATCAGGGCATTGACCGGCTCGATCAGCGCGCCGATGCTCTGCTGGCCCGCGCCGCTGATGTAGTTGTTGAAGTTGACCTTGATGGCAATCGTCTGGCCTGCCACGAAGTTCGGAATGAGGGCAATCCAGGCATCCCGGCGGCTGGCCGTGTTGGTCAGGAGCATGAGGCCCTGATCCACCATCTGGCTGACCACAGCCTGATCGACGTACTGGTAAAACGCTCCCGTGCTGAAATCCCAACTGGTCGCCGCCGGATCATGGACATGGATCACGCGCGAACCGCCCGTCTGAAGGGCGTGGATGTTCGCAGGGAGAGCCGCCGGTTCCGCTTCGATACCCCTGGCAACAAACCGTTCCAAAATGCCCAGCCATCCACTCGCTCCGATCAGGCCGAGCAGTTTGAGCATTTCGCGCCGCGTCATCCGATACATTACAATCCCCTAAATTTCTCTTTTGTACAAAATTTACTGTGCCGATAACTGCCGCCAGCAGTCTAGCATGGAACACACAGCCGCGATTGTCTGGCTACTGTCAGGATTTGTAGATTGACTGATGACTTTATCCGAATTCTGGGTTTGTCTTGCCTTCAGCCTTCCACTTCCGCGAAGGCGCGCACCGGAAACGATGCCCCTTTCACGATGCGCAGCGGCACGGCGTAAAACCGAAAGCCCGTCCGGGGCAGCGCCGACAGGTTGCACAGATGCTCCACCACCAGAATCCCGGCATCCAGCAGGCGTGTATGCGCCGGACGCGCCGGGTCGGTTGTGTCGTCCACGTTCCAAAAGTCCACCCCCACCAGCGCCGCCCCCGCCCGGATCAGCAGGTCCAGCGAGGCCGCCGAAAGGAACGGGCCGGGTTCCCAATAAGCGTCCGTCCCCCAGCGCACGTCCCAACCGGTCCGCACCAATACCGCCCGCCCGTGCAGGTCCGTCTCGGCGCAGTCCAGCGTGATCGCGCGGTCGGCAGCAGGAACGCCGTCCAGCACAAGGCCCGGCAGTCCGGCGACCTTTTCCAGCGGAAGCTGGCTCAGGTCCTCGCGGTCGGCGAACCGGTGGAAAGGGCTGTCGATATATGTCCCGACGTTGCCGACCATCTCCACCTGGCCGAGATAAAACTCCGCCTTGTAGTCGTAGCGCGGGCGCGTGGCCGCGTGATCCATCCAGGCGCCGATCTTGGGATTCGGCATACCGGGATAAGCCCTCATGCCGTCTTCGAGTATGTGATTGAGTTCGACGAATTTCACGGTTTTGTTCCTTGATCCAGTGGTCGAATACACTCGCGGGGACGCAGTATGCTGCGCCCCCGCGATTTTAACCGGTACGGCAGCGAATAAATTCCGCCGCCGCAGGCCCCGACGACAACCCGCCTACTCCTCCGGCGTGATGGTGAACAGTATCCCGTCGCTGCGTCCGTAGACCTCCGGGAAGTAGAACTCCTGCCCGGTAGTCGGGATCACGTTGTACGCGCCCGGCAGCCCGGTGCGGATGATGTAGCTGTACTCGTAAGTGCCACGCGGCAGGTAGGTGGCGTAGATGACCACCTTCTCGTCGCGGAACTCGGTGTTGCTGAAGTACCACCAGCCCCATCCCCGGCTGAGCGGGTTCGAGAGATTCAGTTCTTCCGGCTGCGTGCCGACCACGCTCGTCGTGCGCAGGTTCGGATCAACAGCGTCCGTCCCGGCGGGAATGGGGTCCTCGATAACCACGTAGTGCAGGTTGTGCGGCGCGATGATGGTCAGCGTCACGCGAACTTCCGTCCCCACCGGCGCGGTATCAATCGGCCTGCGGTCGGGGTCGTTGGCCAGGCTGTAGCGCCGGTCGATGATGATGCCCCGGCTGACGGCCTCGACCTCCGGGACGGGCAGGAAGGCGCGCAGGTGCGCGGTGTAGTACATCACACCGGGGCCTTCGCCGTGCGTCAGGGCCAGCAGGTTGGCCTGATCGGTCAACAGATCGGCCACTTCCACCCGCAGCGCGTAAGACTCGCGCACGTTGTCCGGCGTGGCCTGCTGATCCAGCAGCGTACTGCCGTTGAGTTCGGCGATCATGCGGTAGTCAGGCTGTAGCTCGCCCGTCGTTACCATCCAGTCGGTGAGCGCCATCACTGCCCAGGCCGTTTCCTGAGTGGTCTCCCAGGCATCGGCGCTGCGGGCGACCATCAGCCAGCGCACCGCCTGGGCCAGCAGATCGTTTTCGGGATCGAGTTCGATCAGCGCGCCGAGGACGATGGCCGTCGTGCGCGTGTCGGTGTTCCAGTTCCAGTAGTCGCGCCAGCTTTCCTCCCAGTGCGCGCCCGTCGCACTGAGGACGGCATTGCTCACCAGGTTGTTGACCAGCGTCTCGATCTGGTCCTCCTGCCGCACGGACAGGCGGTTGAAGGCCACCGCCAGGTACGCCTGGGCGTAGAGGCTCATGCGCGGGTAGTAGTCGAACAGCAGAGTCGTTTGCGCAATGTTCGGGCGGTCCGTCCGCGCCAGCGCGTACAGCAGGAACGCCTGACGGTTCAAGCGCCAAGTTTCGGTGCTGATGCCGGGTACAACCAGACGGCTGAGGATGAAGTTCGCGGCGCGTTCGATCACAGCATCGGACACTGTGAAGCCGCTATTCCGCGCCTCGACCAGCCCGATCAGGGCGTAGGCGGTGGTCAATTCGTTGCTGGGATCGGTGATGAACCAGCCCCAGCCACCGTCGGCCTTCTGCTCGGCATAGAGCCGCTGGAGCGCATAGGACACGGCCTGCTCCAGGTTGATGCGAAGCTGCGGGTTCGCCACGCCGAGCGATTCCAGCGCCCGGTAGGTCATGATGTTCGGCAGGAAGCGGCTGACCGTCTGCTCGATACACTGGTGCGGATAGTTCGCCAGCCAGTCCAGGCCGTCAATAGCCGTCGCCGCCAGCGATGGATCGACCCGCACGGTCAGTTCGCCCTGCGTGACCTCGAACCGCTCCGGCAGCGCGATAGCCTCGGTGCGCGTGCCCGGCGAGTCGATCATGCCGCCCGTGCCGACCGTCTCCGGCACTTCGTAGCGATAGACCGGCAGCAGACGGTCATCCCCCTGCCCCAGCACCGGCTTGCTGGCGTCGGTGTAAGCGCCGTCGTTGCCGCTGGCAAAGAAGGTCAGGTCCACATTCTGCACGTTCTCGACCGTGACCATCCACTCGAAGCGGTGGCGCTGGCCAGAGGGGATGTCCACCGTGATCTCCTGCGGACTGTTGAAGGTCACACCGGAAGCCTGTAGCGACACCTGGACGGACATCGTCTCGCCGGTGTTGTTATTGACGATGGCCGCCAGCGTGACTGCATCGCCCACCACAAAGAAACGCGGTGTAACCGGGCGCAGCAGCAGCGGTTTGGTGCTGATCAGGTCGGTGGTGGTCTGGCCTACCAGCGTCGTGCCGGTCGAAGCATCAGACACGGCGCGGGCGTCCAGTCGCCACGTGGTCAGGTTATCCGGCAGGGTGACTTCGATGGTCGCCTGCCCGTTTTCGTCTGTAACGACAGTGGGATTCCAGTAGGGCGTATCGACGAACTCCTGGCGGATGTCGAAGATGCCGCCTTCGCCGCCGCCGCCACCGCCGCCCTTGATCGTATCCAGCGTCGTCTGGGTCAACTGGTCGGCGCTGATCACCAGCGGCATGGCCGTGCGCACGCCCAGCCCCTGCCGCCCGTAGAAATGGCTCATCAGCGGGCCGCTGTTGGGATCGGCAATGCTCAGTACGGCCAGGTCGGTGACGCTCACGCCGACCTCGGCCTGCACCGGCTGCCCGGCGTAGTCCGTCGTCTCGATGGTGTACGTCACCGTGTCGCCCGGCCCGGCCTGTGCGCGGTCCGGCGTGACGGTGACGGTGATCTCGCGCCGCTCCGGGTCCACCGCGATCTGGGCCATGCCCATGCGGAAGGCGGCCACCGGGTTGTTCTCGTCCACGCCCTTGACGATCAGGACGGTGACAAACACGTTCGGCGCATAGGCGTCCTCAATCGGGAAAGTATAGGTCTGGCTGTTGCTCTCCAGGGTGATCACGTCGTGGAACAACACGTCCCCGCGCTCGATCGTGATCAGCGCCGTCGCTTCGCCCTGGAAGGGGGACGCGATCAGAATCTCCGCCGTATCGCCCACCTGGTAGCCGTCGCGGTCGGTGATCAGGTCGATGCGGTTGCTGTTCTGCTGCCGCCAGGAGACGTATTCCCTGCCGGACACCCACAAGAAAGCCGACGAGAAAATCTCGTTCCCCCGGTTGTCGCGCGTCGTGGCATAAATCTTGTACGATCCGGCGGCGGGCGGCGTGAAGGCGAAGGTCGCCGTGCCGTCTTCACCGGTCGTCACCATGCCCTCCGCGCCTTCCACCGGGATTTCCTCCACTTCCCAGGTCCAGGTGGTGCGCCCATGCTCATCCTCTTCTTGCACGTTGGACCAGCGCCGCTCCACTACGCGCACGCCGATCTCCTGCCCGGCCACACCCTGGCTATCCCAGTCCACCGCGATCAGGTTGATGGTCTGTTCCTCACCCGTCAGCCCGACGTAGCGATTCGGGCGGACACCGACATAGACTTCGCCCTGGTGGACGACTACCTGTGTTCGCCCGGCGACTTCCTGATTGCTTTCGTCCACCACGCGCGCCTCGATAGTGTAGGTCTGGCTCTGCGTGCGTTCGCCCAGGTCGGCGGGCAGTTCGATCAGGAAGCGGCCCTGCGCGTCGGTCGTGCCCTGGCCCTCTGTGATGACCTCGCCGTAAGGTCTGTAGTACTCGCCCGGCCCGTAGTCGTAGTTATAGTCTATAAAGCTGTAACGCTGCTGCCCGGTGTAGTCGAAGTAGTAATCCTGCGACAGCACCGAGTAGGAAAGGTCAGCATTAGAAACCGGGCCGCCGAAGAAGTAGCTGCTTTCGACCAGCACGCGGACCGTGTCGCCCTGGACCACCGCTCCGGCTTCCGGCGTCGTCGTTACCTGGAACTCCGGCGCGCGGTATTCTGCCACACCAAAGATGACCTGGTAGGGACTGTAGTAGTCGTCGCTTTCGTCCAGGTCCACGAACAGCCGGTAGTAGCCCAGCGCGGCATCTGCATCCAGGTCGAACTGGCCGCTGAACGTGCCGTACTCGTTCAGGGCAGCGTCGCCCTCATAGACGATCTGGCCGTTAGGGTCTTCAATCCTGAGCGGCACGCTGCGGTACGGCGGCAGGGTATAAGTCACGTCGTCGCGCGCCCGCACGATACCCCGGTAGTACACCGGCTGCCCCGGACGATACAGCGGGCGGTCGGTGTAGAGATAGGCGGAAACTTCCTCCGGGTAGTAGTTGGCGTTCTGGCTGAAGTCATACGATTCGATGCCATACGACCACTGGTTGACCGTGAACCCGAAGGCGTTCGGGCTATCTACGACGGCGTAGACGTAGCGGTACAGGTCGGTGAGGCGCGGGATCGCCGCCGTGTAGAGGCCATCTGCCCCGGTAACGCCGCTGGCGATCCGGCTGAATCCCTCGTCATAAAGCGTCACCGGCACGCCTTCCAGGGGCAGGCCGCTGTCCATATCCGTTACCCAGACCAGGGCGCTGTCGATGGACAGCTTGAGTGTCAGGTTGGCCGTCGCCACGATCATAACGCTCCGGCTAGGGCGGTCGGTGCTCGTCTGCGGCGAGTTCATCTCCAGATAGTACGCACCCGGCGGCAGCGACTCTTCCCCCCCCATCATGCCCGCCGCAGCCACCGGAGGCAACGCCGTCGCCTGCGCAGGCGCGTACACGTCCAGGTAATATTCTTCGGCGCTGCCCTCGGCGACCCAGGCCATCCTGCCATCGCGCAGCGTCACCTGCCACCAGAACATGCTGTTAGCGCAGACCGGACCGCCTACAACCGGCAGTTGATAATCCCGATACAGCAGTTCCCGAATCTCCCCGCCGCCCGGCTCGGAGCGTGCACGCAGCGGATCGGGATCGGTGATCACAACTGCCGTAGCTCCCAGCTCCAGACGCATCTCCGGCGCGCCCTCACAGGCAGTGATACCGCTGTCGCCTACCGGGCTGATCTTGAGCAGTTCGTACTGCCAGCGGTTAGGCTCGCCTTCCACCGGCACAGACCAGCGTCGCAACAGAGAGGCCCCCTGCGGCGGCAGCCAGGTATCCCACAGATCCCAGCTATCCGGGCCGACGAGCGCCGCCAGGGTCGGTAGCGGGACCTGGTAGAGCGCCAGGTTCAACTGGTCAACATTGAGATGCCGCGCAAACAGGCGCGTCTGCGGCGCGTAGGCGCTGTAGATGCCCACCTGTCCCGGCGCAATCAGCGCCACGTCAGGGTCATAGCTCCGCGTGGTAAACGTGACCGTCATGCCCTGGTCAATCGTGTTGCCGTAAGGATCGGCCATGCCGGGCGCAATGGTGAAGGTGTACGTTGTCTCCGGTTCAAAGGCAAAATAGATCGCGTAGCGGCCGTCGTAATCGTAGTAGTAGGCGTCGAAATCGCCTTCCGGTGTCGGATCGATGGTGATCTTGTCCCGGATGGTGTCTCCGTCCATCGGGGTGGCAAAATAAATGGTGAACCCACTGAAGGGATCAACATCTTCCTCGCCGTTCGACGGATAGGTGCCAGTGATGGCCGGTGGCCCAACGGTGATGAAGTTCCAACCCAGATCATCTTCCAGTTGGGCAGTCCCGTTCGCCGCCCGCGCGATGTCGGCGTCCAGGAACACCGTGTAGAAGCCGTTCAGACGCAGCCGTTCCGCCGGGCGATAGCGAACCTGCGTGCTAGACGCATTCCATATGAATTCCCCCGCTGCCCGCCCTGCCGACTGCTCAACCAGTTGAAACGCCTCCTCAACACTGGCCCGATCCATCGGCTGGTTAAACTCAATGCGCACCGTCGCGTCCAGGCCAATATCAGTGGCATTCTGCGCGGGCCACACCCTGACGACGGCAGGCGGCAGCGTGGAAAACGACCAGGTGTAATCTTCTACCAACATGCCGCCGGTAATGTCCGTCAGCCCGGCGGGAACCGTCACGGTGTAGGTCGTGCCGCCCGCCAGCCGTTCGGGCCGGAAGATATAAATCGATGTATTGAGCCATTCGCCCGCGCCCGCAACTTCCGGCGTGATCACCAACGGCGAGGGCAGGTTCGCCATCTCCTCGATAGACACCAGCGGCACAACCGGGCGGTTGAAGATGACGGTGATGGCCGAGTCGGTGGCGATGTAGCTTGCATCCGGCACAGGCAGCACCTCCGACACCTCCAGGTAGCCGACCGTCGTCACGCGCAACGTGAACGGCTCGGCAAACGGCACGCCGCCCGTGCTGATCGCCTCGACACCAACCGTCACGAGATATTCCTTCGCGCGCGCCAGGGGAACGGCAGGGATAAAACGCAGCGTAGAGTCGTCCACGACCTCGAAGCGCCCCTCGACCTCCGGCGTGATGGCGAACGCCGCCTGGACGCTCGCCATGTCCATCGACTGGTTGAAGTACAACGTGATCGCGCCGTCCAGCGGCAGTTCTTCGCCGGGGACGGGATCGCTATCGACCACCTGCGGCGGCGGACTGCCGTTGCCCTGGCGCAGCGGCGACCCGGTAGCCACCGGTGCGGGTGCAGCGAGCACCATCACGCCCACAACAGCCAGTAAAACGATCCCCCCAAAAATAAACCAGCGGCGCTGCTTCATGGCGCATCCCTTCCCAAAACCCTGTTTCTCTATCGCCTATCCGCATTGTAGACGAAAAGAAGGGAGAAGCAATTGACGCCCGCCCGCCGATTGTGCGGCGCAGGCGTACAGAAAACATCAGGGAACCGTTAGGTTCCCTGATGTTTATCCCCTGGCTCAGCGTAGAAGAAATTAAAGGAGCAACCACCCTCAGGGCCGGGAAGCAGGTCGCCGCTGCGTCAGCCGCTTAGACAGTGCCACCAGGTCTCTCAACGTCACCGGTTTCACCAGGAAAAATTCCACGTTACGCTGTTCGGTCTGCGCCTCCCAGCGGTCATTGGCCGTCACCACCACGACCTGCGTCTGGGCCAGGTGCGGGCAGGCGCGGATGTAATCGATCACGTCGATGCCGTTGCCATCCGGCATCATCATGTCCAGGATCACCAGGTCCGGCGTGGCCCGCTGGAGCACCGCCTGCGCGATGCTGCCGCTGCTGGCCGTTTCGACCTCAAAGCCTGCCTGGGCCAGCGCCGTTTGGTAGATGTACAACAGGTCCCGATCGTCTTCAACCACGAGCACTTTCGCCATTGAGATTGCCCCCCACAAAGATACCGCCTACCGCTAACACTCTGATTTTAAGAGGATCGGACAGGGCTGGCAATCCCTCTATAGGAGTGTATGCGTGAAGGGCAACCCCAAAGCGTTTTTGATGGTCAGCCAGACCAGGGCGGCTACCTCTCGCCCCAGCGAAACCAGGTATTGGTCCGGTGGAATCGGACCGGTCGTCACCTGGGCCGGGCTGGTCGTCAGGGCTACGCCATGCGCCTGAAACAGCAGGGTCGTCCGCCATAAGTGATAGTCGTCGCTCGTCACCAGGGCGGTCTGCCAGCCGTGCGCGCGCATCAACGCTGCTGTGTAGATGGCGTTTTCCTCGGTGCTCAGGCTGTTTTCTTCTAACAGAATCACCTCACGTGGCACGCCGCGCGCAACCAGCAGATCGGCGCAGGCCGCCGCTTCGGACACCGGGACTCCGACGGTAAAACCGCCGGAGCAGATGACCCAGGGCGCGTAACCTGCCGCATAGAGGGCAGCAGCGTGTTCTGCCCGCCGGGTCATGCCGGGGTTCGGCTGGCCGTTCGGATACAGCCCTGCCCCCAGCACCACGATCACGTCCGCCGGGGCCGCGCGGTCCACCAGGCCATACTGCCGCACCTGCGCTGCCAGCCCCAGGCCAAGCAGCAGCCCCAACGCCGTGATCAAGAACACCAGCCGCACCCAGCGGCGCTTCCAAACCTGTTTTGCTCGTCTCAAGGGATACCCGCGCATGGAGAGCGACCTCAGCCGCGCCCGCTTCACATGCCGTATTCTAACACTCACTGTAGCCACAGGAATAGCACTTGCGGCAGCCTTCCTCGTTGACCACCGCCGCCTGCCCACATTCCGGGCACAGATCGCCAATGCGTCGCTCGGCCTGACTCTGCGGCAACGGCAACGGCTTCTGTACGACCGTCGGGCCTGCATCCGCCGGGCGGTCAGCTTCGGGTGGCTCGGTCTCCTCCAGGTAAAGCTGGAGCATCTGCGCCACGCCATCCGGCAGGCTGCGCACACGCGCCGGGCCAAAACCGGTCGCCCGCCCGCCGCCGATGCCCACAAGCTGGCGCACGATCTCTTTGAGGCGCTGGCGCGGGCTGACCGGCGATACCAGCCGCAGGATATACGAGATCAGGCGTCCCAACGCTTCAGAGACCGCCGCCGTGTCCGATCCGGCTTTCGAGGCCGTCAGGAAAACCTCGAAGGGCTGACCTTCGCCCTTGCCGTTTTCGTTGATCGTTACATAGGTCGCGCCCAGCGGCGTGTTGACGCGATAAGTCCTGCCGGTCAGGGCGCGCGGGCGAGGCTTCTTGGCTTCGTCAAACAGCGGCATGGCGCTCAGATCGGCAGGTTTAGGCGCCGACGGCTCCGCAGTAGGGCCAGATGCACCTTTGGCCTCCTGCGTGGCTTTCGTCTCCAACACCACCTTCTCGCGGCTGCCGGTGACGTAGACCGTGATGCCCTTGCAGCCCAGTTCCCAGGCGAGTCGGTAAGCCTGTCTTACGTCTTCAACGGTGGCCGTACCGGGCATATTCACAGTTTTACTAATGCTGTTATCGACGAACGCTTGCAGCGCCGCCTGCATCCGCACGTGCTCCTCGGTAGTCACATCCGAACTGACCACAAAGGTATGTCGAATCCAGGCCGGGAGTTCATCGATTCCCTGGCAGGTGCCCGTCTCGTTGACCTGCTTCACGATGCGGCTGATCGCGTCGTCGTCCAGCCCGGCGCGGCGCAGCGCGCGCTCGAATAGAGGACTGGTATATTGCAGTTGCAGGTCTTTGCCGTTGTCATTGACGTGGCGGGTATACGCCAGCGCAAAGACCGGCTCGCAGCCGTAGCCCTCACAGCCCGCAACGGTAGCGATGGTTCCCGTGGGCGCACACGTGTTTTGGGCGCCATTGCGGATACCGTGCTGCCGGATGCCTTCAACTATCTCGCCCCAGTCCAACGCGGGACGGCCCCAATCGCGGCGGTACGGCGTGAGCGGCGCGGGCGGCTGCCACTTGAGATCATCGGGATCGTAGATGCTGCCCTTGATCGCCGGGAAGGGGCCGCGTTCCTTTGCCAGTTCGATGCTCGTGCGCATGGTGTGGTAACGCACAAACTCCATGATCTGCCCGGCGAACTCCTGCCCCTCCTCCGGGCCGTAGCGCACGCCCAGGCGGTACATCATGTCGGCCAGACCCATGATGCCCAGGCCGATGCGCCGGACGCGGTGGGCGGCTTCCTTGAGCTGCGGCACGGCGGGCACATAGGCGTTCGCCGTCACCACGTCGTCCAGAAAGCGCGTGGCTTCCTCGACGGCGCGATGCAAGCCGTCCCAGTCCACGCGGTCGTCGTCCGTGACCAGTCTGGCAAGGTTGACCGAGCCGAGGCAACAGTTTTCAAAAGGCCCCAGCCACTGCTCGCCACACGGATTCGTCGCCTCCAGTTCGTACAGGTGTGGCACCGGGTTGGAGCGATTCGCCGTATCCAGAAACAGCACGCCCGGCTCGCCGTTGTGATGCGCCTGCTGCGCGATCAGGTCGAAGATTTCCCGCGCCCGCACGGTCTCCCACACCACACCGTCGGCGGGGTTGACCAGATCAATCGTCTCGTCAGCCTCCACGCGGCGCATGAAGTCATCGGTAATGCCCACGCTGATGTTGAAGTTGGTGATCTGGCTCTCGTTGGTCTTGCAGGTGATGAACTCGCGGATGTCGGCGTGATCAACTCTTAGCACGGCCATGTTAGCGCCCCTGCGACTGCCGCCCTGCGCCACCTCGCCAAAAGCCTGATCGTAGACGCGCAGGAAGCCCACCGGACCGGTCGCCTTGCCCATCGACGATTTGACCAACGCGCCTTTAGGCCGCAAGCGGCTGAACGAGAAGCCGTTGCCCCCGCCCGTCTGCTGGATCAGGGCCGCGTCGCGCAGAGTCTGAAAGATACCTGACTCTGTGCGGCCCATGTCGTCGTCAATCGCAAGCACAAAACATGCAGCCAGCTGGCCCAACGGCGTGCCTGCGCCGGTGAAGGTTGGGCTGTTGGGAAAGAAGCGCAGATCGCTCAGGAGATCGTAGTACACGCGCGCCCAGTGGTCCGGGTCGCCGTTCATTTCGGCTTCGGCCTGGGCGACGTGACTCGCCACACGCCAGAACATCTCATGGATGGTCTCGACAGGCTTGCCATCTGGCCCCCGGCGCAGGTAGCGTTTGGCGAGCACCGTGCGGGCATTCTCCGAAAGCCGCAATTCCTTCAACGGCAGGGGCGGGCCGGAACGGTTATTTTCTGAGTGCTGAACAGGAGTCTGTTTCTGTTTGGTCGTCATCACCCCACTCCTTAAGAATCAATACACTACCCCGGCGATCAGGCGCATTCACAGACGCCTGGTTGCCCGGAAACAGCCTTTGTTAGAGCAGACAGGTGATCCCGAAGGATCGGTCAGTGATCCCCGGCGCTTGTATTGCCCTGCGCGCCCAACAGCTTGTCGATTTCTGCCCGGACGCTGTGCAGGTTGTCCAGCCGCAAATAAACGATGGCATAGCGGATGTAGGCGATCACATCGAGTTCTTTAAGGCCCTCGATCACCATATCGCCCACGACCCGGCTGGAGACTTCTGCCCGGCCCATCCGCTGCAAATTGGTCTCGATCTGGTCGGCCAGCCGCTCGATGTCTGCGGCAGCTACCGGACGCTTGGCGCAAGCGATCCGAATGCCGCGTATGAGCTTGTCACGGTCAAATGCCTCACGCTCGCCCCCGGCCTTGATCAGAATCGGTGTTGCCAGGATGGCACGCTCGTAAGTGCTGAACCGCTCGCCACACTGCTTGCATTCGCGCCGCCGCCGCGTGCCGCCGCGTGTGTCGTGACTGGTGTCGATCACGCGCGTGGCCTTCTCACCTTCAGCGCCGCAGTACGGGCACTTCATGGCTGTTTTCCTTTGTTGGACTGCTGACCACCGCTCACCAAACCCCATTTCTGTGCAACACATTCATCTGCGACGACGCCGATCCCCCACATATGGGGGTAATTGGACCAATACACCCCATATCTGGCGGATGCGAGGGAGCATCACTATAGCATGGTTGTTCGCACCGCACAAGCGAAAACGGGCCGTTTTAGATTAAAAAATCACGGAGGTTGCAGGGTTTTTTAAAAATCGCCGGGGGGCGGCGATTGTGGAAAGACAACACATGCATCCATCCGGGTGACGGACAAGATTTCCCATCCCGGCGCGCAGGCCCACAGCCGGGATGGGAAGCAGTCGAGCAAAACCAAGTAAGGGGAGGGCAGCCCAGGTTTAGCGTTTGCGCAAAAACGTCGGGATGTCGATGTTTTCGCTGTCGTAGACCTTATAATCGCGGGACTGCTGGCCCTGCTGCGGCTCTCCCGTAATGCCGCTCCCCGGCTGCACCGGGCGACGCTGCGGCTGCGGCTGCTGCACGGGCCGCCCCGGCACCATCTGGCCGGTTTCCACCTGCCGCCGGGCCACGCGGCTCTGCTCAAAGCCGGTGGCGATGACCGTGATCCGCACCGTGTCGCCGATATTCGGGTCGATAACCGCGCCGAAGATCAGATTCACGTCCGGGTGGGCGGTATCCTTGATGATAGCAGCTGCCTCATTGACCTCAAACAAGCTCAGGTCGGGGCCGCCGGTCACATTGAACAGAATGCCACGTGCGCCGTCAATGGTCACGTCCAGTAGTTGACTGCTGATCGCTGCCTCGGCAGCCTTACGGGCGCGGTCCTCGCCCGACGCCTGTCCAACGGCCATCAGCGCCGCCCCGCCCTCCGACATGATCGTGCGCACATCGGCAAAGTCCAGATTGATCAGGCCGGGCACGGTAATCAGCTCCGAAATACCCTGGATGCCCTGACGCAGCACATCATCGGCCACGCGGAAGGCGTCTTGCAGGCTGGAGCGTTTGTCGGCGATTTGCAGCAGGCGGTCGTTGGGAATCACAATCAGCGTATCGACCTGGTTCTTGAGCGCCTCAATACCTGCCTCTGCCGAGTCCTGGCGGCGTTTACCCTCGAAAGTAAAGGGCCTGGTGACGACACCGATGGTCAGGGCGCTGAGTTCCTTAGCGATCTGGGCCACAATGGGCGCTGCGCCCGTGCCCGTGCCGCCGCCCATGCCGCAGGTAATAAAGACCATGTCTGCGCCGCGCAGCACCTCATACAGTTCGTCAGAACTTTCCTCGGCGGCCTTCCTGCCGATTTCCGGGTTGCCGCCCGCGCCGAGTCCGCGCGTCAGTTTATCCCCGATACGGACGCGCGTTTTGGCCTGCGACAGCATTAACGCCTGAGCGTCGGTATTGATCGAGATAAAATCGACACCGCCCATACCCTCTTCGATCATCCGGTTGATGGCATTACCGCCGCCACCGCCGACACCAACCACTTTGATTTGTGCGAAGTTTTCACCTGGTGAAACGTCTGTAGTCATCCTGTCCCTCCCCGTATGGTCTGAAATCAAGCCTGTCTTTTGCCAGAAACGGGCTGGCCTGCGCGTTGCTGACTCCTGGGGCTATTCTACGCGCAAAGTCTAAACCCCAAAAATGCGCAAGTTCTAAAATCCTAACGCCTCTATCCGAAATCTATATCAATGATTCTCTTCTTCCGGCAAAAAACGTCGGAACAGACCGCCCAACGTCCGGCCCAGCCGAAACCCCTCGTTCGGCCCACGCCCCTTCCTGACCGGCCCACCGGGCCGCCGCTGTTCTTCCAGGTCCAATGCCAGTCCCAGGCGCAGCAGGCCCACGCTGGTACTGAACATCGGGCTGCGCAACAGATCGGCCATGCCGCTCACCTTTTCCGGTTGCGCCACACGCACCGGCATCCGCATGACGCCAGAGGCCACCTGTCGGATGCCCGGCAGCAGCGCCGTCCCGCCGGTTAGTACCACGCCTGCCGGGAGCAGCCCATCGTAGCCGGAACGCTTGACCTCTTGCAACACTAGCTCGAACATCTCCTCCACACGCGCCTCGATGATCAAAGCCAGATCACGGCGCAGTACCTTGCTGGGAAATTCCTCCCCAAACGGCTGCACCGGGAACGCCTCCAGCGCGTCTACCTCACGGGCAACGGCATGACCGTATTCCACCTTGACCGCCTCCGCCAGGTCAAAGGGCAGGCGCAGGCCGTGCGCCACATCGTTGCTAATATGCCAGCCGCCCACCGGCAGGATGGCCGTATGCCACACCGTCCCCTCGATAAACACCGCCAGATCGGTCGTACCGCCGCCGATGTCCACCACCAGCACGCCCATCTGCTGCTCGGTCGGCGTCAGCACCACGTCGCCAGAGGCCAGCGGGTTCAAGATAAAGCGGTCCACGTATACGCCGGTCGCCTCGACACACTTTTCCAGATTTTGCACCGTCGTCGCCGAGGCGGTGATGATATGCGCCTCGACTTCCAGCCGGAAGCCGTGCATCCCCAGCGGGCTTTTGACACCGTCCATCCCGTCCAGGCTATATGTACGTGGGATGACGTGCAACACCTCGCGGTTGTGCGGGATGGCGATAGCCCGCGCGTTTTCCATCGCCCGCTCCATGTCCTCGATCTGCACCCCGCGCGTGCCCGAAAGCCCGGCCACGCCCCGGCTGTTGATCGAAGAGATATGACTACCCGCCAGGCTGACAAAGGCGCGCCCGATCTCGTAGCCGCTGCTGCGCTCGGCCTTGTGCACGGCAGAGGAGATCGAGGCTGTTAGGGCGTTCATATCGGTCACGATGCCTTTTTGCATCCCGTGACTCGGCTCCAGGCCCAGCCCGACGACGTAAATATCTTCCTCCCGCACCTCGCCCACGATGCAGCAGACTTTGGTCGTGCCGACGTCGATCCCGACAACCAGTTCGCCCATGCCCGTCGCTACTCGGTCTCCCCGGTGGGAACTGCTTCGGTCGCCTCATCGCGCCCCCACCAGACTTTATAATAAGGTGCATCGACGTTGCCCACGTCGATGAATTCAGGATAGATGCCCCGCGCCTGCAGGTCGGCAGCCAGGGCATTGTACATATTCATCTTGGCAGCCATATCCGTCCCAGTGCCGAACCAGACCAGCCAGCCGCCCACGTCTCGAAAGCCCAACCCCTCCACCGGGCGGTAGAGCAATGCCTCGATGTTGGGATAGAGTCTCCGAAGCTGCAAAGCGCCGTCCACCACCTCCTGCGGGATGATCACGTTCGCTCCGACCGGATCGTCTACCCCTTCGACCACTACGCGGATCAGCCCTTCCAGGTCGGTGCGCTGCGGCATCACCCGGCCCCGCACGTCGATCCAGGTGCGCACGCCCGCCTGCTCCCAGATAAGCGCCGGTTCGCGCTCCTGCACCTGTATCTGCACCAGGTGCGGGGGCCAGCCGACCGACACCTCCACCGCTCCCACGCTCGACGAACGCCTGATCGCCGCCTCGACATCCGCCGGATCGACCCAGAACAGATGCATGTTGGCGATCCCGCTCAGGGCAAACACCTCCTCCGCTGTCAAGTGACGCAGCCCGCCGACCTCGACATGGCTCACATAGAAGGTGTCGGCCTGGAAAAACAGAAACAGCACGACCAGCAGGCTGAACAGGATCACCGCGCTTAACATCCGCGCCGACAACACCAGGTCGAACTGGTCCGAGCGCGACTGGATCATCGTCTCCGGGGGCGGCGCGGCGCGCTGGCTCTTGCCCCGCGCCTTGCTACGACGGGGAGCTGGAACGGGCGCTTCGCCCGCCGTCGGGCGCGGACGGGTCACCGGCTGTGCGACCCTCTCCCGCTGGCCGGGTGCAGCCACATGGGACGATGCAACTTTGTCCCGCCGCCGCCGTCGGCGCGTGGTGGCCGTTTCGGAAGATGCCGCCATGCCGTTTCCCCGATGCGTGTGCTGTTGTGTTCGGATGACTACAGTTTCCCACAAAACCCACTATATGCCAACAAGTCATTGCTGTCCAACGGACCTTTTCGCTATTGAGGTTTGAAAAGCGAAACGGTCGTGGATCAGATCAGTTCAATTTCGAGTTCGAGGGCCACACCGAATTGCGCCTGCACGGTCTCCTGCGTCAGCCGGATCAGAGCCAGATAGTCCGAGGCGGTGCCGCCGCCGGTATTGACGAAGAAGTTGGCGTGCACGGGGGAAATCTGCACACCGCCGATCTGCCTGCCCTTGAGGCCCGCCGCTTCGATCAGGCGGCCCGCGTAATCGCCGGGGGGATTCTTGAACATGCTGCCCAAACTGGCGCCGGGAGGCTGGGTACGCTTGCGGTGGGCAATGTACTCGTCCACTTTGGCCCGGAGCGCCGCCGCGTCCGCGCCGGGGGAAAGGGCCAGCGTGGCGCTGGCGACCACGAATCGCTTCGTGCTGCCTTTGAGCGCCGACGCGCGGTAGGCGTACTCCATCCGCTCGACAAACCAGATTTCCTTAACGACTCCCTCGCCGTGTACAGAGAGGGGATCAGAGGGTGAGGTTTGGCCGGGGAAGTACAGCGTCACATCGCGCAGGTTATGCGCCATGTCGCCGCCGTGCGCCCCGGCATTGTTGATGATCGCACCGCCGACCGTGCCGGGGATGCTGACGGCCCATTCCAGCCCGGCCAGGCCGCGCGTAACGCAGCGCCGCGCCAGCGCGCCGAGGTTCGCGCCGCTTTCCGCCCGGACTAACCCATCTTTGCTGAACGTGACGTGCCCCGCCCGATTGACGATGACCAGGCCGCGAAAGCCCGCGTCGGAGACGAGCACGTTCGCCCCGCCGCCGAGGATGCGACAAGGCAGGTCCAGTTCCCAGGCGCAAGAAACCGCCGCCAGCAAATCGCGCAGTGTCCGCACGACGATCAACGCATCCGCCGGGCCGCCCAGCCGCGCTGCCGTGTGAGGGGCCAGCGGTTCATCCCGCCGCAGTGCCGCCCCAAACCGCTTTTCCAACTCTTCATAACCGGCCATCGGCTTCAAGACCACACACCGCCAGGATCGCAAAAGGCGCAAAGGCAAACTGAGAATCTTTGCGCGCTTTGCGCCCTTCGCGGTGAGATCACTTTTTCTTTTCGAGACTCGTCAGGAGCATTTCGCCGATGCGCGGGCCATCTCCGGCGCTGAGGATAATCACCACGTCGCCCGCTTTGACGCCCGCTTCCAGCGCCGTCACTGCGTCTTCCAGACCGGGCGTGTGACGCACATCAGGATGGTCGATCTCTGCCACAAGGTCCGCCACCCCCGGTTCACCCGCGAACGCTGCTGCCGACTCTCGTGCGCCGTAAACGTCGGTGATCAACACGTGATCCGCGTTTTCCGGCGGAAAAGCCCCCGCAAAGCCCTCCCACAGCGCCCGCAGCCGGGAATAGGTATGCGGCTGCCACACCGCCCAGATACCCGCACGGGGAAAACGCGCCCGCGCCGCCGCCAGGGTTGCGCGAATGGCGGTAGGGTGATGGGCGTAATCGTCAATGACGGTCACACCGCCCGCCCGTCCACGTACATCGAAACGCCGTTGTGCCCCGGTAAATGTCGCCAGTGCCGCTAGCGCCGGTCCGAGCGGCACACCCAACCGATCCATGACGATCAGGGCCGCCAGCGCGTTCTGCACATTGTGCAAGCCCGGCGCACGCAGCATCACGCGCCCCAACTCCACCCGGCCCGCCTCATACCAGAGGGTGAAGTTCATCCCGCCCAGGTGGTTCGGCTGCCAGTCCCGCCCCTGCCAGTCGGCAGCAGCGTTATGCACACCGTAACTGATCGTAGGCAAATTCTGGACGCGGCGGTTGTTGCCCAGCGTGAAAGCCGCCGGGTCATCGGCGCAGGTAACCAGCAGCCCTTCCGACGGCAACCGGAGGGCAAATTCGTTGAAAGCGTGCACGACAGCAGCCATCGAGGGGAACAGGTCTGGGTGATCGTGTTCGACATTGGTGATCACGGCGACCTGAGGGCGCAGGCCCAGGAACATGTTGTCGTATTCGTCGGCCTCGATGACGAACGCCTCGCCCCGCCCAACGCCGGCGTTGCTGCCCGTGCTCGGCACCACGCCGCCGACGATATACGTCGGATCGCGGCCCGTTTCGATCAACATGTGAACGATCATGGCCGTAGTCGTCGTCTTCCCATGCGTCCCGGCTACGGCTACCCCTGTATAGCCCATCATCAACTGGCCGAGGATGTCTGCCCGCTTGTAAACCGGAATACGCGCCCGCCGCGCCGCTACCACCTCCACGTTATCCGGCGGGATGGCCGAGGAGATGATCACCAGTTCTGCGTCGCCGACGTTGGCCGGATCATGCCCCTGGTGGATCGTCGCGCCTTCTTTTGCCAGCGCCTCCGTCAGGGCATTCGCCTGCTGATCGGACCCCGAAACCGTATAGCCCTGTAACAACATCACACGGGCAATGGCCGAAATCCCTACCCCGCCGATGCCGATAAAGTGAACCCGCTGTCCTGGAACCAACATGTGACGCTCAGATCATTACGACAATGACAAAGAGAAACAGCACCACGACCATCAGCGTCAGCAGGTTGCCTTCCAGCATCCAGACCAGCGGAAGCTGCCCGACCATCGCGGCGCTGGGCGACCCCAACGGCGGGGCCGAAACATAGGGGCTAAGCGGATAGCCCAGATTGTCCATGTAATACCATAGCGACCCGAACAACAAATAGCCGTTGAAGCCGCCGAGCAACGCGCCCAGCAGCCCTTCCTGAAAGCCCTCGCGCCCCCCTTTGTGGCGCTGGGTGCGCTTCTCCAGACTTTCCGGCGTCTGATAGGCAAAAAAGGCGATGACGAGCAGAATACCGCCGTACAGATAAAACTGCTGTGCAGGTGCAGCCCCGGCGGTCAGCGGAGCCAACAACACATCTTTAAACTGTTCGAGCGAAAAGATCGCCAGGACGAGGCCGGTCAGGGCGATGATCTCTTTGGTCCAGCCCCGCATAAAACCGATCAGGCCGAACATCACAATCATGAACCACAAAAAACTGGATAGCTGTATCATGACGCCTCCAACGCCACCAAGCGGGCGATGTTCCGCGCGCCGTCTGGGCGGGCCAATGCCCTGGCACTCGCGGCCATCCGCCGCAACGCCACTGGATCGGTCAGCAGCCGTCGGATCGCCGGATAAAGGGTCTCGTTCAATGCGCCGTCGTCCAACTGCACCGCTGCCCCGCGCGCCACCAGGTAATCGGCGTTGATCCGTTGATACCGCCAGGCGTAAGGGTAGGGCACCAAGATGGCGGGCAGCCCGAACAGCGGATACTCGCCCAGCGTGCTGGCTCCCGCCCGGCTTACGACCAGGTCCGCCGCCGCCAACGCCAGCCCCATCTCGTCGTGCAGGTAGGCGAAGGCATGATAATCGGCCTGCTGGTCGGCTGTCAACTTTTCGCGCGCCGCCTGCACTTCCGGCCAGTCCAGCTCGCCGCTGACGTGGATCACCTGTACTCCATCTGCCAACAGCAGCGGCAGGATCGCCAACAGCGCCCGATTAAGGTTGCGCGCCCCCCGGCTGCCGCCCCAAACCAGCAGCACCCACCGTGCCGGGTCCAGCCCGAAGTGCGCCCTGCCCTGTTCGCGCGTGGCTTCCAGCACCGCCCGGCGCACCGGATAGCCGGTCTCCACCACCTTGCCGGGGCGAAAATAAGCCGCCGTAGCGCCCGTTGTAGCCGCCACCCGGCGCGCCAACCGCCCGACCAGTTTGAGCACCCAGCCCGGTTCAATGTCGGGCACAAATACCAGGAGCGGCACACGCCAGACCCACGCCGCCACGCCGACCGGCAGACTGGCCCAACCGCCTGTGAGAAACACCCGGTCCGGGCGGTAGCGCCGGATCAGGTTCCACGCCTGGACAAACCCGATCCCCAGTCGCACGATGCTGGACACCATACGGCGCGGCCCGACCCCATGCACCGGCCCGCCCTGGACTGCCGCCGTCGCCAGCCAGCGCACGCCGCTGCGCGCGGCCATGTCCGCCTCCATCCCACCAGCACTGCCGACAAAGATCAGGTCCGGTGGGGCAAAGGCTGCATCACCGGCCTGGAGTGCTTCCGCTACGGCGAACGCGGGGTACACTCCGCCCCCCGTCCCCCCGGCTGAGATCATAACTCTCATTGATTTTCCGTTCCGGCACCGATTCGCGCGCCGATACGCGCGAGACGCTCAACATCAGCCCGACGCCCGCCAGAGCCACCACCAGCGACGACCCACCGAAACTGATGAACGGCAGCGGCACACCGCTGAACGGCAGCACCGCCGTCATCACGGCGATATTCAGCATCGCCTGGAAAGCGATCCAGCAGGCAATCCCCGACGCCAGCAGTGATCCGAAACTGTCCCGCGCCAGGCGCGCAATGCGAAATCCCCGGATGACCAGCACCACGAACAACACCGTCACCAAGACACAACCGAGCAGGCCCAATTCTTCCCCGATAATGGCGAAGATACTGTCGGTATGCGGGGCGGGCAAGAAGCCGAACTTCTGCCGCCCCTGCCCCAGTCCCACCCCCATCAGTCCGCCATTGAGAAAGGCAATCACGGCCTGTTGAACGTGGTAGCTGGCCGTCGTCAGGTCCGACACGCCCGCCAGGTAGGAAGACAGGCGCGCCCCGGCATAAGTGATCTGCGAGGTCAGCAGCCAGCCTGCCAGCGCCGCCAGGCCGCCCGTGATGCCCATTTGCAGCCAGTCGGCCCCGGCCAGAAAGAACATCGTGCCCGCCGACAGCAGCACCAGGGCCGCCGTGCTCAGGTCCGGCTGGAGGATGATTAGCCCGGCTACCGTCCCGACCAGAATCGAGAACGGGATCAGGCCGTAGGTGATGCGCCGAATTTTCGCCTGCTTGGCCGAAAGCCATGCCGCCATGTAAATGATCGTCGCCAGTTCGGCGGGTTCACCCGGCTGAATCGAGCCGTTGAAAAACGACCGCTGTGCGCCGAACAACTCCGGCGCAGTCGCCAGCAATGCGATCAGACTGGCGATCACGGCCAGCATGATCCACAGCGCCAGGCGCTTCCAGATGCGGTAGTCGATCAGGGCAAGCAACACCATCACCACCAGCCCGATCCCCACTGAGCGCACCTGCCGCAGGAAGATGGTCGTCGGGTCGCTGTAGACCTGGTAGCTCCAGTCAAACGTGGTACTGAAGACCATCATCAGACCAATCGCCAACAACATCCCCACGACGATAACCAGGGGCAGGTCAACGTGGGAACGAAACAGCCGCCGCCGCTCGGCAATACGCAGTGGGTCAGGCGGCTTGGCAGCCTCCGGCGCGCGCGCCAGGGTGCCGGTCGGCTTGATGCGCGGTGTTTTGGGCGGCGTGTATTCCTCATTTTCGACAAAGTCCGGCGCAGCCATACTGGATAAATCCCTACGCTGTGTGATCGTCCGTCTCTATTCTAGTGCGACAGGCCAAATACGCTAATGCGCCGACAGTCTACCGGGAAATACGCACCAACGGGATCAAATGTAGCGTCGTAACACCCCCCGGCCTTACAACTGTCCCACCAGATCGCGGAAGTGCGCGCCGCGCTCCTCGAAGTCCCGGTAGGCGTCGTAACTCGTGCCACCCGGTGAAAGCAGCACCACGTCTCCCGACCTGGCGACCCGCGCCGCTGCCTGCACCGCCTCTTCCAGTGTGCTTACCACCTCGACGTGCGCCAGGAACGCGCCCGGTTGCGCTTTCAGTGCAGCGTGCAGTTGGCCCGCGATCATCGGTCCGGCCTCCCCGAACGTGATCGCCGCGCGCGCACGCGCCGCCGCCAATGCCGCCAGGTCTTCCCAGGGCAACTTTTTATCCCGTCCACCCAACAACAGGATCAGCGGCTCGTTGTAACTGCGTAAGGCTGCCAGGACACGCTCCGGCGCGGTGGCAATACTGTCATTCACCCAGGTCACGCCATCTTTGCGCCGCACAACTTCCAGGCGGTGCGGAACGCCCGTGAACTCGGCCACCGCTGCACGCATGGCGTCCGTTGAGATACCCGCCGTCCCTGTGATGGCACACGCCGCCAGTACGTTGAGGACGTTATGATACCCGCGCAGACGGATGGCATCCCGCCGCAAAACGGCGCAGGGCGCGCCGTCCGGGCTGGCCGTGCCGCTCAACATCAGATGATCACCCGCCAGGAAAGCCCCATCTGCCACTGCCTCCCGCCCGCTGAACCAGACCACCCGCCCCGGCGCAAGCGTGCTCAGAGACGCGCTGCCCGGATCGTCCCGCCCCAGGATGGCTGCGCCCTGCGGCCCCTGAAACCGGATCAGGCGCGCCTTTGCCGCTGTATAGGCTTCCATCGTGCCGTGCCGGTCCAGGTGGTTCGGCGTGATGTTCAGGATCGCACCGTAGCGGGGGCTGGTAGTCGTCAATTCAAGTTGAAAACTGCTCAATTCCATCACCACCACGTCCGTCGGCCGGATGGTCGGCAACACATCCAGCAGCACCACGCCGATATTGCCGCCGACGTGGGTCACACGCCCGTCCGCCACACACATGCGCCCGACCAGGGTCGTGGTGGTCGTCTTGCCTGCGCTGCCGGTGATGCCGATCACGGGCGCAGGGCAGCGTTCCAGGAACAACTGCGCATCATTGCTGACCGGCACGCCGCGCCAGATCGCTGCCTGGGCCAGCGGCGCGTCGAGCGAGACGCCGCCGGAAAGGCACACCAGGTCGGCGTCGTCGAGCAGGCTGGCAGGATGCCCCCCCAGCACAAACCCGACGCCCGCTGCGCGGTACGGCGACAACTGATCGCCGAAAGACTCCTCAGGACGTTGATCGGTCACGGTAACGCACGCGCCGACGGTCGGCAGCCAGCGGGCCAGTGCCTGCCCTTGCCGGGCAAAACCCACCACCACCACATGTTTGCCTTCGAGTGGATCGTGCATGGTTCAGGTACCCCGTCTCACACCAGGGCAAAGGCAATCCCGATCATCACCGCCAACAGCCCGATCAGCCAGAATCGCTGCACAACCTGGGTCTCACTCCAGCCGGAAAGCTCAAAGTGGTGATGCAACGGCGCGAGACGGAACAGCCGCCGCCCCCCCGTCAGACGGGCGTAAAGCACCTGAAGGATCACGCTGAAGGTTTCCACCACCGGCACCAGCGCGATCACCGGCAGGAGCAGCCATTGACCGGTCATCAGGGCCACCGTCGCCAGGGTTGCGCCCAGCGCCAGCGATCCCGTGTCGCCCATGATCAGCCTGGCCGGAAGCGCGTTGTACCACAGAAAGGCGAAGATCGCCCCGACGATGATGAAACAGAACTGCACCAGATAAATCTGTCGCTGAAGATAGGCGATCACGGCATAGGCGGCGAAGGCGCTGGCAACGATGATCCCCGCCAGGCCGTCTACGCCATCGGTGATGTTGACCGCATTGGACATGCCGACGATGAAGAACACGGCCACCGGAATCCACAGCACAGGAGAAACCGACACGGTAACGCCAAGCAGAGGTATGGCGACGGCATTGGCATACTGGACGTTGCCCAACGACATCACCAACGCTACCCCCGCCGCCAGGACGATCTGTGCCGCAAACTTGACACGCGGGGGAAGACCCTCGCCCTTCTCGTGCAAACCGCGCACACCTTCCCAATCGTCGATGGCGCCCAGCACGGCGAACCCGGCCAGCACCGACAACGGCAGCAGGATGCTCCTGCCGGTAGCGACGAAGTCCGGGTTCAGCAGGCTGGCAACGTTGAGGGCCAGGGTTAGCAGGATGGCCGGGATCAGGATCATCAGTCCGCCAAAGGTCGGCGTACCGGTCTTGGCCTGGTGATGGCTCAGGCTCTCCCGAATCTGTTTGCCCATCCCCAGGCGCTTGAGCATGGTAATGAACGGATCGCCCCAGATGACGGCCAGCATAAACGCCGTGCCACCCATTGTCAGGGCCACAGGAAGATCGCCAGGCATTACAACATATCCTTTCGCGTGTGGTGTCTTTGCGCCTATGGGTTCACTAGCCCGATCTGCCCGCCGCGCGCGGCCAGTTCGTAACGCTCCGCGTCCGGCGGGATTTGCAGCAAAATCACCAGCCGCTCGGTCAGTCGGGCGAAGGTAGGCGCGGCAGTCATGCTGCCCCATTCGCTGGCTGTAGGGCGATCGAGCTTGATCAAGATCGCCACCTGGGGATCATCGGCGGGTAAAAAGCCGATGAAACTGGCAATCGTCGCACCCTGCTCGTAACCGTCCGGCGAGGGAATCTGGGCCGTGCCCGACTTACCCGCGACGGTGTAGCCGGGCACCTGCGCGCGATCCACGCCATATTGCACCACCTGGATCAGCATCTCGCGCACCATACGCGCCGTTTCCGCCGAGATGGGGCGTCCAATCGGTGAGGGTCGCGTGGTGTGGACCGTTTCGCCGTCGATGATCTGGTGAACCACATGCGGCTGCATCATCAGACCGTCGTTGGCAATGGCGCTGACGGCCACCAGCAGTTGCAGGGGCGTCACTGCCAATCCTTGCCCAAAACTATTGGTGCAGAGGGTGCTCTCCTGCCAGCCGGGATCGCCCGGCATCAACAGCGTCCCGGAAGCCTCGCCCTCCAGGTCTACCAGCGTCGGCTGGCCGATACCAAACTCCGCAATACGTCGGTAGAAACGCTCCGGCCCCATGCTCATCACGACGGTCGTTGTGCCGACGTTCAGGGATTGCACCAGCACCTGGGTCATGTCGATCAGGCCGTGCGCGGCATTGTCCCAGTTGTTGATCGTGATGCCGCCACACGCAATGCTGGCCTGATCGTTGTAGGTGCTACCGGGCAGCACAACGCCCTCCTCAATGGCAGCAGCCATCGTCAGGATTTTGAAGACCGATCCCGGCTCGTATTGCTCGCTGATGGCCGGGTTGATCAGAGCGTTTTCGTCCACCGTCTCATAGTAGGTGTTCGGGTCAAAGGATGGGTAGCTCGCCATCGCCAGGATTTCGCCGTTGCGCGGGTTCATGATGATGATCGTGCCCCGCTGTGCGCCATATTCCTGAATGGCGCGCTGAAGCTCCGACTCGGCCAGAAACTGCACATCGCGGTCGATGGTCAGAACCAGGTCACGGCCCTGCCCCGCCGTAACTTGCAAAGACACGTCCAGGGGCACCGCACTCTCCTCACTGACCCGACTTTGCCCGGCCAGGTCGCGCTGATAGGCCCCTTCTACGCCGTAGTAGCCCTGGCCGTCGGAAGCGACAAAACCGATCACCTGAGCACCCAACATCTGCTGCGGATAGGCCCGCCGGGGGATGGGCGTGATCTCCACACCGGTGATGTCCAGGTCCTCGACCGCCTGCCCGACCGCCGCACTCACCGGGCGGGCCAGCAAAGCCCAACTCCGGTCAGAGGTCAACAGGTTATAGATTGCCAGTTCGTCCGCGTTCAAAACGACGGCCAGGTCGCGCGCGGCCCGCGCAGGATCGGTGATCAGCGGCGGGTTGACGCCGATCTCGTATTCCAGAGTGTTCACTGCCAGCAGTTCGCCGTCCCGGTCATAAATTTGCCCGCGTGTAGGCTGATATTCCCGCACCCGGACATAGGCCCGGCTGGCCTGGCGTTGGAAATAATCCACCACCTCCGGGTCCATCTGGAACTGGATCATCACTAGGCGCGCCAGCAGCAACACGCTGAGCACGATCAGCGCCCCGGCGATCAACGTCAGCCGTCGGGCAAACACATCTTGCATACTCATGGCAGCCTTTGCTCCACCGGCCCTCCTGCCGACTCTCCTCCGGCCCAATCTTCAAACTGCTGGACCAGGGCTTCCCACTGACGCTGCAACCAGCCCGACAGCGTTTCGTCGTAGGCGGGCAGCGCATCGTCTGCCTGCAACGGCGCGACGCTCTCCGGGCGCTGCGGCACATAACCTTCGACTACCAGGTATTCAATCTGGGCACGCTCCGCCAGTGTGAAACCCAACTCGGTCGCCCGCGTAATCAGGCGCGGCACGCTGCGCAACACGGCAATTTCAGCGCGAAGCTGTTCGTTCTCACGCTCCAGGCGCGCCCGACGCGCCACCAGCTCTTCTAGCTGGCGGTTGGTCGTGACCGTCATGGTAGCCTGCGCCAGGTACAACGCGCCGATGATGATCGCCACGATCAACGCCAGGGCTGCACCCGCCACCGCCTGTCCCTGCTGTCGCCAGGGAGCGGCCCGCAGCGCGTGTTGAATCCATTGAGGACGTTGTGGTTTTTCCTTTTGTGCCACGCCGACTTCGCTCCGTTGCCCGGCTACCCGGCTACTTACTACCTACAACTTCCGGCACCTGCCGCCGGAATGCTATTTTACAGCTTTTCCACTGCACGCAACCTGGCACTACGGCTACGCGGATTGGCCGCGATCTCGGCGTCGCTCGCCGTCACCGGCTTGCGCGTGATCGGACGCACGACGGCGCGATGTCCACAAGTGCACACCGGTTGTCCCGCTGGACAGAGGCAGTCGGCGCTTTCCCGCTTGAAGAACTGTTTGATGATGCGGTCCTCCAGGCTGTGAAAACTGATCACCGCCAGGCGACCGCCCGGCTTCAACAATGCCACTGCCTGCGGCAACGCCCGCTCTAACACGCCGAGTTCGTCATTGACGGCAATGCGCAACGCCTGAAACGTGCGCGTGGCCGGATGAATTTTTTCTTTTCGGAGACGGCTGCCGGCGATGGCCTGGGCCAGTTCCCCTGTTCGGGAAAAAGGCCGCCCCTGCACGATGCGGCGCGCAATCCGGCGACCGTCTGCATCCTCGCCGTAGCGCCGGATCAAATCGGCCAATTCGTCTTCATCGAGCGTGTTCACCAGGTCCGCCGCCGTCGGGCCACTGGTAGTGGAATCCATACGCATGTCCAGCGGGCCATCGCGTAGAAACGAGAAGCCACGCGCCGGATCGTCCAGCTGCATCGATGACACGCCCAGGTCCATTAGAATGGCGTCTGCCCCTACAATACCCGCCGTCGCAGCCACTTCGGACAGGCGATCAAAGCGGGCGTGGACCAGGGTCACGCGCGGCCCGAACTCCGCCAATCGATCCCGTGCCAGGGCCAGCGCCGCCGTGTCTTGATCGATGCCCAGCAACCGCCCCTGCGGGCCAGCCGCCGCGAGCAGCGCCGCCGCGTGGCCCCCCGCCCCGACGGTCGCATCGACGATGATCGCGCCGGGGTGGATATTCACAGCCTCCAAAACGGCATCCAGCAGCACCGGAACATGCGGCGGCATTCCAATCCCTTTCTTTACTCCCGGACTGATGATATACATTCTCCCTCACCTTTGCGATCTTTGGGATGAATGGCGCTTCCGCCGCTTCTCCAAAGGCGACCGGACGCCAGGAGATTCTCCGGTGAAATCTGTTGCCAACCCCCACACGGTGCTGGCCCTCGGCGTGATCCTGCTACTGGCTTTCTGGATCACGCGGCTGCTGGCCATCGATGTCTTCCCGCCGTTTATCGACGAGATGCTGCACGTCCACGTCAGCGAGCGCGCCGCCCAACAGAGTCCGTTTGTGCAGGCCGACCTGGGCCGCCTACTGACGATCTGGTGGCACCTGATCTTCCGCTCCTACGCCGCCGCGCCGATCTGGATCGCCCGCGCGGCAACGGTGCTGGCCGTGCTGCCGGGGGTCGCCGCCGCCATTGGGCTGGGCAGGCTGGCTGCCGGGCTGTGGGGCGCGCTGCTGGCGGGGTTGCTCTATCTGTTCAGCGCCTATCACCAGTTCTACGAGCGGCTGGCCCTGGCCGATCCGCTGTCCGGTGCGGCGCTGTCGCTGGCGTTGTACTTCGCCTACCGGCTGGCGCGCCGAGCGGACCTGCGGGATGCGGCAGCAGCGGGGATCGCGCTGTACGTTGCCTTCCTGGCGAAAGTCACCGCCCTACCCTACCTGGGAATCCCATTGGCGGCGGCGTTGACCCTGCGCCCGGCGGGCCGGACGTGGCGGGAACAGGGGCGCTGGCTGGCTGTTGCGCTGATTATCCCCATCGCCCTGATCGGCGTGACGGTTGTCGGGCTACGCCTGCGCGAGTACGACCTGCTGACCAATTCGCTCGGCTATGCGTTGAGCAATCGCGGCCCGGTCGAGGCAGGCGAGGTGTTTTCCCTTTCCCGCATCGCCGACAATATCGCCCGCACCTTCGACGTACTGGCGGGCTATACCGGGGTCGCAGCGGCAGGGCTGCTCCTGGCCGCCGTGATCGTTCTGGCGATCCGCCGCCGTCTGTATCTGCCGCTGTGCCTGCTGGCCCCGCTGGCGCTGGTCTGGCTCAGCCGCCCACAGACATCGCGCTACCTGCTCGTGCCGATGACGATCCTGCTATTATGCGGCGCGGTTGCGCTGGCCAATGCCGTTCGCCGCCGGGGACGGGCCGCGCAGGTCGCGGCGCTCGGCCTCGTGCTCCTGTGGGGCGCAGCACAATGGCTGCCCTTCGCCTGGACCGCCGCCCGCACGCCCCTCGACATTCCCCTGCCGCCGGGCGACTACGAGGAATATGTGCTGTCGGACGCCGCCGGTTTCGGGCTGGCCGAGGCACGCGACTACCTGCGCCCCCTTGCCCCGCGCGAGGTACTCGGCCTGCTGTCGAACTGCCAGGGCTTGCGCTACCTGTCCTGGCAGGACTTCCCGGTGACATGTCAGCGCGTCAGCCCGAACGGTGAGGACATCCCCACGCTGGCGGCCCTGATGGATCAGCGCCGTGCGGCGGGCGTCTACGTGGTGCTGGAAGACTCGCCCTATGTGCCTGCCGCTGCGCCGGGGCGGCTGCTCACGGTGATCGAACGCCCCGGCGGGCGGGCCAACCTGGCGATTTACGATCTCGCGCCGTAAGCCGGTCTGCCGCTTACGGCAGGTCAACGACGCACTGCCCCGCCCCAGCAGGACAGGTTGCCAGGACCTGCCCGTACTGCCGCACCTCGAAATCGCACTGTATCCAGACCTGCTCTTCCAACCGCGCCGTGATCCAGGCGTCGCGCCTTGCGCAGGCAGGCGGGTCGCTCGCGCCAAACGGCCAGGTTTGTAGACAGTGCCCCGCCGGGAAGGCATCGAGCGACGAGTATAAATACTCGGTGTCCCAACGCTCAACGTTCAGCGCTGCGCCGCCGCAGACCAACTGCAAGCCGGTCAGGTTCAGCGTGTGGGACGAAGCATTGATCAGGGACAGCGCGTGATCGTCGTAGAGAAGCAGCACATCCGCTTCGGGCGCGTCCGTCGGCGGAGTTATAGCGGGAGGTGCCGCCGGCTGAACAATCACTTCCCTTACCTCGGTTACTTCCAGCGTCGGAGGCGGCGACACAAATCCCGGCAACAGGGCGACATCCACCGTCGGATCGACAACGGTCTGCAACACCCTCATGCCGTCGAAATACTCCACCGTGAACGGCTCCCCCGGCAGATACGGCAGCGTCAGGGTACGTTGCCAGCGCGTCCAATCGACCAGAACGCTTCCGCGCACGTCGAGCACCCGCACCTGGGTTACGGCCTGGATGCAGTCATGGCAGTTGCCTGCACCCCAGTAACGCTCGTTGGTCAGGTAGAGCGTCGCGCCGTTGCCGGGATCGATCAGCGCGGGCAGCGCGTTGGGTCGCCCGGCCAGCACCGCAATATAAAGATAGTATCCAGGGCTGCGCTCGACTGCCGCAACGCCGATCTCGCGGTAGGCGTCGTTGAGAGCCGCATGTAGGTGATCCGGCGACGTCTGCCAGAACGTGATCACTTCCCCGGTGTTGTGGCGTGCACAGGCGATCTCGCTCAGGGCGATACGGTCACGCGCGCCATAGGTAGGCCAGTCAAACTGCGCCCACTGCGCGCGCTCTGCCGGATGCTCCCCCTGCCTGCCCAGGTGAATCGCCGCTCCGTCTGGGATTAGCGGCAGCGAAATCAGATATTCCGCCTGGTACAAAGCCAACGCTTCCAGAGTCGGGTTCGGGCGCAGCGGCCAGAGTCCCTCCCGGATTCGCCAGGCATTGATCCGGGCAATCGCCTCCCACGCCAGACTGGTGTTCTGTTGAGCCAGAGCCGGCGGCGCGGCTGACACAATAAACACGATCACGCAGCCAGTGAACAACAGTCGATAGCACATCGCATTCCCCCCAGTAGTGCCAGATGCGCGCTCCAACTACTTCTATCCTACGCTTAATTGCGCTTCGATTCAATCCCCGACAACCGAATGCCCCGGCGCCGAACAAACGGCGTTAACCCGCACATCCGTTTGAGAACCCGCCCGACACAGGCTACAATTCTCCTCAAATGTCTATCGACACCCGGTTCTCACAAGGCCATGAGCGTCTCGAATCACCTCCAACGCATCCTCGATAACCTCCCCCACCGCCCTGGCGTTTACCTGATGAAGTCGAGCGAGGGCGAGATCATCTACGTCGGCAAGGCCAAGAGCCTGCGCAACCGCGTGCGCAGCTACTTTCACCAGAGCATCTTCGACGCCAAAACGCTCCGCCTGCGGGAGAACATCGCCGACATCGAATTCTTCGTCACCGGGAGCGCCCCCGACGACCAGGAAGGCGAACTGGAGGCCCTGCGCCTGGAAAACACGTTGATCAAGCGCCACCAGCCGCGCTACAACGTGATGCTCAAGGACGACAAGCAGTACCCCTACATCAAGGTCAACTGGGCCGATCCCTTCCCGACGGTCAGCTTCACCCGCCAGATGGTCCGCGACGGCTCGCGTTACTTCGGCCCCTTCACCGCCGCGAGCATCCGCGCCACGCTGGACACGCTGCGGCGCATCTTCCCTTATCTCACCTGCGACCGCGTGATCACCGGCAAGGACGAGCGCGCCTGCCTGTATTACGACATCAAGCTGTGCAACGCGCCCTGCATCGGCGTCGTCAACCAGGAGGAGTATCGCGCCACCATCGCCCAGCTGATGCGTTTTCTGGAAGGCCACACCGACGACGTGCTCAAGGACATCCAGGCGCGCATGGCAACCGCCGCTGAACGGCTGGACTTCGAGCGCGCCGCCCGCTACCGCGACCGCCTCAAGGCCCTCAACTACCTGATCGAGAGCCGCAAGGTGATCGACGTGTCCGGCCCAGATCAGGACGTGATCGGCTTCGCCCAGGCCGAAGGCGACGCGGTGGTGCAGGTCTTTTTCGTCCGGCAGGGCAAGCTGATCGGGCGGGAGAGCTTCCCGATGGAAGGCGTGCTAGAAGAGGATGTCGCGGAAGCAGTACGCAGCTTCGTCCAGCAGTTCTATGACCGGGCCGCGTTCATCCCGCCGGAGATCATCGTGCCCGTCGAGCTTGAGGATAGGGAGATCATCCGGCGCTGGCTGATCGAAAAGCGCGGCGGTCAGAAAGTGACGCTGATCGCTCCCAAGCGCGGGCGCAAGCGTGAACTGGTTCAGATGGCCGCCGACAACGCCGCCGAAACGCTGGGCATTTTGCAGGCGCAGTGGCAGGCCGACACCCACCGCCAGGAAAACGCCCTTGAGGAACTTCAACAGGCGTTGAACCTGCCCACCACGCCCAACCGCATCGAGTGCTACGACATCAGCACCACGCAGGGCACGGCCATCGTCGCCAGCCGCGTGGTGTTCGTGCGCGGTGTGCCGCGCAAGGCGGAATACCGCCGCTTCAACATCAAGACGGTGGAGCACACCGGCTCGGATGACTACCAGTCGATGCGCGAGGCACTGACCCGCCGCTTCCGCCGCTACGTCGAGGCACGCGACAACCCCGAACCGGAAGCGCCCGGCGGGAAGGATAAAGAGGAAACTTGGCGGCTGCTGCCCGACCTGCTGATCGTGGACGGCGGCAAGGGACAGCTCGGAATCGCCGTCGAGGTATTGCAGGCGTTCAACCTGTTCGATCAGGTCCCGGTGGTGGGGCTGGCAAAACGGCAGGAGGAGATTTTCACCCCCGGACGGTCGGACTCGATTCTGCTGCCGCGCCGCTCCCAGGCGCTCTTCCTGGTGCAGCGCATCCGCGACGAGGCGCACCGCTTCGCCATCACCGCGCATCGCCACCAACGCAACAAGGCAGGGCTGGCTTCCCAGTTGGAGACCGTACCCGGCATCGGCCCCAAGAAGCGCAAGGCGCTGCTGGAAGCGTTCGACAAATCCATCGACCGCATCCGGCAGGCCAGCATCGAGGAGCTTGTCGCTGTGCCGGGGATCACGCCGGAACTGGCGCAGGCCATCAAGGAGAAGTTATAAGTTCAGCGGGATGAACTCCCCACTCAAAACTTTGAACTTTCGGCGGGCCGTAACCTGATCCGGGCGTGGTGCGTGATCGCCCACTCCGCCAGCGCGTACACCGCCTCCAGCCCGGCCATTGCCTGCGCCGCCTTGTCGTTCCCCAGGCGGTAAGGCAGATACCCGGCGTAATCGCCCGCCGAGAGCGTGTCGATCAGCGCCCGCACCGCCAGCCGCACCTCCATCGGCGCGAAGAAGCGCGCCTCGCGGAACGGATCGACGATCAGGCGCGCGTTCTGCCACATCGGGCGGAACAGGTTCGGCTTGGCGAGGAATTCACCCAGCGCCGACAGGTCCGGCAGCGGCGGACCGTCGTAGGCCAGGGGCGAATCGTCGCTTTCCCGCCGGAACGCGATTTCCAGAACGTAGGTCGCACGGCCCCAGCGGTCGTAGCGGGCCTGATCTTCCGGCGGCAGCAGCGCGTAAATGCGCTGCATGATCTCGTCGGAGGCTGCCTGCAAGTCCTCGTCGCGCCGCTTGCGATCCCGGCTCGGCGGGACGGCGGGCATCACCTCCCCGAACGTCACGCTGATGCGCGGGCGCTGGAGGCGCGGGATCGCGTCGTCTGCGCCGTAAGTGCCGCCGATACCCACCGGCAGAATCGGCGCGCCCGTCGCCTGCGACACATACGCTGCGCCGGGCTTCGCGTCCGCCAGGCGCTTCTCCCAGGTGCCACCTTCGGGGAACATCATCAGCATCCGGCCCGCCCTGAGATGGCCGATGATCGCCTTGAGGCTGTCACGGTCGGCGCTGCCGCGTTTGATCAATGTCATACCGTAGGTGCGGACGATCCAGGGGCCGATGGAGGCCAGCTTGAAATCCCCCGGCCCGACCAGTTCCAGGTCCAGGTCCGGCGGAAAGGCCGCCAGCACCAGCGGCCCATCGAAGCTGGACAGATGGTTGCCCAGAATCAGCAGCGGCCCCTGCCGGGGGATGCGCTCCAGGCCCCGGACTGCCGTCCGCGTGAACACCTGTTGGAACAGCCGCGCCGCCCAACGCATCCGCCGCCGCACGGCCAGCCGCGCTTCGTCATGCATTATCCATCCTCAGTATCCCACCGCATGGGGACAAAGCTCGTAAGGTTGAGCCACCGTCCCGCCGCACACGGGACACGGCTCATCAAGTATAACGTCGGCAGGCCCGAAAAGATCGACGTCGTTCAAAGCACATTCTCCCCAGGTGGACCCTTCATCTCTACGTTTCTACGTTAGAGGCGAACCGCCGCCGGGTCAAGCCCCTAAACTTGCGGGAGCGACCCGGATCGGGCCGTTAGGCGGCCCAGCCGCAGCAGCCGCCCCACACGCTCTCCGGCCCGTTCGAGCAGGTCCCCTGCGCGCGCCATCGCCTCTTCCAGCGAAATCACGCCGGGCACGATGGACAGGATCACGTCGAAACCGGCGGCGTGCAGCGCGGCCTCGTCGTCCCCGACGCTGCCCGCCAGCGCGATCACCGGGATGCCACGCGCCTGCGCCAGGCGAGCAACTCCGACCGGCCCTTTGCCGCCGAGCGTTTGTGCATCGAGCCGCCCCTCGCCCGTGATAATCAGGCTCACGCCGTCCAGCCGCCGTTCCGCGCCCAGTGCGTCGAGTATCAGGTCGATCCCGCTGCACAGTTCCGCCCCCAGAAAAGCCGCCAGTCCTGCCGACAGTGCCCCAGCGGCCCCGCCGTGTGGTAGGTCGCGCACATCCACACCGACCTGTTCCGCCACCAGGGTGAAAAAGTGTTGCAGGTTGTTTTCCAGCAATGCCACCTGTTCCGGCGTTGCGCCCTTCTGCGGGCCAAACACCGCCGCCGCACCGGTCGGTCCCAGGGTCGGGTTGGTCACGTCGCAGGCGACTTTGACGGACACGCCGTTGAGCGCCGGGAGCAGGCCGCCCGTATCGATTCGCCGCACACGGTCCAGCGCCCCGCCGCCATGCGGAATCTCGTTTCCCTGCGCGTCTAGCAGACGGACGCCCAACGCCTGCATACACCCCGCGCCGCCGTCCACCGTCGCGCTGCCCCCCACCCCAACGATGATCCGCCTGGCGCCCGCTTCCACCGCCGCCGCGATGAGCTGCCCCGTGCCGAAGGTGCTGGTGCGCAGGGGATCGCGTCTGGCAGGCGGCAGCAGTTTGAGGCCGGACGCCCGCGCCATCTCCACGACTGCCGTCTGGCCGTCGGGCAACATTCCCCACACCGCCTGAACAGGCTCCCCCAATGGACCTTCCACCATCGCCTGATGCGCCCTGGCGCCCTGCGCCGCACCCGCCGCGATCAACACGGCCAGTGTGTCGTCGCCGCCGTCGGCGATGGGCATCAAATCGACTCCGCAGCCCAAGCCGGAGCGCGCTAGCCCACGCGCGATACATGCTGCCGCATCGACGGCGGAAAGCGACCCCTTGAATGCATTCGGCGCGACCAGGATTTTCATCTGCTCATCCCCTTAAAACCGGCTTTCCACCACAAAGATCGCAAAGGGCGCGAAGAATCATCCCGAATCCTTTGCGATCTTTGCGCCCTTTGCGGTGAGCGATTCCACTATACGCGCAAGAGCGCACAATACCAAACGGGTAATTCGCCCATTGACAGCCATCCGCTGCCACGCTAGGTTCGATAGCTCAAATTTCCAGGCTCACACGCGCAGCAGGAGGCAACAGCATGGCAATCTTGACCTTCAAGTTCGGCGGCACGTCGGTCGGCAGCGTGGAAGCAATACAGCGCGTCGCTCAGATCATCCTCGACGCCGTTGCCCAGGGACATCACGTCCTGACAGTCGTCTCGGCCATGAGCGGCGTCACCAACACCCTGCTGAACGCCGCCCGCGCCGCTGCTGCCGGCGATACCGATGCGTATGTCGAAGCGACTACTAAGCTGCGCGATCACCATCACGAAACTGCCCGCGCTTTGGTTGCTCATAGCGAGGCCCGCGAAGCCCTGTTGGCGGAACTGCACCGCCTGATCGACGAATTCCAAAACCTGTGCCGCAGCATCGACGTGCTGGGCGAAGTCACCCCGCGCGGCATGGATGCCGTCGCCTCCATCGGCGAGCGGCTCAGCGCGCGGATCGTGGCGGCGCACCTTCAACAACGCGGCGCGGCAGCCCTGGCGCTGGACGCCAACGGCCTGATCGTGACCGACGCCACATTTATGAACGCCGTCCCCCTGATGGACAAAACACGCGCCCGCGTGCAGGAAAAACTGGTCCCCCGCCTGAAGAGTGGCATCCTGCCGATTGTAACCGGCTTCATCGGCGGGACCGAGCATGGCGTCACGACAACGTTGGGACGCGGCGGCAGCGACTACAGCGCGGCCATCCTGGCCGACTGCGTGGACGCTGACGAGCTTTGGATCTGGACCGATGTGGACGGCGTGATGACCACCGACCCCCGCCTGGTTCCCGACGCGCGCGTGATCCCGGTGCTCTCCTACCGCGAGGTGGGCGAGCTGGCCTTCTTCGGCGCCAAAGTGCTCCACCCCAAGACCGTGCTCCCGGTCATTGAACGGGGGATGCCCATCCTGGTGCGCAACACCTTCAATCCTGCCCATCCCGGCACCCGTATCCAGCCGGAGTCACAGCGAGCGGCAGGCGTGATTAAGGCCATCACCATCATCCCGGATGTGCATCTGATCACGGTGGCCGGGCGCGGGATGATGGGTGTGCCGGGCATCGCCGGGCGCACGTTCTCCGCCGTCGCGCGGGGCAATGTGAACGTGCTGGTAATTTCCCAGTCGTCGTCCGAGCAGAGCTTCTGCTTCATCGTCCGCAGCCAGGACTCGGCCACCGCCGTCGCGGCCATCCGCGCAGAGCTGGCCCAGGAACTGGAACGCCAGGACATCGACCGGGTCTGGGTGCAAGAAAACGTCGAGATCGTGACGGTCGTCGGCGCGGGGATGCGCGAGACGCCCGGCGTGGCGGCGCGTATCTTCGGCGCACTGGCAGAGCATAACATCAACGTGCTGGTCATTTCTCAAGGGTCTTCCGAGGCCAGCATTTCGCTGGTGGTCGCCTCGCAGGACGCCAAAGAAACGGTCCGCGCCCTGCACGCCCTTACCACCAACGGCGGTTAAGCACGGCGGAGCGGCAGGCCACATGCGGCTTTGCCGAACCCGAAACGGTTGAAAACCCCCGCGCACCCGCGTTTTCTGGGCGCGATCCGTGTACCATTGCAGGCTGCGAGACTCTGGCAACATGAACCTGGGAGATAGTCGCTGTGGACGCCCTGACTGCTCTGAAGAAAATCTGCGATAGCGGGATCGTCGCCGTGCTGCGCGGGAACTTCCCGCCGGAAAAAGTCCTGCCCGTCTGCGAAGTCCTGCTTCAAGAGGGCATCGCCGCTGTCGAACTGACGCGCAACTCGGTCGGCTGGACGGAGGCGCTGCCCGCGCTGCGCCAGAGGTTCGGGGACGATCTGCTGGTCGGGGTCGGCACGCTGCTGAACCACGTCCAGGTGCGCGAGGCGATTGACGGCGGCGCGCAGTTCATCGTCGCCCCGTCGCTGGACGCGCAGTCCGTTTCGACGGCGCACGCGGCGGGCCTGCTAATGGCCCCCGGCGTCGCCACGCCGACCGAAGCGGTGCAGGCGGCGGCGCTCGGCTGCAAGTTGATCAAGTTCTTCCCGGCGGGGCCACTGGGCGTGAGCTACTTCAAGACGATGCGCGGCCCGCTGAACGACCTGGCCTTTATGTGCAACGGTGGGATCAATCAGGAGAACATTGCGGCCTTCATGCGGGCGGGCGCGGCGGCCTGCGGCGTCGGCGGGGACGCCCTTTCCGGCGACGGCAGCCGCCCGCTGGACGACATCCGCGCCAACGCCGCCCGGCTGGTCGCGCTGGTGAAAGAAGCCAGAGCTAAATAGGTTTCCACGCCCGGAAGCAGAGGAAAGCCGGTTCGCGCATCCGTTTTTCGTAATCCAGGGGATCGATTTCGCGGAACGGCTCCGTCGGCAGCGGTTCCAGCAATGCGTCCAGCAGAAAACCTGCCCCCAGCAGAGCATATCTATCGCCCGACACCGTTTGGAAGTGCGCTTCTCACGTCCTATACGCCGGGAGTGTTGCCATTGGTCAAACTGATCACCATCCACGCCTTTCGCGGCGGAACGGGCAAAACGAACATCGCCGCCAACCTGGCGACGCAGCTTGCCATGCGCGGCAGGCGAGTCGGCCTGATCGATGCCGATCTCACTTCGCCGGGTCTGCACGTCCTCCTCGGCCTTGATCTTGCGCCTGCCGCCCCGACGCTCAACGACTACCTGTGGGAACGGGCGGCAATCCGGCAGGCGGCCTATCCGGTCGCACCGGAGATCGGCGGGTACGGCAGTCTGTATCTGATCCCCGCCAGCCTGCGGGCAGACGACATCACGCGCGTTCTCCGCGAGGGCTACGACATCAGCCTGTTGTATGACGGCTGCCAGGAACTTGTTACTGGCCTTGCCCTCAATTTTCTAATTCTCGACACCCAGCCCGGCCTGAACGAAGAAGCCCTGCTGTGCGCAGGTATCTCCGACCTGGTGCTCGTCGTTCTGCGCCCGGAGCAGCAGGATTTAGCCGGGACGGCGATTCTGCTGGACATCGTGCGCCGCAAATTCGACATCCCCCATCTGATGCTGGCAATCAACATGCTACCGGATGGCCTCGATGCCGCCGAGGTTCGCGCTCAGGCCGAGCAAGCCTGCGGCGCAGATGTGGCTGCCGCGCTACCGCTGTCTCACGACGTGGCGAAGCTCGGCAGCGGCGGGCTGTTCAGCACCCTTTATCCCGATCATCCCTGGAGCCAGCAGATCGGCCTGCTGGCAGACCGTATCCTGCGGCTGTAAAAGCGACGACGGCCAATCTCCCTTCAACGACCCACTTGACCGAATTCAGAGACAGGCCCACAATCCAGCGTCAGGCCATCGAAGCGCTCGCCAGCAAGGAGGAATGCGCCCCGGCGCGACTCAGATGAACACCGGTACAGACGATTTCACCAGTTTGCCCCTCAACAGCTCGGAAGGACTCCAGGCCGAATACATCGCCCTGCGCGAAGAACTGCTCAAACGCATCGAAGCCCGCCAGCAAATCCTGTCCCTCAGCCTGACCATCGCCGGGGCTTACCTGGGCGTCGGCTGGGGCAGCGGGACGGCGGTCGCCCTGCTGCTGTACCCGCCCATCGCCGCGCTGTTGGCCACCGGGTGGGCACAGAACGAAGTTCTGATCGGCCAGTTGAGCCGCTACATCCGTGAGCATCTGGAAAGCGCGCTCCCCGGCCTGGGCTGGGAACACTATCGCCGCGTCCGGCAGAGCGAAACCAGCATCGCCGGGTGGCCGATTGACGTGCTGGCGACAGGCGGCATTTTCCTGTTGACGCAGTTGATCGCCGTGCTGCTGGGCTTCTTCCGCCTCACCGAGCCGAACGCCCTGGCCTGGATTTTGCTGGTGGTGGACGCCGCCGCGATCCTGGGGCTGCTCGTCCTGCTGGCATACGTCCGGCGGCATACCCGGATGTAAAGCGCAGCCGGGAATCACCAGGGGCACACCCTACCCCGGCGCGCCCCTGCACAATCACAGATTGCGGCGAACCTCACTGCACCGGCAGCGCGTTGATATCCCCGCCCTCGTAGCGGGCATACTGCGCGGCGATCCAGCCCTGCCCGCCGCCGTAGTCGATGAGCCACCACGACCCGTCGGCATTGCGCGCCAGGAGGGGATAACGGTTGTTCAGCGTCACCTGGGCCACGCGCGCCGCGTCCGGCGAGGGAGCCTGCCGCACGTTCAACGTCGAGGTGATCGGGATCGCCACCAGGCCCGCCGAGGTCTGCGGTCCGGGAACCGCTCCGCCAGCGGGCGCGGTCGGGGGCGCACCGCCGGCCTTGTAAGCCGCGATCAGCTCGCGCGCCAGGTCCAGGTAGAACGTCCCGTAGACCTGGCTCGGCTCGATGTAGCTGTTCTCAAAGTACTCGTTCCAACTGGTGATGATGAGCATGTGCGGGTTAGAAGCCGCCGCAGCATTGAAAGTATTGCGGAAAAACGCCCCATCCTGCCGCGCCGTGATGAAAGCGGCGTCGCCGCGCCCCATCCGGGAGTCGTCCCAGCCGGGCATGGCCGTCGCTACCCAGTAGGCGTTACGACGGGCCACATTCTGCGCCCAGTTAGCGGCGGTAGCGGTCGGGTTGCGGCTCCAGGCGATGTTATACAGGCACAGCCCGTCGAAGACACCCAGGTATTGCAGCGCGTCGCCCTCTGCGATCCAGATCGTGTCGTGGTTCGGATCGACCTGGGCGCGGATGTCGGTCCACTGCTGCGCGGTAAAGCGCCCCTGGTTCCAGAAGAAGATCACCGGCTTACCCTCGTAACGCAGGTAAGCCGGGCGGTGGATCAGGTTGGCGATCAGGTAACGCAGGGTGTTGAGCGTTGCTTCGGGCGTGGCATTGAACTCCGCCGAACCGAGGTCCACGTCCGCCGCGATGAAAAAGCCCTGCGAGGCCGCCTGATCCAGCAGGCTTTCAAAAATGGCCGTGTTAATGGCGTTATCCGGGCCATACCAGCTCATCACGAAAGCGTCGATGCCCGCCGATTGCGCCTGGCCGATCTGGCGGGCCATCGCGCCCCGGTCGCCCGAATCGTATGGTTCCGCCGGGCGGTCGATCAGGCGACCATCCGCCCAGGTCCCGCCGTTATACCAGCCGTAGTAGAAGGCCAGCACCAGCCGCGTCCCCTGCGCATCCACAGCCGGAACGCCGCTGCCCGGCAGCAGAGACAGCGCCAGCGCAGCCAACAATCCCAGGCATATCCATGTTTTCATCTTTGCCCCCCACATACTGATCGAAATGATTTTGAGTCTATCCGTACCCGGACAAAGGGTCCGGTTTCCCCGCCTGCAAAGCATCACCACAACCAGAAATAAAATGCTTACAGCAAAGTTAACGGACAAAGCCGCCAATGGCAATGGGATACCAGTGCTACATCCGCCCGAAGCCGGGTTACGCTCCTGTGCGGCGCGCTGGCAGGGCGCACACAGACTGCTATACTACAGCGCACAACATCCGATGTTCTGCACATTTTGAACAAAGGAGCGTGCGCTTGAAAGGGCTATTGCGCCTGTCGGTCGCCCTGGTCCTGCTGACGGGCTGCACAGCGGGAACGGTTGTCCCCACACCGATTGCCGTCCCGCAGAGCCATTATACGCATACCAGCGGCATATTTTCGCTGGCGCTGCCGCCCGGCTGGACGGCAGGCGACCTGAGCGAAGGCGCGGCCCTGTTGATGACCTTCGCCCCGACGGGCGCCGACTATCCTGCTCTGACCGTTTACACGGTACGTCTGGCAGCGCCCCTGGACGAAAACGCCTTTCGCGCTGCCATGGAGGCGTATCTCGGTGCGCCGCACAATGCCGCCCTGGAGACCCATGACCGGGCAGCGATGGGCGACGGAAGCTGGCGCATCACCGGTGTGCGGCGATTGCAGGATCGCGCGCTGCCGGTCAACCTTTTTTTGCAACGAGACGGGCCGTACTTCTCCGCCCTGGAAGCAGTCGTCCCGACAGACGATCCGGTAGCGCTGGCGGCGCTGAGCGGCGTGGTCAATTCCTACCGAGTCGATGCGGCGGTCGAGTGGCCGGTCGGGGATGCAGCGGTGGTTCCGATGCCGGGGGCAGAATGGATCGCTGCCGAGGGCAACCTGAGTTTTAGCGCCCTGCTGCCCTGGACCGACGACCTGGGCCGCTTTCACATCACCGGGCGGCTGGCGAACCGCGCTCCTTACCCCGTCGAGGAGATCGCCATCGTCGCCACGTTGTACGATGCGGCAGACAATGTAATTGGACAGCAAACCGGCGTCTTGCCGGCGAGTATCCTGCCGGACGGCGAATATATCCCCTTCGATGTGCGTTTCGACAGCGGCTGGCCTGTGGCAGCCACCCACTACGCCCTGCAAGTAGAAGCGCAGCAGGCTACCGACAGTCTGACAACATTCTACGGTCCGGCAGCCTTCGATTGGGAAGACCGGGCCGAATATGACGAGCAGGGCGCGCTGCACGTGCGCGGCACCGTGCGCAACAGCGGCGGGCAGACAGCCTACAACATGCAGGTCATCATCACCCTTTTTGACGCGCAGGAGCGCGCCATCGGCTACACGACGGCTTCACTGGGACAGGGCTTTCCCTTAGAAGCGGGGGCCGCTGCCCAGTTCGACGCGCCGATCCCGCGTCTGGGCGGCAGCCCGGCCAGCTATCTGGTGACGATCCAGGCCCAGACGCAGCCGGGGCCATAAGAATGAGCGCAGGGGACCAGGTATGGACATCACCTTTTTAGGCACCGGCGGCGGCGTGGGGCTGCCCAACCCCTTCTGCCGCTGTGAACGGTGCGAGGCCATCCGACAGATGGGCGGAAAAAGCCTGCGTAGCTCCCCTGCCGTGTTGATCAACGACGACCTGCTCATCGACTGCGGCTCAGATGTGTTCTCCAGCGCGCGGCAGTTCGGCCTGCGGCTGGATGGGCTGTGGACGCTGGTGATCACACATAAGCACAGCGATCACCTGGATCCCTGGTTCTTCTGGGCACGCCACCGCGCGACGGACACGGACCTGCCGCTATTGACCGTGTATGCCCCGCAAAATGCGCTGGATTCGCTGCTAGGGTTTTATCAACAGAAAAAAGGTTGGGATCGGGCCACCTTCGAGCGGAAGACGTTCACCGTCTGCCGGGCGGTCCGCGCCGGCTCATTCAAACTGGCGCGCCAGTACCGCCTGAGCTTTTTTCCCGCTTCACACGGCTCTACGGAAGGGATCGAGGCGGTGTTGGTTGGCGTGCAGGACGCGCGCGCGGGCTACCTCCACGCTTACGACAGCGGCCCTTTTTCCGACGACGCCTGGGCGCTGCTGCGCCGCCATCGTTTCGACGCTGTCGCCCTGGATGCCACCATCGGCGACCAGACCGGCTACGACACCCACGACCACATGAGCGCGGCCCAGACAATCGATCATGCCCGGCGGCTGCGCGAAGAAGGTATCCTCAAGCAGGAGGGAATCGCCCTGGCGACGCATTTCGTGCACCAGTCATCGGGGACACACGAAGCGCTCGCCGCTCGCTATGAGCCGCACGGCCTGATGGTCGCTTACGACGGCCTGAGACTGTCGCTCGGCGCTTCCCAGCCGCCTTTTGCCGTCCAGGAAGAGGCCGAGTGAACGACACGTCCGGCTGCCGCTTACCGCTCGATACCATCACCCACGTGTTCTTCGGGCTGCACGGCACGCTGATTGACCATGCTTTACTGGAACCATGTTCCAGGCAGGCGCAAGCAGACCTGCTCGCGGCGCGCTACGGCGGCAACCCGACAGCCTGGATCGCGGCCAGCCGCCGCGTGACCGCCGACTGGGACAGCTATTATGCCGATTTGGACCTGGACGGCGACGACAACCTGGATCAGCTGTGGGAAGGGCAGACGCGCATCCTCCGGGCGCTGTTTCGACTGGCAGAGCGGCCTTACCCGCCGCCGGAAGAAATGAGCCGGTTGGTGCGTGAGCAACACTACCTGATCACGCACCGCTGCGATGCACTCTACCCCGATGCCCGCGCCGCGCTCGAAGCGATCCGCGCCGATGACCGACTGTCCGGGCTGGCGCTTGGCGTGATCTCCAACACGGTGAGCGGTCACGCCGAAGGTTGTCTGGAGGGCGCGGGCGTGCGGGATTGGTTTGCCGGGCCGGTCGTCGGGCCGGATACGGTCGGCCGGTTCGGCAAGGACGCAGGCTGTTTTCGCTTCGCTTTTGGTCAGGCACAGGCTGCGCCGGGGTGCTGCATCGTAGTAGACGATGAGCCATCGGCGCTGCGCAGCGCGGTGGAAGCCGGGGCGCGCGCCGTGCTGATCGACCGGGTGGGACGCCGTGATCGCGGACGGCTTGCGCCCGTTCTGCCGGACCTGAACGGTCTGCCGGACCTGCTGCGCCGCTGGCTGGAAGCGCGTTATTAAGGAGAGAGGTCATGATCGAAGTTGAGATTCCGGGGCGTGGGCTGCTGAAGCTGGAACACGCCGTTTTCGACGTGAACGGCACGCTGGCGCTGGACGGTAAACTGCTGCCCGGCGTGGCCGAGCGGATCGCCCGGCTCAAGGAACGCCTGACGGTCCATCTGCTGACGGCAGACACCTACGGCAAGCAGGCCGCCATTGACGCGGCGCTGGGTGTGCAGGCCCGAATCATCACGCATGGTGGAGCAGAAAAAGCCGCGCACGTGCTGCTGCTGGGCGCCGACCGCGTGGTCGCCATCGGCAACGGAGCCAACGACGCCGACATGTTCCGCGCGGCGGCGCTGAGCATCGCCGTGCTGGGACCGGAAGGGCTGGCGACTTCCGCGCTGACGGCGTCGAGCATTGTCGTAACCTCCATTGCCGACGCACTGGGCCTGCTGCTGAACACGCGGCGGCTGGTTGCCACCCTGCGGCGGTAAAAAGAGCCGATCACAAAGATATACCCGGCATATCCGGCTGGCCTCAACGCAATCTCGCGTTGACGGGCCGGCTGATATGCGCTTATAATCGAATCGTCGTTTGATTATTCGCTGACGGCAAAGGCCCCTTCCATGCCTCGCAAGCCTGCCGCTCAGACCGTAAACCGTGAGGACATCCTCACCGCAGCAGCACGTGTCTTTCATGCGCGCGGCTATCATGGCGCAACCATGCAAGACATCAGCGCGGCGGTCGGACTCACGGCGGGCAGCCTATATCACCATTTCAAAGGCGGCAAGGAGGCTCTCCTGATCGCCGTGCTGGAACACGGCCTGGACCAGATCACGGCGGAAGTGCGCGCTCTGGCCGCTTCGCCTCTGCCGCCGCCGGAAAAACTGCGCCGGGTGATCTGCGCGCACGTGCGCGGCGTCACCGGGCACACCGCCATCGCCGCGCTGATGATCTATGAGCTGCGCACCCTGCTCAGCCTGCCCGAAGCGCCGCAGAGCTATCTGGCCCGGCGAGACGAGTTCGAGGGCCTGTATCGCCAGATCATCGTCGAAGGGATCGGGTCGGGCAGCTTCACGCCGGTTGACGTGGGCGTGTTCACGCGGACGCTGCTCGGCGCGCTCAACTGGGTCAGCGTGTGGTATCGTCCAGAGGGAAGGTTGAGCGGCGAAGCCATCGCAGAACAGATGGCGGATATTTTTCTAAAAGCCCTGGGGGCGGCATAATCGCGGTGCACATAGGTTGAAGAAAGGGAGACTCCCATGCCTGCTTCAAAGCCAACCCCCATCTTCATCGCCGTGAACCGCCACCGCTGTGGGATTTGCGGGTGCTGCGTGCCGGTCTGCCCGCCGGATGCCATCACGCTGCACGACAACTACCTGGCCGTCAACAACGATACGTGCACCGATTGTCTCAAGTGCATCCCGGTTTGCCCGACACACGCGCTCTCCGCTATCCCGCAGGAAGCGGTCGCCGCGAGGGGAGGCAAGCTCTGATGAAACTGCGCGACGAATACGACCTGCTGGTCGTGGGCGGCGGCCCTGCCGGAGCAACGGCGGCCCTGATCGGCGCGCGACGTGGCCTGCGCGTCTTACTGGTCGAAAAGCGCCAGGAGATCGGCGCGCCCGTCCGCTGCGCCGAGGCCGCCGGACATCTGCTGATCGAACCGTATATCCCTCTGGACTCAAAGTGGATCTGCGCCGAGATCGATGCCTTCCGCATCTTCGGCCCGTCCGGGCGATCCGTGCGCGTCCCCCCGACCGATCCGACGGTGGTGCTGGAACGCAAAATCTTCGACCGCGAACTGGTCAACGAAGCCGTGCGCGCCGGCGCGACCGTCCGCGCCAAAACGGAAGTGACCGGCCTGATCTGCGAAAATGGCTTCGTGCGCGGTGCGGTGCTCAACAGCATCGGCGAAGAAATCCGGGTGCGAGCCAAAGTGACCATCGCCGCCGACGGGGCCGAATCGCAGGTGGGCCGTTGGGCGGGTCTCAAGACCACGCCGCGCGTCAACGAGTATTACAGCGCCGCCGAATACCTGCTGGCGGGCGTGCATCTGGACGATCCGCGCGAGTGCCAGTATTGGATCGGGAACACGCTCGCGCCGGGCGGCTACATCTGGGTGTTTCCCAAAGGGGCCGACAAAGCCAATGTCGGGATCGTGATTACCGCCACCTTTGAAAAACAGGGCCGCAGCGCCAAAGATTATCTGGACGCCTTCTGCGAAAAAATCTATCCCGACGCCTCAACCTTGAGCCTGATCCTGGGCGGCATCCCGGTCGGCGGCACGCTCAAAGACATCGTGGGCAATGGCATCATGCTGGTCGGGGACGCGGCTCACCAGGCCGAACCGGTGACGGGTGGAGGCATCAACCTCGCCATGTTTGCCGGGCACATGGCGGCGGAGGTGGCCGCAGACGCCATCGCGCGCGGCAACTGGTCGCGCAAAGGGCTGGACGACTACCCCAAACGCTGGCATAAGGAGCACGGGCGCGCCCTGGCGAGCATGAGCCGCGTGCGCCACATGGCGCTCAAGTTCTCCGATCAACGGGTGGAAGGGCTGCTCGATCTGGCGACAGAATTACCCCTGGACCAGATGAGCGCGACGGACATCATCCTGCACGTGCTGCGCCATGACCCGGCGCTGCTGTGGGAGGCGCGGAACTTTCTGCTGCCGATATAGCAATCAGCGATCAGCCGTCAGCGATGCGCTCTTCCTAGCTGCTGAAGGCTGATGGCTGAGAGCTAACCCAATGTGCAGGTTTTCAACGCTGGGGACTGAAGTCCCCGGCTACGGACGTAAAGTCCACTAAAGTGGACTGCCGGCCTCAGTCTTGAGCGGCATTTTTAATCTGCTTCAGCGGACTTTGCGGACTTAGCCGGGGGGTTGAATCCCCGGCAACCGGGACAGACACGGTCGTTTTTGAAACTTGCACATGGGGTCAGCTTATTGAAGGAGTGTCTGACGCATGGTTTCTTTCACCCCGACCGAAGAACAGCAGATGCTTGTCGAGGCGATTCACCGCTACGCCGAATCGGACGTGCGCAAGATCGCCCATGAGGCGGACGAAACCGGTCATATCCCCGCAGACGTGATCGCCACAGGCTGGGAGATCGGCCTCATCCCCGCCGCCATGCCCGAAGATGTGGGCGGCCTGGGCGAACATTCCGCGCTGACGGGCGCTCTGGCGGCAGAGGAATTCGCCTGGGGCGATCTGGCGGTGGCGCTCAACGTGCTGTCGCCTGCCCTCTTCGCCTACCCGGTGCTGCTGGGCGGCACGGCGGATCAGCGGCGCGACCTGCTGCCGTTGTTCGTAGAAGGCTTCGTCCCCATGACGGCGGCGCTCATGGAACCGGGCGTTTTCTTCGACGCAGCCAGCCTCAAGACCACCGCCACTGCCCAGAACGGTGGCTTCGTTCTCAACGGCGTCAAGGCCAATGTCCCATTGGCGGCAGAAGCAGACCGGATGCTCGTCTACGCCCGTGACGTGGAGACGGGTCAGGTCGGCGCTTACATCGTCGAGCGGACCGCGCCCGGCGTGACGGTCGGGGAGCGCGAAAAACTGATGGGCATTCGCGGCCTGGCGACCTACCCGGTGACGTTTTCTGACGTGCAGATCGAGGCGACCTGCAAACTCGGCGGCGACCAGGGCATCGACTTCCGCGCGATCCGCAGCCGCAGTGCAGTGGCGCTCGCGGCGCTGGCCATCGGCGTGGCGCGGGCTTCCTACGAGTACGCCCGTGAATATGCCAAAGAGCGTGTGGCCTTCGGCGCGCCCATCGCCACCAAGCAGGCCATTGCTTTCCTGCTGGCGGAGATGGCGATTGAGGTAGACGCAGCCCGCCTGATGGTCTGGGAGGCGGCATGGAAGCTCGACCAGGGCCAGGACGCCACACCAGAAGCCTACCTCGCCAAAGAATATGCGGCGAAGGCGGCGCTGTTCGTGTGCGACGGCGGCGTGCAAACGCTCGGCGGGCACGGCTTCATCCGTGAGCACCCGGTCGAACGCTGGCTGCGCAACGCGCGCGGCTTTGCCATGTTCGAGGGACTGGCAATCGTGTAGTTTCACCGCAACGTGCGCGGAGATCGCAAAACTGAAGAACGTTGAATCCTTTGCGCCCTCTGTGTCCTTTGCGGTAAACGCTTTTTCCTACAGGAGAGAGTGACCGTGCTTTTTCCGCAGAACAACGCGCTGCGCCAGTGCATCGACCTGTCCGGCTTCTGGGATTTCCGGCCCGATCCCGATCACACCGGAAGTGCGGCGGGATGGGCGGAAGGCTTTTCCAGCGGTCGCCCGATTGCCGTGCCCGGAAGCTGGAACAGCCAGCTCGACGACGTGCGCAATGCCCTGGGCGACTGCTGGTATCAGACCCGGTTCAGCCGGCCCTGGGGCTGGCAGGAAAAGCGCGTGCATCTGCGCTTCGGCTCGGTCAACTACCTGGCAGAAGTGTGGCTGAACGGCGTCCGGCTGGGGGAACACGAAGGCGGCCATTTGCCGTTTGCGTTCGACGTGACGCCGCTGCTGCGCGCCGAGGACAACCGGCTGGTCGTGCGCGTAGATGCTGCCTTAGCGCCGGACCGCGTGCCGCCGGGCAACGTGCCGCCCGACCCGCGCGATGCCTTCGCCAACACCCAGTACCCGGCGACGAGCTTCGACTTCTTCCCGTTCGCCGGGATTCACCGCCCTGTGCTGCTCTACGCCACTGCGCCGGAGGCGATCACCGATCTCACCGTCGTCACAGGAATCGACGGCGCACACGGGACAGTGCACGTCCGGCTGGAGCGGCAGTCCGGCCAGGCGGCCCGTGCACGGCTGACGCTGCGCGGTCACGGCGCGGAGATGGTGGAAGATGTCGCCGCTGCGGGCGAGTCGGCAGAAGTGGTGCTCACCGTGCCCGACGCGGCGCTGTGGTCGCCACAGTTCCCTGCCCTGTACGATCTGACGGTCGAATTGCTGCGCGGTGGGGAAGCGTTCGACCGCTACACGCTGCCCGTCGGCATCCGCACAGTGGCAGTGGAAGGGGATCGCCTGCTGCTCAACGGGCAGCCGATCTACCTGCGCGGCTTTGGCCGCCACGAGGATTTTCCGGTGATCGGACGCGGCTACCTGCCCGCGCTGGTGATCAAAGATTACGAACTCATGCGCTGGGTGGGGGCGAATTCCTTCCGCACCACGCACTATCCCTACGCTGAGCAGATGATGGACCTGGCGGACCGGCTGGGCTTCCTGGTGATCGACGAGACGCCCGCCGTCGGGTTGTTTTTCCGCCCGGACGGCCTGGAGCGCCGCATGGCCGTCTGGAAGCAGCAGACGCGCGAACTCATCGCCCGCGACAAAAACCACCCTGCGGTGATCCTGTGGAGCCTGGCGAACGAGCCGCACAGCAGCCGCCCGGAGGCGCGCGCCTGTTTTCAGGAAGTGTTCGCCCTGGCCCGCGCGCTCGATCCCACGCGCCCGGTGACGTTCGTCAGTCACCTGGGGCTGGCGGACGCGGCCATCGACCTGGGCGACGTGATCTGCCTGAACCGCTACAAGGGCTGGTACAGCGAGGTCGGGCAACTTGACGAAGGAATGCGCGTCCTTTCGGCGGAACTGGACGCGCTGCACGAGAAATACCCCCGCCCGGTGATCATGACCGAGTTCGGCGCGGACGCCGTCGCCGGAACGCATACGCAACCGCCGGAAATGTTCAGCGAGGAATACCAGGCGGAGCTGATCGCGGGCTACATCGACCTGTTCCGCGAGAAGCCGTACATCGCGGGCGAACATGTGTGGAATCTGTGCGACTTCAAGACGGCGCAGGCGATCCACCGCGTGGGGGCCATGAACCTGAAAGGCGTCTTCACGCAGGACCGGCGGCCCAAGCTGGCCGCTCACCGCCTGCGCGAACGGTGGAAAAATCGTTCGTTATAAAGGGCACAAAGAGAGCCGGGCCAATTCCGTTGTGTTCCTGGCGGTCTTTGCGGTGCAATGAGGACGGGAGGGCAAAGTGGCGATCAGTTTTGAGATTCCCGAACGTGTGCTGATGCAGAGGCAATTAGCGCAGGCTGTGGCCGAAGGGGTGATGCGTCCGGTCTCGCGTCATCTGGACGAAAACGAGCACGAGCGCCCGACCGAGTACATTCAGGTGACATGGCCGGTGTTCCGGGATATTCAGAAAGCAACCCTGGATCGCCTGCTGGCCCCACCTGACCCCAACAAGCCGGAGCGCAAAGGCCCCGGCACAACCTACCTGCGCCTGATGCTGCTGGTCGAGGCGTTGTCGTGGGGTGATGTCGGGCAGTACCTGTGTATGCCGTCGGCGCAGTTGGCGGGATCGGCCATCGAGGCCGTCGGCACGCCGGAGCAGCAGGAACGCTTCCTGCGCCGCTTTGCCGAAGGCGACACGCCAGTGTGGGGCGCGATGGCGATGACCGAGCCGGGCGCCGGGTCCGACACCGCTGCCATTCAGACGACCGCCCGGCTCGACCCGGACACGAACGAGTGGGTGCTCAACGGCGAAAAGATTTTCGTCACCTCCGGCGGGCTGGCCCTGTTGGAGTCGAACGGCATCGTCGTTGTGTGGGCGACGGTGGACCGCTCGGCGGGCCGCGCCGGGATGAAGTCGTTCGTCGTCGAGGCAGGCACACCCGGCGTGACGGTGACGAAAGCCGAACTTAAGCACGGCATCCGCGCCAGCGACACGGTCTCGATCAGCCTGCAAGACGCGCGCATCCCCTACGATAATATCCTGGGCGATCCCGAAGTGCGCCGGCGCGACGAGAGCAGCACGGCAGGCTTCAAGGGCGCGATGGCGACGTTCGACGCCTCCCGCCCGCTGGTCGCCGCTAGCGCGCTCGGCGTGGGGCGTGCGGCGCTGGAGTTCGTCAAGGAAGTCTTGCAGAAGGAAGGGATCGAGATTCCATATGATCGGCCACGCCACGAACTGAGCGCCATCCAGCGCGACGTGCTCGACATGGAGGCGCAGCTCAAGGCCGCCTACCTGCTGACCCTGCGCGCCGTCCACATGCTCGACGCGGGCGAACGCAACAGCCTGGAAGCCTCAATGGCGAAGGCGAAGGCCGGCAAGGCCGTGACATGGGTCACGCAGAAGGCGGTTGAACTGCTCGGTATGATGGGCTACAGCCGCGAATGGCTGGTCGAGAAGTGGATGCGGGATGGACGCATCAATGATATTTACGAGGGGACCGGCCAGATTAACCTGTTGATCGTCGCGCGGCGCATTTTGGGTTACAGCAGCAAGGAGTTGAATTGACCGGGATAGGAGGTGAGCATTAGAGTCACTGGTGACGCTGCGGCCCACAAACGAGATCGCGTTCTGACAGAACAGGGCAGCGACGGCAGCATGTGTGCCGCCGCCGCGAAGACGCTCTTCCTGGCGCGCTTGGCGTCTTAGCGGTTAGGTAGAAGGACGGCGCAAAATGACCTACCAGATTCGCAAGGCGGCGGTGATCGGTTCTGGCACAATGGGCAGCGGGATTGCGGCGCTGCTGGCCGGGGTCGGCGTGCGCGTGACGCTGCTGGACATCCCCGCCCCGGATACCCATCCCGGCGACCCGCCGGAGCAGCGCAACGCCATCGTGCTGAAAAATATCGAAGCCATGAAAAAGAGCCGCCCGGCCCAGCTTTACAGCGAAGCCGACCTGGACCTGATCACGCCGGGCAACACCGAGGATGACTTCGGCCTGTTGGCCGACGCCGACTGGATCATCGAGGCCGTGATCGAGCGGCTGGATGTCAAGCAGCAGCTCATGGCGAAGATCGAGGCCGTCCGTAAGCCGGGCTGCATCGTCAGCACCAACACGTCGGGCCTGAGCGTCAACGCCATTGCCGAAGGGCGTGGCGAGGACTTTCAACGGCACTTTTTGGGAACGCACTTCTTCAACCCGCCGCGCTACCTCAAGCTGCTGGAGATCGTCCCGCACGCGCACACCGACCCGGCAGTGTTGGACTTCATAATGGCTTACGCCGCCAGGACGCTCGGCAAAGGTGTGGTGCACTGCAAGGATACGCCCAACTTCATCGCCAACCGCTTCATCAGCATTGTCGGCAGCCGCTCTATCGCCGAGGCCATCGCAGGCGGCTACACGGTGGAAGAGGTAGACAGCCTCACGGGCAGCCTGATCGGGCGGCCCAAGACGGCCACCTTTCGCCTGAACGACCTAGTAGGCAATGATGTGGTGGCCCACGTGAGCGAAAATCTGTACGCCGCGCTCCCAGCCGATCCCGAACGGGAATGGCTGCGGAGCGAACCGGTGGTCCAGGTACTTCAAAGATTGCTGACCGAGGGCTGGCTCGGCAACAAGAGCGGCCAGGGCTTTTACAAGGCCGTGCTGGTAGACGGGGAAAAGCAGTATTGGGCGCTCAACCTGCACACGTTCGAGTACGAGCCGCCCGCCAGGCCACGCTTTGAGAGCGTGGGCAAACATCGCAAAATTGAGGACACCGGACAGCGCATCAAAGCCCTGATTGCCGAGGACGACCGCGCGGGCCGCTACCTGTGGACATTGCACGCCTTCTACCTCTCCTACGCCTCGCGGATGTTGGGTGAGGTCGCCGACGACATCCTGAGCATCGACAATGCCAACAAGTGGGGCTTCAACCACGAACTCGGCCCGTTTGAAATCTGGGATGCCATCGGCGTGGCCGAGGCGGTCGCGCGCATGGAGCAGGATGGCTATCCGGTCGCCGGATGGGTGAAGGATATGCTGGCGGCGGGCTGCCCGACCTTCTATCGGCGGGATGAGCGCGGCGTCGTGACCGGGTACTACGATCCCCGCCGGCAAAGCTATGTCGATCTCCCCGGCAACAAAGATGTGATCATCCTCAACGACCTGCGCGCCGCTGGGAAAGAAGTCGAACGCAACATGGGGGCCAGCCTGATCGACCTGGGCGACGGTGTGGCCCTGCTGGAATTCCATAGCAAGGTCAACGCCATTGACGAGGACATCATCCAGATCGGCTGGAAGGCGCTGGACCGCCTGCAAACGGACTTCGACGCGCTGGTGGTGGGCAACCAGGGCGAGCAGTTTTCGGCAGGCGCGAACATCTTCCTGATCATGATGCTCGGCCAGCAGCAAATGTGGGATCAACTGCACGAGGCGGTGCGACAGGGACAAAACCTGTTGCAGGCGTTCCGCTATGCCCCCAAACCGGTCGTCGTCGCGCCGTTCGGCCTGGCTCTGGGCGGCGGCGCGGAATTTACGATGGCCGGCAGCCGCATCGTGGCCCATGCGGAGCTGTACATCGGCCTGGTGGAAATGGGCGTCGGCCTGATCCCGGCCTGGGGCGGCAGCAAGGAGATGCTGCGCCGCGTGGTTAACCCGGTGATGGAGACGCCCAACGCCGACGTGTTGCCACATCTACAAAAGGTGTTTGAGCAGATCGCGCTGGCAAAGGTGGCCGAGAGCGCCAAGCAGGCACGCGAGATGGGCTTTCTCAGCCGGGCAGACCGGATCGTGATGAACCGCGACAGCCTGCTGGCCGAGGCCAAGCGCACGGCGCTCGAACTGGTTGCTCATGGTTACACGCCGCTGCCGCCGCAGAAAATCTGGGCGGCAGGGCGCGATGCGCTGGCCGCGTTGCGCGTAGCCGTGTGGGGACTGGTCCAGGGTGGCTACGCCAGCGAGCACGACGCGAAGATCGCGGGTAAACTGGCCTACGTGCTATGCGGCGGCGACCTGAGCGAGCCGGGCTGGGTGCCCGAACAATACATCCTCGACCTGGAACGCGAGGCGCTGGTCAGCCTGGCGGGTGAACCCAAGACTCAGGAGCGTCTGGGGCACATGCTTCAGTTCGGCAAGCCGCTGCGGAATTGACTGTAACGGGCGCGTGGACGATGCGGACGACCTGTCCGCGCGCCGCACACACTGATCACAAGAGCCGGGGCGAGCATTCGTGATGAAGATCACTGTTTTCGGTCCACAGGGCGCACGGGAAGCGCAAGCCGTCGATCTTCCGGCGCTGCTGGCGTCGGAGAGCGGCACCGTCTGGGTAGACATCGCCGGCCCGACGGAAATGCATGTCCGCATCATGGCGGACGTGTTCCACTTTCATCCGCTGGCTATTGAGGACACGCGCAACCAGCGCCAACGTCCCAAAGTCGAAGAATACAGCGAGTACCTGTTTCTTATCCTGAACTCGTTCAGCGCCGGACGGGAGGGCATGGTGTTCCGCGAACTGGATGTCTTTGTCGGGCGGAACTATGTCGTCACCGTTCACCAGGAAGCCGAACCGCTGATCGGTGAGATCGAGATTCGCATCGATCACACCGGCGCAGCGCAGATGTCGATCAGCACGCTGCTGTATATCGTGCTGGACGTGGTGGTGGACGCCTACTTCCCCGTGCTGGACGACCTGGCCGAGGAGATCGAGAACCTGGGCGACCGCGTACTCACCCACCCTAAACCTGAACTGTTGAACCGGCTGTTTGAACTCAAGCGTGAACTGATCGATATGTGGCGCGTGGTGTGGCCGCAGCGCGAGATGATGAACGTGCTGAATCACCATCAACTGCCGTTCATCGACCAGGCTGCCTTACAGCCGTACCTGCGCGACGTGTCGGATCACCTGCTGTGGATCGCCGATACGGTGAACACCTTCCGCGATACGCTGACGGGCATGATGGACCTGTATATGTCGGCAGTGTCGAACCGGCTGAACCAGGTTGTCAACCGCCTGACCGTATACACGGTGGTGATCGGCTTCATGACCGTGATCGGCGGCTTTTATGGCATGAACTTCGTGCAGACGTGGCCGCCCTTTGATACGCCCTGGGGCGTGCCGTTTGTGATCGCGCTCATGGGGGGGACGGTGGCGCTGTTGCTGGTGATCTTCCGCAAGTTGAAATGGTATTGATGGACACGACTTTCGACGACTTCATCCGGCAACTTTCCCAGGTCCGCGTGGCGGAGGATGCCTTCAATCTCTACGCAGAGGGCGATCCCAACAACGCGGTACGGCGCAGCAATTTGCAGCTTTACTTGCAGGAGATGGCAAAACGCCGCCCGCGCCTGCTGCTGTTCGGCGAAGCGCCCGGCTACCAGGGAATGCGCCTGACGGGTCTGCCCTTTACCAGCGAGTACACGCTGATCCACGACCGTGTCGGGCCGGACGCCCCACCGATTGGGCTGTTCGGTGTAGAGCGCGGCTACCGGGCGACCGTCGAGCGCAGGCGGGTTCGCCGGGAGCCAAGCGGTACGATTGTCTGGAGCACGATTGCCCGGCTTGATCCGTTGCCGCTGATCTGGCCGGCCTTCCCCTTCCACCCATTCAAGGCCGGCAATCCCTGGTCCAACCGCCCGCCGCGCGCGTCGGAACTGGACCTGGGTGAGCCGTTCGTGCGCTGGGTGCTAGACCTGTTCCCGGTAGACGTGGTGGTTGCCGTCGGCAACAAGGCAGAAACCATACTCAAACGGCTGGGCGTTCCCCATCGCAAGGTGCGACACCCGTCGCAGGGCGGTAAGCACGACTTCGTCAGCGGCATCGATCAGATTGTGCAGGCGTTGAATGCAAGGAGTGGCGCGCGATGAGAGAAGCAGTTATTGTGGCGCTGGCTCGCACGGCAGTGGGAAAATCGAAAAAGGGCCTCGCCCGCAACGCCCGTCCAGATGATCTGGCAGCGACCGTGATCCGTGACCTGCTGCGCCAGGTGGAAGGCAAACTCGACCCGGCGCAAATCGACGACGTTGTCTTGGGCTGCGCCTTTCCCGAAGGGCCACAGGGCCTCAATGTGGCGCGCGCGACGGCTATCCTGGCCGGGCTGCCGGTGGATGTTCCCGCTCAGACGATCAACCGCTTCTGCGCCAGCGGCTTACAGGCCATCGCCACCGCCGCTGAGCGGATTGTCGCCGGCGGGGCGGATGTGATCATTGCCGGGGGGGTGGAGTCGATGAGCGCTGTGCCGATGACGGGCTTCCACATCAGCCCAAACCCCACCCTGGCCGAGCACAACCCCGGCGTCTATATGAGCATGGGGCTGACGGCGGAGCGCGTCGCCGAACGGTATGGTATCACCCGTGAGGCGCAGGATGAATTCGCTTATCACAGCCACCAGAAAGCCGCCGCCGCCCAGGACGCCGGCAAGTTCGCCGAGGAAATCGTCCCGTTTGCCTTTGAGGAAGTGTCCCTGGGACCGGCTGGGCAGGTGATCCGCCAGACGGTGATCCTCAAGGAAGACGAGCACCTGCGGCGCGATACCACCGTAGAAGCCCTGGCGAAGCTCAAACCAGCCTTCAAGCAAGACGGCACGGTGACGGCAGGCAATGCCTCCCCGCTCAGCGACGGCGCGGCGGGCGTGATCCTGATGGAGGCAGGCGCGGCGGCGCGGTGGGGTGTGCAGCCACTGGCGCGCTTCGTCGGCTTTGACGTAGCGGGCGTGCCGCCGGAGATCATGGGCATTGGGCCGGTGGCGGCAGTCCCGCGCCTGCTGCGCCGGGCCGGGCTTACGCTGGACGACCTGGACCTGGTCGAACTGAACGAGGCCTTCGCCGCCCAAAGCCTGGCCGTGCTGCGCGAACTGGCTCTGAACCCGGAAATCGTTAATGTGAACGGGGGAGCCATTGCGCTGGGACATCCTCTCGGCGCGACCGGGGCCAAGCTGACCGTGCAGCTTCTCCACGAGCTGCGGCGGCGCGGCGGCGGGCGCGGCATGGTAACGATGTGCATCGGCGGCGGCATGGGCGCGGCGGGCATCTTCGAGACAGTCAACTGAGCCACCCGGCTCGCAAGATGCGCCAAGAGTTGCCCGGCGGCACGCAACCGCCGGGCTATAAGTCTGTGCGCTGCCGGAAAAGACAGGGTATCGTTAAATATCGGTTTATTTAGTGTTTTATCCCAACACTTTTATGCATTCTATATTATAATCGGCTGTAGATTTAAAAAGCTGTTGTCGGCATTGATTCTATGTCTACAACTCAAACGCCCTCAGTCTCCGACACCCAATTTGCGCAGGAAGTGCGCACAGATCGCCTGTCTCTATTGTGGCAGGTGACGCTGGCTGCGGCGATCCTGCTCATTTGGGTCGCGCTGACCATCTCCGCCACCCATCACCTGGTTTCATTCACCTGGCTGGCTGTTTGCCTGATTGTCGTCGCCGGGTCTGCGCTCACAGGCTGGCTGCTGCGGCGCAACTTTTACCGCGCTGCCGTGTGGTGTTACGCCGGCGGCATCGCCACCGCCATCAGCCTGATGCTCTACAGCCCGCCGGGGTTGGTGCGGGAAGCGATGCCGTTTGCCTTTCCGCTGCTGGTCTTCATTGTAGGGCTGTTGCTGCCGCCAACGGCGCTGATCTGGCTGTGCCTGCTCATCGGCCTGATCGTCATCGGCGTGCCCGCCCTGCACGATCAGGCCCTCAGCATTGGGCCGCATCAGGCATTGGCGCTGCTGTTCACCGGGATCGCCGCGCTGTTGACGGCCCAGGCGGCGGGCGAACTGTATACGATTGCCGAGTGGGCGCTCAGCCATTACCGCCGCGAGCGGGAGCGCAAACTGGAACTGCACCAGAGCCAGATCGACCTTAAGAAGGCCCTGGCGCGCGCGCAGGTCCTGGCGGAAAATCTGGAGCAGGCCAATACCAGTCTGGCTTCAACCAATGTCGAATTGGAACGCGCACGGGCCACTGCTGAGGAAGCCAAGAACTTCCGGGGCAAGTTCCTGGCGAATATGAGCCACGAGCTGCGCACACCGCTAAACGCCATTATCGGCTTCAGCGAGACGATGCTTCACTTCCCGGAAATGTACGATAATGTTCCCCTGCCGCCGGAATATCAGCGCGATATGGAACAGGTGCACATCAGCGGGCAGCAGTTGCTTTATGTCATCAACGACATTCTCGACCTGTCCAGGGTAGACGCCGGCAAACTGGACCTCCAGCCCTGTGTGATGGACCTGGAGCCGATCTTCAAGGCCACCCTCACGACAGCAACAGGTTTGATCGGCGACCGTCCGATCCGGCTGCTCCGCAACCTGCCTAAGACGCTGCCGCCGGTCTACGCCGACCCCAACCGCGTGCGCCAGATTTTGCTCAACCTGTATAGCAACGCCGTCAAGTTCACCGAGCAGGGCAGCATCACGCTTTCCCTGACCAGCGCCGACGGCGACGTGGTGATCGGCGTGACAGACACCGGCTGCGGCATCCCCCCGGAAGAGCACGAGATTATCTTCGAGGAGTTCCGGCAGGGCCGCGCGGGCCTATGCAAACCCTCTACCGGGTCGGGCCTGGGATTGGCGATTGCCCGCCATCTAGTCACCCTGATGAACGGGCGCATCTGGGTAGAAAGCGAAGTCGGCGTGGGCAGCACGTTTTACTTCACCCTGCCCCGCGCCCCAGTAGAGGAAATTCCCGTGCCCGATCAGCGTGCATCGGTTTTGGAAAGGACATAGCCCCCTTGCGTATCGCGTATGTCGAGGACAATCTGGCGAACCTGGCGCTGGTGCGCCGCGTGGCGCGCATGGGCCAGCACGAGGTCGAATCGTATGCTGAAGCCGAGGCGGCGCTCACGGCGCTGGGCCAGAATCCTCCCGACCTGATCCTAGTGGATTTGCAGCTTGCAGGCCAGATGGACGGTCTACAACTGGTATCAACGCTGCGGCAGCAGGGCGTGCAGACCCCCATTGTCGCCGTCACTGCCTATGCCATGCTGGGCGACCGCGAACGCTGCCTGGAAGCGGGCTGTAACGCCTACCTGCCCAAACCCCTGCCGGTTTCGGAGTTGTTGGCGCTGTTTGAAACCCATGACACCGAGAAGTCTGCTGCACGTGGAGAGCGAACAGGTGGCTAAAGCGCGTGCGCTGGTGGTGGAGGACGAACCCGCCAACCAGGATTTTCTGGTGCGCCTGATCGCCCAGGCCGGGTTCGATGTTCAAGGGGCCGATAGCGGCGCAGCAGCGTTGCGCATCGCCGCCGAAATGCCCGACCTTGCCCTGGTAGCGACCGATCTGCAATTACCGGACATGCACGGCATTGAACTGGTCGGGCAATTGCGCTCCCTGCTGCCAGATAGCCTGCTGCTGGTGGCGACGATGTGGGACGAACCGGCCATGATCGCCAGGGCCTTCAAACATGGCTGCAACGTGTTCCTGGTCAAGCCGCATGGCTTTATGGAACTTTTCCGGCGGCTAAAGGAATTCCCCGCTAGCCGCGCCGAGCTGGATAATCTGCTGATCGACCAGTACGGCCCGCGCGCTTACCAGCGACAGGGGGCCACTTCGCACCGCGCTATGACTCCTCCGCCGCCGGATGGCTGAGTATTTGCAGCAGACCGGGCCGCACGGTGAAATGCAGGTCTTCGGCCAGGCTGTATTCCCCGTCCAGGTCTAGGTCCAGCGGCCCACGCGGCGACTCGATCCGCACATCGGCGGCGCGGGTGTGATGAACGTCACTGCGCAGCAGGTGCGTACCCTTGTAAAGCGACGGCAGCGCCGGAATCGCCTCCAGCGGACTCATCCCTTCCACCACCACCACATCGAACAAGCCATCGTCGATCCGGGCGTCCGGGGCAACGTACATGCCGTGCCCAAAGCTGCGCCCGTTGGCGACAACGACGATAAACGCCGTGCCCTCGTACCAGGTCTCCCCATTCAACATCACGCGCACGAAACGAGGCCGGTAGCGCAACAGCGCCCCGACCGTCTGCACGAGGAAAGTCCACGCGCGGCGGTGGCGAATGGCGTTCACCCGCGCATCTACCTCGCCGCCGATCCCGGCGCTGGCGATGTTCAAGAAGTGAAACGCCCCTTTGCTATGCGCCAGGTGTCCCAGATCAACCGGGCGAGGCTGCGCCGCCGCCAGCCAGCGCACAGCGTCTTCAGGATCAAAAGGAACGCCCACCGTGCGCGCCCAATCACGCCCTGTGCCGATGGGCAGGCTGCCCAGGACCGGGAGCGGCAGGTCCGGCTGACGTTCAGCCAGGTCGGCCAGCGCATTGATGATGACATGATTGGTGCCGTCGCCTCCAACGGTGATCACGCGCTTGAGACCCATGTCGATGCTTTCACGCAGGCGTTTGGCGACTTCCTCCGGGCGCTGCGTGACGGCAATCACGAGGTCGCCTAACGCTTCCCAGAGCAGCGGTTCGATCCGGCTCCACAGGCGGCCTGCGCGGCCATTGCCCGCGTGCGGGTTAACAATGATCAAGGTGGACAAACCTGGCCTCCCGGACAGAACGTAAAAAGGGGTACAAACCTTTGCGGACACCCGGTGTATAGTCTAACGCTAACTGCTGCCCCAGCATATGCCCGGCGCAGCGGCAGTGTTCATTCCGGCAGCAGAACGCCTCATTCCGCCAGGTCAAACATCAACATATACAGCCCGGCGCTATGCCCTTCCTGTCCGATCAGGCGCAACCGCCAGACGCCCGTCCTGTCCAGGGTATATTCCAGCACCGAGCCACCGGTCGCACCGAGAAAATTCGTGTCTCCGCTGACGGCAGCCCGATAGCCGTCCGGGTCGATCAGGACGATAGCCCCGCTGCAATCCGTATCGGCGGGCAACGCCAGAAACTGGACGGCTGCCATGAGGATCGCCCCTTCATGGCCCTGAAACTGGAACTCCTGTGTCGTCCCGGCGGCGAGCATCCCCTGAATTGCTGCGCCTGGCGCGATAACCTGGGGCGTCGCGTCATCGCGCGACGGCGCCCCCGGCAGGTTGAAGCGTGCCAGCAACGGGTTGCCGGTGAGGTTGAGGACAAGCAGCAGCCCCCCGCCGGCCATGATCGCCAGACTGAGGACGACAACGACCAGCGTGACGGCGTTCCGCCGACACCCTTGTCCCTCAGAACGCCGGACGGCCTTGAGCGGTGCGTCGCCCAGGACCGAAGCCTCACCCACCGGGAACGACTGCGACGCAAACGGATCACTCCCAACGGAGGGCAGTACGGGCGGTGGGGCAGCGGGCTGGACCTCCCCTTCCAAACGGGCCAGCATAGCGCGCGCGCCCGCATGGTCCGGCTGAAGTTTGAGCACCACCCGCAGGGCAACCTGCGCCTCCTGCCGGTTGGGAGCAGCCTGGGCAGCCAGCCACCACGCGGCAACGTTCGCCCGGTCGGCGGCAAGGACCGACTTCAACAGCGCCAGCGCCTCGTCGCGGCATCCGATCCGGATCAGACGTTGGGCCTCACGGAGTCGTTCCTGGGTCAGCGCGTCCACCGTCGTCATCTCCCCGACCGTCACAGACGACCCACTCGCTATTGTAGTCTTGTTGCCTCAAAAGAGACAGAGAAAGCGCCGGGGTCGCTGCGCCTATCGGTGAACAGGAGAGATACAGACAGTTGCCCGACCGACCCAGAACGGGGTAAAGTAACCTGCCGACGATGAAACCGCCATGCCCGCTAGACGTACAGGGTTTATACAGCAATACCTACCCCGCCAAAAAGTGAGGCAATCATGCAAGCCTGGCCGCGAGTGAAGACGGGGTTGTAGAACTGGAAACGCTACTGCTGACGCGCGAGAGCAATGGCGCGCATTCGGCGCGTCAATGAGGCGTTGTTCAAACGAAAGTGAGTGAGTTATGCCCCAGACCATTCTGGAACAGGAAATCCACCAGCAACCGGACGTGCTGGCGCGCCTGATCGAGGTGCAGGGCAGGCGCGTGGAAGCCCTGGCAGCAACCATCCGGCAGGCCGGGCCGCGTTTCGTGCTGATTGCTGCACGCGGCTCGTCGGATAACGCGGCTGTGTACGGCAAATATCTGCTGGAATCCCTGGTCGGGCTGCCGGTGGCACTGGCCGCGCCATCGGTTGTAACTTACTACGGCAGGATGCCCGACGTGCGCGACGCCCTGGTGATCGGCGTGTCGCAGAGCGGCAAAGGCGAGGACGTGCGCGAAGTGGTTCGGCAGGCACGGGAGCAAGGGGCGCTGACGCTGGCGATCACCAACGACCCGGCCTCGCCGTTGGCAGAGGCAGCGGCGCACCGCATCCTGCTCGACGCCGGCGAGGAACGCAGCCTGGCCGCCACCAAGACATTCACCGCGCAAATGACCGCTTTCGCGCTGCTGACAGCCGCCCTGTCGGGCCGCCCCGACCTGCTGGACGAACTCCATCGGCTGCCGGGCTGGGTGGAACACACGCTCCGGCTCAGTACGCGCGTTCCGGCGCTGGCCGAGCGTTACCGCTACATGCTCTATTGCGTCACGCTCGGTCGTGGCTACAACTACGCCACCGCGTTTGAACTGGCGCTCAAACTCAAGGAACTGACCTACATCACCGCCACGCCCTACAGTTCGGCAGACTTCCGGCACGGCCCGATTGCCCAGGTAGAAGCAGGCTTCCCGGTGCTCCTGATCGCGCCGAGCGGGCGTGTGTTGGACGACATGCTGGCCCTGGCGCACGACCTGCACACCCGGCAGGCCGAACTGATCGTCATCAGCGACGCTCAGGCCGCCCTAGAACTGGCCCGCACACCGTTGATCATCCCCGCCGACATTCCCGAATGGCTCTCGCCGGTGGTGTCCGTTGTGCCGGGGCAGCTTTTCGCGCTGGGGTTGAGCTTGGCGAAGGGCTACGACGTGGATCACCCCCGCACACTGACTAAAGTGACCAGCACGCGCTGACACATCTATATCACGCGACCTTGCAGGGGTCAGGCCGATATATGCCTGACCCCTGGTTGTTTGCCACAAGTCGGCTTTTTTCCCGTGCGGCAACAGACGGCAAAGCATACCACACTCTAACGCCCAACAGTACTAGGGCGCTATATCGGCTCGGCCTGACCCCCCCTATGCTAATGGTAAGCGACAGGATGTGACACAACTTAACACAGTCGCCCGGTACACAGGTTTACCGCTCTGCCCCGCAAAGGAATGGGCCGTCATGTACACCAAGAATGAGCTTATGTATCCTCACTACGTCACTCCCCAGCTCCGTCAGATGCGCGGCCCGGAGTGGCGGGCATTGATCGACCGCGTGCTATCTCTGCCTGAGTCTCATGAAGAAGTGCTTGCTTTCTGTCTGATGATGATCCGGCTGAACGGCTGTATGGCCTGCGAAACCGATAGTTATCGGGCCATGCGCGGCTGCTTCCACTGTGCCGCCCAGACGCTGCGCCGCTACAAAGGGCCGGACCGCGATCTGCTGGACATCTACGATCAGGCGTTGAGCGACATCCGCCGCTATCTGCTGGATGCCACGCCGATCAACGTCTATGTACCACTTGCCGAAGTTGAGGTCGCCTAGCCGGGCCTTTCACCTGTATCGCGGCTAGCTGCATTCAGCAAAACGACGACGGGACCCCTTACGCGGTGGTCCCGCGTCGTTTGAAAGGACCAGGTTAATCCCTGGTTTGAAAACCGCAATGGCTCGTGAACCGGATTGGGAATCCCTCAGCCAGCTTGAATTCCTGCTGATGCGGCGCATCATCGAGCCGCTAAACGCAGCCCTGGCCGCCATCAGCCTGGTAGAACTGGATAGCGCCGCCGAACGCCCGCGCGCTTACTGGCAGGCCCGCGCTTCTACCGAAGTGCTCGGTGTGTTGAATCTCGTCAACGGCTGGCACGCGCTGATGCGCTTCAAACTGGGCGAATTGCTGCCGCACCAGCATATTCGCTTCTTTTATGTGCAGGACCTGTTGGACTGGCTGTCTCAGCAATTGCAATTGACCACAACCATCCGCGCGCCCGAAAACCTGCCGTTGGAAGCCAACCGCGAAACCGTGCAGGAGGCCGTGCTGCTGCTGTACTCCGCCGCCTATACCCTGGGACCGAACGTGCACTTGGTTACAGAAAGCACCGGCAACGGCGTGTGGTTCCGGGTGCGCTATGGGCGTCACGGCGACTGTCCTGCCGATCTCGACGCTTTGATCGAAAAGCTGGGCGATAACTGGCGTTCCCAGGATACGGCCTTTGAACTGCGCACTGCCGCCGATTTCATTACCCTCAACGCCAGCAAATTACATCTGCAAAGCTCGGCGGAGTTCTGCGAGATGGCATTTTTCATCTACGCCGCCGGACGCCGCCCGCCCGATCCGCTTAGCAGCAAAGATGTGACTGAGCCGCCGGAGATTCGCCCCTCGGTCGAAGTGCTGCTCAGCACCCTGGACGGCATCGGCATGGAGGAGGAACCCGCTCTGGCCGAAGGCGACGAGCACGAGACCGTGCACTTCCCCAACGTCCCTCCGCAGGCCGAACCGGTCGCCGAACCTGGCGGTGTGTCGCAGGCCGAACCCACCGCCGACCCGCTCCCGGCCTCCTCAGACGCCGACCCTGTAGACCTGAACACCCTGTAGCGGTGGTGATTTCCGCCGCTACATTTTTCCGCTCCCCGGTCCTGTGTTAGACTCCGGATTGTTCGAGTCGCTACACAAACCGTCCTCTGCCCCACCAAGGAGCGCGTCACCATGCTTTCGCTGCCCGAAAAAATGGTGTTTGTGATTCTCGTCGTCATCTGCGCCTATCTAACCGTGCACTCCTTCAGACAGGTCGTGGAGATCATCCGGCGCGGCAAAGGGCGGCTTTACCTGCAACAGCTCCCCGCCCGCCTGTGGCGCGCTCTGGAAGTCACCCTCACACAGCGGACCACACTCAGCGCCCGTCCGCTGACAGGGCTGTTTCACATCGCCATCGTGTGGGGCTTTCTGTTCTATGTTCTGGTCAACGTAGGCGATATGTTGTACGGCTTCCTGCCCGGCTACACCTTCCTGGGCGATGGGCCATTGGGCGACCTCTACCGTCTGCTGGCAGATGTGCTGAGCATCGGCGTGATCGTCGGTATGGTCTATTTCCTGGCGCGCCGCTTCCTCACGCCCGCCCCGGCGCTGCGCTACAACGACCGGGTGTTGCTTCATCCCCAGATCAAGGCAGGCGGCATCCGTCGGGACTCGGCCATCGTCGGCGCGTTTATCCTCACGCACGTCGGCGCGCGCTTTATGGGCGAAACACTCCGCCTGGCGCAGCATGGCGCAGACGCGGGCCAGCCGTTCGCCAGCGCCGTGTCTGGGCTGTGGAACGGTATTCAGCCGGAACTGCTGGCCGTAGGAGAGCACCTGGCGTGGTGGCTGGCGTTGGGGGTCATCCTGGCCTTTGTGCCCTGGTTCCCCCGCACCAAGCATTTCCACCTGATGATGGCCCCATTCAATTATCTTACACGTCCCCAGCGGCGTTCCCCCGGCGCGCTGGACAGGCTGGACCTGGAGGATGACACCGCCGAGCAGTTCGGCGTGGCAAAGCTGGAAGACCTGACACAGACGCAGATTGTGGATGCCTATGCCTGCATCATGTGCAACCGTTGTCAGGAGGTCTGCCCCGCCTACGCCGCCGGGACGGAACTCTCGCCCGCCGCGCTGGAGGTGAACAAGCGCTATTTCCTCAAGCAGCACATGGACCTGCTGGCAGGCGGCGGCGAGTCGCCCGTCACATTGTTCGAGTCCGCCCTGACGGTGCAAGGAACGTGGGCCTGCACCGCCTGCGCCGCGTGTGTAGAAATCTGTCCAGTGGGCAACGAGCCGATGCTCGACATCATCGACCTGCGGCGCTATCTCGTGCTGACGGAAGGCCAGCCGCCAGACCTGCTGGCCGGGGCGATGACCCAGGCCGAGCGCGCGGGCGATCCCTGGGGCAACCCACGCGGCACGCGGCTGCACTGGGCCGCAGGACTGAATGTGCCGCTGCTGGCCGAGCGCCAACAGGTGGATGTGCTCTACTGGGTCGGCTGCGCGGGCGCTTACGATCCTGCCGGGCAGCGCGTGAGCCGGGCGATGGTGAAAATCTTGCAGGCGGCGGGCGTGGACTTCGCCGTGTTGGGCGACGAGGAACGCTGCACCTGTGAATGGGCACGGCGCGGCGGCAACGAGGCGCTTTACCAGCAGGCCACACACACGTTGATCGAGACCTTCAGCCGCTATACCTTCAACCTGATCCTCACGCAGTGCCCGCACTGCTTCCACACCTTCAAGAACGAATACCCCGATTTCGGTGGCCATTACACCGTCGTCCATCACAGCCAGTACATCGCCGGACTGCTGGCCGAAGGGCGCATCCGGCCCAAGCCCACGCGCAAGCGCAAGAAGGACCTGATCACCTACCACGACTCGTGCTTCCTGGGCCGCTACAACGGCGAATACGAGGGGCCGCGTTCTGCGCTGGCCGCCGTGCCGACATTGGAACTGACCGAGATGCCGCGCAGCCGCAACCGGGGCTTCTGCTGCGGCGGCGGAGGGGCGCAGGTGTGGATGGAGACACATCAGGCGCAGCCGATCAACACGAACCGGCTGGCGGAAGCTCTTGCGACCAACGCAAAAACCGTCGGCACGGCCTGCCCCTTCTGCGCGATCATGCTGAGTAGCGCAGCGCAGTCGCAGGGCGTGACAGACCGGATAAAGGTGCGCGACATCGCCGAGATCGTGGCAGACAGCCTGTAGTTCTTCAGCGGCACACCGAGACGGGCAGCGGAATTAAAACTCTTTTCCCCGCCGCGCGTACAGAGTAGCGGCACAAGGAGATGCTTATGCGACGCTCTGTTCTGCTCGGCCTGATCTTTCTGCTGCTCGTTGCCGCCGCCCTCGTCTTCGCCATCATCAAGTTCGGATCGGGGAGCAACGCGATCTCTCTGCCGTCCCTGCTGGCCGCTCTTTTCCCCACCTCCACGCCGAACGTCCTATCGCCAACAGCCGTGTCGATTTTTAGCACGCCGTCGCCGTCCCGCACTCCGGTTCCCACGCCTTCCCTGACGCCCAGCCCCACCCTGGACCTGAGCGACATCCGGCAAACTGCCGATGCCTATGCCACCGCCCACACCGACGCCCTGGGCAACCTGATCGTGCCGTTCGACAGCAGCGGCATCACGCCGCGCGTGACCTTCAGCGAGGCCGAAGTCAACGCGCTGATCGCGCCTTTCCTGCCGGAAGTGCCCAACGCCAGCAACGTCCACCTGGACCTGCTCCCCGGCGGCGCGACCCTGACCGCCGACCTGCACGTGCTCGGCCTGACCTTGCGCGTCGATGCCGCTGCGCAACTGGCGGTGCAGGATGGACAGGTTGCCGTCAGCGTAACCAGCGCCTCCATCGGCGGCATTTCTCCACCCGCCGCCGCGCTGGAAGCCGTCAATGACACGCTGATCCCGATGGTCAATGCAGCCCTGAATACCGGCCTGGGAGAATACGGGCCGCGCGAGCAGATCGACGTACTGGCCGTACAAACTGCCCAGGACGCCCTGATCGTCGATTTCATCCTGCGCGCGGAAGCCCCGTTGCCATAACGCCCCCGCCGGGCAGCCGGCAACTCTGTCCCGCCGCCGCGCTGCATGAGAATTTTTCCCACACATCCCGGCGCTGCCGACAATACCATTACCAGTCGTGGGATATTTGTCAGGCCACACGGATGACAAATGTCACCGATATTGGCCCGATAAAACGCTTGCCTCTCACCGGATTCTCATTTTATAATCAGAAAAGGACCTGTATGATGGGAATAATTCCCATATCCAGAGAGAAAAGGAGGTCAACGCCCGGTCAACTGGTCATCCGTCAACTGTACAGACATAGCCCCATCGTTCTGGGAGGACGCGCCTATGTCGCATAAATCGCTTTTTGCTGTCGGTAGTATGCTGTTGTTGCTGGCGCTGGCCGCGTGGGGGGCGGCAGGCCAGGAGCAAATTCCGCAGATGCCGATTGTCACGACGGCGTCCAACGTCGTCGGGATCGGAACCTACGTCGCGGCGCAAGCCTACGCGATCCCGGCAGGCCAGGACCCCGCCACGCAACCCGTGCAGGCGATCATCCTGCCCTATGGCATCTACCCCAACATGATGGTCGAGAACATCGAGGACTTCCAGGAGCCGGCGGCGCTCGTCGAAGGGTTTACCTTCACCTGGAACCTGACCGTGCCGGCAGGCTCCGCCGCTGAACTGGGCGGCGAGACGGTTGCTCACTGGCTGGCAGATGTCGAAGGGCAATACGTCCTGACCCTGACCGCCACAGACGAGGCCGGCAACACCGCCACGACCGAGTGGGTCGTCACGGCCACCACCTACGTTGGCGTGGGCGGCATCGTGGGCGACGCGGAAGAGCCGCAGTGCTCAAGCTGCCATGAAGAAACGGCAGCCGCCTGGGCCGCCACCGGCCACGCGACCATGTTCACGCGCGCCATCGACGGCCTGGTAAGCAATCACTACAGCGCCGAGTGCATCACATGCCACACCACCGGGTTCAACAACCGGCCTGAGGCCGTCAACGGTGGCTTCGACGATGTGGCCGCCGAGATAGGCTGGACCTTCCCGGAAACGCTGCAACCGGGTAACTGGGACGCAATGGTGGCAGAATTCCCGCAGGTCGCGGCCCTGGCGAACATCCAGTGCGAAAGCTGTCACGGGCCGGGTGGCGCTCACCAGGCAGCGGCAGGTGGGGATGACGAAGAGGAAAGTGCCGTCAGCCAGGCCGGGCCGATTGGCCGGGGGCTGGCCTACGGCACGTGCGCCCAGTGCCACGCCGAAGAGCCGTACCACACCTTCCCGCAGCAGTGGGAACTCAGCGCACACGCTGCCGCTAACGCCCGCGCCTTCACCTACCCCATCGGGCCGGAAGAAGCCGACTGCGTGCGCTGCCACAGCGGCGCCGGGTATATCGACTTCACGCAGGGCATCCCGCCGGAAGAATCGCGGACGAACTATCAGGTCATCACCTGCGCCGTCTGCCACGACCCGCACGATGCCGCCAACCCCAATCAGTTGCGCACGTTTGACTCGGTGCTGCTGCCGGGCGACATCGAAGTCGCCGGCGCCGGGCCTGCCGCCACCTGCATGAGCTGCCACAACGCCCGCACCGCGCCGGTGGCTGCCGTCGAAGGGGAGACGTTCCGTACCCCGCATTACTCAACAGCAGCAGAGTTGATGAACGCCACCGGCGGCTATACCTGGGGCATGAACCTGCCCACCAGCACGCACGGGCGCGTCGTCGAAGATAGCTGCATCGGCTGCCACATGGCCCCAACGCCCGGCATGGATGCCGACGGGAATCCGCTGCCCGGCCATGAGACGGTCGGCGAGCACACCTTCGCCATGATCAGCCCGGTGGATGGGACCGAGAACGTCGCCGTCTGCCAGCAGTGCCACGATGCCGCCGAGAGCTTTACCTTCGAGGCCCGTCGTGACTATGACGGCGACGGCGCTATCGAGTCCAACCAGGATGAGGTAGCCGGGCTACGGGCGATACTTCAGGCCGCACTTGAAGCCCAGGGTGTGGTCGTGCTCGATCACTATCCTTACTTCCAACTGCCGGAAAATCCCAGTGTGGACCTGAAGGGCGCCGTCTACAACTTCAAGTTCACGGCGGATGTCGAATCGTCGGCGATCCACAACCTGCGCTACGTCGTGTCGCTGCTGCAACTCAGCTATGAGCGGCTGACCGGCGAGCCTGTTCCGGGCGCGACCATCATCCCGCCCAGGGAATAGCGTTCAGGGGACCGGGCGTCGGCCCGGCCTCTCGCTCAGATACACCCGCAGGCCGCCGTGTCTGCGGGTGTTCTGTTCCTGCATCAGTCGGATAGACGATATTTACAAAAAACCGCCGGGCATTTGGCGCGGCGGCCGCGTCGGTGAGCCGGGAGATAAGCCGATGAACCGCCTCCGTAAGGTGTTCCGCCTGCCTCAGAGTCCGCGCCACCGAGCGCTCCTTTTTGGCGGCGCGGTCGTAGGATTTATTGCCCTGCTGCTGATCATCCCGCCCGCCTGGGAATACAGCAACTCGCCGGACTTCTGCGGCTCCACCTGCCACACCATGCCGCCGGAATACAACACCTACCGTGTGTCACCCCATGCGCGCGTGTTGTGTGTGGACTGTCACATCGGGCGAGGGCTGCTGATCGAGCAATTCGTGCGCAAGACCGGCCATATGCGCCTGCTGTTCGACACCATCACCGGCCACTACGAATATCCCATCATGGTCAGTTCCATGCGCCCGGCGCGCGAAACCTGCGAACTGTGCCATTTTCCAGAGAAGTTCTCCGATGACAGCCTGCGCGTGCTGAATCATTTTTCCGAGAGTGAACGCAACGAACGCTACGACGTTTACCTGCTGATGCATACCGGCGGTGGCAGCCAGCGCGAAGGACTGGGACGGGGCATTCACTGGCACGTGGAAAACGTTATCGAGTTCATCGCCACTGATGCCCTCCAGCAGAACATCCCCTGGATTCGCGTGAACACGCCCGACGGCCAAACCATCGAATACGTCGCCGAGAACGCGACCATAGACACCCAAAACCTGGACCAGTACACCGTCCAGACGATGGATTGCATCACCTGCCACAACCGCATCTCGCATCTGCTAGACAATCCACGCCGTTTGGTCGATGCTTTGCTACTCCAGGGGCAAATTTCCACCGACATTCCGTTCATCCGCGCGCGTGCCGTAGACCTGCTGACGCGCGCCAACGCCTCGGTGGAAGACCCCGAACCGCTGTTTGCCGAACTGGAAGCCTACTACCGTACCCAATTCCCGACATTCTACGCTGAAAACAGGCAGCAAGTCGGCGACGCCATCGCCGTACTGCGGGAGACCCATGCACAAAATACGTACCCAGAGCAGGAGTTAGACTGGCAGACTCATCCCAACAACATCGGACACCGCGACTGGCCCGGCTGCTTCCGCTGCCACGACGGACAGCACTTCAACGCTGACGGGGAAGCCGTCCGGCTGGAATGCAATCTCTGTCACTCCATCCCGGTTGTCGTGCGTCCGGGCGATATTGAGCCGACGCTGCTGCTGACCACCGGTATCGAGCCTGAGTCGCATCTGGACTCGACCTGGATCAGCCGCCACCACAATGAATTCGACCAGACCTGCGCCAACTGCCACACGGTGAACAATCCCGGCGGCACAGACGACAGCAGCTTTTGTTCCAACAGCATGTGTCACGGGGTAGACTGGCGCTTCGGCGGCTTCGACGCGCCGACGCTGGCAATTCAACTCGGCTTGCAGGAAGCGCCGCCCGAGGCAGGGGCCGCTATGCCAGAAGAGGGACCCGCTGCGCCGCCTGCTGAAACTGCCGGCCAGGCCCTTACCTACCAGACGCTCCAACCGTTGCTTGAAAGCCGCTGTGGCGGCTGTCACGGCGACAACCCGACGCGCGGGCTGCGCGTGACCGATTACGACAGCCTGATGGCGGGCAGCTCAGGCGGCCCCGTGATCATGGCCGGGTCGCCGGACGAAAGCCGGATCGTCCAGGTGCTCTCTGAGGGACACTTCGCGCGCTTCAGCGACGAAGAACTGGACACGCTGCGCCAGTGGATCGCGGCGGGCGCACCTCCCGGCGAAGCAGCGCCGCCGCCTGCCCTCACCTACCAGACGCTTCAGCCGATCCTGCAAGATGCCTGCGGCAGGTGTCACGGCCCCACGACGGCCAGCCGGGGCCTCAACGTGACCACCTATGACGCCCTGATGGCCGGCAGCACCAGCGGCCCCGTGATCGCGCCGGGGGCGCCGGAGCGCAGCCGGATCGTCGAGATTCTGAGCCAGGGGCATTTCGCCCGGCTGACAGACGATCAGATGGACCTGCTGCGCGCCTGGATTCAGGCCGACGCGCCCGCCGGAGAATCCGCCCCGGCGCAGGCCGACGAAGGATAACCGCACGCCCGCAGACAAAACACCCCCAAGTGATACATGGCTCGCAGGTTGGGCAATCAGCCTGCGAGCTTTTTACATCCTCTGCCTGCTGCGCTAGACTCTGCGGCAGTTTTAAACATGCAATGACTAGTGACGGAGAACACGCATGGCTAAAGAATATGATGTCGTCGTCCTCGGCGCGGGGCCGGGCGGCTACGTGGCCGCCATCCGCGCCGCGCAATTGGGCCTCACAACGGCGGTGGTGGAAAAACAATGGTGGGGCGGCGTGTGTCTGAATGTGGGCTGCATCCCCACCAAAGCCCTGCTGCGCAACGCCGAACTGGCTCACATCGTTCAGCACCGGGCCAGAGATTTCGGCTTCAGCTTCGACAACCTGCAACTGGATTACAGTGCGGCCTTCAAGCGCAGCCGCCAGGTTTCGGACCGGCTGGTGAAGGGCGTGCGCTTCCTGATGAAGAAAAACAAGATCGACACCTATGATGGCTGGGGCACATTCGCCGATCCCCACACCCTCGAAGTCGCCCTCAATGACGGCGGTCAGGAAACGCTCAAGGCTAAAAACATCATCATCGCCACCGGCGCCAGCCCGCGCCTGCTGCCCGGCACGCAGGTCGGCAAGCGCGTCATCACCTACCTGGAAGCCATCCTCAGCGACACACTGCCCCGAAGCATCATCATTGTCGGGGCGGGCGCGCTCGGCCTGGAATTCGCCTACGTCATGCACAACTACGGCGTCGCGGTGACGCTGGTCGAATACATGCCGCGCCTGGCGCCGCTGGAAGACGAAGAGGTCTCCGCGGAACTGGAAAAACAGTTCAAAAAGATGGGCATTAAGGTGCTGACCGCAACGCGCGTAGACGGTATGGAGGAGCTAGAAGACCGCGCCCGCGTGATCGCTACTGCCGACGGGAAGCAAGTCGTTCTGGAGGCCGAACAGGCCATGCAGGCCACCAGCTTTAAGCCGCGCACCGAAGGCTACGGCCTGGAAAAGACCGGCGTCAAGCTCAACGAAAAGACCGGCGCCATCGAGATCGACGCGCACATGCAGACCAACGTCCCCGGCATCTACGCCATCGGCGATGTGACGGCCAAGCTGATGCTGGCCCACGTGAGCAGCGCAATGGGCCTGGTCGCCGCCGAGAGCATCGCCGGGGTGGAAACGCTCACGCTCGACTATCGCATGATGCCGCGCGCTATCTTCTGCCAGCCGCAGATCGCCTCCTTCGGCTACACCGAGGCCGAGGCGCGCGTAGCGGGTTACGACATCAATGTGAGCAAATTCCCCTGGCAGGCCAGCGGCAAGGCGCTGGGCCTGGGCGAAAGCGGCGGGTTCGTCAAACTGATCAGCGACAAGAAGTATGGGGAACTCCTCGGCGGCCATCTGATCGGCCCGGACGTGTCTGAACTGCTGCCGGAGCTGACCCTGGCGCATTTTGCCGAGCTGACTCCGCACGAGATCGCGCGCAACGTTCACATCCATCCCACCCTGTCGGAGGCGATCATGGAGGCCGCGCACGGCCTGGAAGGACAGCCGATCCACATTTAAAGCAGCCATGTGCCTTGCGCTGTTCGCGCGCCGATCTGCCCCATCGGATCGGCGCGCTTGTTGCGCCCGGATTCGGTCGAACTTCAAACCGTTTTGCGCCCGGCAGAATAAGTTGCAGCAGGCGAGGCAAGACTCTAGCGGGCATACCGGCCTCTGGGTGTTCGCCCTGGACATCCCGGCGTCGTGAGCGAACGTGCCTCAAAAAGCCGAGGGTGGCTGTGGCGCAGTGCGGCGGGAGCCGGCTTTCTACCCTGCCTCTCAAGCACAATCATTTTTGGGCAGGCTACTCTACAAATCCGCTGCCGTAGGCGACTATAATCATTTACGCTGGCATCATCCATGTCGGCGTTCGGCGGAAAGGTAGCAGGAGACTTATCTGGCATGGCCATCATTCGACCGTTTCGTGGGGTTCGCTACAATCTGCAACGTTTTCAAGATATCGGAGCGCTGGTCAGCCAGCCCTATGATCGCATCGGCGAAGAACTCAAGCAGCAGTACGACGCGCTCAGCCCCTACAACATCGTGCGCATCACGTTAGGCCACCTGGAAGACGTAGGTCTGCCGCCGTTGTCCAACGGCAACGGCGCGGATGTATACAGCCGTGCCAGAGACACTTATCGGCAATGGATGGCAGACGAAATCCTGGTCCGCGAAGATCGGCCTGTGCTCTACGCTTACGAACAGAGCTTTACCGTTGACCAGCACACTTACGCGCGCATGGGCCTGATTGCCGCCGTTGAACTGGCCGACTTCAACGAAGGGATCATCCTGCCGCACGAACGTACTCACAGCGGCCCCAAAGCAGATCGCCTGCGCCTGTTGAATGCGCTTCAGGTCAACCCGGAGCAAATCTTTATGCTTTACCCCGACCCGCAAAACCGGGTCAACGCCCTGATCCGTCAGGCCATTGCGGGCTGCCCGCCGGACGTGGATACGGTCGAACTGTTCGAGCACGACGTTCGACAACGGCTGTGGATTCTCCGAGACGCCGAGGTCATCGCAGCCATCCAACGCGAAATGGCTCCCCTACGCGACCTGATCATCGCAGACGGGCATCACCGCTACGAGACGGCCCTGACCTACCGCAACGCTCAACGCCTGGCTTACCCCAATGCCCCGGCAACCGCTGCCTTCAATTACATCGGGGCGACCCTGGTCAGCATGGACGATCCGGGGCTGGTTGTGCTGCCGACGCACCGGGAAATCCGTCGTTTTACTGCTGTCAGCCCGGCGGAAATCCTGGCCCGCGCCGGACAGCACTTCAGCATCCTGCCGGTCCGTGACCTGCCGGCCTGCCTCGCCACGATCAATGCCCATCCCAAAGGACACGCTTTCGGCTTTTACGGCGGGCTGCAAGTCGGCTTTCACGTCCTGACCCTGCGCGACGAGCGCCTGATCGACGGCCTGATCGACGGCGGGCATTCCCACGCCTGGAAGTCTCTAGCTGTCAGCATCGTGCACAAAATCCTGCTGGAACAGGTCGCGGGCGTGCCGGTGCAGGGCATTGAGGACAAGTCGCTGATCCGCTACCACCGCAACGCGGCGCAGGCTGTGAAGGATGTGGACTCAGGCGAGGGCAACTTTGTGTTCTTCCTCAGCCCCACGCGCATCGAAGACATCCGGGCGGTCGCGGCACAGGGTGAGCGGATGCCGCAGAAGAGCACAGACTTCTATCCCAAAGTGATTTCCGGCCTGACGATGCTGCCCATCGGCCCGGACGAGGTTCTGGAAGCCGACGACGCACCGGTGGCAGCGGAAACCATCCGCCGCTGCGACGGGCTGCTTGCGGTATAATGCGCGGGTCGTCCGTCCCAGGTTTCCAGGAAGATTCTATGCCTGATCCGCTGTTGTCGGCTGCACCGCTGAACTACCACACGCACACCCACCTGAGCATCGACGGTCGCGCCGACATGGCCGAGATGTGCGCCGCCGCACTGCGGCAGGGCCTCCCGGAGGTCGCCTTTACCGACCACTTCGATTTACATCCCAGAGACGACGGTTGCGGCTTTTACCGCGCCGACGACTACTTCGCGGCCTTGCAGGCGAACCGGACGCGGTTCGCGCCGCACGGGCTAACCATCCGCGCCGGGGTGGAAGTGGGTGAAATGCACCGCTATCGGAAGGTTATACAGCCTGTCCTGGATACCTATCCCTACGACCTCGTGATCGGCAGCCTGCACTGGGTCGGTGACGAGGGCGTTCATGAGCCGGAATTCTACACGCGCCGCGCGCCCGCCGAGGCGATGCGGCTTTATTTCTGCGAACTAACCGACCTGGCCCAGGCAGGCGGCTTCGACATCCTGGGCCATCTGGACCTCCCCGCGCGCTACTGTGTGCCGTTCTACGGGCCGTTCGACATCACAGCCTGGGAATCGCTGGTCCGTCCGGTATGGGAGGCGTGCATCACCAACGGGATCGCGCCGGAGATCAACACCTCCGGCCTGCGCAGCGCCGCCGGACGGCCCCTTCCCTCGGTTGAAGCATTGCGCTGGTATCGGGAGATGGGCGGCGAACGCCTGGTGATCGGCACCGACGCCCACCAGCCGGATCAGCTGAGCGCAGGGCTGGCGGCGGCGGTCCAGGTCGCCCACGCCGCCGGCTTCACCCACCTCTGCCGCTTCGAGCGCCGCCAGATCGTCGATTGGGTTCCGCTGCCCCAGGAAAAGACCATCTCCCAGGCGCAAATATCTTAAGTGTTGCTATAATCCCCATAGCAACAGCGTCGCAGCAACCCTACCTGGAAAGGGGCTGCCATGTCCGGCGACCGGGTGGAGTACCACATCACCAGCAGCTATGTGCAGATCGTAGCCGAGGGGCACATACTGCCCGCCTTCTGGGCGCATCCCGATGTCGGGGGGCAGTTCTCCGGCATCGCGCTGATCCACGACCGCTGGGGATTGACGCCGCGCATCCGGCGGCTGGCACAACGGCTGGCCACTGTCGGCTACTACGTCGTCGCGCCGGACCTGTTCAACCGCCGTCTGCCGGGCACGGTCGATGAGGCCAATCACTACGCGACCTCGCTCGGCGAAACCGGCCTGGCTTACGTGGCCGCCGCGCTCACCGCGATCCAGACGCATCACCGCTGCAACGGCGACCTGGCGACCGTCGGCTTCAATATGGGCGCCGCGCTGGCACTGCATCTGGCCCTCCACCGCGAAGAGGTCAAAGCCGCCGTCCTCTTCAATCCGGCCATTGCAGACGACCGGTTGCTGCTGCCGACCGATCCGACGGCCCTTCTGGCTTTTTACGGCGACGGTCCCGGCGGCGTCCCGGCTGACCAACTGGCAGGCGTCCATGCGATCTTCGAGACGGGCGCGGGCGCGCGTGAACTGGTGATCTATCCGGGAGCCGGAGGCGATTTCTTCGACGAGGCCCGCCCGGAATATCTGCCGGCGATAGCGGAAGACGCCTGGGAGCGAACGCTGCGCTTTCTGGCCGTCCACCTGACAGGTCCCAGCCAGCCGCCGGGCATTCGGGATAAGGCCTTTTAACCCGCAGTGAGGCAGCCACAAGGGAGAGCGCAATGCACAGATCGACGCTCAAACTGATCTGGACGGCGCTGGTGCTGCTGGCGGTCGGGCCGGCCTGCCACATTGCAACCCCCCCCACCCCGTCACCCACCCCCACGCCGGAATTCTGCCGGGAATTCACCGCCATCCCCGACCCGGTCCGCCCGGACAGCAGCCAGCTGTACACGATCTACCAGGAACTCATCGCGGACTATCTCTCCGACGGCGGCTCGCCCGACGAACTGGAACGCATCCTGCGCGGCTGGGGCCTGATCGACAGCGATCCCAACGATGCCTACGCTCCCGACACCGTCAGTGCCGACGACGACCTGAACGGCGATAACTACAAGGACGTGGTGGTGGTGTTCCACTACCCCCGCACGTCAACGACAGCGCAGCCGCCGGGGCAGCTCCTGGTGTTCGGCTGCCGGGAGTCCGTCGGCAGCAGCTGGCGCTACAGCGTGCTGTACGGCATCGCCACCGCCCCGACCGCCACCACCAGTATGCCGCGTCTGATCTGCATCGCCCCTGAAGATAACGACTGCATCAGCGATATGAACGGCGACCGACGGGCCGAGATCGCCTTCTATACCGAACATTGCACGACGCTGGCTTGCTTCCGCGTGCCGTACATCATCACCTGGAATGCCGCCGCGGGGAATTTCCGGGTGCTGAACGAGCAGTTTGAATCGCTATACCGTTATACCGACGAAAGCGGGCAGGGATTTCCAAACGCCGGCTTCCGAACGCGCGCCATCGGCAGCGGCCTGCGCGAGTTTATTATCGACGAAGGCTCCATCCCCAACCGTCAGGCCGGCCCCCAGCGCCCTGCCATCTACACCTGGACCTGGCGCGGCACTGAATTCACCCAGATCACCGTCGATTACGTCCCTACCCTGACTGCCGCGTCCGCCGGAACACCGACCAGCGAACCGCTCTATCGCATCCAACTGCTGCGCGAGGCCGACCGGTATCTGCGCGCCGGCGACATCGAGGCGGCTATAGACCTGTACCAGCGCATCCTCGACGACCGGACGCTGCCCGCCTGGGGTGGCATTGTCCGAGACGAAAAGAACGTCGCCGACGAAGAAAACCGGCTGAACAACTACACCCGCTATCGGCTGGTGCTGGCTCACGCCGCCGCGCGCGACGGGCAAGACCGGGATATGTTGAACGCCATGCATCAGCAGGCCGCCTGGGATACCGAAAAGCCCTACACCTACTACACCGAGCTGGCGAGAATCTTCCTGGAGGTATTTTACAACCCTACAACCCCCGGCGATCCGCTACAGGCGGCCTGCCGGGCCGTCAGGGATGCTGCCGCCGTCTGGTCACATACCTGGGAATATCTGGGCGACCGGACCTACTTTGGTCCTTCTATCGGTGCGTACAGCCTCGAAGACCTGTGCCCGCTCTAATCCCCTCCTGGAGGCCCTTACGATGCCCTTTCAGTTAAGTCCGCGAATTTACGCCCTGCTGCTGTGCGCCTCGATCACGCAGGATCAGAACACGGGCGGCTGGTTCATTCAGCCGTTCAGCCACGTGACCGTGCAGCAGCTTCCCACCGACCTCGCGCTAACCGTGTTCGCGCAGATCATGGCCCCGCCGGGCCAGTACGATCTCACCCTGCGTCTGTTTCACGCTGCTGAGCCGGAAAAGACCGAACAGGTTCTCCCTTCCCGTCCCTTCAGCGTGGAAGAAGGGAAGAACCTGGACTTTATGTTGCACGTCGAGGCGCGCTTTACGAAGTTGGGGCTTTACATCGTCGAGGCCAGCATCGCCGGGCATCACACCGCCGTCACGCCACTACGCCTCTCGGCGGGTTAATTCCCTACCCCACTAACTCCCGGATCGCCGCTGCCGCCTCGGACTGCGGCACAGCGCGCGTTTCGCCGTCGCGCAGCCGCTTGAGCGTGACCGTCTCCGCCGCGATCTCATCCGGGCCGAGGTAAGCCACCACCGGGATGCCTTTCTTATCGGCGTAGGCCGTCTGTTTGCCCACGCCGCGCGCCTCCATATAAAGCTCAGTGTGCACGCCCGCCGCGCGCAGTCGCGCCGCAAAGCCTGCCGCTGCCGCCCGCGTATCGTCGCCGAACACCGTGACGAGCACCTGCACCACCGTGCGGCCCAGGCCCGGCGGATAGAGACCCAGTTCGTCCATCAAGTCGATGATGCGCTCGATGCCCAGTGATGTGCCGGTGACGGGCAGACTCTCCTTGCGGAAGATGCCGACCAGGTTATCGTAGCGCCCACCGCCGGTGATACTGCCCAGGTTCGGCTCGGTGATGACCGTCTCGAACACCGGCCCGGTGTAATAACCCAGCCCACGCACCAGAGCGAAATCGATGGCATAGTTCGCGCGCGGCACGCCGAACGCCTCCAGATGCCCGACCAGTTCTTCCAGTTCGGCGATGCCTTCCTGGGCAACGGCGATGCCGTTCAGCGTTTCGCGCAGATGACCGAGCACTTCCGGCCCGCCTCGGCGCACCTGCAACAGCCGCATCATCCGGTCAATCACGGCAGCGGGAATCCGGTTGGTAGCCAGCTCATCGCGCACGCCGTCGAGGCCGATTTTGTCCAGCTTGTCGATGCTGCGGTACAGCCCGCCGAGCAATTCCTCCGGCACGCCCGCGTATATCCCGATCCCGTTCAAAATCTTGCGGTTGTTGATCTGCACCAGGAAATCGCAGAAGCCCAACCGCCGCAACGCCGTCGCCGCCAGGCTGATGATCTCCGCGTCGGCGATCATGCCCTTCACGCCGACGATGTCCGCGTCGCACTGATAGAACTCGCGGTAGCGCCCGCGCTGGGGCCGCTCCGAGCGCCACACGGGGGCAATGTGGTAGCGCCGGAAGGGCATCGCCACCCTGCCCTCGTACTGCGCCACGACGCGCGCCAGCGGCACGGTCAGGTCGTAGCGCAAGGCCAGTTCTTCTTTGCCCTGTGGGTGCTGCGCGTAGTAAATTTGCTTTTCCGCCTCTTCCCCCAGATTGCCGTGCAAGGTCTGGGTGAGTTCGAGCGCAGGCGTTTGCAACGGCTCGAAGCCAAACGTCTCGAACACGTCAATCACCGTGTCGAAGACGTACTGCCGCTTGAGCAGGTCATCGGGCAAAAAGTCACGCATCCCTTTGGGCAGGCGCGGAACAATGGGCGGCATGGTGGGTTCTCCTTCTTTGCGAATTGCCTTTTATCCTGACAGACAGGAAATAAGGACACTGAAAACCGGCAAACAAAAAGCGCAGACCCGCGTCTGCGCTTCGATTTCACACGGCGCAACGGTGGGTCAAGACAATCCCCAGATGTGATGGTGAGCGTGAGTCGTGGCGCGCATGAGTTCGTTCCCTGTTGGTTATGATAGAGTATAAGCGGCTCCGGCGGCCTTGTAAAGGGGATCGTCACCCGGCCTGCAAGGCGGCTAATTTCCCGGCATACGCCCCGGCGCGGCGTTCAACCGCGCCAGCGCAGCAGCAAGGCCCGATTGCAGGTCGCGCAGCGTCGTGACGCCGCTCCAATCGATGCCCAGATCGATGATCGTCTCGGCCACCGCGTCGGAAATGCCGGTGACGATGGTCTGTGCTCCTTTGAGCCGTGCAGCCTCAATCGACTTGTTTAAATGTTCCGCCACGCCGCTGTCGATCATCGGGACGCCGGTCACGTCCAGAATGACCACCTTTGCCCGATGATGGCCGATGCTGCTCAAGAGCGCCCGCATCACGTCGCGGGCGCGTGCCGTATCGATGCTGCCGATCAGCGGCATGACGATGATCCCCTCCGCCACTGGGATTATCGGTGTGGATAGTTCCAACAGCGTCTGCCGTTGCGCCTCGATCACCTGCTGCTGCAACCGGGCGCGTTCAGCCTCGGCCCGCTCATGCGCGAGCCGTTCGCGCAATGAGAGCAGGGTAAAAGCCAGGCTGCCGCTCAGTTTTTCCAACAGGCTAATTTCGGCTGACCGAAAAGCGTCAGGCTCCTGGGCATAGATGCATAGTACGCCGAGCACGTCATTGTCGGTGCGCAATGGCAAGACGGCGAACGCAGCGTAGCCCTGCACCGCCGCCTCACGCTGCCACAATTCATAGCGCGCATCGGTCAGGAGGTGTTGAGCGGTAAACGGCGCCCCCGACTGCACGGTGCGGATCACGGCGCTGCGGTGTTGCGAGGTCATGGGGTCGAAGGCAATGTTCACCGAGTCGGTGGAACCTGCCACCTGCGCCACGCCCCGGATCGTCCCGCCCTCCGCCAGGCCGGCCCAAACCAGACGATAGCCCCCGATCTCGACTGCCCTCAGACAGACGTTGTTCAGCAGTTCCACCTCGTCCGCCGCGTGAATCATCACCTGGCCGGTCTCGCCGAGCAGCCGGTAGGCCCGCTGGGCGGCGGTAGCTTCGAGCATTGCCGCCTGTAAATCGCGCATCAGGGCTGTTTTTTGGTCCAACTGAATGCGCTGCTCGCCGGCAAACACGCCCAGCATCAGGGTATTCACCGCCAGAATGATCACGTTGTAGCCAATCGCCATGAAAGCCGGCGTGGCAAAGCCGGACCTGGCCCATTCCAGAGCGCCCATCTGCTCAAGCACAAGCATGGCAACCAGCGTGCCCGCCACCAGCGCCGCAGCAACCCTGAGCTGATGGCGCTCCAGCAACACCCCCGCGGCGACAACCGGCATGGTAAATGCCGCAATCAACGCCCCCCCAAGCTCGGTAGGCACATAAGCCAGCAAAGCGACGAGGTACAGCAACCCGACGTAGACATAACAGGCCGCCGCTATTCGCCCACGTCGAAGCAGACGTCTTTCCCAAACAAAACACAGGTAACACAGCACGCAGATCAGAATATAGGCGATCCGGCTGCTTCCCAATGGAATACTGCCGAGATACAGAAGCGGCCTGACCACGCGCCCTCCCGCCAGCAGCAGCATCCCGACCGTAACGCCAATCGTCAGTCCCAGGGTCATGACGAGCAGGCCCTGCGCACGACGCTGCTGGAACGTGTCGGCATAGTCATATGCGACATGGGTCAGCGATCTGGCAAACTGCGCAATAGATTGCATGGCGTTCCTGTCCGACTGCCGCCGCACTTTGCTTAAAAATCAAGCGGCGGCAAAATGGTTCCTCAATTCAAGATACGACCAAAGGCGCGCCGCCACAAGCAGGCAGGTGTGAAAAAACATATCCATCCCACTGTCTACCGCGCCCGAATTTGCAGCACGCCATCGCCAGCCATCAGGCCGCCGGGCGTCACGCCGTGCGCAAACGGCATCACCCGCCCCGACGCGAAGTAAGGGAAATGTTCCAGCCCGGTGGAATCGCCCGCTTTTTTGCCCGGCAGAGGCATCAGCCGGGCCGTGAGCGGTTTATTCAGCCGCAAGGCCAGCGCCGCCACGTCCAGCAACATCCCCACCAGCGCCGCTGCCGGGGTATCGCCCGGCAACGGGATCGTGTCCAACCCGGTGCCGCACAGGGCGCTATAGAGCAACAGGTCCGTTACATTTAGTTCCCCTGCCGCCGCCCGTGCCGCCAGGACGCTATCTTCCATCACAGGCAGCATCAGGCCACTGAAGCCCGTCCGCTGGAACTTTGCTCCGTCCAGTGCGCTCATGATCAACGCTGCCGCCGCCGCCGCCCCGCCCCCACCCAACGAAATCCCCAGCCGCTCCATTGCCCCACCCAGGCTGGTCGCCTCGTCGGGAAACGGCGCGAGCGAAAAATCCAGCCCACCGAAGCCGATCTCAAATTCCGCCGCCAGCCCACCGGCGATCTGTTCCAGCTCTACCGCCGCCTGCGTAATCGCGTCCGTCAGGCGGCGCTGCGCGTCGGCGGCGCTTTGTGCACAGGCGAAGGCCTGAATTGCCAGGTCCGCCGCCTGAATCGCCAGGGCAAACGATGGCGGATCACCTGCCCGGTGGTAGGCCGCCGGAAAGAACGGCGAACCTGGCGGGCAGTTCGCCAGCATCGCCAGATACAGGTTTTCCAGACCGTCGGCGCTCAGTCCGCTGACCTGCTGGATCACATCGACCGCCTGCCACAGCAACGGCAGGTCAATGCCGCGCGCGGGATCGGCGATGGCGATGGCGCAGAACACCGTCTCGGTCGTGCCGATGATCGACGGGATCGCATCCACGAAATCGGGATCGTCGTCCACGTCCACCGGCCCTAGAGACAGATAGTCAATGCCGTAGCTTTTGATCAGCTCCTCAACTCGCTGAGCATAAGCCACTGCCAGCCCCGGCCCAATCGGGGCCAGGATACGCGGGAACGGCTGGCTGGCGATACGGCACGTTTGCACCGCGAACCCTGCCTTCTCAAAGACAGGAGCCGCCGCGTGAAGAAATGTCGCCGTGCGCGCCAGAGGGATTTCCGGCTCGTCAAGCGGCAGATCGGTAAAGAATGTGATGGCGCGGATTTTCATGGACGTGCCCCTTCCTGGGCAGACAAATGACGCTGGCGCTGCACCTCGTACAGGATAATTCCCGCCGCCACCGCTGCGTTGAGCGACTCGGTCTGGGTGGCCATTGGGATCGTGATCGTTCGCCCGGCAAGCTGGCGGGCGTCGGCGCCGGCCCCGTGCGCCTCGCCGCCGATGATGATCATGGACGGGCGCAACCAATCGACGGCATAGTAAGGCGTTTCGCCGCCTGCATCGGCCAGATAGGTATTCAGATGTCCATAGCGCGCGGCGATGTCCGGCCAGGTCGCCTGCACCAGCGGCAGGCGGAAATGCGCTCCCATGCCGCCGCGCAGCACTTTGGGATTATAGGGGTCCACCGTGCCCGGCGTGAGAATCACCAGGTCGGCCCCGGCTGCCGCCGCTGTGCGCAGCACGCTCCCCAGGTTCCCCGGATTGTTGATGCCGTCCAGCACCAGCGCCAGACTGGGCCACTCCGGCGCGGACAGGTCCGGGCGGGACAGCACGGCCAGGATACCGGGCGGCGTTTCCAGGTCGGTGATGTGGGCCATCACCTCCTGGCTCACAGACAGAAACGGCACATTCAGGTCATTCAGGCGGCGAAATAACTTGTAGGCCGAGCGGTCCAGGGTCGCCTCACTGCCCAGGTAAAAGACGTACTCCGGGATCAGGTCGCAGTTAAGCGCATCGTTAAGCAGACGTACCCCCTCAACGACGAGCTTTCCTTCGCGGCGGCGGGCTTTGGGCTGCGTTTGCAGCGCGTGGGCCAACTTAACCCGTTCATTCTGCAGGCTGGTGATGTCGGTCATGGTGAGCAGTCCGCTTTCGGTATTCGGGCATCACTGCCAGAGATTACCGCATTTTGAGCCGTTCCAGACCGAAACAGACTGTTTATTTTCGCCATCTATTCTATTTTAAATCAATGCAATAGCAATGTACAACCGATTTCTGTCAGAAAGAGGTTTGAATAGTGTGGAACAGGCAGGGCAATTGGGCACGGCAACGCAAAAACGGGACTTGCGAAGTCCCGTTCTGCCTGTTCGATCAGTCATTAAGAGCGCAGATCAGCCCTGCGCGACTTTGACCACTGCCGCGAACGTCTGGGGATCGCGCACGGCGATGTCGGCCAACACTTTGCGATCCAGCTCAACATTGGCCGCCTTGAGGCCGTACATCAGGCGGCTGTAGCTCAGCCCATTGGCACGCGCCGCCGCGTTGATACGCACGATCCACAGGCGGCGCAGGTCGCGCCGGCGCTGGCGACGGTCGCGGTAGGCATACCAGAGGCTCTTCAACATTGCCTCGTTAGCCCGCCGGAACAGGCGATGCCGCGTGCCCCACTGGCCCTTGGTGAGCTTGAGAACTTTTTTGTGTCCCTGGCGTCGCACGACACCGGTCTTTACACGAGCCACGCTATCTTACTCCTACAACAACGGCCCGGACTGCACGCCGGGCTGAATAACGATCCACGAGGCGTCCCTACGACAGGGCGCTTGAGCCTCACGTCCGCGCGGGCAGTAGCCTAGCTCGGCGGGTTGGCTTTGTAACGCTTGAGGTACGGCGCCAGACGCAAGACGCGCTTCCGCAGCCCTGCCCCCTTGACTTCCAGCATACGGGTGAACTGCTGCTTGGTACGCGCGGGCGTGCGGCGGCGCAGGTGACTCTTGCCACCTTTGGTGCGCAGGAGCTTGCCGGAGCCGGTAATACGGAACCGCTTGGCGGCAGCTTTGTAGGTCTTGAGCTTGTACTTCTTGGTCTTCTTCGCCATAGCTATTTCTTGCCTTTAGTGACGACGGGCGCCAGCACCATGAGCATGGTGGAACCTTCCATGTTTGGCGCCTGCTCCACCACCGCCACGTCGGCCAACGCCTGAGCGACCTGATCCAACAAATCGCGCCCAATTTCCGGGTAGGAGATCTCCCGCGCCTTGAATGCCACGCGCACCTTGACCTTCATGCCCTCTTCGATCCAGCGGCGCGCACTACGCACCTTGAAGGACAGGTGATGGCCGGACGTTTTGGGACGGAGGCGGATTTCCTTGACTTCAATAACTTTTTGCTGCTTGCGGGCTTCGCGTTCCTTCTTCGCCTTAGCGTAAAGGAACTTGCCAAAGTCCATAATCTTGCAGACAGGCGGATCAGAATTGGGCGCCACTTCCACCAGGTCCAGCCCGGCCTGCGCGGCCCGCGCCAACGCCTCTTGAATGGAAACCACACCAATATTTTCGTTCGTCTCGGTAATCAGACGAACCTCGCGGACGCGGATCTGCTGATTAATGCGATACTCGACGCTTATAGCACTTTCCCCCTCAGACTCCATGATAGGACCCCCAGAGGCGGCGTCCAGGTAACGAAGTTTATCATAGCCAGGGGAAGCCGTCAATGCAGATTTAAAGTTCTGGGGCAGTTTTTTCGCCCAAATCGAAGACTTTCCCGCTTTGGGACGCCCGGATAGAGAGCAGATGGCCGTCTTCAGCCCAGTTCGTCCCTTACGCCACCCGGCCTTCGCTCCCGCCTGCGATGGCGCTCGATGATTTCAAAACACATCCGACTGTTGCAGTAAAAGCCGCCGTTTGCGAGATCGAGCGCGTGATTCATCCAGAACGGCAAGATGTTTCCCGTCGCCTCGGCCAGGGCAACATCATAGAGCTTTTGGAGCTTCTCTTTCGCAGTCTGTTCGTCGTTATACATCCGTATCCCCCAACATATTCTCGCCAGTCTCATGCTTGACAGCCTGACGCCCGTCTGGTATCATGCAAATCAACCTTCCGCAGTAGCTCAATCGGCAGAGCAATCGGCTGTTAACCGATGGGTTGTAGGTTCGAGTCCTACCTGCGGAGCCAGGCGCCTGATTCTGTGATCAGGCGTTTTTGTTTGCCCGTCCTACCTGCGCAACGCCCGACGCCAACGCCACCACAACGCCAACAGCGCTAGTTCCAGCAGAATTCCTCCAACCAGCAGCGCCCAGCCCATCCCCACATCCACGACCGCCGAGACAGTCCCTGGCGCAACAGACGGCACAGACGTTGGCGTCGGGAGGATCAGCCGCGCCTCACGCCAGACCGGTTGGACCGTTGCCAGGGATACCGCACCGGTGTGAAATTCCCAGACCGGCCCTTCCGTCACGTCGCCCTGGCGATCAACGGCAACCACCTGCCAGCGAACCGCTGCGCCAGACGGCAGATCGCTCAGGACAAGCCGGGGTTCCGTCGTTGCAGCGGCGCGTTCCAGAGAAGCATTTCCGACGCCAACCCTGACTTCGTACTCAATTCCATCACAGGGATCGGGCTGCGGCGACCAGCTTAATGTCACCGGACCGTTTACGCCATCCGCCCCATCCGACGGCGTGGGAGCGAACGGCACAGGCGGCAATACGGCTGGAACATCCGGTGCTTCCCGCAGCAACAGCGGGCCGTTCTCCCCGGCGACCGCATAGAGGTTGTCGGCTACTGCCACGTCCACTGCCACGCCCTGCCAGTAGCCGATCTCGCGCGGCGGATCGACGGTCACATCCAGCAGACGGACGCCGCACTGCCCGGTTGCGACTGCCAGCCGATTCCCCTCCGGCGACAGCGCCAGCCCGCGCGCCTCGCCTGCCGTTGCGATCACTGCACCCAGATAGGGAAGCACCGGATCGCGCACGTCGATGCGCCACACACCGCCTGCCCCGGCTGCGACCCAGACCGTGTCAGCCATAACCCAAACAGCAGCAGGCTCGCCAGGCAGATCGTCTATCCGACCCAACAGCGCGGGCAGCGCGGCGCTCCCGACAGCGTCCCATTCTAATGCCGCCAGGCCTGCTGGTCCACCGACCAGGACGCGCCTCTCCCACGCCGCAACAACGGCAATGCGGGACGTCTCCGGCAGAGGATAGGCAAACGTCCCCTGGGGCTGCGACAGGTCCGCCAGCGAAGCCAGGGTCAGTGTATGCGCATCTCGACGGGCGTACAGCCAGCCGCCGCCGACGGCCAACAGATCATCCAGATCAATAACCCCAACCGCCAATAACGCCCCATCCGGCGTGTGATGCGCCGCCCACACCCCTGCTGCCGTCTCCACGTACAGCCAGCGCCCGTCCCGCCGCGTGGCCCGCCCGACCAGCGCCTGCACTGCGCCACCCCCCTCCAGAGACAACGTGGCTGTCTGTGTTGGGGCAAACGGATCGGACAGATCATAGGCACGCAGAGAAGCCGCTCCTGCGGCGTAGAGCGTCCCGCTGTCCGTCCAAAGGGCTGCCGTCGGCACGAGATTGAGCGTCCGCACAGTGGCAGCCAGGTTTTCCAACAAGGCCAGATTCGCCGCCTGTAAACCGCTATCCCCCACCGCCAGGTAGAGCGCGTCGCCGTACACTGCCACATCCTGAGCCGTTGTCTCTAGAATCGCCGCCGGAACCGGCAGAGCGGGATCATCCAGGCGTAGCACCAGCACGGATCGCCCCGGCGCAAATCCCAGCAGGCGACGCCCCGCCTCGTCCAGAATCAACCGGCTCACCGACCGGGAAAGCCTCACGACCCGCAAGGGGCGAACTTCTGGCCAGCCGGAAAGGTCGAAGACGGTGAGCGTCGCGCCGCCCACCGCGTAGCCGATTCGGCCATCGGCTGCCAGCGCCAGCCCCGTCGCCGGGAAAGCGGCTGATCCAACCGCGCGCAATCCTGCCGTTGGCGTCCGCACATCGATCACGGCCAGCCCGCCGCGCCCATCCCGCCCATAGGCCACGTAAGCCAGCCCGTCCTGCCAGGCGACGGCCTGCGCCCGCCCCGGCAGGGGGACCGTCGTCACCGTCTCCAACGATTCCGCCGTCAGGACCCGCAGCGCCCCGCCTTCTCCCGGCCCGTCTTCGGCCACATAGACAACCTGCCCCTCTGCTGCCACGCCGCGTGCAGCGCCATCGGCTGCCCCCGGCAACCAGCGGGCCGCCAGATGGATCGTCTCGTCCGGGCCGATTGGGCCATAGCGCGCCGCGCCGCCCTCGCCCAGCGCCAGGAAGATCGATCCCCCTGCCCCGGCCAGCCCGGCGACCCGACCCGGCGCGTCGCCGCGCATCCAATGGCTGTCCTGTCCCGCCAGGTCGAGGAGGCCCCACTCTGTCCCGCCGCCGATCAGCAGCCGACCGTCCGCCAGCACGCGGATGGTTTCCCCGCCAAGAACAGCGGGCCGCACCGAAGATACTCCATCGGAACGTAGAGCGATCAAGCCATCCGATCCGGCTGCCAGCCAGGCCGTGCCGCCCTGCCCGGTCGCCAGGGAACGGCCTTCTCCGTATCCGGCGGTCAGCACTTCCTCAAACCCGGCTTCGCTCAACCGCAGGAGCGCCGCCTGCGCGCCGTCGCCCTGCCCGGCCAGCCAGACGTATTCCCCACCAGACAGCACCGCGCAGATCGAATCGATAGCCCGGTAAGTATGTAAAATTTCGGGCGCGTTGCTGGAACCGCCGTTGACGGTGGTCAGCGAACGCGGGCCGACGGCATAGGCGATGAACGCCCGCGCCGCCGCCGCCGTTGCCGGAATCGAAAGCGTCGATAATACCTGCGGCGTCTGGCCATCGTCCACGTCGGCGATCAGCAGCGCGTCTCCTGTGCTGATATAAGCCCGTTTGCCTTCGAGCGCAACGTGCAGAAAAGGCTGATCGGCGCGCGAAGGCAACAGCCGCCCCACGATAGCCGCCTCGGCAGGCCGGATCGTCTCCACCACGTACAGCCCCCCGTCCCCCGCTGCTGCATAGACCAGCGTGCCGCCGAGGGCCAGTGACTGCGGTATGCCTTGCAAGGGAACGGTCGCCAGCAGCGTGGGCGCATTCACGTCCGCCAGCCCCAGGATCGTCAGCCCCACCCCTGCAACCGCCGCAAAGCCGATATTATCCCGCACGGCCACCGCCCGTACTGCGCCGCCCAGGGACAGCACCGCCCCCAGGCGCGGCGTGTTGATGTCCCGCCAGTCGATGACGGCCACCCCTTCCGTCCCCAGAGCTGCCAGTCCGCGCCGCCCAGCTTCGCCGCCGCCCACCGCTACCGCTGAGACCAGACCCGGCAACACCACGCGCCCGCGCGCCTCCAGATGATCTCGATCCGGCACATCGAACGCAATCATACCGTCCCAGCCGGCGGCCAGATACAGATAGCGCCCATCGTCAAACACGCCGTAGGCTTCCCCCGGCCAGACAACCCGGTCGAAGCGAACGGCGGTCAGACTGTCGAAGACATATCGTTTCAACCCACCCACCACATCTGCAATGTACGCCCACTCACCGCGCAGAACCAGCCCGCGCGCGTCGTGTAAAGGATCGTAACTGTCAACCGGCACAGGCTGTGTTGGCCCAGGCAGATCGAAGATATGCAGGCGGTGGTCACTCGCCGCCAACAGCCGCGCGCCGTCCACTTCGACGGCCCGGACTGCGCCGACATCTGTGATCCGGTGAACCGGGGCCGGGACAGCAGGATCACTCAGGGCATAAATGCCGATGCCCCCTTCGCCCAGCGCCACATAGAGGTACATTGCTGCCGCGTCGGCATCTACGTCTACAGCGGTCCCCTCAAGAGGGGAAACGGCCTGCCAGCCGCCAGGCAGCCCATCCGCCCTGATCAGCGCCGCGCGAAGCCCCGCCTGTTGCGCCGCCACGTAGATCGCCCGGTCGGTGACGGCAAGTGCCTGCCCCCCGCCGGGCAAAAAGACACGCTCCGCCAGAGAATCCAGGTCAAGAACAGACAGGCCCGTTTCGGTCAGCGCGTAAACCACCCCGCCGCGTACCGCGAGGTCCTGCACCGCTCCCCGGCCCGGCGTGCGCCGTTCGATCTCCCTGCCTGTGCCATCCAACCGAACCAGCGACTCGCCTTCTGCCAGCACCAGGCCGTCCTCCAGCGCCGCCACCGCCCGCGCCGCCCCGCCGATCTCGCCCACCAGGGCCATGCGCTGCGCGTCCGGCGTGCCCTGGGCGCCCGCATCGGCGGGCAACAGGCTCAACACGGCCAGCAAAATCGCCAGTGCCCTCTGCAACGGATTCCCCCTCATGAATCAACCTTGCTTTCGTCGCCATTTTGCCGCCCACTATCTTGACGCTTCCAGTCACCTATGCTACCATAAACCTGCAATTGATATACTCATCCAGAGCGGGGGAGGGAACGGCCCTGTGAACCCGCGGCAACCCCCGGAGCGCCGGGAAGGTGCCAAGTCCGTCAGGGAACTGGAAGATGAGTGACATAGGCTGGTCTGTCGCGTCGCGCTTCTTCGAGTACCGGGGAAGCGCATTTTGTTGTCTGGCCCGGCGGCGGATTGCAAGGAGAATCCCCATGCAACAGTCGTATCCGATCCTGGAATTCGATCCCACGCGAGAGGCCCTTCTCGAACCAAGCCGCCTGATCCACCCAATGGACGTGGCCGAACACTGTGTGTTGTGTTTCTTTCAGGATGTAATCGGCGCCGTATGCGGCAACGGCGCAGCCAGGGTGGTTAAGACGCTCGCCAGCGAGATCGGCCAGAATCCCATCTACGAACTGGTCATCGACGGCAGGCGGCTGGCAGTGGTCCATCCGGGCGTGGGTGCGCCGCTATCTGCCGGGTTTCTGGAAGAACTGATCGCTCTCGGTTGCCACAAGTTCATCGCCTGCGGCGGGGCGGGCGTCCTTGATAAGGAAATCGCCGTCGGGCACGTGATCGTGCCGACCACTGCCGTGCGCGACGAGGGCACATCGTATCACTACCTGGCGCCGGGACGCGAAGTCGCCGCCAGCCCGGAAGGCGTCGCCGCGATTGAGGCAACCCTCCAGGCTCACGCCATCCCCTACCTCACGGGCAAAACCTGGACCACCGACGGCATCTACCGCGAGACACCGGCCCGGATCGCGCAGCGGAAAGCAGAGGGGTGCATCACCGTCGAGATGGAAGCGGCGGCGTTCTTCGCAGTGGCACAGTTCCGGGACGTGACCTTTGCCCAGATTCTCTACGGCGGCGACGACGTGAGCGGCGACGTGTGGGACAATCGTGATTGGCTCTCCCGCAAATCGGTGCGGGAGAAACTGTTCTGGCTGGCAGCGGAGGCCTGTCTAAAGCTATGACAATTATAGAACTGTGCACCGAGGAAGAGTTGCGTGAAGCCTACCCGGTGATGCACGAACTGCGCACGCACCTGGACGAGCAACAATACCTGGACCTGCTGAAGGTCATGATCGGGCGCGGCTACCGGCTGTTCGCCCTGCGTGAGGACGGCGAGATCGTCGCCCTGGCGGGCATCGAGATCGGAACGAACCTGTACTACGGACGGCACGTGTGGGTCTACGACCTGGTGACGAAAGCCGAGGCCCGCTCCAAAGGCTACGGGCGCGTGCTGCTGGAATACGTCGAGGATTTCGCCCGACGCGAGGGCTGCGCCTGCGTGGCGCTATCTTCCGCCTTCTGGCGGACCGGCGCGCACCGCTTCTACGAGCAGCACGCAGGCTACGAGCGCGTTTCTTACGTGTTCAAGAAGATGATCGAGTAATACTTCGGTCTGCACGGAGACAGTCGTCGAACACTGGTCACGCATAAGGAAGCCATAGATGCCCCACCGCCACACGAATCACACCTACACCAACCGACGCTACCTGGACGCCATCGCCGATCACGTCGTCGTGTTCGATGGTGCGATGGGCACCAGTATCCAGCGTTACCATCTGTCTGCCGAGGACTTCGGCGGCGAGCGCACCAACGGCTGCAACGACTACCTGTCCATCACCCGCCCGGACGTGATCGAGGAAATCCACGCTTCATTCCTGGCAGTGGGGGCAGAGGTCGTTGAGACGAACACCTTCCGCGCCAATCGGCTGACCCTGGGCGATTACGGCCTGAGCGAGCGCGTGCTGGAGATCAACCGCGCGGCGGCGCAGATCGCCCGGCGAGTCTGTGACCGTTTCGCCGCCGACACAGGCATTCCGCGCTTTGTCGCCGGCAGCATCGGGCCATCCGGTAAGCTGCCCAGCGGCGACGACCCCCAGTTAAGCGACATCACCTTTGACGAGCTGGCCAACCTGTTCTACGAGCAGGCGCAGGGGCTGGTCGAGGGCGGCGTGGACCTGCTGCTGGTGGAGACCAGCCAGGACATCCTGGAGGTCAAAGCGGCGGTCGTGGGCATCAACCGCTATTTCGCGGACTCCGGCCAGCGCATCCCTTTGCAGGTACAAGTCACGCTGGATACCTCAGGCCGGATGCTGTTCGGCACAGACATCAGCAGCGCCCTCGCCACGCTGGAAGCCCTGCCCATCGACGTGATCGGCCTCAATTGTTCCACCGGACCGGAACACATGCGCGCCCCGATCCAGTACCTCGTGGAGCACAGCACCCTGCCGATCAGCGTCCTGCCAAACGCCGGCCTGCCGATCAACGTTGAGGGCGAGGCCGTCTACCCGATGGAGCCGGACCCATTCAGCGATATGGTGGCGGAGTTCGCCCGTTGGGGCGTGAACGTCGTCGGCGGTTGCTGCGGCACGCGCCCGGAGCACATCGCGTTGTTGCACCAAAAAGTGCACGGACATCCTGCTGCTTCCCCCGCTCCATTTACGGACAGAGGACCAGGGGGTAAGGTTCGCCCCCCCACGCCGCGCCGGCCAGAGCACGTGGCCCAGGCGTCCAGCAACATGCGCGCTGTGCCAATGGTGCAGAATCCCGGCCCCACCCTGATCGGGGAACGGGTCAACAGCCAGGGCAGCCGCAAGGTCAAGCGCCTGCTGCTGGCAGACGACTACGACAGCATCGTGCAAATCGCGCGCGAGCAGGTAGATAACGGCGCGCACATGCTGGACGTGGGCGTGGCCCTCACCGAACGCAGTGATGAGGCCCACCAGATGCGCACGCTGGTGAAAAAGCTAGCCCTGGCGGTGGATGTGCCGCTGATTATCGACACGACCGAGCCAGATGTGGCCGAAGCTGCGCTCGCCGTCTATCCGGGCCGGGGCATCATCAACGGCAACAATCTGGAAAACGGACGCGAACGGATCGACCGGGTCTTTCCGATTGCAAAAAAGTACGGCGCGGGCGTGCTTTCCATGACCATCGACGAAGAGGGCATGGCCCACACCCGCCAGAAAAAGTTCGAGATCGCCCGACGCATCACCGAGATCGCCGTGAACGACTACGGCCTCTCGCCCGAAGACCTGATCTTCGACACGCTGACCTTTCCCCTGACAACCGGGCAGGAAGAGCTGCGCAACAGCGCCATCGAGACCATCGAGGCGATCCGGCTGATCAAGCAGCATCTTCCCGGCGTGATGACCTCGCTGGGTGTCAGCAATGTCAGCTTCGGTGTGGATGAAGCCGCGCGTGGCGTGTTGAACAGCGTCTTTCTCTACCACGCAGTCCAGGCCGGCCTGGACATGGCTATTGTCAACCCGGCGCACATCACCCCCTATGCCGAAATCCCCACAGAACAGCGCAAGCTGGCCGAAGACCTGATCTTCAACAGCGACCCCGACGCCCTGCCGCGCTTCATCCAGTACTTTCAGCAGCATCAGGTCCAGACGGGAGTAAAGGAAGTCGAAGACCCCACCGCCGGGATGACCGCCGAACAGGCGCTCCACTGGCAGATCGTCCACCGCAAAAAGGAGGGCGTCGAAGCCCTGATCGACGACTGCCTGACCCGTCAGGATGCCGTCGGCGTGCTGAACAACGTCCTGTTGCCTGCCATGAAGGAAGTCGGGGATAAGTTCGGTGCGGGTGAGTTGATCCTGCCGTTCGTGCTGCAAAGCGCCGAGGTAATGAAGAAGTCCGTCGGCTACCTGGAACAGTTCATGGATCGCGTGGAGGGCGTGACGAAAGGCGTTGTGGTGCTGGCGACGGTGTACGGCGACGTGCACGACATCGGCAAAAATCTGGTCAAGACGATCCTTTCCAACAACGGCTACACCGTGCACGACCTGGGCAAACAGGTGCCCGCCAACACGATCATCGAGAAGGCGGTCGAGGTCAATGCCGACGCTATCGGTCTGAGCGCGTTGCTGGTCAGCACTTCCAGGCAAATGCCACTGGTGGTCAACGAACTGGCCCGGCGCGGCCTGACGTTCCCGGTACTGGTCGGCGGCGCGGCGATCAACCGCAAGTTCGGGCGGCGCATCCTCTTTCTAGACGACACCGGCGAACCTTACGAACCGGGCGTGTTCTACTGCCAGGACGCCTTCGAGGGCCTCTCAGTCATGGACGCCCTGACCGACCCGGCCAGACGGGATACCTTCGTCGCCGAGATCATCGACGAAGCCTATGCGGATCAGGGCAAACCCGCCCGCCGCAAGCGCGAACGTCCCGCCGGGCGGCGCAGCGCCGTACAGCCCACACCATCCATCCCGACGCCGCCGTTCTGGGGCAGCAAGACGATCCATGCGATGCCGCTGGAAATGGTCTTCACCTATCTGGATAAACCGGAACTGTACCGCCTCTCCTGGGGTGCAAAGAACACGCATGGACCGGAGTGGGAAAAGCTGCAAGCCGAGTTCGAGGCGCGGCTGGCGCGGATGCAAAAGGAAGCCTTGCGCCGCGAAACGCTGCGCCCGCAGGCCGTGTACGGCTATTTCCCGGTGAACAGCGACGGTGACGACCTGATCGTGTGGGATTGGCGGCCTTTCGCGGCGGCGAACGGGCAAGCGCCGGAGCGCGTTGAGTTTGCACGCTTCACCTTCCCGCGCCAGGCCACCGGCGATTTCCTGTGCCTCAGTGACTACTTCCTGCCCGTCGAGGATGGCCGGGTAGACGTGGCCGCGTTCCAGGTCGTCACGGTGGGCGAAGGCGCAACCGGGGAATTCGACCGCCTGCAAAGTGCCGACGGCTACACTGAGGCCTATTTCTTTCACGGCCTGGCCGTGCAGACCGCCGAGGCAACTGCCAACTACGTCCATGCGCACATCCGCCGTGAATTGGGCCTGGCGCCGGAACAGGGCAAACGGTATAGCTGGGGCTATCCTGCCTGCCCGGACCTGGCCCAGCATGAGATCGTGTTCCGACTGCTGCCGGGGGCAATGAGCGATCTGGGCATGTCCCTGACCGCCGCCTACCAGCTCGTACCGGAACAGAGCACGGCAGCGATTGTCGTCCGTCATCCGCAGGCGAAGTATTACAGCACCGGGGTGGACCGTTTGGAGCAGATTCTGGACGAAGGGTAGGTGATCGCATGTTGCCGACGCTCCACACAGCCACACAAGCAACAGGGCTGCATCCCCTGGACGAGTTCATTCGCCGGATGCCGAAGGTGGAACTGCATGTCCACCTGGAAGGCTCGGTCAGGCCGGAGACGCTGCTCGCCCTGGCCCGCCGGCACGGCGTGACGCTCCCCGCTGACAACGTGGACGGGCTGCGGGAGTGGTATCGCTTCAGCGACTTCGGGCATTTTTTGGAAGTCTACTTCCAGATTTGCGCCTGTATCCGCACGGTTGAGGACATCGAACTGATCACGCGCGAATTTCTGGTCGGGCAGGCGCAGCAGAACATCCGCTACAGCGAAGTGATCTACACGCCCTACACCCATTACGTGCAGAGCGGCCTGGCCTTCGAGCAGCAGTTGGCAGCCATCAACCGCGCCCGCGCCTGGGCCGAGTCCAGGCTCAGCGTGAGTATGGGCCTGATCCCGGACATCTCGCGCGATGTCAGCCCTGCCGAGGGGTTGATCACCGCCGAATGGGCCATCGGCGGCATGGGGCGCGGCGTCGTGGCGCTCGGCCTGGGCGGGCCGGAAGACGGCAACCCGCCGTCGAAGTTTGCCGAAGCGTTCGCGCGGGCGCGCGCCGCCGGGCTGCCGAGTGTGCCTCACACCGGGGAAGTCACCGGGCCGGATAGCATCTGGGACGCGCTGCACATCGCCCACGTGGCGCGGATCGGTCATGGCGTGCGCTGCCTGGAGGACCCAGACCTGGTGGATGAACTGCGCATCAGCCAGGTGCCGCTGGACATCTGCCCGACCAGCAACATCTGTCTGGGGGTCTTCCCCGGCTTCGCGGAGCATCCCCTGCCGCGCCTGATCGATGCGGGACTGTACGTCACGCTCAACTCGGATGACCCGTCCATGTTCAATACCACCCTCACCGACGAATACCTGGCGGCGGCGCACACCTTCGGCTTCGGCCCGGACACATTGGAATGGCTGGTGCTCAACGGCGTGCGCGCGTCTCTGCTGCCCAGAGACGCGCGAGCGCGTATGGAGGCCGACTTCGCGGCGGAGTTCGCCCGCCTGCGGGCGCAGCTTTGGGACTAAAGCGATAAGGATTTCTGAAGAGCTGCGGTGGTGACACTTGTGCTCATCGATTCTGAGGAAAACAACCATGCCTGCAAAGCTCCCATTCTTACAACGTCTCCTGCAAGACCCACCGCTCCTGGCCGATGGGGCCATGGGCACAACCCTGCACGCGCACGGCGTGCCTATCGATGCCTGCTTTGACGAACTGAACCTGACCCGGCCAGACCTGGTGCTGCGCATCCACCGCGATTTCGTGCAGGCCGGGGCCGAACTGCTGGAAACCAATACTTTCGGCGCGAACCGCTACAAGCTGGGCAAACACGGCCTGGAGGATCGCGTGGCCGTGATCAACACAGCAGGCGTAGACCTGGCTCGTCAGGCAGCCGACGCAAGCGACCAGCCCGAACGCATCTACGTGGCCGGGTCAGTAGGGCCGCTGGGCGTGCGGCTCAAGCCCTATGGCCGCGTGAAGCCGGAGGAAGCGCGCGCCGCCTTCGCGGAGCAGATCGCCGCGCTGGCCGGGGCCGGCGCGGACACGATCCTGCTGGAGACGTTTAGCGACCTGGGCGAAATCCTGGAAGCCCTGGCGGCGGCGCGCGAGGCCGCGCCGGGCGTGCCCGTAATCGCGCACGTAACCTTTGCCGAAGACGACCGCACGCTGATGGGCGATCTCCCGGCGCGCGTGGCCCGCGAGCTTGCCCAGGCCGGCGCAGATGTAATCGGCGTCAACTGCGGCGGCGGCCCGGCCCAGATCGCGCGCATTCTGCAAAACATGCGCCAGGCCGCCCCGGAGGCGATCCTTTCTGCCATGCCCAACGCGGGTTTTCCGCAGGCCGTCGGCGGGCGCATGATGTACCCGGCCACGCCGGAATACTTCGCCGACTACGCCCTCACCTTCCAGGCCATCGGCGCACGGCTGATCGGAGGCTGCTGCGGAACAACGGCAGGTCACGTCGCGGCCATGCGCGCCGAACTGGATCACCCGTCGCGCCCCCTCCCCCAGGTCCAGGTGATCGAGCCGCGCCAGGAGGAACAAGGCGAGATCGTAGAGCGCCCCACTGCCCTTTCTCGCTACCTGCTGGACGGCAAATTCATCATCACAGTAGAAATGCACCCGCCGCGCAGCTTCATCCCCCAAAAGCTCCATGCTGCCGCACAGCTTTTGCAGGACGCCGGGGCGACCGTACTCGACATTGCCGATAGCCCCACCGCCCGGATGCGTATGAGTCCCTGGGCGGTGTGTCACTTCATCCAGTCGCGTCTGGGAATCGAGACGATACTGCACTTCCCCACACGTGGGCGGAATCTGCTGCGCATCCAGGGCGACCTACTGGCGGCGCACGCGCTGGGTCTGCGCAACCTGTTCGTGGTGATGGGCGATCCCACGCACATCGGCGACTATCCCGAAGCGATGGACAACTACGACGTGACGCCCTCCGGCTTGATTGAACTGATCAAGCAGAAGATGAACAAGGGCATGGACCAGGCGGGCAACTCCATTGGTCAGCCAACGTCGTTCACCGTCGGCTGCGCGGTGAACATGGGCGCAGATAACCTCGACCGTGAGATTAAAACGCTGCGCAAAAAAATCGACGCCGGGGCCGACTTCGCGCTGGGCCAGCCCGTCTTCGATCCGGCGACCATCGAGCGTTTTCTCAGGCGCTACGAAGAACTTCAGGGCGAGCCGCTGGCCCTGCCCGTGCTGATGGGGGTCATGCCGCTGTATGGCCTTAAGCACGCGCGCTTTTTGCACAACGAGATTCCCGGCATCACTATTCCCGACGTAATCTTCCGGCGCATCGAGGAGGCAGGTGAAAACGCTCCTTCCGAAGGCGTGCGTATCGCCCGCGAACTGCTGGGCCAGATCAAGGGTATGGTCCAGGGAATCTACATCATCCCGGCGTTCGGGCATTACGAACTGGCCGCCGAGGTGATTGATGCCGCAGCCATGCCGGATGCCCCTTAATTAGACGGTCTCAGAGGCCTCAACGAGAAAGGACCTCAAATGCTTATAGACATTGTATGGGTTGTGCTCGGCCTGGCCGGATTGTTTTTCGGAGGTAACTGGCTGGTGAAAGGCGCCAGCCGCCTGGCAAGTTCTGTCGGGGTGTCGTCGCTGGTGATCGGCCTGACCGTCGTCGCCTTCGGCACGTCTGCCCCAGAGTTGATGGTCAGTCTGAATGCGGCCTTGCAAGGGTATAGTGACATTATCATCGGCAACGTCCTCGGCTCGAACGTTGCCAACATCGGCCTGATCCTCGGCCTCACCGGCCTGATCGCCCCCATCACCGTACAGTGGAAGCTGCTTCGCCGTGAAATCCCGCTGATGATCGGCGTTTGCGTTGCCGCACTGATCGTATCCCTGGACGGATCTGTGAGCCAGATCGACGGGATTCTCCTTTTCGCCGGGTTCATTGCTTTCAACGCCTACTCCTACCTGGCTGCCCGGCGTGATCGACAGCAGATCACGCCAGAACTGGAAGAGTTCGAGACCTATGAGCATTTGATCGATCCGGTTAACCGTTGGGGGGAGCTGGCCAGGCTGGCGCTAGGGGTCATCGTGCTGATATTAGGCGCACGCTTTCTGGTGGATGGGGCAGTTTCCATCGCCCGTGACCTGGGCGTGAGTGAATTGATTATCGGGATCACGGTCGTCGCCATTGGCACCTCACTCCCAGAACTGGCAACGTCGCTGGTAGCAGCCCTACGCAAAGAAAGTGATATCGCCATCGGCAACGTTGTTGGCTCCAACGTCGCCAATATCCTGTGCATCCTCGGCCTAACCGCAGTCGCACAGCCGGTAGGCGTTGAGCAGAGTCTGATCCAGTTTGAGTTTCCGGTGATGATTGTCTTTGCTGTGCTGTTGGTGCCCTTTTCCCTTAACCGACGGCTGGATCGCTGGCAGGCCGGGCTGTTTCTAGCAGGCTACATCGCCTTTACGGTAGCTTCGGTTCTGCTTCTGCGGTGAATTCGACAGAGTCAGTCGGCAAGATGCCTGTTGTTTGTGGCAAAATTTCACAAAACAGCTATCATTTATCGCATATCAGGATGAGCGCGCTCTGCCCTGCGTAACTTCCCCGCTCTCCATGCATCTGAAGACATAAGGAAATTTTGCCACACCTGCTAGAAAGACTCTGGTCATGACCTATACTTCTAAAAAAATGTCGGCAACAGTCGCAGCCGTGGGGCTTTCGTCGCTGCGAAACGTGTTGGGGATACTGGCCGTGCTGCTCAAGGCACGGATCGTCGTGTTATTGCTATTTGCGGCCTGGGGCGGCGCAATGCTCGGCGCAGGTGGCAGGCCAACCCCCGGCGCAATGCTGCTGGTTACGCTGACCGGGGCAATGGCGGCGGGCGGCTCCGGCGCGCTGAACCAGTACCTTGAACGGGATACCGATCCCCTGATGAAGCGCACCAGCCGCCGCCCCCTGGCGACCGGACAGGTAAAGCCCCTTTGGGCTGCCGCCATCGGCATTGGGCTGATCGCAGGCGCAGTGGGACTGGCGCTGCTGGCGGGAAACCCCGAACTGGCCTTCTTTTTGGGCCTGGGCGCGCTGATTTACGTCGGCGTCTATACCGTCTGGCTCAAGCCGCGCACGCTGTTGAACGTGGTTATCGGCGGCGCGGCGGGGAGTTGCGCCGTGCTGAGCGGATCGGCGGCAGTCGGTCATTGGGCCGATCCCGGCGCGCTGCTGCTGGCGACGCTGCTGTTCACCTGGAGTCCCAGCCACTTCTGGAGTCTGGCGCTGGTCTACCGCAAAGACTACGCCCAGGCGGGTGTGCCGATGCTGCCGGTGGTGATGTCTGCCGGGCGCGCGACAACCTGGACGCTGGTTCACATGGGCATGACCGGCCTGATTGCACTGCTGCTGGCGACTCACCCTACCCTCGGCGCGCTATACCTTATCCCGGTAGGGTTGGCGACGTTATGGCTGATCGTCGAGTCGATCAAGCTGCTGCGGGTCGAGAGCGAGGGTCGCCAGGGTCAGCAGGCGATGGCGCTGTTCAAGGGATCGAACATCTACCTGGCTGTCGTGCTGCTGATGATCTGCGTGGCGACGATCCTTTAATAATTAAGGAGAGCGCCATTCTCGAAGCGCCTTACCGGCCGCACCGCGTGTTGGAGATTTAGAAAAGCGCCCCCAGCAACTCCGCCGTCGCTTGTGCGTAGAAGATACACAGGTAAGGTCAAGCTCGTGTGTGTGAAGGCAGGATTCCGATGACCGATGGCCAGCCGACGTTGGGAGATCGCATCATCTCCATCATTGTCGGAACGTTGAATAACCTGATCCCCAGCAGCATCAGCAGCAGTGCCAATGCGCTGGTGGATTTCGCTTACGTCCGCGTGTTGGGCCTGCCGTTCATCGTACTCGGCTACCGACAATCCGGCAAGACGACGCTGCTGGAATGGCTCCGGCGCGACACGGCGTACCTGGCCGACTTCGACCCCGAACCGACGGCGGCGGGCGGCGCCCCCGTGCCCGTGTTCGGCTCGAACATCGGCAGTCAACACATGCGGCTCAAGCCGGGCCGCGACGTGGGCGGTGAATACGCCATGTGGGAAACCGACTGGCTCGACCTGTTCCGGCACGCCAGGCCGCGCGGCATCGTCTTCATGATGGACCATACCAATCCGCCGCAGCACAAAGACGCGCTCAACTTTGTGTTGCAAATGATCGACGAAGAACCGGCTGCTGCCAAAAATCTCAAGATGTTCCTGCTGGTCATCAACAAGGCCGACCTGTGGGGCAGCGAGAAGACGCTCGGTGATCTGCTAGACGAGTACCGCAACGAAACCCGGCGGCTCAAATCGCAGTCCGAGCGGCTGGGCTACGCCTACATGATCGCGGGAACCAGCCTGGTGACCGGCGCGGGCGTCAGCGAGGCGATGACCCGCTTCTTTAACGCCATCCGTCCAAAGCCGAAAAAGCTGTAGCGATCAGCCGTTAGCCATCAGCAATGAGCCGTTAGCAGCCGGAATAGCACCGGCCCATCGACCTGAAAACGAGCGGCTGACCGCTGACGGCTTTTGAAACATGCAAACACTCACGATTGAATATGTGCTGGACGGCAGCCGGCCCGGCTACCAGTTCACCACCCCAACGAACGGCATCGGTGAAGCGGCGCTCAAAACCATCTGGCGCCATGCCATGCCGCGCGGCCAGGGCTGGGGGCAGTTCGTCGGCGCCCGGTCGCTCAAGTGCTTTCCCCTGGATGGCGAGCGGCAGGTCGCTTTTTCGGAAGTGACCGTGACGGATCAGACCGACGAGAGCGGGCGGCGTGGCATCCGCCGGGCGGAGATCATGCTCCTCGACGCCGAGACCTGCCCGGATGCGCTGACCCTGCGGCTGGTGATGCTGCCGGAGACCGTGCGCGACGCGGCCAATCGTCTGCTTACCTTTTGGCGTTGGAAGCGTATCCTCGACCGGGCCGTGCCCAAAATGCGCCGCAAGAACGGCCAGATCGTGCTGGCCTATCCCTACACCGACCCGGAAGCGTGGCGCGTGGTCGAGGCGGCGATGCTGACCATTGCCACGTCCCGGCGGCTGCGGGCGCTCAAGGGCGGGCCGTGCGCCTGTTCCCTCACCACACTGGCGCTCGATCACCGCGACGAGTCGGCGCTGACCGCAATTCCTCTCGCCCTGGCGCGCAGCATCAAAGATGTGCATGTCATCGACCTGAGCGGGTAACATATCATCGCTTTGGTAGAGCTACGCCATGCCGTGTCCCTGCCGTTTTTCAGCGGAGCCAACCCGATGAAAGACCTGCCCAACTTCCAACCGCGCAGTTTCAAGGCCGCGTTTGACTTCATCTCCGCCATCCTGACCACCAAAGATCGCCCCAACGATACCCTGCTGGTCGAATTGATCCGATATGACGACGGGCACTACCGTGCCGTGTTCAAGCCGGCTTACTTCACCTTGCAGCCGGGTGAAACGCAGCCGACCAGGTCGCAGTGGAACACGCTCAAGAAGAAGCTCAAGCGCCACGACCCAACGGTTTTTGTCTTCAAGGAACACGGCGAGGTCGCCTGTGAAGGGGCCGAGGGCGGACGTTGCTATTACGTGGACTTCGGCTTTCTGGCCGGGTAAATGTGACGCGACCGCCGCAAATTCTCCGTCATCCGTCCCCGTCACTGCGAGGCGTTTGAAGTGCTGCCCTGATTCGCTCCATCCGCTCCCTCACTTCCTGTTCGTACCCGATGTCTTTCGGCTGATACCAGCCGGGTGGCTCCATCTCCAGCGGCAGGTACTTCTGCGCCACCCATCCGCCGGGAAAGTCATGTGGGTACCGGTACGCGCCCATGTCGCCCATCGTCTCCTTATAGCGCGCCTGGGCCACGCCGCGCAGCGTATCCGACTTATCGCGCAGGTAAGGCGGAACTTCGCCCGCGCCTTCACTCTCGATGCAAGCTAGCGCCTTCCAGATCGCCCCGGCGCTGTTACTCTTGGGCGCGGTCGCCAGGTACAGACACGCCTCCGAGAGGAAGTACGTCCCCTCCGGCATCCCCACCCACTCGAACGCCTGCGCCGCCGCCGCCACCACCGTGATCGCGCGCGGATCGGCCAACCCGATGTCCTCGCTCGCCAGGATGAACATCCGCCGCAGGATGAAGCGCGGGTCTTCGCCGGCGTGGATCATCTTCGCCATCCAGTATAGCGCCGCGTCGGGGTCGGAGCCGCGCACCGACTTGATGAAGGCGCTGATCGTATCGTAGTGCTCGTCCTCGCCCCGGTCGTAACGCACCGCCCGCTGCTGGATGCTTTCCTGAGCGACGGGCAGATCGATACGGATGACGCCCAGCGCGTCCGGTGGGGTGGTCTGCACGGCCAGTTCCAGCGCGTTGAGGGCGCTGCGCGCGTCGCCCCCGGCCACGTGGACCAGATGCTCCAGCGCGTCGTCCTCCAGGAGGATATTGAGATTGCCGAGGCCACGCTCAGAATCGTTCAGCGCGCGGCGGACGATCAGCCGCACGTGATCGTCGGAGAGCGGCGTCAGGCGAAAGACGCGGCTGCGCGACAACAGCGGGTTGATCAGGCTGAAAAAGGGGTTCTCCGTCGTCGCGCCGATCAGCACCACCGAGCCATCTTCGACGTGCGGCAGCAGTGCGTCCTGCTGGGCCTTGTTCCAGCGGTGAATCTCGTCGATAAAGAGGACTGTACCCTGGTTGTACATGCCCAGGCGTTCTCTGGCCTGCGCAACCACCTCCCGCAGGTCCGCGATGCCGGAGGTGACGGCGTTGATTGTGGAAAAGTGGCGGCGCGTGGTGTTGGCGATCACGTTTGCCAGGGCAGTTTTGCCCGTGCCCGGCGGCCCCCACAGGATGATCGAGGTGAGCTGGTCGGCCTCGATGGCACGGCGCAGCAGCCGCCCCGTGCCGATAATCTCCTCCTGGCCGACGAATTCTTCCAGGGTGCGCGGGCGCATCCGCGCCGCCAGGGGCTTGATCGTCTCGGCGCGCTGTTCCCGGACGTAGTCGAAGAGATCGCTCATGGCACCAACTCACTCTTGCACAGGCGTTTTATGTAAGCGGAATTGTAACGGCGGACCAGGTCCGCCGCTACCGAGTCTCCGACATCCTGACGCACACCAACGGTTCTGAGATGCACCTCTATATCGCCGATTCTCCGCCTGTCGCTCACCGTTTCCTGCTCATTGCAGGGCATCCCGCCGCAGCACCTCCAGCGTTTGTAAGGTCAGCAGATTGCGCAGCGTTTGCCCGTACTGGTTCTGCTCACCGTTGAAGTTAATGAAGCGCGTGGGCGGCTGCGAAATGTGAAAACCGTCGCCTTCCAGTCCGTAACCCGGCAACGCGCGCGACGCCAGCCAGAAGTTGATCAGCGGAATCTGTTCCGCCTGGGCAATGTCCACCAGGATCATGTTGAAGTCCAGAGATTGCTCCCACAGGTAATTAGGGCTGCTGGGATACGTGGTCAGCACCGGAATGATGCCCCGGTTGATCGTCTCCTGCACGACCTGCCGCGTCGAAGCGCGGAACTGCTCCGCGCCGTAGACCTGCATATCCACCGAGCCGAGCATGATGATCGCCACCGCTGGATGCACTACACGATACTCACATAGCAGCGGCGCCTCGCCCGGCTGACAATAGGATGGGTTCGACCACGTTGGGTCGAGCACGGCGGCCATATTGAAGGCACTGGACGCGGCGAAACTATCGTTGACGAAAGAGTTGGTCACACTCTCACGCGGCGAGACGGAGAAAAAATTGATGGTATCTCGCAGATAGCCGTAAGGCCCCAGGTCAAATTCTCCCACGCCAAACGGCAGGAAGAAGGCGTGCGCCGTCGTATGGCAGTCGCCCACCTTCGAGAACACATTCGCCCGGTTGCCCATCCCCCGGCCCACCGCGACGATCTGGCGCGCACGCCCGCTTGTCGTCGGGATGATCGGCACGGCATACAGGCGCGCTACGCGCGGGTCGTTTGGGTCGTGCACCATCGGCGGGGCAGAGAACGCCGCCATCGCCCCCGCAGCACCCCCGCCGGAGGGCTGCGGGTTCGCGGAGGGCTGACCCGGCTGAACCACCGGCGGCGGAGGCAAGGTCGGGCGCGGCGTGTTCGAGGGCGACGGGGTAAAGGTCGGCGTCACCGTCGGTGTGTCGGACGCGGTCGGCGTGGGAGTGGGCGTGCGGGTCGGCGTCGCCGTGAAGGTCGGCGTATTGCTAGGAGTGTAAGTAAACGTCGGCGTCCAGGTAGGTGGGAGCGTGTGCCGTGCCTCGACGGCGACCTGTCGTGGTGTCGGTGTCAGGGTGGGCAATTGCAACAGCGGTGGGATGGCGGGCGAGTGCTGACAGGCGACCAGGAATGTCAGAAGCACAACGAAGAAGAAGCCGTTGGATGTGGTTCGACGATACATTCGCCTCGCCCCAAGTCTCTACCGTACCCCCCTCGCGCCTGATATTTCGGTGTGCATTATACAGCAGACCGTCCTTGATGGGGCGTGTCTGTACTCCGACGACATCCCCACCAGAAACCCTTGAAAACCTCATATCAGCCGAACACCGTCTGGCGCAGCAGGTCCAGCATTTGCAGCGTGAGCAGATTGCGCAGGGAATAACCCGCCTGCCGTTCCTCGCCGTTGGCAAATCCCACGAACGGCGCACCGCCCGGCGGCCCGGCGGAGGTCAGATGCGTCTCAGTGATCAGGCCGCAGTCCGGCAGCGCCTGCGCCGCGCGCCAGAAGTTGATCAGCGGCACGTCGTATTCCACCGCCAGGTTGACCGTGATCGCGTTCAGTTCCAGCGCCTTGTCTTCCAGCATGTTTCCGGCGCACCAGGCGAACGTGTTCAGCACCGGGATCGTGCCCTGGTCGAGCGACAAACGGACGATCTGCCGCATTGCATCGGCATACTGCTCGGCGGTCAGGTAGCGCACGTCGTTCGCGCCAAACATGATGATCGCCACGCTGGGACGGCGGCGGCGAAGCTCACAGGCAACAGGCGACTCACGCTGTTCGCAGTACTGCGGATCGGCAAACCCCCAATCCAGCACCGAATAGGCCGTAAAGCCCACCCCGTCGGCGATGCTGTCCACACGGAACGACCCGGCGAAAAAATCGATCACCGCCTGCAACTCGGCATAAGGGCCGAGGTCGTAGTTGCCCAGGTCCAGTGGCGCAAGGAAGGCACGGGAGTCGCTGTTGCAGTCCCCGATCTTGGTGAGCACCCCGCGCGCATTACCGAGGTTCTGCCCGCGCCAGAAGACCTCGCGCACATGGTCGCCGGGCAGATTCAGCACAGGGATCGCTTGCAGGTCAGCGCGCAGAGCATCGGGCGAATTCGGCAGCGGCACGGAGGCCAGCGCGACGGCGGTCGGGCCTGCGAGTATGGGCGACGGTGTGGAAGATGGCAAAGTCGGGACTTCCGTCGGCTGAGCCAGGGTCGGCGACGGCAGAGGGGGTAGCGTGGGAAAAGGCACCGGCGTGGAGGTAGCTATCTGGGCCACCGACAACGTCGGCGTGAGCACCGATGCCTCCCGTTCGCGCGAACCGGCCCGGTATAGGGCGACAACGACCACCGTCACGAAGAACGTCAGAATCACCCCGACAATCAACCGTCGGCAGCCTGCTCCCCGGTCATACCGCCGCCGCAGAGGTTGGTAAGGTCTGTAGCGTGGCTTGATCTGGCGCTTCATCGACTCAACACGAATCGGTGAACGATAGGTATCTGGCAGGGAGATTGTAGCGGCGGAGCGCACTCCGCCGCCAGCCACTTTTAGAAGTGAGAAAATCTTTGGCGCCCGAAAATGGGTGCGCCCGCCTTCTGCCTCTCGCCTCGCTGTTACGCCCGCAGCTTCGCGCCGAGTATGCGCTCGGCTGCCCTGACGATCTTCTGGTGCACCTTCGCCACGTCGGCGTCGGTCAGAGTGCGGTCCGGCGCGCGATACGTGAGCGCGTAGGCCAGGCTCTTGTGGCCTTCTGGAATCGGGTCGCCCCGGTACAGGTCAAACAGGCGCGCGTCTTCCAACAAGGCGCCGCCCGCTTCGCGGATGACGCGCTCGACCTCGGCGGCGGGTGTCTGATCCGTGACGATCAGCGCGATGTCCTGGTAGACGGCGGGCTGTGTGGGCACAGGCTTCACGATGAACGCCGGGCGGGCAGCCGCTAACAGCGCGTCCAGGTCGAACTCGGCCATCACCACCGGCAGGTCATCCGGCAGATCGAAGGCGGCGCGTACTTTAGGGTGCACCTCGCCCATCACGCCGACCTCGCGCCCGTTCACGACCAGCGCCGCCGTCCGTCCGGGGAAAAAGGTGGCGTGTTGCACTGGGACAAACACCCCATCGGGAAGATGCATCCCACGCAGCAGACGTTCTACCACACCCTTCAGATCGAAGAAATCGCTGTTTCCAGGGCGAGCGGGCAGGTCCCAGGCAGACAGGTCGCGCGGCCCGGACAGCAGGATTCCCAGGCGGCGCGGCTCAGCAGGCAATTCTTTGCCTTCGACCGGCAGGTAGACCGCCCCGATCTCGAACAGCTTCAGACGGTCGGTGTGGCGCAGGTTAGCAGCAGCAATGCTCAGCAGCCCGGCCATGAGCGTGTGGCGCATCACCGTTCGGTCCTGGCTGATCGGGTTCGCCAGCGTGACATAGCCGACATCCGGCAGGCTGGAACGCGCCCCCGGCGGCGTGAGCAGGCTCTCCTGTTCCGGCGTGGTCATGCGGTGGCTGATAATCTCGCGCAGCCCGGCCTGAACGAGCAGATCACGCGCCCACTCCTCATAGGTCAGGGACGGGTTGTTCCGCTGCGGAGGCAGCAGGTCGTCGATCACGGTGTTGGGAATCCGGTCATAACCGTAAATGCGCGCGATCTCCTCGATCAGGTCGGCCTGCCCGACCAGCCCGGTCCCGATGTCCAGACGGTGATCCGGCGCAGTGACGGTCAACTTTTCGCCGTCCCGTCGCACGTCGAACTGCAACCGGCGCAGGATGTCTGCGATGGTCGCCGGATCGAAATCCACCCCCGTCAGACGAGACACGTCGGCAGCCGTCAGGTCCACAACAACCGGCTGCGGCGGCAAGGGGTAGTTATCGACAATACCCTGAGCCACCGTTCCACCACCGAGCACACGCATCAATTCTGCCGCGCGGCGCAGGCCCACTTCCGCCTGGCTGGGATGCACGCCCCGGCTGAAGCGTATCCCCGCCTCTGATGTGATCTTGCGCGCCTGCATGGTGCGCCGGATGTTGATGAAGTTCCAGTTCGCCGCCTCCAACAGGATGTTACGGCTGTCCGGCTGGACTTCACTTTCCAGTCCGCCCATCACCCCCGCCAGGCTCAACGACCCGGCAGTGTCGGCCACCAAGACGTTGAAGGGATCAAGTTGATGTTCGCTGCCATCGAGCAGGGTCAGGCGTTCACCGGGATTGGGCAGGCGCGTAATGATCGTCGGCGTTTTTGCGCCGCTCTCGCGCGCCCGGCGCTGCACAATGTCCCAGTCGAAGGCATGCAACGGCTGCCCCACTTCCAGCATCACATAGTTGGTGATGTCCACAATGTTGTTGATCGGACGCATACCGGCCTTGAGAAGGCGCATTTGCATCCACTGCGGCGACGGTCTGATCGTTACGTTCTCGATCAGCGCCAGCGCAAAGCGCGGGTTCAACTCCGGGTTTGTGATCTGAATATCCACCCGCCCGGCGATAGGCGCACCCTGCATTAACACATCGGTTGGCGGCTGGTGGACCTCCGTTCCCAACAAGGCAGCCACCTCTCGCGCCACGCCGATTACGCTCCAACAGCGGGCCAGGTTCGGCGTCAGTTCGATGTCGAAGATCACGTCGCCGAGCACATCCTGCAATGGCGTCCCCGGCGCGTACCCGGCCACCGTCTCCGGTTCGAGCAACAGGATGCCTTCGTGGCTATCGCTGAGGCCGAGTTCCTTTTCGGAGCAGACCATCGCGCGGTTATAAATGCCACGTAGCTTGCGGCCCTGCAAGATCATGCGTCTGGGCGTGTCACTGTGACCATCCCACACTTCGGCGCCCTCTTTGGCGAACGGCGACCACAGCGGCACAGGCAGCAGCCCCTGATCCTTATACGCGAACAGGTTGGGCGCGCCGGTGACGCACTGTTCCAACTCCGGCTCGCCGTAATCGACCATCGCCAGCACCAGCCGGTCGGCGTCGGGATGGGACCTGACCTCGACGATCTTGCCGAGCACGATCTTATCCCGGTCCCAGACCAGATGATTCGACGGAGCCGACATCGAGTGCGGCAGGTCGGCAATGCGGTTTTGCGGCACGCCGATATAGATGATTTCCCCAACTTCCAGCCCGGCCAGAGTCAGGCGTTCGGCCAGCACCTCGGCGGGCACGGTGATGTCAACGTACTCTTTAAGCCAGCTCAATGGGATGCGCATCTCTGCTCCTTATAGGCGTCGAAGCGTCCGGGCGAAAACTGACGTTTTCGCCACGCTCCGGCTGCATTTGCTTCGATACCGTGTTGATCAATCCCTGGACGAGCACAGCCAGATCGTCCGCTTTCTGCCAGGCAACCGGTCCCGCGTATCTCCTCGCTTTGGCACCGATACTTGCCATCCGTCAACCCCCTACCTCTGCACTTAGACGCTTCGACACTGCATCAGAATTGCTCCAGAAAGCGCAGGTCGTTCGCCCAGAAGTAGCGGATGTCTTCGATGCCGTGCTTGAGCATAGCGACCCGCTCCGGCCCCATGCCGAAGGCGAAGCCGCTCCACTCCGCCGGATCGTAGCCGCCGTTTTGCAGCACCACCGGATGGACCATGCCGCAGCCCGCGATCTCCAGCCAGCCGCTGTACTTGCACACCTGGCAGCCTGCCCCCCGGCACAGCCCACACGCCACGTCCACCTCCATGCTCGGCTCGGTGAACGGGAAGTACGAGCCGCGAAACCGCACAGGGCGGTCGTCCCCAAAGATGCGCCGGGCGAAGTCGGTGAGGGTGCCCTTGAGGTCAGTCAGACGGATGTTGTGTCCGATGGCCAGTCCCTCTACCTGGTTGAACTGAATCTCCTTGCGTGCGGAAATCTGCTCATAGCGGTAGCACATCCCCGGCAGGATGACGCGGATTGGCTTTGTGCCGCCATCGCCAAATTCACGCATCGCGCGAATCTGCCCCGGCGAGGTATGCGTCCGCAGGATCACGCCCGGTGTGGTGGTGTAGAAGGTATCCCACAGGTCGCGGGCCGGATGATACGGCGGGATGTTCAGCAAGGTGAAGTTGTTCTCGTCCGTCTCGATGTCCGGGCTGCGATACACCTGGAAACCCATATCGGCCCAGATGGCGTAGATCTCGCGCAGGGTTTGTGTAGCCGGGTGCAACCCGCCGGTCGCCACAGGACGACCCGGCAACGTCACGTCCAGAGCGCCCTCCTCCATGCTGCGAGCCAGTTCTGTCTCGCGGACCACCTCAGCATGGGTCGCATAGGCTTCTTCCAGGGCGCGCTTGATCTCGTTGGCACGCTTGCCGAAGGCCGCGCGTTGTTCCGGGGGAAGCTGACCCGTCTGGCGCAACAGCAGCGTCACCTCGCCCTTGCGCCCGATGTACCGTCGCTCCCATTCGTCCAACATGTCGGACGTTCCAATCGCGTCCAGCTCATCGAGCGCCTGCCTGTATAGCGCTTCCAGATGTTCCAACATCCCTATTCCTCCTCAAGCTGTCAGCTTTGAGTGCTCAGGTCAGGTGAGCATCTCCCGGTATTCAGAGCAATCCCGCGATCTCACCGGACCGCACACACCGGAGAACTCAAAACACAATCCTCTGAACCGAAATGAACTCAAATAAAAAGCTCCCGCCCCTTCAGGGACGAGAGCCGGCACACTCCCGCGTTACCACCCTGCTTGCCCCGCCACCGCGAGGCCGCTCATTGTCGCCGACATCATCTTGGCGAGATCGGCTGCCCCGTTAACGCTGGGCCAGCGGAGCGGACTACCATCCTGACGCAGCAGGCCAGGACTTCACCCGTCGGCTCAGGAGGGAATTTCAGCAGGGGCAACCGGCGCGCGCTTGCAGTCGATGACACACGCTCCCTGAACGGCGCAAACCTGCGTACTTGTCTCCGTCACAGCCTTTCCTCAATCATTATGCCGAAAGGGATACGCAGTGTCAATAGCCAGCTTACGCGAGAAACATCTCCACCCGGCTAGAGATTCTTGCAGATTTGACCCCTTGTGAGCATTGTTGATCGCCAGACCGCGCCAGCAAACACTTGACATACGTTAACTCCTGTGTTAACTTAAAAGAGGCGCAATGGGAGATGGTTATGGTTGCAGCACTTGACCGCCCTCGCATCGATGCTAACGCAGTGTACTCGCGGGAAGAAACAGCCCAACTGCTGGGCATCAGCGTGAGCACGGTCAAGCGGTTAATCGACAATGGCTATCTTCGTGTGAGCAGACCGCCAGGAATGCGCCGGGTGTTTATCAAAGGCGAAAGCATCCTGGCAATGCTCGAAGCAACTTTAGTGGAGAAGCGGGCATAGTGACCCAGCATAGCAAGCGTGACGGCTTTTCATATTTAACAAGCGGTGCAGGATGGCACGGCGAGAACCTTTTGAGCGCCAATGCGCTCGTCGTGGTCAGCCTGCGACCCATCGCAGCCGGGTGGTCTCTCCACCGTCCGGGGGTGCTTCTCCTGCTCGTTTGAGGCGGGGCACTCCCGCAAACGGAAGCTCTGCATGTCAGTCAGGGCGTGAGATCACCAGTCTCACGCCCTGTTTTTTTCGACGGCGTTCGAGGGCGGTACGTAACCAGGAAAATGCAGGAAAGGAGTCACACAACCGTGTTGACGGGCAACGACAGTTCTACAGAACCCGCAGGATGCCAGGACGTTCTGGCGTATGGAGGTCAGCGGGCCAGCGCCACTTGAAACCGCCGGGGTTGCGGCGGTCGAAGTGGGCCGGCTGGCGAAGCAGAGGCAGTTGTTCAGCAAGACCACTTTGACCGAATCGCAAACCCAACTGATGCCTTAAAGCAGCGGTCGGAATAAGGTTTAACGGAACAAACGGAACACATCAGGTCAGATAGATCGGGCTTGAGCAAAACAGCAGTATTCAAGGGGCGGTCCGGCAGCCCGGAGAGAGAATCGAAAAGGTGCGGCATCCCAAGCCAGTCAAAAAAGAGTGTTGGCCCCTCTCCGGGCTGATTTATAAACCACCCATGTCCCGCAGATTCTGGGAAACGACGGGTGGGCGGGGAAACCGGGGCGCAAGCCTCGGACGGTGGATGAGCGTTTTCCCGCTGTGGGCAGGCGACCGGTGACGAAAGCAACAGGAGCGACATGCACGATCTGAGCCGGGTCGCGCCCTATCGCGTGTGGGGGCGTGAAGACATCGACCAAGAAACATTGCGCCAGATGGAGCAGGCGGCACGGCTGCCCATCACGCTACGCGGCGCGCTGATGCCCGATGCCCACGTGGGTTACGGGCTGCCCATCGGCGGCGTGCTGGCAACCGAGGGCGCGGTGATCCCCTACGCCATCGGTGTAGATATCGCCTGCCGCGTGCGGATGACGGTCTTTAACGTTGCGCCGGTCATCATCGAGCAGAAGCGGGAAAAGCTGGCCAGCGCGATTGAAGACAACACCCGCTTCGGCGAAGGGGCCGAATGGGAAACGCCGCAAGACCACGAGGTATTGGAAGACCCCGCCTGGCACGAACTGCCTGTCGCGCGCCGGTTGTTTGACGTGGCACGGCGGCAGTTGGGCACCAGCGGTGGCGGCAACCACTTCGTCGAGATCGGCGCGCTGACCGTGTGGCAGAAGATCGGGCGCATCCCGCCGGGCAGCTATGTGGCGCTGCTCTCGCACAGCGGCAGCCGCCGCTTCGGGTTCGAGACGGCCAACTATTACACCCAGATTGCCAAACGGCTGCATGAAGGCCGCCTCCCGAAAGAGTTTATGAACCTGGCCTGGCTGGAACTGGACCAGGAAGGGGACGAGTACTGGCATGCGATGGAGCTGGCCGGGCGCTATGCCAGCGCCAACCACGCCGTCATTCACCGCCGCATCGCCTCGGCGCTGCGCTTCGAGGTGCTCGACTTCATCGAAAACCACCACAACTTCGCGTGGCGCGAGCAGGTGGATGGGCGTGAGGCGATAGTCCACCGCAAGGGCGCGACGCCCGCCGGGATCGACGTGTTGGGCGTGATCCCCGGCAGCATGAGTGCGCCGGGCTACGTCGTGCGCGGCAAAGGCAGCGCGGAATCGATTAACTCGGCGGCGCACGGCGCGGGCCGCCAGATGAGCCGGGCCGAAGCCATGCGCGCCTTCGAGCCGGAGTGGGTAGCGCGCAGGTTGAAGGATGCAGGCGTAGAGTTGCTCTCCGGCGGCATGGACGAAGCACCGGGCGCATACAAGGACATCCGCAAGGTGATGCAGGCGCAGGCCGATCTGGTGGAGCCGCTGGCGGAGTTCCAGCCGCGCATCGTCAAGATGGCACCAGATCACCGGGCGAGTCGGCGGGATCGTAAGCGGGAAAAGAAGGACAGGCGGCGCAAGTAGCCGCGCGGCACAGGTATCGGGACAACAGGCAGTACACATGGGGACGACAGGTTTCGACGGGGCACGGTGGAGCGCGGTAGCGTAAAGGCCCATGAAGCGCACGCGAAACGTTCCGCAACAGCCGTGTTTCGGACCCCGGTTCAATTCCGGGCGTCTCCACAGGATATACCCTGCGCTCTCAGAGCAGCGGCGTTTTACCGGAATGCAACAGACCTTTCATCCCCGGATCACCGCTGCTTAACAAACCAGTCACGAAATTTAACGTCGAGGATTTGTGGAGAAAGTCGCAAATCGTTATGATAAGTGGGATCGTCCGGCTCAATGGAGTTCAAGGAGCCAGAGTGTGCAAGGGCGGGTATTGTTACTGAACGGAAGCTCGTGGGAACCGCTGGCTGTCATCGGCGTCCCACGCGCCATCAACCTGATCCTGGCGGGCAAGGCGGTGATCGTCGAGACGACCGGGCGCTTCCTGCGCACGGTGCGCTCTCAGTTCCCCGTCCCGTCGGTGATCGCGCTGCGGACGTACATCAACGTTCCCCGGCGTAACGCCCAGTGGAGTCGCAAGGGCGTGCTGATGCGCGACGACTACACCTGCATCTACTGCGGTGTGCGGCCCAACGACATCGTCCGCAACAAGGCGCTGACCAAGAGCGACTTCACCATCGACCACGTGCTGCCCAAATCGCGCGGCGGTAAGGACTCGTGGAGCAACACGGCCTGCGCGTGCTATGCCTGCAACCATCGCAAGGGCGACCGCACGCCGGAAGAGGCCGGAATGCGGATGCGCTGGGAGCCGAAGATGCCGCGCACCAGCTACCTCGTCATCGAGGTCGGGGCCGGGCCGGATGCCTGGCGGCGCTACATTGAGTTCGGTGGGGCAGCAGCATCATAAGGGGGCGTGGCAGACCATCTGCGCGCCCCCTTTTCGTCGGTCGCACTGTTTGCCTGCGGCGATCAATGCTGGTGAATTCGACGGTCGTCGTTGTCCAGTTTACCGGCGAGATAAGCCGCTAGGGCCGCATCGATATTTTTCTCCGCCGTCATGAAGACTTCCAACCCCATCGACCGCGCATGGTCGAACGCCGGAGCACCCATCCCACGCACGACCAGCACATTACAATCGCGCATCGGCTCGAACTTGCTGCCGTGATCGCGCTGGTGATGGCCGTGATCGTGACTGTGGTCGTGGTCGTGCTCCTGCCCGTGCGCTTCCTTCGACCGCACCTCACGGGCGACCTCTTTGCCCCCCTCGACGGTGATCACGACCACCTGCGGCGCGCGCCCGAAGTGCGAACTGATCGTCTGCGCGTCGTCGGCGACGAAAGCGATTTTCATCTGCTGGCTCCTCCACTGAGAACGAAACCTACCGGCTGAATAGCGCCAGTATAGCGCCCTGCGCCGCAAATGAAAAGAGTTTTCATTCCGCCTCCAGCCGCGCCAAATCCTCGAACGTCTCGCGCCGCCGGATGACGCGCCAGCGTTCCCCCTCGACCAGTACTTCTGCCGGGCGGGGCCGCCCGTTGTAATTCGAGGCCATGCTCATGCCATAAGCGCCCGCCACGCCGATGGCGATCCGGCTGCCGGGACGGAGCGGCGGCAGCGCCGCCTCCGGGTGGATCACGTCGCTGCTCTCGCAGATCGGGCCGACCACCTGCACCGGGACCGGTGGCGCATCTGAGTGGGTCAACGGCCAGATCGGGTGGCGCGCGCTGTAGAGCGCCGGGCGGATCAGGTCGGTCATGCCCGCGTCGAGCACCAGTGTGCGCCCGCCGTTCTTCACGTACTGCACCATCGCCAGCAGCGCACCCGCCTCGGCGACGAGATAACGCCCCGGCTCGAACGCCACCTCTACCCCCTGCCCCGCCAGCACCGGCACGAGCGCCGCCGCGAAGTCCTCCACCGGGGGAACGGTCTGCCCATCGTAAGCCACCGGGAAGCCGCCCCCAAGGTTGAGATGCGTCAGGCCGAATTCGTGCGCCAGGTCGAGCGCGATCTGCGCAGCGGCGGCGCTCTGGTCCGGGCGGCCCAACTGCGATCCGATATGGGTGTGAAGCCCGGCGATGTTCACGTGGAGATAGTCCGCGCGCTGCTGTAACAGGGCGCGCGCCTCGTCCAGTGGGATGCCGAACTTGGCCCCGGCGTGTCCGGTGGCGATATGCTTATGTGTATCCGCCTGCACCGCCGGATTGATACGCAGGGCGACCCTGGGGCGCGGTAGGGACGCAGCATGGTAGGTCTCTGCCATTTGATTCAGGCGCTCAAGCTCGCCTGCATTCTCTACATTGAACCAGCCGATGCCTTGTTCCAGCGCATAACGAATCTCAGCAGAGGTCTTGCCGACGCCAGCGAAGACGATCCGCTCCGGCGGGCAACCCGCACGCCGCGCCAGGTAAATTTCCCCCGCGCTCACGGTGTCGCAGCCACAGCCCGCCGCGATCAGGGGACGGAACAGGTGGGCATTGGCGTTGGCTTTGAGGCTATAATGGAAAGACGGCTGCAATCGGGCAAACGCTGCGCGCAGCCGTTCCCACTGAGCCAGAATGCGCCTGAGGCTGTAGACGTATACCGGCGTGCCGACCGACTCCGTGATCTCGATCAGCGGCACCGCATCGACGTAAAGAGAACCGCTATGATAGTGATAGGTGCTGTTCAAGGTGGGTATCCTGTCGCAGATTGGCGTGTCTGAGGGCGCAACTTTTGCGCGTACAGCGCGTATTTCTTAACGATTAACTTTGCTGCCGATTCGGATCAGGCCAGGGGGAAACTATGCCGCCGATTATCGAAATTCGCCAGTTAACGAAGCACTATAACCCGCCCAATGGCCCTTTGGCCGTCAAGGGTATCAACCTGAACATCGAACAAGGGGAAATCTTCAGCCTGCTGGGACCCAACGGTGCCGGCAAGACGACCACCATCTCGATGATCAGTTGCCTGCTGGCGCCCACCAGCGGCGACGCGCTGGTCGCCGACCACAGTATCGTCCACGAGTCGATAGCCGTTAAGAGCGTTATCGGTGTCGTGCCGCAGGAGATCGCGCTCTATCCCCGCCTGTCGGGCAGGCAGAATCTCCGCTTCTTCGGCCAGCTCTACGGCCTGACAGGGCGCAGACTCAACGAAGCCGTGCAGTGGGTACTGGACATCATTGACCTGGAAGACGCCGCCGACCGCAAGGTCGAAACCTATTCCGGCGGTATGAAGCGGCGCGTCAACATCGGCGTGGGGCTGCTGCACAAACCGCAGATCGTCTACATGGACGAGCCGACCGTCGGTGTGGACCCGCAGAGCCGCCGCCGCATCCTCGACACGGTGATGGAACTCAAGAAGCAGTACGGCATGACGGTGCTCTACACCACGCACTACATGGAAGAGGCGCAGGAGATCAGCGATCGTGTCGCCATCATCGACAACGGGCAGATCATCGCCGGACCGGGGTCGGTGGGCGAGCTGATCCAGGTCGTGGGCGAGCAGGATACGCTTCGCCTGCACCTGGGAACGCCGGAGACGCCCCCCGCCATGCTGGAGTCCTTCCAACGAGTGGAAGGCGTGACCAGTGTCAGCCAGCAGGACGGTGAAGTGACGGTGGTCGCCAGACGCGGACGGCGCGCCCTGCCCGAACTGATCAACATCGCCAACCAGAACCACGTCGATATTGCCTCGGTGGCCGTGCAGGAGCCGGACTTGGAAGCGGTGTTCCTGCATCTCACCGGGCGCGCGCTGCGGGAGTAAGGGCCATGCGCAAACTTCTGGCAATCGTCTGGAAAGAAAACTACGAGCGGTTCACCGACCGCGCCGGGCTGCTGTACATGCTCGCGGCCCCGCTGGCCCTGTCGATCATCCTGGGGCTGGCTTTCTCCGGCCTGAGCGGGAACAGCAGCGACATCTCTATTAGCGACATCCCGGTCGCCATCGTCAACCTGGACGAAGGCAGCGCGCAGGCCCGTTACGGCGACATCTTCGTGCAGGCATTCGTGCCGCCGAACCCCGAAAACGAGGACCCGGACAACACGCTGCACCACCTGTTCGACGCCCGCGAGATGACCGACGAGGCCGAGGCACGGGCACTGGTCGAACGCGGCGATCTGGACGCGATCCTGGTCATCCCGCCCGACTTCTCACAATCCCTGACCCTGGACGCGGCGGCCTTCGCAGGCGGCCCGGAGAACGTTTCGCTCGGCGGCCATGCCGAACTGACCGCCTACTGGAACAGCGGCGCCCAGATCAACTGGTCAATCTTCCGCGATGTGGTGCAGGGGATCGCCAACGGCATCGCCAACAGCAACATCGCCATTAACGTCACCGTCAGTGGGCTAATCCAGGCCAATCCCCTGTTCGGCTTACAAATGGCAACGGGGGCGTTCAACGATACCTTCGCCGAAATTGCGCAGGCAGCCTCACAGCCCGGAGCCAATCCCATCAACTTGCGGCAGGTCAACGTCCAGGGCGAGGAGGTGGGGCAGCAATTCGACCCGCTCCAGTACTTCGGCCCGGCGTTCGCCATCTTCTTCACCGGCTTCACAGCGGTGTTCGGGGCAGCGTCGGTCTTGCAAGAACAGCGCGACTGGACGCTCCAGCGCATGATCGTGACGCCCACGCCGAGCCTGATCATCCTGGCCGGCAAGATGATCGCGGCCTTTGTCGGCGGCGTGCTGCAAATGGTGATGTTGATCGTCTCAATGACGCTGATCGCGTCGCTGCTGCGCGGGGAATTCACCAACATCTGGGGCGATGATCTGCTTGGCGTGGCCCTGCTCACGCTGGCGGTCGTCGCCGCCGGAACGGGCATCGGCGCGATTCTGGCCGGGATCGTCAAGACCAATGAGCAGGCCAACAACTTCGGCAGCCTGATCCTGATCATCATGGGCATGATCTCCGGCACCTTCTTCGCCTTGCCCGAAAACCCGGCCCTGACCCTGATCTCCCGGCTGACCTTTCACTGGTGGGGGCGCGAAGGGTTCACCATGCTGTCGAACGGCCACCCGCTTGCGGATGTGCTGCCGAACATCGTCGTCCTGACGGCGCTGGGACTGGTCTGCTTCGTCGCCGGGCTGTGGCTGTTCAACCGACGGCTGGAAGCGTGAAGGAGAAAACCGCAATGCGCAAAATGATTGCCATTACCCTAAACGACCTGCGGCTTTTCTTCCAGTCGCCGATGAACCTGGTGTTCCTGATCGTCATGCCGATCATCTTCATCTACGTGATGGGCCTGGCCTTCGACGGGGACGGTTCGGGCGGGTCTGTGCGCTTTCGGCTGGACGTGCTGGACCAAGACGCCAGCCCGGCCTCCCAGGCACTCGTCGCCGCACTGGAAAGCGCGAACCCGAACGTGATCGTGTGCCCGCGACCGGCGGGCCTCACCGAGGAAGAAGCCGATCCCTGTGCTTTGGGTGAGGCGCTGGACGAGCCGCTCACGGCGGAACTGGCCCGACAGCGGGTGGAGGACAACGTCACCTATGGCAGCCTGACCATCCCGGCGGGCTACGGTGTGGCGCTGGCAAGCGGCGAGCAGATCGAGCTGGTTTTCCAATCCAACGCCGACCTGACCGCGCCGCAGATCGTCCTCCAGACCGTGCAGAGCGTGCTCACCCGCATCGGTGGGGCAACCATCGCAGCGCGGCTGAGCACAGAGACGGCGGAGGCATGGGGCGTGGTCAACGCCGACAACCGCCCGACCTACTACGCCGCGCGCTACGCCGAGGCGCAGGCCGCCTGGGGACCGCCGCCGCCGATCCAGATCAACGCGGAAGCCACGATTGACGGCAGCACACGCTCCGGCGCGGGCGGCTTCGGGCAGTCTACAGCGGGCATGGCGTGCATGTTCGTGATGCAGACCGTGCTGGGCATGGCCGCGATCCTGGTCGAGGAGCGCCAGAACCGCACCCTGCAACGCCTGCTGGTAATGCCTGTCAGCCGGGCGCAAATCCTCGGCGGCAAGCTGCTGCGCGGCTTCGGGATCGGCCTGTTCCAGTTCAGCATCCTGCTGGTGTTCGGCCATTTCCTGGGCGTGACGTTCGGTGATAACCTGCCCGCCGCCATTCTAGTGGTGCTGGCTTACGTGCTGGCCGTCACGGCGATCTCGATGGCGTTGGCAACGCTGGCGCGCACCGCGCCCCAGGCCGACGGCATTGCGCTGCTGGCCGCCTTGTCGCTTGCGCCGCTGGGCGGGGCGTGGTGGCCACTGAGCATCGTGCCGGAGTTCATGCGTGTGATCGGGCATGTCTCGCCCGTCGCCTGGGCAATGGACGCCTTCACGTCGCTCGTCTACGAGGGCGGCGACCTGCCGGAGGTGATCGTGCCGGTGCTGGTGCTGTTGGGCTTTGCGGCAGCGTTCTTCACCTTCGGCGTCACGCGCTTCCGCTATGAATAGCCGGGCCTACAAATCCCCGTTATAATATCCACAAACCGCACAGGGGCGGGTCTGAGACCCGCTCCTACTTTTGAGGCAGCGTATGATCCGGCGGTGGCGGTCGTTCAACTGGACGTTGTTCTGGCGGCTGGTACGCCTCTTCGCGCTGTGCCTGGTGCTGCTGGTCGTCTTGCAGACCGGCGCCCCCGCGCCCAACGACGTCTACACCGGGGCGGCGGCCTACGCCCGCGATAACCTGTTCAACTACATCTCCTGGGAACTGGACGCTCTGACAGGCAAGGCGTTTGAGTGGCTGTTCGGCGTCGCCCCGTACATGGCCGAAGCTGACCGCGCCGACATCGTGCGCGCCTACATGGCCGACCTGAGTCGCCTGTATGCGCTGGAAAGCGACATCACCCGCCTCTATAGCGATCCGGCGGTGAGCACCCCCGACGCCGCCTCTGCCGCTTTACGGGCCGAGCGCGACTCCTTGCGCGCCGACCTACGCAGGCGGCAGGGCATGGTCGAGCACATCCTCGAAGAGCAGATTTCGGCGGTGCTGGTGGACGAAGGGCTGGGCTGGCTGGGGCAGGTGATCCCGCCGGTGGCGCTGCACATCACCCCCCTGCCCGACGTGCTGATCATCTCGCCGCGCGACGAAATCCGCGTGCAGGCATCGCTCAGCCTGACCGGGCTACCGGTGGACGCCCAGGCCGCCCTGGAAGACGCCGTCGATGCCGAGTTCAACGTGGCCTCGCTGGTCGTGCCTATCGGCGGGATGGGGTTGTATCCGAGCATGGTCGGCGAATGGCCGAACCTGGCCTGGACGGTCGAAACGTCGGCGCACGAGTGGGCGCATCACTACCTGTTCTTTTTCCCGCTCGGCCTGCTCTACTTCGACGACGGCAACCCAGACACGCGCATCATCAACGAGACGGCGGCGGACGTGATCGGCAAGGAGATCGCCGCGCGCGTGCTGCGCCGCTACTATCCCGAAGTAACGCCGCCGCGCATCCCCGGCGTGGACGATCCCCCTGCCCCGCTCGAACCGCCCCCGCCGAACCCGGACGCTTTCGACTTCGGCGCGGCCATGCACGCCACGCGCGTCACGGTGGACCGTCTGCTGGCCGAAGGGCGGATCGACGAAGCAGAAGTCTATATGGAGGAGCGGCGTGTCTTCTTCAACCAGCACGGCTACACCATCCGCAAGCTCAATCAGGCTTATTTCGCCTTCTACGGCGGCTACCAGGCCGAGGAGATCGGGCTGAACGCCGCTGGCGAAGACCCCCTCGGCCCGGCGGTGATCGCCTTGCGGCGGCAGAGCGGCTCGCTGGCGAACTTCATGGCCGCGATCCGAAGCATCACCACGCGGGAAGAACTGCTGGCAGCGGTGGAATCGCCGTAGCGTTGGCACGCTTCGCAGGGCCAAAGCCATCTTCCCACACGCGCCTACATTTGCCAGTCCTTCAGCATCGCCGCGATGAGGGCCACCTTTTCTGGCACGCTGCTCAACAGCACATGTTCGTGGACGGCGTGCAGGCCGGCCCCGGTCGGCCCCATCCCGTCCAGCGTAGGAACGCCAATAGCTGCGGTGAAGTTACCGTCGGAAGCGCCGCCGCTGCCACCCTCCCGCACGGCCACGCCGACCGCTTCGCCGATCTGGCGGGCCTGAGCGAAAGCGCGCAGCATCTTCTCGTCGCGTTCCAGGGGCGGACGGCTTTCCCCGCCCTCAACGATCACCTGCGCGCCGGGCAAGACCGGGTGCAGATCGCGCACGGCAGCATCGATCCGGCCAGCGGCTTCTATCGTCAACGTGCGCACGTCCACCTGCGCCTCGGCGCTGTCGGGGATCACGTTGCTGGCATGCCCGCCCTTGACCACCGTCACCGAGACCGAGGTGCCGTTCTGGAGATCGTTCAGGCGGTGTAGCGCGATAATCTGGTGCGCCAGTTCCACCACCGCATTGATGCCCTCCTCCGGCGCGCCGCCTGCGTGCGCCTGTCTGCCCACCGTCCGCACGGTATAGGTGGCAATACCTTTACGCCAGGTCTTGAGCGCACCCTCCGGCGTGGCCGGTTCCATGATCAGCACCAAGCCCGACTGCGCTGCTACCTGCTCGATCAGTTCTCTGGAATGCCGGCTGCCGATCTCCTCGTCGCCCGTCGCCAGCGCCCACACCGGTCGGTCAGGGAATTCACCGCGCGCGCGCAGCACCCGGATGGCTTCGAGCATCACGGCCAGGCCGGCCTTCATGTCAATCGATCCGGGGCCATAGAGCCTGCCGTCCTCGATACGGATCGGGCGTTCGGCCAGCGTGCCCGCCGGCCAGACGGTATCCATGTGGCCGATGAAGGTGATCGGCTTGCCGGGAGCATCGGCGTTCCACTTCGCCAGCAGCATATCGCCCACCGTCGTATTGGGGTAACGCTCGACCGCCGCGCCGAGGGCCTGGAACTGCCCGGCCAGATAATCCGCCAGGCGATCTACGGCGGGCTTGTCGGCGCTAAACGATTCGTATTCAACCAGGGTCTGGATCAGCGCCGTCATCGCGTCGGCGCGATCACGGCAATAGGTGAGCAGATCGCTCATCGGACTCGTTCCTTCCTGAAGGCAAAAATCAGACCACGTGGGGCGTGATTCTAGCGCAATCGCGGCGTGCGCCAAACGCAAACCCCTCCCGGTTGAGGCCGGGAGGGGTTTTCTGGAGGAGAGGACTGTCCAGGGGATCAGTTAGATCAGGCATTCTTCGCCGCGCCGCTGGCCGGACGAACGGGCTGCGTGGGGAGCGTTGGGGTGCGTCGCAGGCTGTTCAGCAGACGGCGGAAGAAGGACAAACGCCTCGGTTGCGACACGCCAGCCAGGAGTGCCGCCCGCCGCGTAATCTCGCGGTTTTCCATGTCGGCGCGAATACGTTCAGTTGTCGGTGTCGCTGGCGGGAACATGGCTACCTCCTCTACCTGGTCACTGCCCGTTTCCCTTCACATCCTCAGGATACGCGCCAACCGGGAGGAGGAGCACCTATCGAAAGTTAGGTCTGGCGGGTTGGAAACACGGCCAACCCACCAGTGGAAAACGCCGAACCGAGGCTGTTTTTGTGGCACGCCCCTTCAATTCAGCAAGCCCAGTTCGCGCGCCTGCGCCACCGCCTGTGTGCGGCTGGCAACGCCGAGCTTGCCGTAGATTTGATTGAGATACCACTTGACCGTGCCGACGGCGAAGATCAACTGCTCGGCAATTTCACGGTTAGAACGCCCCTCGGCGACCAGGCGCAAGATTTCCCGCTCGCGTTCGGTGAGGGCGTCCGGCGCCGACGCAGAAGGCGATGTGACTGCCGGAGCAGACGTCGTCGCAGGAACTTGAGAGTCGTCCGCAAGCAGGGTAGCCAGTGCCTTTTCGGGCCGGATCGTGTGGCTGCGCTTCATCGCCTCGGCAAACACCTCCGGCGACAAAAAAGTCTCCGCATAAGCGATTTCGCCTTCCAGACCGGCCAACGCCAGGTAATGCAGCGCCAGCGCCAACGCATCCAGCGCGCGGTCCGGCTGGCCCAATTTCTCAAACGTCCGCGCCATGCCATACAATGCCCGCGCGATGAAGCGGGCCAACTGCACGTCCAGGGCGATCCGCAGAGACTTGCGATAGTACTTCATCGCCTCCGGGTAATCGCCCAGCGCGAAGTGCGCCCCGCCAACCGTATCCAGCGACATCGCCATACCCCACTGCATCCCGATCTCCCAGCACAGCGCAAAACCCTCTTTGCCATACTGGATGGCTTTGTCGTATTCGTGCGTGCCCAACGCCGCATACGCCAGCGAGGGCAACACAATCGCCAGCCCCCACTCGTTACCGATCTCCTGGAACAGGGTGAGCGCCTGCTGGCACAGCCGCTGCGCCTTCTCGTCGGCATCCGACTCGAAAGCCAGATTCCCTAACCAGTTGGTGACAAACGCCATCCCCCAGCGATTGCCCGCAGCCTTGAAGAGCGCCAAACTTTCCTCAAAGAGGTGGGAGGCCGCCTGGTATTGCGCGTCGAAAGCGGCCACCTCGGCTCGCCGGGCCAGAGCAAAAGCCAGGTCCTCGCGGGCGTCCAGACGGCGGAAGATCGTCACAGCTTCATCTAAAAACTGGGCAGCGTGAATGCTCCGGTTTAGGCTGTTGCAGAGCGTCCCCTGGGCCACCAGCACCCGTCCCAGGGCAAGGTCGCGCTCCGGCCCCGCTTCCAGCCCACGCAGCGCCTTCGCCACCCACGCCATCCGCTGCTCACCCTCCTGATACCAGCTACGGGTGTCGTAGAACAGGCCAAGCGTATTGGCCGCCCGCCCGATCTCCTGCACCCGGTGGTTCTTGCCGGCCCACTTCCAGGCGGCCCGCACATTCTCGATCTCGCCTTCGATCTCGTCCATCGCCTCTTTGGCGCGGCTGCCGGTCAGCGTCTCCCAGTGATCGTGGAGCAGATCGGTGTAATAGCGGCAGTGCAGATCGCGCGTGCGGATGGCCTCCGCTGGCGTTTCCTCCAGGCGCTCCACAGCGTACTGCTGAAGCAAGTTGTGCAGCCCATAGCGTCCGCCGGATTCCCAGCGCAACAGCGACTTATCGACCAGGGCCGAAAGCAATTGCAGCGACGCCCCACTGATGGCCTGCGCCGCCGCCCGCGTAAAGCCCCCCCGCAGCACCCCAAGCCGCCGGAACACCTCACGTTCTGCCGGAGTCAGCAGCGCCCATGACTGGTCAAGCACGGCGCGCATCGAGCGGTGACGCGGCGGCATGTTGCGCGCCGAGGTCTGCAAAAAGTCCAGGCTGCGTTCGATCTCTTTGGCGATCTCCAGACAGGAAAGCGACCGCACCCAGGTGGCCGCCAGCTCAATCGCCAGCGGCATCCCTTCGACCAGCGAGCAAATCTGGATCACGCCGTCTAACTCGCGCTCCAGCGAGAAGTCGGTGCGCATCCGACGGGCACATTGGAGGAATAACTGCACAGCGCTGAACTGCTCCGGGGGCATCTGCGGCTCATCCTGCCCACGCGCCACACCGGGATAGCCCATCCCCGGCACGGTATACAACCACTCTTCTTGCAGATTCAACGCCTCGCGCGATGTGGCGATCACCTTCACGTTCGGCGCAGCGGCCAGGATGTCGCTGATAAGGCCCACGCCATCCAACAGATGTTCCAAATTATCCAGCAGCAGCAACATTTGCCTGCCACTGAGGTTGTCTAAAAGCCGTCTACGCGGGTCGCCCGCATCATGGAACTCGAAGCCGAGCGCCTCCGCAATCGCGCCGACAAGGCATTCCGGCGAATCGAGGTGATCCAGGGCGACGAAGTAAACGCCGTCGGCATACCGCTCCGCTTCGGCAGAGGCCGCCTGCAATGCCAGGCGCGACTTACCGATACCGCCGGGGCCGACCAGAGTCAGCAGGCGACAGTCGGGATCGGCCAACAGACGGGCAATCTCGGCCAGTTCAGGTCTTCTGCCGACAAACGGTGTAAGCTGCGGCGGCAGGTTGTAGATAGTCACAACGGAAATCCTTTGCCAGAAATACCCTAACCCTTGTATTTATACCATGCCAGGGCAGTTTGTAACCTTAAAACTGAGATCAGAACGGGCACAGGTCGGTCGCCTGATAGGCACGATTGGCCGGGCCGTAACTGTTGAGGAAGCGCAGTGACTCCGGGCGGAGGGCCGCCGCTTCCAGCGCGGCAACACAGCCCGTGTGCAGGTTGTGAGACGCCTGAAACGCCCGCCAGAAGGCATCCCCTAGCGCGGCAAAAGCAGCGGCAGGCGAGCCTTCGGGATTCTCCGCCAGCAGGCGCGTGTAGGTATCCAGCGCCGCACCGTTTTCCAGGTAGGCATAGGTCAACACCAGGCGATACAGGGCATAAGCGCGGAGGTTGGCCGCCTCGTCAATGACGCTCCACGTTCCCAGCAGGGGGTTTTCCAGCGCCTCGCGGTACAACCGCACCGCTTCCTCGCCATCGCCCTGCTCCAGGGCGCGGTCGGCGTCGTGGATCACATGGATGCGATAGACCGGCGGGTCCAACTGCGATAGCGCTCGCACGTAATTGAGGCCATTCCAATCCCACACGGTCGTTGTGCCGCGCGGAGGTCCGGCTGCCATCCCCGATGCTGTGCCGCTGCCCTGGATCATGATCTCCAGGACGCCGTCGCCGTCCAGGTCTTGAATTGAAAAACGTCCGCCCGGCGCCCCGATGGTATCCACGTTCAGCGCCAGAAAGCCATCGTTGGGCGCGCTCCAGGTGAGCACCTGCGCCGCCTGGACGCACGACACGCCCTGACACCGCTCTTGCAAAAAGACCAGTTCCGGCATGGCATCGGCGTTCATATCGCCCACGTGCAGCAGACGCGGCGCACCAAAGCCGGGGCCGTAATCGGAACTGTACAGCAGGCGGTAAACCGCCTGGTGGCAGCCGAAGATCATCAACTGGCCCGGCTGGGGCGAAACGGTGGTGTTAAGCGGATCGATGACGACGACTAGCACCTCGTACACGCCGTCACCGGTCAGGTCGTAGGCGTCGCTGACCGTGCCCGCCTGATCGGTGATCGCGCCCCAGGTACGCAGAATCGACGCCAGAAAGGGGACCGCCCCGCCCGCCGACAGGAAACGGTTGATCGTATCGATGTACTGCGCATAGGAAGGCGGCGCATCCGGCGGGGGCGGGTTGCCGGGCGAGGGGCACTCCTCCGGCCCGCCCAGTTCCGGCGGCGGTACCGGAAAGGACAGCGCATCTGCGCCGGACGGCTCATTCGGACCGACGACCGCCGTTGGAGTCGGCGGCGCGGGCGTGGGTAGTACCACGACGATCCGCCCGCCCGGCGTGACGGTGGCAGCCGCCGGCGGAGACAGCACCAGTTGATCGGGAACAGTCGGCGTCTCTACCGCGCAGGCCGACAGGATGAGCGCCGATAGCGCCAGGATGATCGGACGACACGTAAAGGCTTTCATGCCGGGCAGTATAACAGGATTCCTGCCCGGCAGTAAACCGCTCCACGCCCGCTAGAGATGTGGAACAACGGCCACGAATCAGGTCGATGACGCCGGCCGGGAGGCAGCCGCACCTGGCTTTTCGACCACCGCAACATCGCCGACAGGCACATCTTCTGCGGCCATCTGTTCAAGCAATGCCATGTCGTGGCGCAGGTTACGCATCCGCCAGATCAGGCTGGCGATGAACACGCCGAAGAACGTGAACAGCGCCAGCAGCCCCAGAATAAGATACGACAGATTATCGGGAATTGGCGTTTCTTGCAGGAAAAACATCGCGTAGTCCTCTCCGTAACCGACCTTTCAGCGCGTCAGGTAGCGCATCTTGAGCGCCGCCACATAGCGAGAAAAGTCTTCCAACCGGATACGGTGCCAGATCAGCGTGATCGCCAGCACGATGAAGGTCAGGATGTTGAACATCAGCGTGGCGACCATGCGCGGGTCACTGACGCCAAAGCTGCCCTGTGCATTCTGCGGGCTGGGGCCGACCACCACCGGATGGATCGTATCAGGGCGAACACGGGTGATCACCGTTGTGAAGATCACGCTGCTGAAAGCCAGAATGCCGTAGACGGCAGCCAGACGCGCGCGACGGCCTGGGTCTTCTATCGAATTACGCAGCATCAGATAAGCAGCGTAAGCCAGCCACATCACGGCGGCGGAGGTCAGGCGTGGGTCCCAGGTCCACCAGGTGTTCCAGATCGGGCGCGCCCAAATCGCGCCGCTGATAATGTTGAAGCCGGTGAACACCAGCCCGACTTCAATAGCAGACAGGGCCAATGTGTCCCAGCGGTCCGCCCGTGTAATCAGATACAACACCCCGGCAGCAGCGGCGACGAAAAAGGCCAGCGCCCCGCCCATAAAACTGCCCAGGTGCGGGTAAAAGATGCGCTGCACCATACCCTGCGCATCGGTTGGTGCGTAAAAGACCGCCATGCCGACGGCGACGACGAACATGATCGCCGCCACGATGGTCAGGCCGGCAAGAATGCGGGTGCGTGCAGGAGAAACAGGATGCGTCATCGAGAGGACTCCTTTCAACCCACCACACGTAGCGACACAGGTCATTCCTCGACCACAAAATCGAACAGGATATACGCCAGCGCCAGCAGCACCAGGTCTGCCACCAGCAGCAGTTGTGGCCAGGCGATCCAGTCTTCTTGCGGCATCCTGCTCAGGATGGCCGTGCTGGCCCGCACCGCGCTCAGGATCACCGGCAGGCTCACCGGCAGCAGCAGGATCGGCAGCAACGTTTCACGCGCGCGGGTATGGACGGTCATACTTGCCAGCAGTGTGCCGACAGCGGCGAATCCGACCGTTCCCAGCAGGATCACGACCATCAGCCAGGGCACAAAGAGCGAAACGTTGAACAGCACCGTGATCAACAACATCAGCAACACAGCGACCATGAACATAAAAAACAGGTTGCTGAGCATTTTGCCAAAAAAGAGCGCACTGCGGTCCACCGGGGCCAGCAGCAAAGCGTCCAGGTTGCCGCGATCTTTCTCGGCAGCCAGGCTGCGGTTGAGGCCGAGCATCCCGGCAAAGACGACTGTCACCCAGAACACCCCGGCAATAGATGTCTCACGCGCCTCGGCGTCCAGTTCCAGCGCGAAGCTGAAGATCAGCACTGCCAGCGCGGCGTAGAGCAGCATGGCGTTGATCAATTCGCGCCCGCGCAGTTCTTCGCGCAGGTCTTTGATCGCCAACGCCAGCACGGCTTTGCCGAACGGGGTACGCGCACGCGCCTGCTGGGGCCGAGGGGCTGCGTCGATACCGTTCATCGCGTGCTGGCGGCTCCGGTCACGTCGGCGTACAGGCGCGGGAAGTCGTGTACGGCAATGGCGGCGCTGGGGCTGCTGTAGACGATCTTCCCTCGGCTCAAAATCGCCACCTGCGAACTCAGCGCCAGGGCACGGCTCAGATCGTGGCTGGTCATGACGATGGTATGGCCGTCTGCCGCCACATCGCGCAGCAAACCGTCCAGCATGGCGGCGGCATCCTGATCCAGGCCGGTATACGGCTCGTCGAACAGCAACACGTGTGGGCGATGCAAGATGGCCCGCGCGATGGCAAGCCGCTGTTGCATCCCACGTGAAAAGGTGCGCACGAGGTCGTTAGCCCGCGTTGCCAGCCCGACCCGCTCCAACACCTCACGAATACGCGCTGCAGCTTCGGGGCGCGGCAAGTCATACAGACGGGCGTAAAAGGCCAGGTTCTCCGCTGCCGTCAGATTGTCATAAAGCAGCGGTAGGTGAGCCACCACGCCCAACTGCGCCCGGACCTGTGCCGCCTCCTGGGGCAGGCTCCAACCGCCGATGGTCACACGCCCGGCAGTGGGCTTGCCCAGCGCCGCCAGGATGCGCAGCAACGTGGTTTTGCCGGAGCCGTTCGGCCCCAGCAGCGCCAGGAACGCCCCGCGCGGCACGGCCAGATTCACACCACGCAGCACGGGGAACATCCCGAACGCCTTGATCAGGTCGGTGATCTCGATCATGGCCGGGGTCATCGAGCGTCTTCGTCCTGCCTGCGCATCAGTTCGGCCAGTTCGGCCTTGAGTTCGGCACGCCTGCGCTGGTAGTAATCGTGGTTCAACGTCCCCTGGTCGTGCTGGTCGTCCAGGTGCGCGATCTGGTCCAGGAGCGCGTCGGCGGTCTTTTGCGTCGATCTGCCGCTTTCCTGCCGCAGCAGGAACATGAAGCCGCCGGCGCCGATCAGCGCCAGGCCGACAATCACCAGGATCAACACCAGTGGCGACAGCCCGCTCTGACTCTGCCCTGCGTTCTGCGCAGCAGCGACGACGGCGGGCATCCCGGTCAGGGTATAGCTGATCGCCTCGCCCGGCGCGAAGTTTACTTCGGCCAGATAAGCGTCGAAGGTGCTCCCACCCATATCCACACGCTCGCCGTTTGACCGGAACAGGGGGCTTTCAAACTGCACCTGCCCGGTCTCGATCAACAGGTGGAACTCGCCATTAAACGGGTAAACAAACTCCTGCTCGATAATCGCGCCGTCGGTATAGGGGATCAAGTAGCTGAAGAAAATCTGGTCGCTGCCAGGGCGAAGCGGCTGCGTGTCGATGACGACTCCCTGCTCCTCGTCAAAAAACAGACGGCTGCCTTGCAGACCCGGCTCAAAGCCCAGGCCCGTCGCCCCCGGCGGCAAGGGAATGCGCAACGCGACCCGTCGGCTTGCGGTCAGATGTTCTTCCGTCAGGTACAGACGGTCTGAGGTATTGGTAAAACTGAGCACTTCACCCACTTCCAGGCCGAAACGCCCAAACGTGACACGCATCACCCCAGCCTCGATTTGGACAACCGACGGATCGGTCGTCAGGTCGAAGATTTCCACAGCAGTGTTAATCGCTGCGCCCACCGGGTCGGTCAGCGTATACACGGCGCTGCTGAAAAACACGTCCTGATATTCCATCGAGACCAAATATGACCGTTCTGCCTGGTGCGGTACATCGGCGAACGTATAGCTGCCGTCGGCGTTGAGCGTCGTCTGCACGTTCGACTCGGCGAATTCGGGCGGATCGAACATGTGCAGCGTCAAGGTTGCCCCGACAGGGATCGCCCCGCCCGCCGTGCCGTTGGTTACATGTCCCGTGACGGTGATGGTCTCTGGCTGCGGCACTTCTTCCGTCACGGCAGCAGTTGCGCTCACCTCCTCGGTGGCGACCGGCGCAGTCCCCTGAACTGCGGTTGCCGCCGCCTGGACAGCCACCTCCGTCGCCACCGGGGTTTGTGTCCGTAGCTCACCGGTCATCAGCGGAAAGCCCGGCGCGCCGACGACAGTCAGGCTACGCAGGTAGCCCACAACCGCCCACAGGTCGGCCTCGCTCAACCGGCTCCCGAAGGCGGGCATACTGTCCTGCGCGCCGTCATACGTGATGCGGTACAGGTCGGCGTCGCTACGGGCGCTCATCACCCGCAGATCGGACAGGTCCGGCATGATCTCCGGCGCTTCGGGGCCATCACCCGCGCCGCCCGGCCCATGACAGGACAGACATTCCGTCGCGTAGACTTCTGCCCCGCGCGCCAGCGCATCGGGCGAGAGCCAGCCGGTGTACACATAGGCGGCGACGGCCCAACGTTCTTCCGCGCTGTAACGGGCGAACGGCGGCATCCCGGCCATCACGTTGCCCTCGGTGATGGCGCGCACGTAGCCAGTGAGAGTCTGGTCGCGCATGGTGGCCGGGTCCTGAAAGTCCGGTGGCGGCGTCCGCAGGCGGCCATCGCGGACCATTACGCCGTCGCCTGCGCCTGAGTCGCCATGACATTCGGCGCAGTGTTCGGCATAGAACGCCGCACCAACCGCCAGATCGGGCAGACGGTCAGGCGCGGTGATTTCCGGGACGGGGGTAGGCAACGGCATCTCAGCGGCAATTTCCGGCTCACCGGACAGGGCGCATCCACCCAACAACAGCGCCGCCAGCACAATCAACGCAGACAAACGAAAAGACATAGGGCACACGTCCAGTTGAGTTCAGGCCGTCGTCCGCCGCCGCGCCGCAACGGCAGCTTCGATACGCGCTTCCAGGTCGCCGTTCGGCTCGACAGCAGGTTCGGCCACCGGATGACCGTTACGGGCAGGCACAGGCACACCCACCGTGAGCGCGTCCAGAGCCTTGAGCGCCGCCACCCCCTGTTCAATCCAGGTCTGCCGTTGGGCGCGATAATCTTCCTCGGTCAATTTGCCGGTCTCAAAGTCGAAATCCAGGTCACGGATGATGGCATAGATAGCATCGCGCCGGGCGATCAGGTCCTTGACCTCTTGCGCCTGCCCGACAGGGCGGGAAACGGTCTCCTCGCGGCGGGCGCTGACGAACGGCCAGAACACGATCACCGCCGCCAGGGCAGCGATCAGGATTCCCAGGATCAGGGATTGAGCTTCCATCAGGTCGCCTGCGTGCTCCTTTCACTGCGCCAGCGCGCGGTCGATGATCGCAGCCAGGTCGCGGGCCGTCACGCCGGCGTAGATAAACTGGAAAACGTTGCCGTCCTTGCCAATGACGAACGTCTCCGGCACCCCCTGGATGTGATAGGCATCCGAGATGCGCGTGCCCAGGTCCGGGCCGTTCGGATACGTGATGCCGAACTCCGCAATGTAGGCCAGAGCATCCTGCGTATTATCCACGTAATCCACGCCGAGCAACACTACGTCGCCGCGCGCGCGATAGGCTTCCCACACCTGCTGGAGGGCGGGCGCTTCGTCGCGGCAGGGCGCACACCAGCTCGCCCAGAAATTGATGACGATCACTTTGCCGCGATTCTCGCTGAGGGTGAACGTCCCGCCGCCCAGAGCGTCGAAAATCTGGAGGGTGAAGTCGGGGGCCGGGCCGCCCGTCGGCTGGGAGCGGTTGGCCTCGATCAATTGCAGGCCCAACACCCCCAACAGGGCCAGGACGATCACCATGATGACGATGGCTAAGGGTGACAGGCGGCGGGGAGCAGCCTGAGCTGTCTCTGCGCCCTGCCTATCGCCAGCTTCCACGTCGGTCCCGGTATTGGTCATTTCTCTTCTCTCAATTCACGTTCCAGACGGGCGCGATACGCATCGTCCGGTGTCTGTGGTTCTGCGGCTGCCTCCGGCAGCGCCGGGGACGTGGCCCGCTCACGCCAGCGCTGTAACGCATAGGCCACAACGCCCGCGCCGACGATCACGGCTCCCGCCGGGACCGCCCATGCCAGGAAGTTCAACAGCGGGTCCTGCGGTGTGCCGACCACACGTTGCCCGAACTGCGTGACGAAGTAGTCGATCACCTCGTCTTCCGATTTGCCCTGTTCCAACAGCGTGCGCACCTGGGCGCGCCAGCGCGCACAGGCGGCAGTGCCACACACGTCCAATGGAACATTCTCACAAACCGGACAGTACAACCGGCTGCTGATGTCGTTGACCTCGTCGTCGGTCACTTCGCGGATCGGCTGACCGTCTCCGCCGCCCTGAGCATAAACCGACAGAGGCAGGACGAACAACACCGCGACCAGGACGAGCCACCGAATACCCCACCACAAGTTCCGGGGTTGGATAAGATCGGCCCTCATCTTCACCTCTACCTTGCCTCTAGCGCTTTCCCTTCTGCCGCACTCACCTGTCGGGCGGCGCGGGTGCGATCCGGCTCCGGCCACGCGGCGACGGCGGTCCCCAGCATCAGGATCAGGCCCCCGCCCCACACCAGGTTCACCAACGGGTTCAGGTAGACCTTGAAGGTCGCCCCCGCCTGGCTGATCTCCTCCCAGGCAACCAGCAGCACGTAGAAATCGTTCTCCAGCGTGCTATACGTCCCGGCAATGGTCATCGTGTTCATGCCCTCGGCGTTGGGGAAGTAATCCTGGCGCGGGCGCAGCGTGGCAACAAGATGCCCATCCCGGTAGACCTCCACCTGGGCAATGGTCATCACACGCCCATCGGTGGCGACGGCGCGCGAAAGCGCATCGTAAATCATCGTGTACGGGCCGAGCGTGAGGGCCTCGCCCTCGGCCAGCGTGCGCTGCGTCTCCTGCTGGTAGCCGGTGCTGCCCACCACGCCGAGACCGATAACTACAATGCCGAGGTGGATGATATAACCGCCATAACGCCGCCGATTGCGCCCAAACAGCCGCCACGCCGCCAGCAGCCACGATTCGCGCTGGGCACGGGCGCGCACGCCACGCCAGATTTCGTAAGCCGTGACGAACCCGGCAAAGCCGATCAGGGCAATGACGAAGAGCGCAGCAGGCTCACGCAGGCCCATAAAAACGGCAACCACGACCAGCGCCAGCGTCATGACGACCGGGACGACCATCGCCCGCCCCAATCGTTGCACCGACGTGCGCCCCCAAGCCGACAGCGGTGCAACACCCATCAGCACATAGAGCACGATCAACAATGGCCCAACCACACTGTTGAAGTAGGGCGGACCAAGCGTGATCTTCTCGCCCATGAACAATTCCGTGAAGATCGGCGCATAGCTGCCCCAGAACACCGCGACGGTAATCGCCATGAACAGCAGGTTGTTGAGCATGAACAGCGCTTCGCGGCTCAACCAGCTTTCCAGATGATGCTCGGCAGCCAGTTCACCGCGCTGCCAGCGATACAGCCACAGGCCGACGCTGATCAGGGCGCTGGCACCTAGAAAGATGAACATCGGCGGGCCGATGGGCGACTGGGCAAAGCTATGCACGCTGCTGACGATACCACTGCGCGTGCTGAACGTCCCCAAAATAACCAGCAGGAAGGTGATGATCACCAGAAGGATGTTCCAGACCTTCAGCATCCCCTTCTTTTCCTGGATCATCACGCTATGCAAAAAAGCCGTCCCCGTGAGCCAGGGCAGCAGCGCGGCGTTTTCCACCGGGTCCCAGCCCCAGTAACCGCCCCACCCCAACACATCGTAAGCCCACCGCCCACCCAGGATCAGCCCCAGACTGAGAAACAGCCAGGCGATCAGGGTCCAGCGGCGCGTGGCGCGAATCCAACCCACGCCCAACTCGCCGGAGGCCAGCGCCGCCATCGCAAAGGCCCAGGGGATGGTCATGCCGACATAGCCCAGATACAGCGTCGGCGGATGGATGACCATGCCGGGATGACGCAATAAGGGGTTCAGCCCGCGTCCGTCGGAAGGGATGGCCGGAAATGTCCCGGCAGGCTGGAACACGGCGGTGACTACTTCGCCGTTAGTGTATTGCCACAGGCGGCTGAACGGATTCTCGATGAGCACCGTCAGGATCAGGAAAAAGCCCAGCGTGCCCATTGTGAAGGCGATCACGTAGGGCATCAGGCGGCGCTCGCTGCGCCAGTTGAACAGCAACGCCCCGCCAGCAAACAGGCTCATCAGCCAGGACCAGAACAGCAGCGAACCGGCCTGCCCGCCCCACAGAGCCGTCAGTTTAAAGAACAGGTCCGAGGCCCGCTCGGTGGTCGCCCACACATATTCAATCTGGAAGTCGCCGTTGACCTGGCTGATCACCATCGTCAAAGAGGCCACCGTCAGCAAGGGAAAGGTCAGCAACGCGGCATTGCGCGCGCTACGCACCCAACGGTCGTTCCGGTTCAGCGCCCCCACGACGCCTGCCACAACCGCATACCAGGCGGCAACAAGGGCCAGCGCAGAGGTAATGATGCCGAGTTCGGCCAGCATGGCAGCTCCTTGCAGCGTCTAAGCGGCAGGCGCAGGAATCGGCCCGCCATTTTCACCGGCGGGTTACGCCCCGGCGTCGGACTCTTGCACCTGCTGCGGCACCGCCTCTTCATAGCGGGTGGGACACTTGAGCAGCAGTTCATCGGCGTAAAAGACGCCGTCCGCACCCAACTGCCCCGTGAGGATGGCCTGCGCCTCATTTTGGAGCAGGTCCGGCATCGGCTCGTTTTCCACAACCACCTGGAGCCGCGTGGCGTTCGGGTCGAGCACGGCCTGATGTAGCGTCAGGGCCAGGTTGTCGCTCTGCTCCGGGATGTGCGCCATCGTGAAGCGGATGGTCAGTGTGGCCGCCTCGTAACTGATCGTATCGCCGATGACCGCGCCGGAAACCCGCACCGTCTGCCCGCGCAGTTCCGGGCGGGCCAGCAGTTCATCGACAGTGATGAAGTACTGGGCATTGTTGAGCGTGCCGTTCAGGATCAAAAACCCAATAGCCGCCAGGATCACCGCGCCACCGATCAAGAACCGCATCCGCTGCCCGGTGTTCGACGCTGCCTGCGAGGTCCCACCAGCCTTTTCCCACGTGGTTTGCGTCATGTCCGACTCCTCTAGGCGGTAGTTCTCTGATGCACAGGCAATCAGAGTAATTAGACGGGAGAAGTCTTGCCCTCTACATCAATAAAGGGCCAATCCTGAAAGTTTCCGTGATGTGCGTCAAGGATACCGTGCTCATGTGAGAATGAGGTGAGAATTCCCTTAACTCAGGCGCGATTTTCCCCCGGCTCGGCCATATCGCTGGATCGCTGCGTCAACACCGCCAGCCCGACCAGCAACACGGCGCCGATGCCGATCAGCAAGATCAACGTACCTGCACCCTGCGGCATGGCCTGTTCAGCCGTCCGGGGCCGGGGGGGAGTCTCCCAGGTACGGATATAAGCCAGCAGGTTGTCCAGATCGGCCTCATTGAGTGGCCCGCCATACACCTGGGCAAACGGCGGCATCAGCGATCCAGCGACTCCGCGCCGGATCACCACCGCCACGTCGGCGCTGCGATCCAGCGGTGGATACAGCTCCAGGCCACGCCCCGCCCCTTCCTGACCGTGACAGCCCACACAGTTGACAGCATAAAGCGCCGCACCAAGCGCCGGGTCGCCACCGATGGCTTCCAGCCCGGTAGGAACTTCGGGCGCCGGCAAAGGCGGCGTGTCGCCGCTCGTCCAGGTCTGTGCATAGGCCAGCAGATCGTTGATCTGCTCGGTACTGAGCGGCCCGCCATAGGCATCACCCCAGGGTCCCATGTACGTCCTGGCGATGCCACGCTCGGTCACGTTGAAAAAAGCGGTGTTAAATTCGACGGTCGCAGCGAAGGCCGGATGCGAGGCACGCGGCTCACCGAATGGGCCGTGACAGGCCAGGCAGTTCTCGGCATAAAGCGCCGCCCCACGCACAGGATCGCCTCCGCCCTGCGCCAATGCCAGGGGTACCCCCCTCAGGAGCAGGAGAAAGGACAGGATCAGGGCTGAGATTGTCACACGCTTGCGCATGGCAGAACCACCTCTTTCAACAGGCAGCGGCGGGTTTGTCTCCGCCGCTGCCTCCCCGGAAAAGCTCACATACGAAAGGCGTCCGCCCAGCAGGGCAGCTTTACTGCCCGGTCTGGGTCTTCAAAAAGGCCACCAGGTCGGCCACATCCTGAATGTCCAGGCGGTTGCCCAGATCCGGCGGCATGACGTTGGGCTGATATTCCGGCACAATATAGTTATTCGGCAGCAAGATGCTCTCAACCAGGTACTGATCGACGGTGTAGCCGGCCAGGGCCGGCTCGCTAGAGACCCGATTCGCGGATCGTGTGAATGTCCCGGCGGTAGCCGGCCCAACGGCGCCGTTCTCATGACAGCCCGCACAGGCCAGCTCGGTCAGATGATAGAGCGTGTCGCCGCGCACCGGATCGCCCTCCGGCAGCGCCGCCAGCACAGCGGCAACATCGGTGCCCACCGGCTGGCCGGAAGCGTTCACCTGAACTGCCCCGCTCTCGCCGCCGGACCTGGCCGGCAGCACAAAGTCCTGAGCCACCTCCGGCGGGTTGGCCTGGTCGAGCGCGGCTGTCTCCCAGTTCATGATAAAATCCACCAGCGTGTCGATCTGATCGCTGCGCAGCGGGCCACCGAACTCCTGTCCCCAGGTGGGCATCGCCTGTGGCCAGTAGGCGCCACTGGCGGGTCGCCCGGCGGCGATGGCGTTGGTGATGTAGGCGCGCAGGCCGCCCGCCCAACCCATTTCGGCCAGGCGGTTGTCCGCACGGGTAAGATCGAACAAGCGCGGGTTATTCAACGCCGGCGCAATACCGGGAACCCCCTGCCCTTGCCGCCCGTGACAGGTGGAGCAGTTCGACTCGAACAGGATGGCTCCCCGCTCAATGGACCGGGAATGATAGAACCGGGAGAACTCGGCCATGCGGGCCTCTTCTTTGATCAGCACAAAGCCCAGCAACAGCAGAATCCCCACAAAGAACACGGTGCCCAAAATGACCCGCTGTTCTATCGACGTCATCAGGACGACTCTCCTTAAAAACGCCGCGCCGGGGCAGCGAATCGGGAGTCTTCAACTCCCTGGCCAAGACGCTTTTTAGTGCCCACTGCCAAAATAACCGGATGTGGCATGAATGTAAACGAATTTGCCGGAACTGGCCCGGACCGGCCTGCCGTTGTTGTCGGTCCGAATCAGCGGATTACCTTGCTCATCACGCAGGATATTCCCCGCATCATCGACCTGCGGCGCATCCCATTCCATGTAAATTTCCACCCGCCGCAAGTCTGGCTGCCAGTCATTGATGATCAACACCCCCCAGGCATTCGGCAAACTGGAAGCATATTCATCGAGCAATTCACGATAACGTTCCATCACGGCGCGCAGGGCCGGGGCATCTTCTGGCACGGCAGAGATGGTGAAGCGGTTCATCGTGCGGCCCTCGGCGCTGAACTGGGCCGTCAGGCTGGCCGCCACCGCAGGGTCATCCAGGGCTACGGTACTGTACGTGCCGGGCACCAGCTCGTCGAACGGCACAGCACGTACCGGGCCGACTCCCTCCATTGGGGCCAGTATCTGGGCGATCTCCTGGTCGCCGGAGGTCTGGACGGCATATTCCGGTGAACCCATCCAGCTCAGCAGAACGAAGCCGGCCACCGCCAGCATCCCCAGCGTCAGGGCTACGCGCCGATGTGCATAGCGGCGGCTCTTGCCCACATCGATGTAGGGCATCACCAGCAAGAACGCGAACAACAGGCCGGGGATCACCAGGCCGAAGAAAATTTTGTCGCCGAGCTTGAGCAACCCTTGTAACCACAAAAAGTACCAGGGCGCGGTCGTGTGCAGCGGCGTCACCTGTGGATCGGCATGACTTTCTAGCGGGGCCTGGAAGAACCAGATCGCCAGCACGACCAGGACGAACGTTGCCGCGCCGATCCACAGCAGTTCATTGGTCAGGATGTCCGGCATAAAATAGACGCGCCGATCCAGGGGGACGCGCTTGGCCGTGTCGGTGCCGACCTCTTCCTGGCCCGGCGGCAGACTGTGACCGTGTAGCACCACCTTATAATAGTGCACCCCCAGGAAGATGATCGTCACCAGCGGCAGGGCGAACACATGCAGCAGGTAAAAGCGCAACAGGCCGCCCGCACCGATGTCCGGCGCGCCGCGCAGCAACAGATTCAGGTTCGTGCCCACGATCTCCGGCGGCGCGGCCTCCACCATGCTTGTGCCGATGGTTACGGCCCAGAAGGCAAGCTGGTCCCAGGGCAGCAGATAGCCGGAAAAGCTGAGGAGCAACGTCGTCAGCAGCAAGATCATGCCGGTGGCCCAGGTGAACTGGCGCGGCTTCTTGTAACTGCCGGTGATGAACGTCCTGAGCATGTG
>Ga0209018_1000010_pt1 | contig 189326 bp, 137 predicted proteins | sample YNPBryBLVA2012_FD_185814 | JGI IMG/M metagenome (GOLD analysis project Ga0209018, IMG submission 185814) | Anoxygenic and chlorotrophic microbial mat microbial communities from Yellowstone National Park, USA - YNP Bryant BLVA 2012 (SPAdes)... ... | reverse complement strand
AACCAACTCGTACTTTTGAACTACCAAGAAAATGATAGCCATATTTCTCTGGCCAGAAAATGATTTTGCATCATCTGGTCGATTCCCCATGCTTGCCGATGGCCCAGTTTCGTATCCGTGATTTTCATGAGAGATCATCCCCGTTGCATCGCCAAAGAGGCAGTTCTATCCCCAGGCACTATGTTAAACGCTGGAGAATCCATTGTTACCTCACATATTTTTTTAATGTGAATTTTTAGTTTGCATTTTCAAGGAAAATTGATTAAAATGAAAGCGCGTTGGAAAAATGATCATTCCCCAGCCATCGACAATCATGAACAGCGATGGCTAAAGGCATCATCAATGAATGCGCCACGAAAAAGAGTTCAAACCTATTCTGTAAAGGAGCATAGCAATGAATTTTTTTCGATTAAAAAAATTAGCCGAGGGCAAGACAAAGATCATTTATGAAAATCCGGCCGATCCCAAGACAGTATTTATGGTATTCAAGGACGATATAACGGCTGGCGATGGGGCCAAGCACGATGTCTTGGAAGGTAAGGCGCTGCTGGATTGGCAGACCAATCGGGATATTTTTGAATATCTTCATCGTCGACAGGTGCCCACTCATTACATTTCCAGCCCTCAGGAAAAGGTTTGCCTGGTGAGAAAGCTCGATATCAAGATCAATCTCGAAGTTGTCACCCGACGAGTAGCGGCTGGTTCGATTCTTAAGTGGAGCACCGTGACCGAGGGCACATGGTTTGATCCCCCAATCACTCAATTTTATTACAAGGATGATTTTTTGCATGACCCAATGCTGGACAATGGCTTTATCGATCACCTGATTCGTGACAAGGGCAGTCGTGAATTTGCTGTGATGCGAGCTACAAACGAACACGTTTTTCGACTGCTGGAGCAAGCCTTTGCTCAATTTAAAATTCAGTTGGTCGATTTCAAATTGGAATATGGGATCGTGGATGGTGAGATACTGGTCATCGATGAGATCACAGGGGGATCGTTGCGGCTCTGGCCCTATGCCAAAGAACAGCCGAATTTCAACCAGCCCAATGTGCTAAGCGAATTGAACCCATCGGGCCGATTGGATAAAGATATCTATCGCCGTGGGGAGGAATTGAGCAAAGTGAAATCCAAATTTGAAGAGATCGCCCAGATCACTTCGAATTTCAAGGACCTGGCCTATTAAATCAACTGTTCCCCTGTCCAATGTAGCATCTAAACCGGGAAAACAAAAATTGAAACTGGGAGGATCGTTTGGTACTACCTAGTTCTTGTCGCAAAATTATCAAAATAAACTCAATTGTCATGCCGTCCGCCAACTGGCTGGCTGATGGCATGCCAGCGTTTTTTCTGGGGCTGATTTTTGCAACATGAACTACCCCGTCAGATTTGATCCACACATCCCCCCTTGCCCCACTTCAAAGGCGGGATTTAGGACGATGTTAAATATCTTGAATAACGTAATTCGTTTTGATATTCTAAATTTGAGTCTGCCGACTTTGCTTTTTATATATCATTCGCTACCCCGCCTCTTACCCTGCGGGCACTGTGCCTGGAAGAAAGAAGGCTCGTCTCTATTTTTCCGAGTGGGCGAGGTCAAATAATTCCATTGTCGGTGAGACACAAGATAGCCTGATTGTTGCAGGGCAGAAACGACCATCGCCCACAGCGATGAGATCCATTGCCAATTAGTTCCATCGCTGTGGGCGAATCTTTCATTGACAGTTTGGTTACATGAAACTGTTCATGGAAATTTTATTTCAATGCCCAATCTTGGCCTTCCTCGAATTTTTAGTTTGAACGGATCCACATCGCTGGCAATGCTTTGCCCAATGGCATAGCCAGCCTTCAACGTCTGCGCGAATTCCACGCTGTAGCCGCCAAAGAAATGCACATCGATAAACCCTGCTGGCAGGCCAAACCCGAGGCCAAGAATCGGCTCAATGGTGGTCGAAATGCGTAGTCCGCCCAGCAGATGGAATGAGGTGGCCAAAGATTTGGCCTTGGTGTCAACTGGTTTAAAATGGTAGTTGATCACGCCGAACGTGGCCAAATCGCCCCGGGGCTTAGGTCGCACCACAATTCTGCCACCATCCACGATAATATCCACATCATTGATTGTGGTAATTGCGGTGGCAATGCCATAGCTCCATTTTTCCAATGATGAATTATCGAACACCGCTCGGGCCAGAAATCGATCATCATAAAAATTCTTTTTGACGATGATGGAGATGTCGCAATATTTCTGAAATTTTTTGGGGATTTCAAATTTGCGGACATCGATCCAGGTAAGATTTTCACCCTTTACTTCTGCTCTGGCGCCGATGATGGGAAACAGCAACAGAAAATTGAGCAGATTTTCCTCAAAATAGGAGCCTTTTCGAGTGATCACAGTGGAAAGATAGTGTCGGGCGGTATCATCACGGCTGATAAAAATATAAAACAGCGAATCGGTTTTCAGCCCATAAAGACGGGTTGAAAGGAACGAATCATCGCCATGGAACATGCCAATGACGGTTTCCGCCACATTATAGTTAGCAACGACGATGTAGTAGTTGTTCTTGGACATCACGAAGCCAGAGAGGTCTAGTAACTTCCTCAGGCTGTCGGCTGCCCAACCAGCGTAGCCATCCCGGTAGAATCGCCAGGATTTGCCGAACAGATCATCTTTGTCGTCCACCACAAAAGGGCTCCCCGGAATTGGTTGCGGGATAATGATCTGCTGTTCTTGGGCAATCGCTCGGCTTGCCATGCCCAGGATTAGCATCAGCGAAATGAGCGCCATTATTTTTTTCATTTGTTTCTCCTTCACATGTCTGATGAATGATTATCACAAAATCTAAAACTAGTAGTTCCTGTATCGACCGTCGTTTCCATCGAGCCATTTGCTCACAGAATTTCTGAGCGACACATCCTGCTTACCCGAAAAATCACGCGGTGCGATGACGTTGCACGAAACAGAGATTTAGCCGAGTCATCCTCGTCCATTCAATTTTGCTTTAAGGGTAAGTCACAGCAGGGGCGTCTCTCTGTTTGGCCTTGTTCAAAACTTCTCATCATATTTGGTCCAAAGATCATCGCCCAATTTCCAGGCAGTTTTGACCACCCGCTCACCCCAGTTCATGCTGTACTGTGTCAAAAACTGCCGGGCTTGCTCGGGATTTTCCTTGAACAGAGCCAGTGCTTGCGCTTCGATATCCTTTTGCTGTCGAAACAGTTCATTTTGGAGCGGCTGCCAGACATTGGCCACGTCCTTGCGCATATCGCCCCAGCGCTGGGCGGCCAGCGTGCCAGTGTAATTGAACGCCCACCAGGCGCAATCGCGATTGAAACCAGTGGTCCTTCCATCTACTTTGTAAGAGGCGGGCACATCGGTGATGCCGCAATAAAACGGCACATAGATGGAAGTGGCGACGTTATCCAACGCCAGCCACACCACGCCGCCAATGGGGTTGGGCAAATTATCCCGAGATTGGGTGATCGTCGCATACATCGTATACCATCGGGCAATCGTTCGTTCGCCGCGCCAGCCCCACCCGCCGTTAATTTTGAAGATTAAATTCATATCATACGGCATGAATGGGTTGGCCAGAGGCGAAATGACCGTTTTGCCCTGGGCATCCGTGGTGGTGATGTTCTTGATAAAATTGTAGTCCGTGCCTTCGTAATAATCTTGAAAGATCGAAACCAATTTCGACAAGGTCACCAGCGTATCTGGCTTGACCGAAAACGGGTAATTTTCTGACTCGGGATTGAGTTTTAATGATGGTGCCAGCAGGTCCAATACCCGCCATTCGCGTCGGCGTGCCGCCAGTGAGGTCCGACCCTCAGGATCATAGGCATAGCAGAACTCGAAAGGCCCTTGCTTGGGATTCCACCAGCCACTGTCCTGGGCCACCTTGAACACATTTTCGGACGCCATAAAATAATCGCGGTTGTTCACATCGATCTGGCGAATCCGGCTGGCATTGGCATTGACTGAAACATGATCATCTGGCACTCGCTGAGCCACCCAAATTGAACCGACCTGCCCCTTGCCTGGCCCTACGATTTCCAGATGCCATACCTCACGGGTATCGGCGATGGTGAGACACTCCCCAGCGTCGTTATATCCGTACCGCTTGGTCAATTCCGCTGCCAACTGAATTGCCTGGCGCGCAGTGCGACAACGTTCGATCATCAATCGCACCAATTGCTGACAATCAATGAGCCCTTTGTCTGATCGCAACGACGGCCGACCACCAAAAGTGGATTCCCCAATGGCTAATTGCTGATCGTTCATGCACGGATAGGCCGTATTGATGTAGCCATAGGTATATTCGATTTGAGGAATTTCACCGGTGGGAACATATTTGTAGGCGGGCATGGCCAATGAATCCTCATTGACGCGCTTCAACATGGTCACCAGCTCCCCTTTCTGATGCCTTTTGGCGGGCATAATGTCCACCCAGGAACGGCTGCGATGACTATCACAGGTGTGGGATGTGGTGACCCAGCCGTCAGCCGATGCCTTCTTGCCAACCGTAATCGTCGTGCAGCCATCAGGACGGCCATCAACCCAATCGTCACCATCGCTGCTTGGTGCGGTGTGTAATTGGGCTAAACCAAACGTGACTGAAATGCCCAAGCCAAGGAAGATCTTCAGCAATAGCTTCATAAATTCCACGATGTGCTGTCGCATCACTTACTGCCTCCATCTTTCATTTTTCAACTTCGGGTTAACTGATCCGTAGCGTTATCCAGTTTCAGGCGACTATTGGCTTGGTCCTTGCATGGAATAGCAACCCATATCTCCCGAAACCCAAAAATGGGGGCATCGAAGGAACTGACAAAAGTTCCAATGCACGCCCAATTGCCAAAAAATTTTTAGCTTAAGGTAAACCAATTTTTGCTAAAAGTCAAGTGCTAATTTTTTCAGTGCCAAAATAAGCCGACAACTTCAGAGCGCCATGGGCGCAATATGAAGGGAATATTCAAGGGAAATAACAAGAAACGACGATAACCAATCAGCGAGATGAATATAGGTGGAAAAATCTACGGGTCAGACATAAAATATCTAAAAATGAGCGTGTCATATGAAAACAAGTTGGCCTATGATGGTATTCCCTCTGCTTGAAACAGCTTGAATGACAGAGCAGCTATTTCTCGAGCAGCCTGACGCTTTTCTGACGCAATAAGAAATCCACGGTCACGATTGCGGCCATGGCCTCGACGACTGGCACAATGCGCGGGACGATCGTCGGGTCATGCCGTCCTTCGATTTTAATGGTCGTGGGATTACCATGATCATCCACGGTGGGTTGTTCGATACCAATGGACGCTGGCGGTTTGATGGCGGCACGAAGGATAAATTCCTCACCCGTGGTAATTCCGCCCAGCACACCGCCGCAGTGATTGGTCTGCGTCCCGATCTTATCTTGTCTCTTTTCGAAAATATCGTTATTGTAAGAGCCAGTATAACCGGCCACGGCAAACCCGTCGCCGATCTCGACCCCTCTCACAGCCCCAAGTCCCATAATTGCGAACGCCATCACCGCATGAAATTTTTCGAACACTGGTTCGCCCAGGCCCGGGGGCAGATTTATGATGCGCAATTCAACAATGCCACCGATCGAGTCATTTTTTTCCTTCACCTGCTGGATCAATTGGATCATTTTATCCGTTACGTCCGGGTCTGGCGAGCGAACGACATTCGTTTCGATGAGGGTGCGATCTACTTTTTGGGCGACCACATGACCAATAGCCCGGGTAAAGGCATAGATATCAATGTCAAATCGTTGCAGGATCAATTTGGCGACTGCGCCAGCCGCCACGCGAGCCGCTGTTTCTCGGCCAGATGCCCGTCCAGATCCCCGATAATCGCGAATCCCATATTTCATCTCATACGTGAAGTCGGCATGCCCCGGCCGCCATTTGTGTTTGAACGACTCATAGCTGGAACTATCCACATCTTCATTAAACAGCTCTAATGTGATCGGCATACCGGTCGAGATCCCGTTGATCACCCCGGAGCGCAGATGCACCCGATCCCGCTCGTTCCGGGCGGTCGATACGGCGCTCTGACCAGGCCTTCGGCGATTCAGCTCCTGTTGAATGTAATCTAATGGGATCGCGATGCCTGGGGGACACCCATCAATGACCACGCCAATGCTATTGCCATGCGACTCCCCCCAGGTCGTGATCCGAAATAAAGTACCAAAACTATTGCCCATGCTAGTTGCTCTCAAAATTCTTTATGCATCACCAATTTGTTTCCTGATCGCTGAGCACATTGAATCGAGCCATTAAATCAAGAGGTAAGCTGAGTTAGCAGCTCCACGATCAGAACCTCGCGCGAATCCAGTTCCTTATCGGCCATGGTCATCTCCTTCACCAATTTGATGATCTTTTTCATCTCATTGACCGTGCACTGGTTCCGCAACACCATGACCGCCTCTTTTACCATTTTCGTGGTATTTTCTTTAAGCAGCCTGGTATTTTCTTCTAAACCACGCCGCACTTCCTCCTCTGTCAAATCCAGTTCATTTTGAAGCACATCGAACATCATCTTTTTTTCTTCTTCCGTCACTTTGCCATCAGCCATGGCTGTAACGTTTAATAGTGTCAGAATCGCTCCCTGCTTATTCATGCATATTCTCCTAAGATGCTTTTGATATGATTCAAACCATGTAGTTGATAATTCGCTGCCACGCCATGATCCCACTGCTCCAGCTTCGATGATCAGTTTTTGACGATCACTGGCTAAATTTCATACTTATCCAATCGCAAGCCTTCTGGCACTGGGACCTTTTCTTGATAGATCTCCCAATAATATCGCTTTGCCTCACCCAATTTCTGGTAGATAGCATGGGATTCGTCGGCATGTTGTTTTGCAATTATCTTGCCAGATTGGTCAACCAGCACCAGCCGTTTGGCGCGATTGAGGATACCCGCTGTACCAATGCTGCAAATGGCCACCACTTCGTTTTTTCGGGAGCGATCGATCAACTCACCATAGGTCATATCGCGCTCTATCACTGGCACGCCCATCTGGCGCAGGATCGCAGTGATGCCCTGAATTGTCACCGATGGCAGGATCAAATTGCTCTCTGGAATTTTGATGACCGTACCATCCCGTAGGGCAAACAAGCAGCAGGATGAGTCCCACTCTGTAATCTTGCGAGTCTCAAGGGGATCCTGGGGCCGATCGTCCAAAAACAAAGCCGTTCCCGCTTCCGGCAAGATCTTTTTTGCCTCATCGACCGCTTTCACACTGATCAAATAATTGATTCCTAACTTCAAGCAACCAGTACCATTTATTTGGCAAGCACGAACGAAATTTGGCACCACGACTCCGCTGAATGGCTCCCCCAAATAGCGATCGTAGCGACAAACCACAGCCCGAATGGAAGGGTCACCTGGAAAAGTGACGCCAATGGATTGCTCTTCATCCACCGTGAATGGCCGGAGATAGCCCTGCGCGTTTAGCGTAGCCATTTCCTCGAAGAACTCCGCCAGTTCGGGCGTTCGAAAATATCGCATAAACACTTCGACCATTTCCTCAATCTGGGGGACCATCCATTGTTGCTTTCGACCTAAATTGAACGCAATGCCGCGCTGGAATCGCTCCAGATTCTTATGCCAATTCAAAAAAATAACCTCATATTTGCCGCGATCATTTTTTTTGCAGAAAAATCGAATGCCCTCGAAGGCCAAAAACAATCCATAATGGATCGATCGAGAAACCGCAAAGACCTTACCATCTGTCCCCATGGTATCAAAACTTTTATCCGCTAATTTGTATCGCATCTGGGTATTCGCCCATTTGATCCCCTCAAAACCTGCCATTTTTGCTCCTCCAGTCTTTAACGTCAGTTCAACAGTCTCATCAGTGGATTTATTTGGCTCCAATCGATAAAGATCTTCCAGTCAAATTTGCCAAGCAACGATCCGGTTATGATTATAGATTTGTGACGACGAGGTTCAAGGTTCACTCAACCATGCGCTGGAATGCCTCTCAACGAAGCTTGGCGCAACATCATTGCTGCAATGGGTTGGATAACACCAACTGACTTATTTGAGAGCTTTCAGCGCGAATTCAGTGGCACGGATCAGGGGCTCAGCTGAGATGGGTTGCCCAACCGCGGCCATCATCCATGCCTCGGGCGTAATGGCACCCAGCCGACACATGCGCTCCATCTCCGTCGCCAGATTCTTGTCCTTTAAATACTGCTCGATCTGAAATGAAATCAGGTGTCCCAAAGGATAATCTGGCACATATAGCCCAGCATCAATGATATGGGAATAAATGGCTAATAAGATTTGGTCGTTCATTCCCAACACGGGGCCATAGTATTTATTCCACACTTCTTTGGCGATCACTTGCATCGCCGCATTCAATTGTTCCGGGGTCGCCGAAGGATGCTCGTACATCCATCGCCAGATGTACATATCTACCAATGCTACTCCGGCAATTTCGAAGGTTGACCAGAAGGTATCCAGCGCTTTCAGGTGCTCGGCAGTTGGGTCTTCGGATTTGAGCCCTAACAGCGATAGGTCTCGTGATTGAAAACTAAAGGCGAATGCCTCAGTAAAAGCCGTATTGGGCACTCCTTGGAGCAGCGTGTAATCAATTTCATTCAATGAAAATACCTGCTCGACATTGTGGCCCAATTCATGAATCGCGATATTGAAGCCTTTATAGTTCATCCCCTTTGGTGTAAACCGGGTTCGCAGATGGGCATTATCGGATCGCATGGCTGCCCCTGCCGCATGTCCTGACCCCCGAGCAGGATCAATGGTGATCTTCTGGCTAAGGAAAGCTGCCTTTTCGGCTGAAAATCCCAATTGCTTCAAAATATTGGGCAGATCCTTTTGGAAGGCAGCCACATTCGGATATCGCTTCATCACGATCGAATCTAACAATGCCTCATCGTATTTGCCGCGCGGCTTAAATCCATTGTACCAGATGTCGAACGGCTCCAACTTGCGGCCCAAGCGCTGCTCAATTAGCTGGGCAACTTGTTTTGCCACCGGGCTGGAGAGAACGGAGATCAAAAGCTGCTCAAATTTTTTCTCAGGGATCTCACGCTGCTGGTTGAATTTTCGATCGATATAAGTAGGGAAATTGGGACAATAGGCATCAGCCAATTTCTCCGCCTGAAAAATCCGCAACAAGTGCGCATAGCGCGTGTTTGGCTCTGGCGCATGGCTGATTTTCGAAGCATCCCCTTGCACCGGTTTCACCGTATTGCTTACGGGGTCCCACAAAACTTCAGGATTATCGATCACTATCTGCGGAATCTCCTGCTGGATAATCCGCTCCATCACCGTTTGGATCATTTTCTGCCGGCGATAGCCATCTGGGTTGGCATATTGGGCTTTGAGCTCATCCCGAATGCCCCAATGACTGATCAATTTGAGACCCTCGGGAAATAATTGTTCCCCTTCTGGGCTGACAAGTTGATGCATGTGGATGTTATAATTGCTAATGTAATGATCAGCTGCCACGAAAGCTTCTGAGATCTGTTGCTGAATGTCAGCGGGCACCCGTTGGGCAAAACGCTGCACCAATCGCGCCTCTGCCCATTGTTCACGGCTCCACCCCTTGCCAAGCTGCAATCGCTGCTCCAGGGTATACAGCGGGAAATTGAGCAGCGCCGTCATCGCTAATTTCGTCTTAAAAAAATCATCATCCAAATGGGCGAACGGATCAAAATTGGCAAACAGCAGATCCACTGGCAAGATCGGACCGATGTCGACCTGGATTGCTTCCTGCAAGGCCATCTGCATCCTGTTGTTCAAACCATAAATCTGTTCCAGGTTCTTCTCGTATCGCATGAGCGTCTCATGCAACTTGGCTGAATCAGCAATGAATTGTTCCTCACAAAATTGGGCGAAAGCGTCAGCGTTTCCATCTGCCTCGGTCCATAAATTAGCTACTTGTTGCACGCCGCGTCGAATTCGCTCCGCCGCATGAGCCCCATGTTTGTCAGTCAGACGCTGAATTACCTCCTCAATCTTCGGCGCTTCAATAGGGATTTGTTGATGTGGTTTCATTCGTTGGATCCTCTGACAACTAACTAAACCGAAAATGAAAATTAGCGACACCACGAAAAGAAGACGACAAAAACGAAAACAGCATCTTGTTGATTGATTTTTAGTCTCCATTGCCTCTCCTTATCAATCTTCTATTAAATAATTCGGGAAGGGAGAATGAATTTGTCGCTCCAATCGGCCGATCACTAAGAAAAGATCCGGCGACGCGCTGACAGATTGATAATTGCCTGCCTGCTGTCCACTGGCTGATCTTTGAATGCCGCAGCATTTATTATTTTGCAGATTTTGATTCAAATTCGCTCATCTCAATCCGACCCATTTTGCCTTTAAAATTTCGAGCCAATGAGATAGCTACGAAGTAGAACAAAGTACTGGATCAAACATCTCATTGCGGCGCACGCCAGATTAGTTCGCCCCGCCTTTTATTGGACCGATCGTCGCGCCCGCCCTGTTCAACGGATTTTTGCCCTCACAATATAGCTAAAACTGGTTAATAAATCAAGCACTTTTCCATAGCCCAGCAAAGATCGCAACAGGATATCAATTTTTCTTGCATGCGAAAAAAGAATTCATTATTTTTTCACCCCAATTTTGCTGAAGGTTATTCCAAAAACACCAATGAAGCGAGGAGCAGGTATGAGTATTCTAACCAGAGATGAAATTCTCCGCGCGATCGCAGCAGGAGAAATTGTAATTACTCCTTTTGATCCATCAAAAGTTGGTCCTGGATCCGTTGATCTCCATTTGGGCGAAGACTTCCGCATTTTCAAGAAGGTACATGATATTGTAGATGTCGATGATGAAGTGAATTATGAACTGGTGACCGAGTTGATCCATGCCTCACATGGCATCGTGTTAATGCCGGGCGAAACGGTGCTGGGCATTACGGTTGAAACGATCAAATTATCGCCGAATATCTGCGGCTGGTTGGAAGGACGGAGTCGATTTGCCCGACTTGGACTGTTGGTCCATATTTCCGCCAGCTTCATGCATCCGGGGATCAACAACCAACAGGTGCTGGAGATGACCAATTTCAGCCCAATGCCGCTCCGCATTCATCCAGGAACGGCGATCTGCCAGTTTATTTTTCAAAGGACCATTGGCGAGGCCAGATATGAAGGCCGATTTCGGAACCAGCGCGGTGGTATTTTTTGATGTGGCCCTGATGCGTTAAACATCATCTGTCCACAAAGGATTATGCTTTATTTTCTCGACGCTCTGGCTCGGGATTGCTCAGAATGAGATGGATGTACCCTTTTTTATGGCAAGCGAAAAGATGCTATGGCATAATGGCTCGCTTGGCTCAGACATTTCCACATCTCCAAAGCCTGAATCTTAATTTATGTTTTTGCTTGTTAGGCCAATCGAATATCGGCATAGGGGAATTCAATTTAGCATTCACCCCCAAATTAGATATTCCATCGTTGGAGGGCATTCCATCAGCCTCCATCCTGCCGAACATGTTGTTATTGGAATTGTTATTTTTCACACTTATTTTTGAATAGTTGGTAAAAATGCTTGACAAGTCCGAATTTTTTTCTTATATTTAGGGTACATAAATACCCATGACAGGTTCTCAATGCGCGCGGCAATTACAGATATCCAGCGAAAGGTTTATCAGGCCATTATCAATTTTGTCGAAGAACGAGGATATCCGCCCACGATTCGAGAAATTATGAATCTAATGGGCTATTCCTCGGTTTATAACGTGCAGCGCATCCTCAACGTTTTAGAAGCGAAGGGATATATCAATCGAAATATCCGAGGGGGTGCGCGGTGCATCGAATTGGTCAAACCAGCGCAAATAGCGCTGAACGGTCACCAAAAGATACCAATTTTGGGCAAAGTCGCTGCTGGAACACCGCTATTAGCCGAAGAAAACATCGAGGGTTACCTGAGTTTTGATCCAGGAATTGCTGGTGTGCAGGCGGATTTCATTCTGCGGGTCTCTGGGGATAGCATGAAAGATGCTTTTATTAACGACAATGACCTGATTTTTGTCAAAAAATTGAACTTCCCCAATAATAACGATATCATCGTGGCCTTGCTTGATGAGGAGGCAACGGTAAAAAGATACTTTCTGGAGAAAGATCACATCCGTCTCCAGCCCGAAAATCCAGCTTATCCGCCAATCATTATCAGCAAAAACGACCTCTATTTCAAGATCCTGGGAAAGGTCATTGCCGTCTTTCATAAATTTTAAATAGGGTACAAAATTACCCGATGCAAGGAGAACAAATTATGAAAAGGCAAATCAAAAACTTTGCGGAATGGAAAAAGCAACTCAAACAATCCAATGATCTGATTGCTCTAAAACGCTATCTCAATCATATTGATAAACTCTATGAGGAAGTGCGCAATTCTCTCGGTCGAGTTCTGATGTCAATGGAGATGATCGAGATCCAAGAGATCTTGGAAAATCGCATCGAGGAACTGACCGACCAGCAAAATACCACCAAAGCGGCGGCGTGATTTTTTTCTCTACAACGGTTAACAATAATCCATACTTTTCCTTATGGTTCACTTTCCCATATTTTGGGAAGGAAACGATCCATACAATCTCCTCGGAAGGCCCTCTGTCGCACCGGATAGGGGGCCTTTTATTTTATTCCACAAATTGGCATCAGTGAGCGATCCAGGAGAGCAACCGTTGTTGGAAGGGCGTATTTGCAAGAAAAAATGAAGATGGGCACCCGAAGGAGCAGGTAAATTTTTGATGACCGTCCCAGTTTAGCCATAAGATTAACGAATGATGCTTTTTTTCTACGAAGAGAGGAACAGCGGAACGAAATTCTGTTTGAACATCGCTTGTTGAGCGATGATCGCTTGGGGGTAGCTGTCTGCTGGATGCTAACCATTCGATTGCATTGACTGGGTTCCTTATTGTCCCAATTGTACATTGGCTATGGATAGAATACGCTAATGAGCGAGCTGTCGAGGAGGATGGAAATCCAGGTCTCATCTCATTAACAAAAGCGAAGCCAGAGGTAAACAGACAATGCGGGGGTCGGCGACTACCACTTCATCAGAGAGGGTTACAAGGATTCCAAATGGTGCATTGTAAACTGTCTTTTCAATAAATGCCCTTAGTCCCAAAGTATCGCGATATTCGTCAATACGGTGCCGATACTTCACTTCCAGTGGGATGCGGTGTTCGCCCACTGTGATGACAAAATCCACCTCTGGCTCAATGCCGCGTTCTGGAAACCAGGCGAGATCCAATCCGGGGATGGCGCCGAGAAAATATCCAACAATGCTCTCCGCAATATGCCCTGCCAGATCACTGAGGTGAGGAGCCTTTTGTAAGCCATCATGCGTGAGCGGGATTATCTCTTGCAACCAACTGGCTCGCAGCAAGTGATCGCACAAGCAAATCTTTGGGTGTCCTTTACGCCGCTTTAATCGTCGCTCAAGCGGCTGCATAAGGCGAATAAGTAGAGTATCATTCAGAAAGCGGAGATAAGCCAGCACGCGCTGCCAACCTATGTTGGCGGACAATGCCATCCGCAGCTCCTGCACATACGTCGCTTGTCCCAGCGATTGTCCTGCATATCGGCAGCAGAGGCGGAAAAGTTCTTCTAACAAGTTTTGGTCGCGCTTGCGCCCCACTTCGCCTAAGCGCAAATCATGTTGAATCACTCGACGAATCACTGTTTCGTTCAGTTGGTCTGCGATCTCCTCCCACGGACGGTCGGAACGTGCTTGAGCGACAGGATAACCGCCTCGTTCCGAAAAGGCCTCAAAGGCAAGGTCGCGCTCCCGGCGATGACGCTCGCCGTGTTGTCGTAGTTCTCTCCAAAACTCACGCTCTTTTAAGGCTTTTAACCCGTTGGACGAAAGCAAAGAACTCAGTTCTCCCCAGCCGCGCAGCGCCACGATTTCACGTAACAACAATGTCCCCAGCTCTAAAGTCGAAATCCGCCCAGCAAGGCTATCTCGCCCATGTTCAATTCGAAGTGCCGAGCTGCCTGTCAAGAGCACCCGTACGGCATGATGGTCCACAAGAGCCTTCACTTGAGGTGCCCAATCGGCTAGATTCTGTACCTCGTCAAAGAACAAGAATACAGGTTCCCCTTTGTGCGCCCATTCATTAAAGGTTCCGCCCAGAATGCGGCTTTCAAACCAACGGCACAGATCGAGGATGGGGTCAACCAGACCTCTGAAGGAAGGAAGCTCATCGAACTGCACACGAAAAATGCGCCTGGGATTGACATCTTCTCGATGCAGCAAGTGGTCGATGATATGCTCCTGCAAGGTGGTTTTGCCTACCTGTCGTGGACCACGAAGCACCGCTACTGGCGACAGGCCAATTTTAAGATGCTGCAAAGCAGGCTCAAACAGCCATCGCCGAAATGGCGGTAGGGGACGCATGGGCTTGTTTTGCCACTACGGATTGGTGTCATACAGAAAGTCCTCAAAATCACTTTGCAGTCTTAGGACAAAATGTCTGTTTTCAACTCTTGACGCCACTCCACTTATCTCCCTCTCGTAGTCTATTTCATAAATGTTCCCCTGAACGCCTCATTGTCCCGAATACCAATTACCGTTATGGTAATGCGCTGAAGTTTATTGGGCTGGAGAATAAACGAGGCGAAGCCGCGCAGTTGCTCGAACGATTCGGGGCCATCTCCGTTTCTCATGCGCGCTGGGGCTTATCCCGCATGTCGGCATCCCCGGGGATAAATGCTCGATCCTTATGGAAAATCAAGCCCTCATATTTGGTGTCCATACAAAACACCGAAGATGGAAATTTGCACCGACAAAGATTGTGGCGACGTCTTGCTCGCTCAGTGCAATTATGGATCAAGGTGCGGGGCATAGGCGTGGATTTTAGCCTGGCAATCGTATATCTGCCGACTACCAACGGTGGGTTGTTTTTCCAGCGCGCCTGGGCATAGCGAAAATCTGGTGCGTTGCAGTCACTATCAGTGATGAGATAGATTTTTCAGTCATTCGTTCGTTTTGCCGCGCGTCGCGCTGATCATTGAACCGTTCAAGCAGTTCATCTCGAATGGGATTTTATTGATGCAGACCGATTTCTGAATTCATAGCAACTGCCACGCTACTGTCCGATGGGACATAATCTTCAGACAAAATGCGACGCGGGAACCAAAGATCATGACTCAGATTGAGATTCCTCCAGCTTCTTTTGCAGGTATTCGATCTTTTGCTTATAGAACTCGTTATTAGGATCCTTTTTTCTCAGAATTTCATAGACACCGATCGCCTTGGCGTATTGATGTTGTGCTGCATAAATTTCGCCAAGCGTTGGAGTGACAATTTTTTCTTTTTTTCGAAGGAGATCATTTTTGTCACTTGGCTCAGAACTATCGGAATCTGCCGTTTGTTGCTCCGTCGCACGTGGTGCCTCAGATGGCGGCTCAAATCTCGGTCGCGTCTGGCGCTGAATCGTTTCCAGCGTTTTTTTCAGCGGCGATTCAACGTCAGCTTTCGGTTGAGGTTTGGCCTCTGACTCGGCTCTCTTTGCTTTCGGTTCAGGCTTAGATGGCGTTTCGCGTCGCCACGATGGCTCGTGGCTTTCTCGCGATGGTGGAGCTGGTGAAATTCGATCTTCATCACCAGTCATCAATGCAAATACATCTTCATCTGCCAGGCCATCCATCTCGCTGGTCTCGAAGTCGCCGTGGTCCTCAAATTCAGATCGTTTGCTGAATTGATCTCCAAGCCCCGCCTCGTCAGGAGCCGTATCCAATGCGTCGAAATCTGGTTGCTCGATTTGACTGACCAAATCATCTTCCTCTCCCAATAAATCGCTTAATTCGTCATCACGAAAAATGTCTTCCAGCAGATCGAGATTGGCATTGTCGTCTTCGAACAACGGCTCGTTCTCGGAAAAATAGGCCTGTTGTCCAGGATGGCGTCTCGATTCACGAGTTTGAGGTGGTGTTGGAATTTCCCGGGGTGCTGCTTGCGCTGCCGACGGCACATCTGGCACAACTCCGTGAGGCGACTCAGGTCCAAATTCATTCTCAGTTTCTGGGGCAACATCTAATTCGGGCATGAACGAACGGTCAGTTGAATGCGAAGCGTCAACCTGGCGATCGGACTTAGACGCTGCAGTTTTGGAGAGATCAGCTTCTGACTCAGCTTCCAGTTCACTTATCAAATCTGCCTCGACCGCTTGCAACTCTTTTTCATCCGCGGCTGTGGGTCTTTCTGGTGCGCGATCCATTCGGGACCGCAATTCCTCCAATCGCTGCTTTGCGGCTTGGTTTAATGGATCGATGCGAACAATCTCCTGATAGCTCATTTCGCTGGTATTGATCCAGCCAATCTGGGCCATCAGCTCGGCATAGTCGCGATGCGCAGCAAGATATTTGGGATCAAAGAGCAAAACTCGTTTCAGCTCCTTCTCAGCCTGATCGAAGAGCTTTTTTCTGAAGTAGCATTTGCCTAATACATAATGTCCAGTCACATAATAGGGATGTTTTTTGATACCTTTTTCGCACAAAGCGATGGCCTCATCCACGCGATCCATTTGAAGATAGGCATCTGCAAGGCGAGCGAACAACATCGAATTCTCATTTTTGCTCAATTTGCCTTCCAGATACTTTATTTCTTCTTTGATTGATCTTTGCATTGTCTCTGCTCCCTATCATTCTTGCTTCAACACAAACCACATCACCCGCATGGTACATCGGTCCCGTTGCTTTTTTAACCAGAACCAGCCATGACTTTTTCCGCTAAGGTATCCAAGAAACTGCCGGATCGAGCTGACCATGGGCAATCGTGGGATGCTATTTCAACCCACCACATTTCAAATCTTCTGAAGAATTATAATATTTTTTTCGCTAATATTCAACGCTTATTTTTAAAATCAAAAAAAAATTCGCTATCGTTCACCAATTAGAAATGGTTTTGTTGAAAATATCGGTCACAATTTTTTTAACTGCCTCATCGATCGCTTGCTGTCTGGTGGTATTTACTTCCCCAGTGGCATCTGGGCTGTAAGTCCCCCACTGGGTGATATCTTCCTCCCAGATTACTTTGTTCTTCTTTAAATCTTCAAATTTGGCCTTGACGCGGACATAGACACGAATCTCTCGGACCTGTTCTTGCTGATTGTATGCCCCGGCCTGATCCCGAATATTGAGGATGGTCCCTTCAATCATCGCATCAGCCACGCGTCGGTCCACAATTTTTAGGGTATTATCGCGTGTAAACTCATAAATCAGCGCATCGGTCAGGTCCTCTGCTACACCGAATTCGGTTGTATTATTGCTAAAAGTGGGGATCGCCACGGTTCTCAAATGGGGCGGCAACGCTGAGCCAGAAAATGAATAATAGCCGCAGCGCGTGAACATTAGGGCTATCAGCGCAATGACCAGATGCCGCAACGGATTTCGCAACGGATGAGGCGTGTTCATAATCAATAGGGCAAATTATATTCTTTGATTTTTCGATACAGCGTGCGTTCGCTGATCTTCAGGCTTTTAGCGGTTTTTCGCTTATTGCCATCGAAGCGATTCAGCGTCTCTTCGATCAATTTTTTCTCCATCTCTTCCAGGGATGGGAAATTCCGTGAATCAACGGTTGGTTCGTTATAAACGACTTCGCCGTTTTCTGGTGGGATGACAATGGTCTCTTCCGGTTCCCAGCCTTTCAGTCGGCGCGGCGGAAAAAGTCGGGTGAGGATGATCTCTCGCAATTGCGCGATCTCGGATTTCAGGTCTAATAATGCCCGATAAATGAATTCGCGTTCGACTTGCTCCGTCGGCCGATGCAACGCCACTGGGAGATTGCGAGACATATTATTTCCCAGATCCAGGTATCTCATTACAGCACTGCGATCGATCTTGCCCCCTTTTTCGAGAATGATCATACTTTCGATCATATTTTTTAGCTCTCGGATGTTGCCAGGCCAATGATATTCCATCAATGCCTGCAAGCCTGAATCGTCGAATCCACGAAAGTCGATATGGTTTGCCGCGCAAAATTGGTCAGCAAAGCTTTTCGCCAGCAGCGGAATATCCTCCTTTCTGGCACGAAGCGGCGGCACATAGATTGTTACGGCGTGAAGGCGAAAATACAGATCCTGGCGAAAGCTGCCGTTCTGTACTTCCTGATCCAGTTCCCGATTGGTGGCAGCGATAATTCGGACGTCGACCTTTTTGGGCTCGGCGCTGCCAATTCTGGAGAACTCCTTGCCCTCCAATACGCGGAGGATTTTCACCTGGGCGTTCAACGGCATTTCACCGATCTCATCGAGAAAAATTGTGCCGCCATCAGCCATTTCAAAAAATCCTTTGCGCTGGCTAATGGCGCCAGTAAATGCCCCCCGCTCATGACCAAACAACTCCGATTCCATGATCCCTTCGGGAATCGCACCACAATTGACGATAATCAACGGTTTGGCAGCGCGCCGACTGCGCCGATGAATGGCACGAGCAATGAGTTCTTTGCCAGTACCACTTTCACCGATGATTAAAACCGAAATATCCACTGGGGCGACCTGTTGAATGGTTTCAAAAATCTGCCGCAATGCCGGCGAAGTGCCGATCAGCCCGGATTCAAGCTGAAACTCCTCAAAACTTTTATCCGATAAGTGATCTGGTAGTCTTGCTCTCATAATTTTTGGTAATAGTTTCTGAAATATTCCACGGTTCTCGCCAGCCCTTCCTCTAAAGAAACCTGGGGACGCCATTGCAGCAGCCGTTGAGCCTTCGCAATATTCAAGACGCTCCGCAATTGCTCTCCAGGTTGGGCAGGTCCATGGACCTCTTCGACATTGGCATTGGTTAAATGACGCAATTTGGCAAAAAGTTCATTCACATTGGTTTCGATGCCGGTTCCAATATTAAAACAATCGCAGTGATTATAGCTCAGCGCCTTGATATTGGCGGATACCACGTCTCCAACAAATACATAGTCCCGAGTCTGCAATCCATCGCCATTAATGATCGGCTGTCCGCCGTTCAGCAGCCGACTGGTAAAGATCGCGACCACCCCGGCTTCGCCCTTCGGATTCTGCCGGGGACCATAGACATTGCTATAGCGGAGGACGACGAATTGAATCCCATACACATGATGATAGAAATAAAGATATTTTTCCCCGCTTAATTTTGTAATTCCATAGGGGGAAATAGGGCGCGTTGGATGATCTTCATCGGCCGGAAAATAATCCTGCTCTCCGTAAATTGCGCCACCACTAGAGATGAAAATAAATTTCTTCACCCCAGTCTTCACAGCCGCTTGCAGAAGATTGATCGTGCCAATGATGTTGTTATTCGCATCGTAAATCGGGTCGGCAACCGAAAGCCGAACATCCATTTGCGCCGCATGATGATTCACCACATCAAACCGCTCACTCTGAAAAAGGTCTAAGATTTGTTCATCTTGAATATCCATCTTGACAAATCGCGCGTTGGGATTAACATTGGCGATATTGCCCATGGATAAATTGTCAACGATCACGACCTCATGTCCCATCTTGATATAAGCATCTGCTACATGCGATCCGATAAATCCAGCTCCGCCTGTCACCAAAATCTTCATGTCGTTGTTCTCCTCAGTTGTAGTTCCCCAGTTGTTTCACAACGCCTTATAACCGATATCCTTTCGATAATAAGCGCCATCGAATGTGATTTTTCCAACAGCAGTGTATGCACGCTTGATCGCCTCTGCGACATCGCTTCCCAGCGCAGTGATCCCTAAAACCCGGCCTCCATTGGTCACGAGTTTGCCATTGGCCAGCCGAGTGCCTGCATGAAAAATGATCACCTCAGGTCCGAAATTTCGCTCCAGCCCGATGATCTCTTTGCCTTTTTCATATTTACCCGGATAGCCCCCAGAAGCCATCACCACACATACTGCAAATTTATTTTTAAAATTGAGCGTCTTTTGATCTAATTTCCCCTGACTACATCCCATCAACAGCGGCACGAGATCGCCATCGAGCAATGGCAAGATCACCTGCGTTTCTGGGTCCCCGAACCGACAATTAAATTCGATCACCTTAGGCCCCTGGCGCGTGAGCATTAATCCAGCGTAAAGCACGCCGCGATAGGGTCGATTTTCCAGGGCCATGCCCTTGACCGCTGGTTCTAAGATTTGTTGCCGAATTTGTTGGAGCAGATCAGCATCGATCTGGACCGCGGGGGCATAGGCGCCCATGCCGCCGGTGTTCGGCCCCTTATCGTCATCAAAGATCGGTTTATGATCCTGCGCGGGAGGCAAAACCAGCAGGTTTTCGCCGTCGGTTAATGCCAACACCGACGCCTCCTGACCTCTCAGGTATTCCTCAATGACGACCTTTTTTCCAGCCGCGCCAAAAACACCTTGCACCATCATCTTATGCAGCGCTTCCTGGGCTTCTTCCTGGCTAACGCAGACAATCGCACCCTTGCCAGCAGCCAAGCCATCGGCCTTGATAACCATCGGCGCCGCAAGGGACGCCAGGTAGCTCTTCGCCTCGTCATATTGATCAAATGCACGATAATGCGCGGTGGGAATCTGATACTTCTGCATCAAATATTTCGAGAAGATCTTACTGCTCTCGATCTCAGCCGCTTTTCTGGTTGGCCCAAAAATCGCAAGCCCCTGGCTCTGAAATGCATCCACAATTCCTGCGGCCAGCGGTGCTTCCGGGCCAACTACGGTAAGATCAATTCGCTTGCGATCAGCAAAATTGAGCAATTCATCAATCGCAACATCGTTGATCGGGATACACTCCGCCAACCGGCTGATGCCAGCATTTCCAGGAGCGCAATAGATCTTTTCGACCAGGGGACTCTGGGCGATTTTCCATACCAGGGTGTGTTCTCGTCCCCCGCCACCAACCACCAATACATTGATTCGATCCATCTTCGCTTCTTTCATCCATTTGATCAACTGTTTCTCAGCCATTCGATTTCATCGCGCAACTCAGCCGCTCGCTCGAATTCGAGATTTTTCGCAGCGGCCAACATCTCTCGTTCATACTGTTCGATCAATTCCTCTCGCTCCAATCGAGATAGCCGCAATTCCCGCTTGTCGCGACGTTTCTTTTTCGTCCCCCACTTCTCCACTTTCTCATCGGCCACTCGGGTCGTCCGCAACACATCTTCGACCGATTTGTAAATGGTCATTGGGGTGATACCATGCTCTTCATTGTATTTCTGTTGAACCTTGCGCCGGCGATTAGTCTCATCGATGGTCTTTTGCATCGATTGGGTGATATGATCCGCATAGAAAATAACTTTTCCGCTCACATTTCTCGCCGCGCGACCAGCGATCTGCATGAGTGACGTTTCCGATCGCAAAAAGCCCTCTTTATCGGCATCCAATACGGCCACTAGCGATACCTCGGGTAGATCCAATCCCTCCCGCAAGAGATTAATCCCCACCAGCACATCGAACTCTGCCAAACGCAGATCGCGGAGAATCTCAACCCGATCCAGCGCGGCGATCTCTGAGTGCAAATATCGGACCTTAATCCCCATCTCCGATAGGTAATCACTCAGATCCTCTGCCATGCGCTTGGTCAGCGTGGTCACTAGGGTGCGCTCCCCTCGTTCCACCCGCTGTCGGATCTCCCCAATAAGATCATCGATCTGACCTTTGATCGGCCGAACTTCGATCTCAGGATCCATCAAGCCTGTGGGCCGAATAATCTGTTCCACGACGACTCCACCGCATTTCTCTAATTCATAAGGACCTGGGGTAGCGGAGACGAAGATCACTTGATTGATCATGGATTCAAATTCTTGAAAATTGAGCGGCCGGTTATCCAGCGCTGAAGGCAGCCGAAAACCATACTCCACCAGCGTTTCCTTGCGCGCCCGATCGCCGTGATACATACCTTGAACTTGGGGAATGGTCTGATGGGACTCATCAATGAACATCAAATAATCTTTGGGAAAGAAATCCAGCAACGTAAACGGACGCTCTCCAGGCTTGCGACCAGTCAGATGCCGGGAATAATTCTCAATGCCAGAGCAATACCCAATCTCCTGCATCATTTCCAGGTCATAATTGGTTCGCATCTCCAGCCGCTGCGCTTCCAGCAGCTTGTTGTGCTTCCGAAACCACGCCAATCGTTCTTCGAGCTCGATTTTGATATTTCGAATCGCCTCCTCTAACCGAGGTTGCGTCGTAACATAGTGCTTGGCCGGATAGATAGCAATGGTATCCCGTTGGGATTTGACCTTCCCAGTCAGCGTATCGATGATTGAGATGCTCTCAATTTCATTGCCAAACAGCTCGATCCGAACACCCTCTTCCTCATAAGCCGGGATCACTTCGATCACGTCGCCGCGCACCCGAAAGGTGCCCCGGGTGAATTCAAAATCGTTTCGGCTATAATGAATATCGACCAGCTTCTGCAAGATACGATGGCGATCAATTCGCTCCCCTTTGCGGAGGATTAACAACAATTGCTTGTAATCCTCCGGCGATCCCAATCCATAGATGCACGATACCGATGCGACGATAATGACATCATCGCGTTCGAGCAGCGAACTGGTAGCCTTGAGCCGAAGGCGATCGATCTCATCATTGATAGACGTATCTTTGGCGATGTACGTGTCGGTCGTCGGAACATACGCCTCAGGTTGATAATAATCGTAATAGCTGATGAAATATTCCACAGCATTGTTGGGAAAAAATCCTTTGAATTCGCCATACAGTTGCGCCGCCAGCGTTTTATTGTGCGACAGCACCAACGTCGGTTTCTGGACGTTGGCGATCACATTGGCCATCGTATATGTCTTCCCGCTTCCAGTGACTCCCAGCAGGGTTTGAAACCGATCTCCGCGTAAGACCCCTTCTGTCAATTCTCGGATCGCTTGAGGCTGATCCCCAGTCGGTTTATAATTTGATACTAATTCAAACTGCGCCATTTTTTCTGCACCATTTTTTACTATATCGAACAAATATAGCATTCTTCTGACAGAATGTCAAGAATAAATTTTGAAAAAATGGCATAAATATCGGTCTAAACAAGGACAATTTCATGTTATCCACGAATGGTGCTACACACAGAGATTTTTTATCCTTGCGAAATGAAAATGGCATTCCGATGAATCTTGAACCAAATGGCTGAAGGCGTTCCTGGTCGGAAATGATGCGGAATCAATCAATCTCCTTCAAAGAAAATTCTGATGTCGCTTGCATCGACGCCAACCTATCTGACCATAACAGCTTTGATCATCCGCTGACCCGATTTCGAACGGATCTGGACCAAATAAACACCAGACGGCAGCATTCGGCCACTTGTATCGGTACCCTCCCATGCAATGGGATGCGGCCCTGGATTCTCTTGCTCGACCACCAGTTTCTTGACGAGTTCACCGGCCAAATTAAAAATACTCACATCAATTGGCCCGGGGTGAAATGATTTGATCCAGATAGTCGTGTTGTGGTTAAAGGGATTCGGATAACACATCGCCGTCACCTCACGAGCTGCTCGAGCTTGTTCCGCCTGCGGCGATTGCAATTGTTGCGGCTCAAATAATTCCAATTTGAGTGTCGCATGAGAACAGTCTGTCAGTTCACTCACTTGGCCATCGTTATCCTGCACCCAGGCATAGATCGCTACCATACCCGGTTCTCCCTGGATGAAATATTTGGTGGGGCGCTCGGTCATGCGAAAATCTTCCGCGCGAGGCGGCTCAGGGCTTTCGTTGAGCAACCACCTGACAACCTGGCCGTCCGGATCGTATTCCGACATTTCGATCCCAACTTCGCGGCTGGTGCTATAGCCGGTTGAATCGTTTTTCGTTTTAATCACCAGGCTGGTCACGTGTGGCAGATACCGATTGGGCCTTCCGGGCGAACCATATTCAGGACTGGCACGCCAATGCTCCGGCAGGCAATTATCCATCAGCGGATCGATCAGCTCCAAACTTGCCCCAAATCCATTCGCCCGAGTTGGCCAAGGTGGCCGACTTTCATATCGGACCGAATCGACTAAGCTTCCATCGAGATGATAGATGCGCACCGCATCTCCTTCACTGCTCAGGCCGAATGGAAAATCTCCAATCACATTGGTTACAGCTGGAAAGCAACGCCGAAACGCTGCTTGATCACGGCTTAAAATCAAAAAACCCTTGGCGTCGATCCGAGTGCCAGCCGGCAATTGAAAGTCGTGCAAATCTTGTTCATCTTTAAAATGCCAGCCGCTGAGGTCTAACATCCGATTCGTTGGATTATACAACTCCACCCAATCCTCTGGATCGATACCAGGACCGCTGTGATAGTTGATCTCATTGATGACGAGTTCCACCGGCTCATTATCAGCAACAAAAAGCGGGCAGATCGACTGATCAGCCGTTAGCCGCAGGATCATTTTTTCATGCGTGGCACTGAAGTCGTGGCTCCATCGATCGAACTGAAAGCCCTGATGTGGAATTGCTTGCAGCGTGATTGGAATGTCATGAAAGTACCGCCCTTCCCAGGGGTAAGAGGTGACCAGAACGCTGTTGACTTTCACCCACCCCATCCCGCTCGCTGGAGATGGTACCGTAAGCCAATGCGTTCCGTCGACGTCCAGCTCCCATAAAACATACTGCCAAAGCCTCTCCAGCCGCTGATTGGCGAAAAACTTGAGATAGTTCACTCCGTCTTCCCACTCTTCGCGACTGCCGCCCCAGCGCTGGATCTCGAGGTCGATATCGGGCCGAAGGATATTGGCCAACGAATCGATCATGGCACAGACCCGGTCTGCACGAAAAGCCGTATTAAATAGATCGGCACATTCGTTCAAAAAATAGGTTCGATATTGATCGTTTTGTAGCAGCTTTCGCAGGATGAGCGTGCCGCGAATGGTATCATCAGTGGCTAATTCGAGGGTATTCGCAGTGACGAACGCGAACGCGTTATCCAGATCCCACAGCAACCAACGCCATCGCTCTCCTTGCTCGTGGCCGCAGAAGGCAAAATTATTGTAATCGGGCCAATCCATATTGCCACTATAAATTTCGAGCAGATGATAGCGCGTGAAGTTCTGAAGGTCGATTAAATTTTGCGCCATTTGATATGGAGCTGGCTGGCTGAAATCATTGGAGTGAAAGAACGCCATCAATTGATCCCAGCGACTCACCGTCCCCTCCCTGGCTTCGGAGGAATTCTCTATAATATCGGCTGCTTTTATGCCAAAATTCGCCTCCAAAAAGCTCCCGTCAATCCGTTCGATCAAGTTATAGATCCCCCATAGTTTTCCAGACAAAAATAGCACAACCGGCCTGGTTCCCAAAGCGATTTCAGGTTCAATTTGTCTGCCCAGGCGATGAATCAGGGCATCCCGCAACAATGTCCCATTGCCATAGGCGCTGTTGCCCGGGGCATCCTGAAACATGGCAGCGGTCACAAAACATTTGAAATGATCGACCGGCTTTGAGGGAAACAAGCGGTAATTTAAAGCGCTCTGGCCGTACTCGCTTCGGAAATAGTAGCGCAGCGACTTTTTAGCGAATGCTCGGCTAGTGCCGCCATGCACTCTGATTCCCACATCCGCAGCGAAGGCGAATACCCCATCGGCTTCAAAGAATTCGATCGTCGCAGGTCGCTCCCACTCGATTCCCCGCTGATCATAATTCGTGTAGATCCCCTGATCCCCCCACAAATTCGATGGGGCGGTGATAACAGAAAGTGTGGGCAAAGAAAAATTTTGATTCACAAAATAGCTATGCGAAACAATTCGGCTCGGTTGGCAGTTGGAACGGAATCCTCGGGCACGAACGACGGTTGTCGTGCGGATCACAATGGGATGGGAATAGATCGGGCTGGATGTCGTCGGCTCTGAGCAATCCAAGGTATAGCGAATGATGCCATCGGGAGCAGCCAAATCAAGCGTCAACACGAGCGAATCGGCATAGAAGCCGCTGGGATGGGAGAAATTGGGCATCTCCGTCTGGCAACCGAATTGGGCGATCAAGGAATTCATGTCCAGCAATAATATCACCAAACAAATTAGCAGATGGAGGGATATCGCTCTATTTTCATTTGGTTGAGGCCCAATTTTCCCTTGCAAATTTATTTCCTTCATGCTACATTCCTTAGTTAATTTATATCTCTCACTTAAAATTTTCTAATACCCAATTTCCAAAATGAACTCCCACAACGAAAAATTAACATACTCTGACACAAGAATCAAAACGCTATGCAAAACGCCAAGAGCGAATCTGTTTGGTTGATGCTTTTAATTGTTTCGTGGTTCATTATGGAATAAAGTTTTTGGTTCAGAATATCAGGGGATAACAGAAAAACATCACGACCATTGCTTCAGAAAGCCATCAATGGTTATGCATGAGCCAGGTGTGCCATTGGAATCCTAATACTCAGGGACAAAAACCAAGAGCGGCTATGCTCTAGCGAGCGCGCGATACTTAGTCACCGAAGCCATCATTAATGACACACCGTTTCGCATGAATCTGTGTCAAATATCACAGCGATGATGTGGACTTTTTCATAATTTCTTTGCATCATTGGATCGGCATGGGAATTGTACGTATCATTCTCTGTGGTCAAAAAAATTTATGTTATTGTTTCGGGCGATAACCCTTTCGGGCTGCTATGCGCCAGGTGTAATCTGTTCATTTTTCAAGGAAATGATTTGCAAAAATCGTTCTTTTCCAGGTCGATTGAACAATATTTTTCGGGTCTGGATCTTCAAAATTGAAATTCGATTTTGCACTTGCCTCTTGATGATAGAATCGGGTCAAAGGTAATTACAAATATTAGGGTAGTATTGCGGAGAAAGCGACATGAGAAAGGAAATGTTGTTCAGCCTTACCTGGCTTTTTTTGCTATGGAATCCAGTCATTGGTCAATCCAGCGCAGGAGAGTGGTCGTTCATCGGTGTTTCCGATACGCATACCGGGGAAGGATTCGCAACCATGATGCAATGGGCCTCGGCCAATTTGGTGAACCCTGCACCATCGTTTCTCATTCATGCTGGAGATCAAGAACCAATGGAACGGACAGCCCAGATCGTCACCCAATATTTCGATAAGCCGTTTTTCCCTTCCATGGGCAATCACGACAAAGATCCTGATCGAGCTTACTTTTATCAGACATATTATAAAAATCATCGGCTCATCAATCTGGTGGACTCCAGTTTTATTGAGCCGTATGGTCCAGAAGCGCTCTTTTATTCATTCGCCTATAACAATTGCTATTTCATTGTGCTAGATCAGTATTATCACGTTCCTTATCGCAATTACGGCAGGGTAGTTGACCAACAATTGCAATGGCTGGAGGATCAGCTCAAGCATAACCCTTATCCATTCGTGTTTGTGATCGGTCATGAACCAGCCTATCCGCAAAGCTGGCAGCGGAATTATGGCGATTGCCTGGATCGCGCACCAGAGGATCGCGATCGATTCTGGGAGGTGCTGGCCCAATATCAGGTAACCGCATATATCTGCGGCCATACCCATTCCTATCTCAAACAATATATCCAAAACGTCTTGCAGATCAACCTCGCACAATGCGGAGAACTTGACCATCACATTTCCATCGCCAATTTCATCGTCGGGACTGATAGCGTTCGCGTTCAAATCTTTCAACCCGATGGGGGACTGCGCGATGCGTTTCGCCTCGGGCCGCGTCACGTGGCTCACCCAGTTGAACTCACGTCGTTCTCTTTCGAACGGACGGCAAATCACGTGATGCTGATCTGGTATACGGCCTCGGAACGGAATAATTATGGCTTTGACATCGAACGAAGCTCAGATAAACTCACCTTCGATCGCATCGGTTTTATTCCAGGCGCAGGGACCTCCCAACAGGCTCAGCGCTATGAATTTCATGATCAAGCGTTGGTTCCAGGCCAATATTATTATCGTCTCAAGCAAATTGATCTGGACGGTCGATTCAGCTATTCGAAAATTCTGGACGTCTTGGTCCCTCCAGTCACCCAATTTCTATTGCCTCAAAACTATCCCAATCCTTTCCATCGAAACACGATGATCAGCTATAAAATCGATCAGGAGGGCGAAGTAACCCTGGAGATCTATAACACCAAAGGCCAATTGGTGAAAAAATTAATTACCGGTCATCAACATGCTGGCTTCCATGAGGTGAGCTGGAACGGCACCAATGATCAGGGGGTCACCTTGCCCAGTGGCCTCTATGTCGGTCGGCTTTCCTTCAGCCGTAAGCAATTGACCTTCAAGATGGTGCTAAGCGGGAGATAACAAAATTTCTCGCGTGGATTTCACTTTTCCGCTAATTAATTGCTGATAAAAATCCCTTGGGTGGTTATTATCCCTCTATTTTTAGATGGCGGCAGTCATTAAAAAATGCTTTATCAAGCGGCACTTATCCGTTCACTATGATTGTAACCAAAGGGCAACGTGGGGGCGCACAATAATACGTCATGAAATGGCTATTGATCAAAGAGAGGATTTATTCTTGGAGGGATCTTGTCGATCAGGTTGGAATAGATGATGCGAATCGAGGCGTTGACCGATCGATTTCGCTGACCGGTCAACGCCCCAATTCTTTGATCCAATGCTACTTTAGCATGAGGAGTTTTCGCGTCGCGGAGAACTGATCAACCGCCAACTGATAAAAATATAATCCTGACGCCAGAGGCATACCGCGATCATCTTTGCCATCCCATTGTACCGCATAGCTCCCGGCCGGCATCTGCGATTCAACCATGGTGCAGACCAATTCTCCGTTAACATTAAAAATTTTCAACGTCACGCGTCCATCCTTCGGGAGATCAAATCGAATCGTGGTCGTTGGATTGAACGGATTGGGGTAATTTTGATACAAGACATATTGGCTGGGAACAGCGGTGCTATTTGCCTCCAGCACGTCGGACACATCCAAGCCTTCGATCATTTGCACATCATCGATGAACCAACCTGGCACTGGCGGCCCTTGATGGTCATCCGAGGTCATGCGAAATCGCAATCGCACATCGCTGTTGCCTGGCCCGCAGTAGGAATTCAATGAAACCGTTTGCACCGCCCAGGTACCAAAAAACCCAGTTACTGGTTTTCCTACCATATTCCACGTCTTTGCCCCATCGTTGCTGACTTCCACATAACCGAAATCGCGGTTTGTCTCTAAAAAGATGCGGGTATAAAATTTCAACGTTGCGCTGGTCGCCATGGATAGATCAAAGCCAGAAACCGTACTAATGCTCACATCCCGATTATTGGGATAGGGAGATTGATTGGGGCTATCATTGATGGCGTACAGCCCCGAATATGGCTTGGCCATATCAAGTCCCCAGCCATCTTGAGTGACCGTCCATTGCCCCAGCCCAGATTCAAAATCCTCAATGCCCAGCACGTACCAGTAGCTGGGAGATTTCCCCAAATTCGGGACATTGGCCAGGTCCCGGGCCGTAAAATAATAACGAACCGTGTCTCCGTAGGCAAATTTCGCTGGTAAATACCCCACGAATCGCTCCCCGCTCATATCCAATGCCAATTGGCTGCTATCTGAAACAGTTCGGGTTTGATAATGGACAAATACCGAATTGACATCAACGGCTATATTGTCGCTTACCGCGACCGTCACAATTCGCGGCTGCTTCTCGGTAAATGTCGATTTCAGCGGCAGATGACTGAACGTCGGTGCAATGAGATCTGAACCGACCTTGAAACTATAAAGATTTTTGGGTACCATGGGTGGAATGGTCCAATCATAATACGAATTGACCGCTTTCAAGAAATATTCGATGGTGGCGTTTTGTCCTGGATTGGGAATTTCAGCTCGATAGATGAAGTCGGCCCCTAGCGTCATTGGGACGATCACGAATAACGGGTCACCCTGCTTGCGCCAGTGCAGTTCCATAGCGACGAGATCGCCGCGAATTGAGCTATTGGTGATCCGCGCGGTGACTGGAATGGGATTCGTGAAATTCTCGGTGTCGGTAATGGGGGGATGATCCACAAAACTGAGCCAATGCAATACGCGGCGCAATACTTCGGTCCGGATCGGCGAAAGATGATCTGGGGGGGTCTGTTCTTGGGAGTCGATGGCCTCCAGTCCCATGCCGAAATAGACGACCTTGTAGCTCCCCTGATACTTGATGCCGAACTTGTGATTTGCGCCACCTGCATACTCAAAGATGGCCGTTGCCTCTTCGGTCGGCTCGATCTCATCTGGATATTGGTTGTCTTCCGGCAGGCCAGGTTGCCAGGCCTGAAATTTTAATCCATCGCCGATCGGATCGCCAGTGATTCCGATCACCTGATTCACTGGGCTATCATCGCTGTAATAGACCGCATGGAGATATTTCTTGTAAAAATCCCGTTGCTGATAACCGAAGCCAGTCGGATCATTGAAGTCCCATCCAATATCCTGGCCGCTGATGAACAGGTTGCCACCATTATCCAGCAATCTGGCGATGGCTTGCTGGTCGTCAGGATCGAGGGAGGGGAAGCACCAGGCAGTGAGCCAGATAACGATGGGGAAATTAGTGATGGCATTTGGATCCAACTTGCCCAGCCGATAGCGGTCCCAAACGGCGTAATTGAGGTTCATCTGATCCAAGATATTGGAGTAGAACTTTTCTGCCAGCGGAAAACTGTTATCATTGTCATCCGAATCATCGTCCACAATCAAGATCGGCAGCTTTCCCACAATGATCTGGAATGTGGTATCAATATCGCTATAGCCGCCATCGGCCTGCCAGCCCAAGGAGAGGCCGACCATTTTGCCGCGGGCATTGTCATTGATTTTATAGGTGAATGAAATGGGGATTTCGATGATTGTGTCGGGTGGGAAATAGCCGAAATCATAAACCCCATTGAGAATGGTCAGATCGGTATCATGGCTGGAGATAAAGAATTTCACGTTAAAGCCTGGGCTAACCGAATAATTGCGATAAGTGAAGTTGCCCTCTGCCTTGCCAGATTCACCGCGCGCAAACAAGTGATCGCCATCGGCATCGACGATTGCACCGCCACTGAGCAATTTAATTTTGGGTGCGACTTCGGCCAGGTTAGTCTCGGTGAGAGCGCGATAGGCGTTCACCCGACCGGTCCCAAGCTTGCCAGCATAGAAGGGGTTGATATCATCGATGGGATCGGCAGTTAAAGCGAGCTGCCGGAGGATTTGAGACGGCCGCCAATCGGGATGCTGCGATTTGAGCAAGGCAGCCACGCCGGCGGCAATGGGCGCGGAGAAAGAAGTGCCCTGCAATGAGGCATAGGTATCGTTAAAATAGGTACTCAGGATACCCGGTCGCCCCCGGTTCACATCTCCGCCGGGAGCTGAGATCTTCACCCAGATGCCGTACGTGGAGTAGCTGGCTTTTAGGTCACGATCATCCACGGCAGCAACCGTAAGGATCCCTGGTTCCAGTTCTAAGGGATCAGCTTCTTCGTTATTGGCATTACCGGCGCTCTTGGTAATTATCATCCCGGCAGCCATGGCATAGCGAGCCGCCTCCACCACGGTTTGGTTTGAGCCAGTACTGATATTGCCAACCGAAGCGCCATTGTCGGCGGCGTATTTCATCGCCTTCGCTAGCCAGTCCATGCGGATATAACCATTATTATCTTTCCCCCGCCAGCCAACCCGCAGCGGCATGATCTTGCAGCGCCAGGTGATTGAGGCGATCCCAGTCGTGTTATTGGTCACCGCTGCGATGATCCCAGCCAAATGGGTGCCGTGACCATCGAAATCCATGGGATTGTTATCTTCCCCATTTCCATCCTCACCAGGAGCTACATCGGTAACCCCAGTAACCCAATCCCAGCCGCGAATATCATCGATCTTGCCATTGCCATCATTATCCACACCATCAAGAGTCTCTTTCTTATTGCGCCAAATATTGGCCGCCAGATCCGGATGATCCCAATCCACCCCAGAATCCATGATGGCGACAATCACGGTAGAATCACCTATCATCACATCCCAGGCCTGTGGCATTTTGATCTGCGGCAGATAGGACTGACTGTTGTAATATCGATCATTCGGTTCTATCAGCCGCTCAATCGGAAATATATGGACTGGCTCGGCATAAACGATTGTTGGCAGGCGATTTAAATTTTTGCAGAGCGCCTCGATGTCAGCCGATTCGTCCACATAAAATTCATAAATACTCGAGAGATCGTAACCAAGGTCCCGGCTTTTAAACTTGCCATGATCGACAAATAGCGGCTCAGCTTTTTGAGCCTGGATGGCTCGCATCACTTCGCTGAACGCATCAGTCAATTGAATATCTAGCCCCAGATCTCGAAATTTTACCAATAGCACTCCTGGGACGTATTTGGGATTATCTCCGATATTGCCGCGAAGCTTCGCATCCCCATTGGTGATGGAAAAAAGCAGGAAAAGTACAATCAACAGCGATATGAATTTTCTCATAACATCCTCCAGAAAGATTTTGTTTGGTAGGACACTCACGATGTTACTTTAACGAGTGTTGGTTTAACAGGTTCACCGATTGCATCATTTTGAACAATTATTTTAGTGGGCCTCAAATTTGATTATGCCGAGCATCTGGTCAAGCTGACCACGGACCTGTGTCAGCAGCGAGGCGTTCCTCTTGTGGCGCTGCAATTATGGGCTAATTCGAGCTTGCAGAAATTTCATTGGATCATAATAATATGCATCGACCTCTTGCTCGGTATAGCAGGTGAAGGTCTTTCTCTGATGATATTCAGCGGCATATTCTGGCGGCTGCTTCATAATTTCCAAATGCACATGATCGAATTCTCTGCCGTAGATTTCCAGTTCGGCTTGGGACATGAGATAGGCAATAACCGTTTCGCTGTCCACTCGATCCCCCACGGCCACTTGTTCGTTGCTGATGTGAATATAAACGCTCCAGACTTTGCTGCCATCAGACAAGTAATGTTCGATAGTGATTCTGCGATGGGGCAAAGGATCTTCAATCGCTATCACCTTGCCAGTGGCAATGGCGTAAATTGGCTCGCTGGGATGTTGCGGATGGCAGTTCTGTAGGTCGATACCAGTATGATAATGCAATTTTACTGGTCCAAATGGCGCTCGAAGAGCTTTGAAATGGGCATCTGGCTCAAAAAATACCGTCGCCCAATCCTGTCGATCTGAGGTATACAAGGGCAATTTCCAAACAGTGGCCACCGGCTGGCCGGTGGAATGCATTCCAAACAGAATCAAATATGCAATCAAACAACAGGTGAATATGATCAAAAATTCTCTCACGATGGATATCCCGAATCTGTTTCCTTTGAGCCTTCCTCAAGAATTGCCTTGGCCGTCTTTTTCAGCACCTCGAACGATTCGAATTCTGCCTTCCAGACCCCACTTTTCGGATCGTCGAGATCAATGATGATAAACAGAATGGTTGAGACGGTCAGCGTTGCCGAGCCGCATAGAACGGCGGCTAATAAATCGCTTTTGACATTCAAACCAAAAAACCCTAACACCCACACGAGTGACGCAAAAATCACCAAAAATTGCATCGCGACCGGCATACGAACTTTTGCCCGAGCAATCCAATCCCCACGGGTATCAAAAGCATCGTTAATTTGATAGATCAATTGTTGGGCAAAAGGCAGTGGACATGGATGGCCGGCGATGATCAACTGGCCGACAGCGCAATGAATTTTATCCAATTGATCGGATGCCTTCTCACTTTCAAAGGTTTCGGCATTCTTTTTTTCCAGAATCATTTCGGCGTATTGGTCAACCATCTCAGCGAGATGCTTCACTTTTGGCTTATCATCCAAAAATCTTGCCGTCTTTAGCAACAATACCAGCGCATCCGCCTCTCGATCGATCTCATTATTCATTATCGAATTTTTTTGCCATACCTCCACGACCACCAGCGCCAGCAGCACGCCATACAGCACGCCGAACCACTCAATAAAGTTGCCAATAATAGGGGCATCTTCTTTAAAAATATCTCTATGCCTCGTCAGCAGGAATAGGACGACAAATAGCGATATCGCCAGGATGACGGCCGCTGACGAGACCAAATATCGTTTCCTGAGAGATGGCACGGCAATATCACCTCTCTAAAAATATATCGCGCTTCCGTTTCGCTTTTTTTGACCCTAAAATCGAAGCCAAATATTGAATGGCCCAATAGCCCAATATGATAGTTGCCATTGCAATCGAAACAAGGATAAAAAACTGATGAACCACCCGCTGTGATTCTATATTCATCGATCGCAAGACAAACAGCAGCACCAGGACACCCACCGTCAGCGCTGAAGATCGGTAGATCGGTTGCATTTCCACTCCCAATTGTTTTTTGAAATAGCGAAAAACCGAAGACCTCATATCTCGGTTTGATCCCTTTGTCCTTATCAACTACCACCAGCAACAAAATCAATGCCATAAATTCACTGCTTGTCCTCCCCTTCGGTCGGACTCCGAATCCTTCATTGCCGTTGCATGTTCGCATCAGAACAAAAACATGATTCAGATACGCAGGCCAAGCCCATTTGTCCACCTCTGACCATAACGCGAAAATCGATCAGCAGATGGTTGGATTGCCTCCATTGCTTGGAATGGCATCCGAGTGCATTTAGATTTTGATCATAAAAACAGTGTCCCGTTGCCGAATCAGCAGCAGGACCAATCCCAAAAGCAACATAAATTCGAGCACCGCAATGCCAGGGTGGATCGAAATATGCGGCATCAGAAAAAATAAGCGTTCGACCAGCACCCCGGACATGACGATCAGGCCAAGAACCGCGACAAAAACTGTATTGGTTTTGATTTTTCGAGACAAGAGCGTAATGAATGGGACAAAAAATAGCGCGCCCAGGACATAACGCGCCATTTGTTTGAGCACCGGGGAGGCTAATCGTCGCGTCGTGAAAGAGACTTCCTCAGGAATATTGCCATACCAAATGGTAAGAAACTGGGCGAAGAACATGCCCACCCAGAACAAGCTGAAACCGAACATGAAGGTGGCAACATCGCGTTGCGTTTTTTTCATTGTATCGGCGTCTGTCGCATTGACTCGGCGCGCTAAGAAGAAACAGATGATGGCGGCCGTGGCCAATCCCAAATAGGTGGCTTCAATGAAAAAGTAACCGCCAAATAGCGTGCTGATCCAAGGATACTCCAGCGACATCACCCAGTCGAAGCCCACCAGCGATTGGGAGATGACGAAGCTTAGCACATAGAGCGCCGCCCAGAGGTTTTTTTTCGGATGTTCGGCCAGGGAGGCAATGACAAATTTGTTCGCTAAGAGAAACGAGGCGACCAACAACACGAAATTGCGCGCCAAAAAGGACCATTCATTGAACCACAATCCGCTCTTTTCCTCTGTCCAGTGATAAATGTGCATGTGACGCCCGATAAGAAGAAACACTATCGCTATAAACAGGATGAAAGGATAGACCGACAGCAGATATTTTTTCAGCGGCACGATCCATTGACCTTTGGCCAGGTCCGCTGCTGCCACCAAGGTGATGCAGCCCTGAACCAAGGCCAGCCAAAATAGCAGCGAAACCAGAAGCGTTCCGTGATGTTTAGCCTCGAGCGTCATTTCGATTAAGAAAATCAAGATGAAGATAATCATAAAAACAAAGGCCAGCGTCACCGGCTTGAATTCAAATTTACTCATATTTCTCCCTCTTTCGGTATTTCAGTCCCTTCGCATCTCAAGCTGTTCGAACTGCTGGATGTGCTGAATGAAGTTCGTCGGAAGTCTTTTCAACTTTTGATTTTGATAATCAAAGCCAACCAGAATGGTGTAGCCAGAGGCGATCTGCTTCGTCGGATCATCCCTGGAGACCATCCGATATTCCATCCGAAATTTAATAGGCGTGATCTGGGCAATCCGAACGAAGACGATCAGGCGATCCCCCCAGAACGCTTGCGCTGTCAGATCGATATGGGCCTGGCTCATGATCAGACTGGTCTGATCACCAATATCCAGCTCCGAGTAGCCAAATTGCTTCAGATAGCGCAGCCGCGCCTCGTGAAACAGCGACAGATACCGATCATTGCCCAGATGTCCCCCGTAATTAATATCGCTGATCCTCACATCGAGTTCGGCTGAAAACTTGAATTCCTCCGTCATAAGTTTCAACTAAAATCTTATAGCGACCACGCTGCAAGCCCCTGATTCTGCCCATGGCCGAAAATTCGCAACTGATCCTTCAGCCGACTTCAGATTTATGGCTAGGGCACTCAAGATAATTTTTTCTGGTTTCATAGCATAAATAATTGCCTCGTCCCATGGCACGAAAGCAGTTCGGCGAGAGTTCTCCTGCTACGCTTATGCTTTGCCGCTGGCGACGTTCGCCGCGCCATCGATCCTGCCATTTTTCCAGAACGACGCCAATTTCGACTCAGCTAAAACTCCCCAGTTACACCAAAGCTGTAATTTCGGATCTCTCCCAGAGTTCGCTCGATCTGGGTGTAGTAATAATCCAGCGCATTGTTGACCGCCAATTGGAAGTCCAGGTTGTTATGATGGTAAATAAGTCGAAAGTTCCAGACCTTCTGCGGTACCCGCTCGTCGTATTGGAACAATTTGACGGATTCAATCCGACTGGCGTAGCGATAATCGGCATGGAGTTCCCAATGGCCAAGCTGGACAGATGGATTCAAATAGGCGATCACTCGAGGACGATAGGTGAGCGTCGCCCCGGTGGTCAGGTCTTTAGGGTCAATGACCGTCGCGGAAGCCTGGAACCGCAAGCGATCGTGCCACCAATGCCCGGACGTGGCCAACTCAACGCCTTGAATTCGGGCCTGCAACAGATTTTTGAATTTTACAGCGACGCGGATATCTTTGGCGAATTGAATTTCGCTCTGGCGGAGGTCAATTTCGATCAGATTATCGAAATCGTTGCGGAAGGCACCGAGTTCGACGTACCAATGTGGGGTCACATATTGACGCCAGCCGATGTCATACGACCAGGATGTCTCGGCCTTCAGTTCGGGGTTGGCCTCGATGATAACGCTGCGATTTTCGAAATCGAGATACCGTTCGGCGATGGTGGCGGCGCGAAAGCCGCTGCCAGCAGAGGACCGCAACACCGTGCTCTCGAATGGCTTATAATTGATCCCGAATCTGGGGCTGAGGAGGTCTTGGGACAACCCGCCAATTAGCTTATAACGATCATAGCGGAGTCCCGGAGTGAGGCGCAGGTTCGATCGTATTTTATATTCGAGTTGGCTGTACAACCCGATGGTATAGCCCTGATGATCGCCGAAATATTTGGTGCTGCCAGTATCCCATTTGAATTCGCAACCGTAGGTGATTTCTGCTTTCGATGAGGGGATCAGCAATCCCTGTACCTCAGCGCCGAGGCCACGCGCTGGGTTGAAGTCGGCAGACCGCACGAATTGATTGCCCATCAGCGTCATCAAATAAGACAATCGAAATTTGAGCGCAGCTTTGGTGGACAATAGCCAGTTGTAATTGGTATAAAAATTGGCCATTTTGATCTCGCCGCGGCTATTTCGGTTCGATGGCCGCACTTGAAACGGCTTTTGGGGATCATCCCAACCCACGAAGATGCCGCCAGCGTTATAGTTATAGGCCGAGTAGAGGGTCCAATTCGAGCCATTTTTAAAATAGTAGACCAACTTGCCAGTCGCATTGAACCGTTTAAAATCATCGACTTCCGTATAGCCGGTAGAGACGTGTCGTCCCAAAGAGAAACGGAAGCCAAGGGGACCAATCTTTCGGCTGTGGCTGATATCGACCCGGCCATAGCCTTGGGGAGCCTTGGTCCAACGCCATTCCTCATAGCGCGGCTCATCGTACTCCCCAGCCAGAATTCGGACCAGCGTCTTACCCTTTTCGGTCGGCGCTTTGGTAATGATGTTAATCACACCACCCAGCGCGGCTGTCCCCCATAGCGCAGATCCCGCCCCTTTCACTACTTCAATCTGTTCGATATCCAACACTGGCAGTAGATCCCAATTGAACTCGCCGGTGTCGCTGGCCATGACCGGAACGCCGTCCAGCAATAACAAAGTCCGATTGGCTGCACCAATGGTAAAGCCTGTAGATCCGCGGATATTGACCTGTTCCCGAATGAAATTCACCCCGGGAACCGCCTCAAGCACCTGATCGACCCGCAGCGCATTTCGCGTTCGAATCTCTGGGGCCGAGACCACGGAAATGCTGTTCGCCGTCAGGTCTAATTCCTTTTGGGTCTTATTCGCGGTAACGACCAGCGGATCGAAGTTGATCGGAATTTCCTCTAATTGAAATTCAATTCTTGTCTCCTGTTGGGGAAGAACCAATACATCGGTGAGGCGGCCAGCCCGATGCCCAATCATAGTCGCCCGCACCACATAGCGCCCTACCGGTACATTTCGGATAACAAAATTTCCATGAATATCGGTACTCGCCCCCAAGACCGTCCCCTCAATCTGGACATTGACTCCTGGCAATTTCTTTCCAGAATTGGCCTCGGACACCACCCCCACGATCTTCCCTTTGTCAGCCGCAACCGATGTGGAGACCAGACAATAAAGCCCCATGAATAGGACGGCTATCTTTTGACTCAATTGGATCCGCATAGATTTTCGTTCTTATGGTTTTGGAAATTGGATTTTATTGAAATCAACATGGATGTCGATGTTCTCGACGTGTCCCCCAGAGCTCACTTCGACTCGGCCTGGTTGACCTGGATTTTGCGGTGATTCGTAAAATCCAAGTTCCACCAGATCGGTCAATTTTTTGATCTGTTTGCCCACCCAATACAGCACCACATAATTGTAAATCCCCCCATTCACCACGAGGCGGTAAGAAGAGGATTCCACCCCAATTGGCTGGCTATAATCCACATTTTCGAACAGCAAATATTGAAATTCGCTTGATGGCTTTTTCGGATAAATGGCCAATAATAGCAGTTGCGTATCCTCTGGCCAATCGCCGGCATAATGGATGTTGCCCGAAATGCTCGCATCTTTCGAAACCACCTCCCAATTGGCATAAATATCCACATTTTCCGCCACCGGATGCTCTTTGCTGATGACCACGGAATCAGGGAAAATCGATTGAAATCCGCCGGTGTAAAATCCAAGCAGGCCGGTCAAGCTCCAGTCCTGGCCCTTTTCTTTCCAAAGCACGCCGATCAATTGATACGTGGTGCGAGATACTTGAATTTCATATTCAATTTCGTTCCCGCGATGAAAATCCAGCGGCCCTGATTGTCCAAGATAGAGAAAGTTCTGAGGATCCTTGGGCGGAAATTCTTTTAGTGCAAATACCTCCACCCGATCCGTATTGGCAGGCGGCTCTCCTTTCAAGAAGATCACTTTGCCTTTGATGGCGTAGCGGATCGGATAAAGCCCATGGTCGATGTCACACCCAAGCCAGAGCGAAAGCAATAGCGAAAGAATTCCAATGGCAATAATGATTCTCTTCATCATTTGACATATTATTTAATCAATAGCATTTTAATCATTGAACGGAAATCCCGGGCCGTAATCTGGCAGAAATAAACCCCGGAGGGAAGCGGCGCTCCCCGAAGATCGGTACCATGCCAGAAGAATTCGTATTGACCGGAAGAAAGCTGCTTGTCCACCAAGGTGGATACTAATCTCCCCATCGCATCGAAAATTTGCAACCGAATCTTTGCTGTCTGGGGGACATGAACTCGGATCGCGGTGGACGCATTGAACGGGTTGGGATAATTTTGCGCCAGGAAGAACTGATCCGGGCTGAAAATTTCGTCCTGAGCAGTACGAGTTGGATGGCCAAGCGTATCAAACCTTGTCACGACCTGCACCGATGCTTGAAGCTGAGCGCACAGAGTGGAAGCAGCATTCGGGCTGAAATTTGGTGGCAGAAAGAAGTTGTAATAGATGATATCCATGGTCGATTCCGCAACGGCATATTGCTCAAGATGCTGTTCCAGCGAAAAGCCATTATCCCCATACGACAAACTGTCACCAGTATCCACCTTTAAGCCGGGATCCGCTGTCTTCCCATCGTCATTATCGTAATAGTAGAGCCGAATCTTATCCCCAAGCGGCGGGACGTAGAAGATGTTCAGCATCGTGCCGGGATCGCCAGTGCCCATGCTCCAATTCAGCGCATCAGGCGTACAGGAATCGTCGATATCATCCAGCGTGGCATCGATCACCACGCCCGCGCGATTATTCTCGCTATAGAATTTCATTCCAGAGCTATTGCTATTGAAATCCCAAGAAATACGAATCAGATCGACCTTGGCTCCGACATCGATCGCATCATCGATCGGGATCTCCACCAAGGTGAACGAACCGTTCCAGGGATAAAAAAACGAGGTCTGGGTAAACTTCTCGTCCACATTCAACTGTTTCCAATAAAAGCGCCCATATAAATTTCGAATGACTCGAACCGGCCCAACTTTGGCATAGGCATATTGCATTTCTACGTAATCTTCGTGCAAGAAAACGGGAACAACCAGAAACCATCCCAAGACCCGAATCTTGAGCCGATCGAAAATATCTGTATAACTGCCCGACTTGATCAAAACGTCAGCCAATTGACCCGTCTGATTGAAGCCAACTTCGTAATTGAATGAATGCACCCGATCCAAAGCTGCGTCATAGCGCATCTGATAGGGCTCAGGGACTGCCTCTGATATCGATGGGACGGAATAAAGATACGCAAAACCGCGTTTGCCATCTAACGGGTCAACAATGCTGATCTCGCAGCGCTGGGAATCGGCACCGGCCAGCCACGATGTCACAGGCGCCCGCTCGCCCAGATCGTTCAACATAAAAACCAATTCGTCATCCCCGTCAAGCCAGCCGAAGGAATCATCCGGCTTAAAATACATCGAATCTTGATCTTTGGGATTCACTTCATCGATCTGGAATGGCATCATCTGCCACTGGCCGCTGCTTGCCTCATACCGATATAAGTAAAGTTTCCCAATTTCATGGTTCAAAAATTGGGACAAAGCCTCAGCCTTGATCACCATTGGCTCATACGGCCGATTGAGCTGCGCAAAGTTCATGCTTACGCTTAGCAACAGAAACATGATCGATATCATTATCCTTTTCATAGAATTCCCCTCAACTGTAAATGGCATCGGTGATCGATCGAAAGCGGGTGAGATCAAATGCCCCAACCATCTTGAAATCTCTGAATGCGGGAATGATCCAACACTCACAAGAGATCTTTCGCATCTCATCACCGAAGCTGCCACTTAAGTCCAAGACTATACTGGCGTAGGACTATTTAATTTTGCAGGCCACAAGCCCTAACTGCCAGCAGGCGTCCATAAAAAATTTTAAACCTTGGAAATAATCTAATCAAATCGTTTTTAAAATGCAACGATTATTTTTTGTCGCAGGAAAATTGCTTGAACGGTCAGGCTCGCGCAGCAAGGTAAATAGCAAGACAAACCAGACATATAACCGTTTCAGATGAAAACCAATAGCTCGAGTTATTTGCAGTTGCAAAAGTCTAATAATAGGCTGACATATCGTGCATGCGGATGCCGTCATGTTCTTATTCGCCTCACCTAATAATCCGTTCAACAGCAGATTTCGGCATTCACAGAAATGATACAGCTTCAACGAATTCGGCATGTTGCAGCAGAAAAGCGCGATGTCGCGTCGCAACATTTCTTCTGCAACGATCAAAATTCCATAAGAATTCGAATAGGGGGCAGCAAAAAAGGTGGAAATGCAAATAACTGAAGCAAAAAATCGGAAGGATTAACCAATGGTAGGGCCAGTCATCAGTGATCATCTCGTGGTCTCCTGCATTGCGGCAAAAATACATAGGTCACCTGTACAGGAAATCCCCACGGATCACTGATAACTGCCTCTTCGATCAGATGGTTGTTTCCAGCTAATAGTCATATTTTTTCGGTGTATGATCGTCCTGACTATCCGTCTTTGGTTTCTGATCATCTTTGTTTTGATCGATCAAAATATCCTTCACTTCATTGATCGAGAAGCCGATGTTGGCTTTTCGCAGCACATCGACAATTGTTTCGAAAATCCCTTTGTTGTCGTCCATGATGAATCACCCCGGTTGCTAGTTCGTGATGCGTATTGAATCATATTGCCCTTTCGTCAAGCAGAACGAGTCAATCGTTCCTACGCTAAACGAAAATGTCCCAATGAATGGGTTCGCAGCGGCAAAAAGCGAGAGTAAGGATACTAACCTTTTGCTCTTTTCTATTCATTTCGCTGAGGTCTTTGGCTTACAAATTTGCACTAATAAATAGCTGCAAAGTGATCATATTGCTTAAAATTTCCGATCCAGATAAAAATATTTTAATGAAGGATTGAATAAATGTTTTGACTTTTGTCCCAGGTTTTATTATCTTACTGGGTGAAAAATAAGCCATTCGGCAATAACATTTATGTTGATGGCCATTTCATGATAGTAACTGCTTGCCTGTCAGTTCGGATTCATTAAGTGGAGTTTTCATGCGCATTGTCCATTTTATCCCGTTAATTATGTTCGTTCTATTGCTTGCTGCAATTAATTGTCATCAATCGGCTGAGAAAAAATTAGAACAATTCAATGATGAGTTCTTTGCAATTCATGTTCCAGAGTTTCCGAACGCCCGGTTGATGACAAAGGCAGATATCCCCGAGCATTCGCGGGAGTTTTTTGATGAGGCGGGAGGCAAACTTCAGCTATTATTTGATCTCAATGGCAACAAGATCCCGGAGTATATCATTTGCGGCGTATCAAGGACCATGCTGGAGCGAGGAGAAAAAGCCCCTTATTTCGTGGCCATTTTCGAAAATACCCAGCAAGGGATTGAGCGGGTCTACTTGCAGAAATTATTCGTTCCTCCAGTATCGCTCAACCAATCGAAGAACACGGCTCGGCGCGGAATTTTGATTTTATTCTCGTTTTACAGTGATTATTCGGCTGAGATCTATTTCGAGAGCGGAGAATATCATCTTGAAAAGCTGTTTTAGCGGACTTGTGGCATTTGCTGGGGCCAAAGCAAAGCATCGGCTGGAATCAGCAATATCCTTCGGGTCGATTGTCCAACGTTTGAGAAAAACGGAGCGATGATTCCCGTTGCTGGCGCCATCGAGTTGAAGCGCGACCCATCTACACTCCGTTTTTCCCCTGGACTCGATAAATATCAATCCATTTCTCCACCAAGCTGGCGAGCTTTTGGGCTAATTTAGGACCACTGCCATGGATTGGCCTGAATTCTTCCGCCAACTCATTAAAGCCTTTCCGATCCAGCCAAATGGAAAAAAAATCGTTATCGGAAAAATACTGGATCTTCTCCGGGCTCACAGTTCGAAGTGTGTGAAGCAGATCGGATAACGTAAATATTTTTGCGTCGTCGATGAGCAGCGGGGTAAATTGCATGCGCATGATCTCCCTTCGGATGTACCGTTGAAGGATGGAGACCAATCGCAGACCGCGGTCCCGTTTTGGACGCAATTTATCTCCTAACTCCCGAAAACCGTGCATATAAAGCCATGTGGAAAAAAAATCCTTCTCCCCATAAATTTCCAAAAGGCTTCTTAATTGACCATCCGTTTCGGCCTTGACCAATATATCATATAATTCATGAATATTTTTCACGCGATAGTAAATTGTCCGTTGCTCGTTTTGGATGACGAAGTCTCCCAAGCCAGTATAATCATGGATATACTCTTTCAAAATATCAAGGCTGCCGATATCCCCTTTGGGCATGATCAAAGCCCAGTTTCTCAATTCCTCACCTTCCTCAGCTTTAGAAGCGATAATAATCGGGATGCGCGGATAATAGCGCTTCAGCAGATGACAAAGGTCCCGGCCAGCTTCCGCATTGAGATCTTCCCCTTTGGGGAAAAAGAAATCCGAGATAACACAGACCACATCATCGCCATGCCCATGGATGGGATAGTTGCTATTGTAGATCTCAGCCTCGTGCTCCACGCCAAATAGAAATTTCAGCGTTTCCTCGTAGGTGCGAGTCAACATCACATCAGCACGCTGACCGATGATCTCGTATAGCACTGGCAAGAACTGCGAAAACCAGCGAGGTTCATCGTCGACAATCAGGAAAATAAATCGTCGCGCTTTGGAATATCTTTCAATGTTCAATTTATCCTCAGCGCACCTCACAATAGCAGGTAAAATGGTCTCCGGCCTCAAATCGGTCTGATTATAGGCGAAAACCAGATCAGCTTTGGTCGAATAGGGAAATTTTTCCCCTGCCACAGAGGGCGGGGAACAATGAAGCGTGGCATTGGCAGAGAGCAACACCACAACACAATGATCTTCATTTTGCCGAATTTGTTGGGTATTGACAAGGTTCATCCCCACATCATCGAAAATCAATACCGAAGGAGAATCGGAATGGTAATTCGATGCAGCAATTGGATCGGGCAATCGGATCACGTTGACCCATGGCATATTCTCTTGAAGCGGGATCCCGGCGTTGCGGAGCTGTTCATCGGCTGAAAAAATTGCTGCCTGATGAATCTTGACCGGATTAATAATCCGCGGGACAAATTCAAACTCGCGCTTTCGATTGGGATTGATCTGAAATCGCAATGCCTCCATCCACCTTCCCATCATGACATGTGATAATCGTGCTTGGCTCGATCTATTTCTGTTGCAAAATGCAAAATTCAACTAAGTCATGTCATTGGTATCCGCTAATTAGCAGATCGCATGACATTTCAGCCCGTTATTGGAATTTTGCAACCGGAACTAATTACTCAGTCTGCAAGCTACCAAATTTCAAGCTTTGCAGTCATTGCGAAACGTTTTCTGGCGAAGCAATCATTACAAAAATGGTGATTGCTTCCTCGCTTCGTTGCTCGCAATGACAGTTTGAAGCATAAATTATCCCTTTTCAGACAAACTTAATGAAAATTTTGCACCAATAACCACTGAGGATCCAACGCTTATGCCATCCATCATATATCATCATGACACGGGACAATAGTTCAGCAACATGATCATGCATCTCTTGATGCCGCCAAAATGACGCCGCGCTGATTGAGCGAATCCGCATAGAGGGTAACCGGCGTCGGGAAATCCAACTGATAAATTGGTGTAGCTCCATCTGGACCAGCAAAAAACCAGGGATCGATATAATCTTGGGTTGGGGCAATAAAACCATAGATAATATTATTGGCGACCAGATTGGTTAGAAAATGCGTGCCCTGAGTGCCATACATCCGCGTTTGCAGTCGGCGCTGCTGTTCATCATGGCCGCCATGAAGCATGTAAAGAAAGTGGCTCCCATAGATTCCCCCGGTCAGATCGTCCGATTCGGGAAGCGGTTCAGAGCGACCTGCAATATCCACGCCATACTCGAATAATCCTACTGCGCCATCGACATCCTTGTAGTCCACCTGAATGCCCCATTGTCGGTTTTTGCTGCCCAATCGGCCTGGTGCGATGACGATATACCGCGCTCGCTCCGCCTTCAGCTTTCGATTCAACTCAAACATCTGCCGACGCACTTGGTCGTGCTGATCAACGGAATAAAGGAACGGGGAAACAACCACCGCATATCGGATCTCCGGGAAGATCCCATGGCCCTGCAAATTGGCGATGGAGAGGTAACGCTTCGTCGCCTGGTCAGGGATTTCAATGGTCTCGAACTTCATCGCCGGGAGCTGGGTCAACTGGACGACATGAAATTGCCCAGTGAGCTGGCGATCACCGCCTGGAACAATATTGAACACAAATTCGATTTGAAAATGCGAGGCAATGCGGTTGGCAATGGTATTCATGATTTCAATTAATCCCTGCCGAAAGCCGAATCGATCATGTTGCACCAGCGCCTCCAGGGTCACGAAATTTTTCTCCATTCCCAAAAATTGACAATAATCGCTTCGGGCGAAACGAACGTGGAGTTTCTTCATTGTCTCCAATTCTTCGCCGCGCAGCCCCTGGTTCTTGGTCATGTCGATGGCATAAAAAAAGCTCTGGCCCGGGCCCAATAGCTTCAGCGGGATCGGTTTTTTAATCGTCGCTATGGAGATCACCGGAAAATCGTCAAGCACTGTGGCATAGCCATGCCCCAGTGCAATTCGAGCGAATCCTTCGTGAGGGTTTTGGGTTTTCAATGCATACGGAAAAAAGGAGTTTGCAACGCCGGAGACCAACGGGTAATAAATTTCACCAGCATCGGACTGGTCGTACAGCCCTGGGATTGGATTGATCACAATCGCCATCTTTTCGCTGCTATTTTCCGGCTGCTTTTCGATGAAATCTTGGTAGATGAACCCAATCGCCTGAACCAGCTGCTCGAACCGCACCGAGAAATCCGGGTGATTATTGGGCAGCATGAACGATGCATTTTCCCCGGCATGGACCGAGCCGGGACTGCCCGGCGTGACCCAGGCCTCATTGGTCGCTGAGGAACGTACGCTGATAGGCATAGTGCCCATGGCCTCGAGAATGCTGCGGATTCGAGCCAGCTCTTCCTCATCGAATTTTCCGCCGCGATCAAGATAGCGATCATAAAAGGTCGTGGTCAGGATCCGCGTGCTCAATTTGTGCGCACGGGCGATGTTGCATTCATTGATCTTCACTAACCCCTGGCCTTTCCCACCCAATTGGCCGTTGCCATAGATTTTAACATCGCCCACTTTTTCGACAATGGAAACGCTCATGTCAAGCGACGAAACAGATAAATTTGATAACTCCAATCCTCTTATATTAATCTGCAGCTTTATGCTGTAAACTTTGAAATTGCCGAGACACTGATAATCCCATCAGGGCTACAAAACGCACCGAACATAAATCTATCTATGTATGCCACCTCGGCAAATTCAATAGCCTCGTCGGCATCGAACTCGTAATTTTTAGGGTGACTCACCACCATTCCACAGATGTATTGAAGTAACGAGCCTATCGGACAAGTTCTGGCTTCAAAATGCGGAATACAACTGCACCAGCTCACTTCTTCGGCTACAGGAATTTCTTGAAAAGTCACCTATTCAATCAAAAATGGAGACCTCTCTTCACAGGCATCACATTTCAACCTGCTACCGAAATTTTTCAACAAAAATCTATCAAAAATCTCATTGTAAATATAAAAGTATATTCCAAAATATCAAGCAAATTTTATTGGCCACAAAATAAATGCTATCCAACCGTCATTCCTGGGAATTAGCTATGGCGAATCAAACTCGTGGTCGCTCTCAGCGAAGCGATTGATCGATAAAGAAGTCCACTCATTGAATGCGCGTTTCGGTGACGTGCGATAAAATAAATTTGTTTCGCTTGGCAATATCTTGCCCACTATTTTTCTTTGGCGCCATCGTATCCAGAATGGTATTGATCTGCGCAGTTTCTTTGCTAAAGGAGACAATATAACATTGCTCGATGTGTTCCAGAGTCAATTTGTCATTGCCAGCTATCGGCTCCAGGCTTCGAAATAAGCATCTAGAATCGATGAGACATTGTCCACATTTTTGTCACTGGCTGGTCAGCAGTCTAGATCACGTCCCATTGCAATCGGATCAGCATGAGCTTCTTTGTGGCGATACATGAGCCGGCTTAGTTGCGATAAAGGTAAATTCCGATAGCCAAATTGGATCCGTACTGGTCTTTGCCGTCCCAACTCACTGCATAATCACCCGCCGCCTGATCCTGATCCTCCAGCCTTTTGACCTCCTGACCAACAAATTGTAAATCGCCAACGGCACGTGAGTCGCTTCGGGAATCTGGTAACGGATTTCGGTTTCGGAATTGAATGGATTGGGTGGGTCTGCCAGATACCCTGGCAAAAGGCGGAGTGATCAGTAATCAGTGAAAAGATCGTGATCAGCGAAAAGATAGAGATGAATTTTTTCTTGGTAGAGGCGCCTTTCGTTGGTTCAATAATGGTTTGGTTGTTCGATTCACTAGCGGGGCGCCAGGAAAATGACACCAAGCCGCCTCGCCTCGGAGCCATGGGGAAACGGTCTACGGCATTCATCTCAGGTTTAGGTGCGCGAGTGTTTAATAATAGTGCTCATTAAAATGAGGTTTCGTGGTTGAGCTATGGCAGATACAATTTCCGCTCAATGGCGGAAAAAAGTCAGCGGTTTTTTGATGCCTGCTTTGCAATCCCTCGATTATAAGAGCACCCACTGACCGGTCGCGGCCAGCGACTGGTCAGTCGCCAGTTGCCTTATCGGGCCTTACGACTGACTGGTCGCTCCAAAGCGAGCGGTCAGTCACCATAAAATACAATTAATAAAAAAAGCCCCATCTCTTAAATGGGGCTTGGTATTCTCACAACAATTATCTGAACAAAAGTCAATTTAACTCTCCAATATCTTCTCCACCTCTTCTTTATCCACATCCATCACGTAGGTGATGCCACTGATATCTGCTGCCTCTCGGGTCAGCGAGGCAATATCATCCCGTTCGATGTGATCCAACGTGAACTTGCGGTTACCAGCCATGAGTTGGCGCAAGCCTTGAGCCAGTCGTTCAAAATAGGTGTAGAGCCCCAGAGCGCCGGTGGGGATTTCTTTGAAGGTATCCGCGCCCAATTCATGTTTGAGATCCGTAGCAGTGACAAAGATCTCCTCCACGGTGGAGCCGAAGCGTTCCACGTATACAGGGATCATCCCTTCGTTAATGGCTCGGCCAATGGTTTTCCCGACCATGGCTGCCGCTAATGGACCACGGGCCATGCCCACCAGCTTCACATACGGCGCACCCAACGCCAGAGCCTTGTATATTTGATCTTCAAAAGTAATACCGCTGGCCGCCGCAATGGCTGGAATGTATTCGCCTTTCTTAGCCAGCCGATCCACATATTGATAGAGCAAAGAATGCAACTCCACGGCGGGAATGCCCCATTCGTTCATCATGCGCCAGGGGCTCATGCCGGTGCCGCCGCCCGCACCATCCACCGTCAACAAATCGATCTTCGCTTTGGAGGCGAATTTGACGGCGCGCGCCAGATCCGCCGGTCGATAGGCTCCGGTTTTCAGAAAGACATATTTGGCGCCGGCATCGCGCAATTCCTGCACGCGCTGCAAAAATCCTTCTTCAGTAACCATACCCACGCGGGAGTGACGCTCAAATTCTTTGAAGGCGCCCGCCTCAAACGCTTTGATCACTTTTTCATCCAATGGATCGGGCAGAACAATATAACCGCGTTTTTTCAGCAATTGGGCTTTGGCTAAATTTTTGATTTTCACTTCACCGCCGATATCTTTGGCACCCTGTCCCCATTTCAATTCGACCGCTTTCACGCCTAGTTCCCGAATGCCGTATTCCTGCACGCCCAATCGGCTATCTTCCACATTGGCCTGCAACACAATGACTCCATAACCGTCCCGTTGCCATTTCTGATACAGCTTCACCCGTCGCTCAAGCTCGGGCGACCGCTTGACTTTGCCGTTAACGATTTCGGCATCGACATCCATTCCAACGACGTTTTCGCCGATCGTCAGCCCGGTTCCAGCTAGCGCGGATCCTATGGCAAGTCCTTCCCAATTATTATGAGCCACATTGGTGGAGCCCAGTCCAGGAATAATGATCGGCAATTTGAATTTCAAGCCATTGATGTGCTGCTCCAATTTCACATTCGGGAAGATGGCCTTATCGCTATCTGGCTCGATGCCGTGCGCTCCGACAATCGTTCCCAGTATGGTGAAGTGCGAATAATCCACCGGATATTCCTTCTCCGAAGCCGTGGTGATAATCCCGAATGGCTGAGGGTAAATCACTTCATGCCCGCGATAGGCCGATTTCCCGATTTCGCACATGCCAATACAGCCATCCACGCAGGTAACACACATCCCGCTGGGTGGAACAATGGAATCTTCGGTTCTATTTTTGGTCAAAGTTGCCGCAGATCGATTAATTTTGGTTAACGAAGGCATCGCAACTCTCCTTAAATTTTTTATTTGAATGATCAAGATATTTTTCTCTACTGATCACTGAATAACCACTTCTCTCCCTTTTTTCGGCACTCGCTTGGCATCCTTTTCACAGGCCACGCAAGGATCCATATAACACATTTGATCATCAAAATACTCGACACAGGGGGGTTCGAGATTGGCACAAGCATTACAAATCACGCCGCTTTCTCTGGCATTTGGCCCAATACATCGGGTTTGGCAGGCAGGACAGATATACATACAGCCACCGCACAAACGACATTCCTCCGACTTGATATCAAACGGCGTGGTAATGTGTCGCTTGTTGCCTCGACTCACGAATCCAATCGCCTTCCCCCTCATCTGCTCGGCGCACATGCGAACGCAGAGCCCACAATTGATACAATCATTATATTCTTGCTTAAACCGAACCTGATGCACACCATGCTTCGAGGCCAAGTCTTGAATGATTTTTGAGGTCGGGCAAGCAGCAAGGTGTAGCTCGATGATCATCTTCCTGGCCTTCAATACCCGCTCGGAATGAGTATAAACCTTGAGCCCGTCGGTCGCTGGATAAGTGCAAGACGTGACCAGTTTTGTGTTGGGTCGCTCACCAATCTCAACGACGCAAAGCCGACAGGCGCCGTAAGGGCTAAGACCTTCATGATAGCATAGAGTGGGAATATGAATGCCCAAAAATCGGGCGGTTTCCAGCAGCGTGGTACCAGATTCAACCTGGACGCTGATGCCATTGATCATTAAATTTATCATAGTCATTCTTTTCCTTCGCAAATGTCTTTACTTCCCCTTTGGGAGAAGAATGGTATGGTTTGGGAATGAACCATCGAATACCCACGATCTATTTTTCGTTCATTAAATACACTTCCATGTCACACCTGAGGCAGCGACTGGCCTCTTTAACGGCCATTTCTTCCGTATAGACCTGCTCTACCTCTTCGAAGCTTTTGATCCGTTTTTCCAACGGGATCCGCTGCGGCTTGATGAGTCGAAGATCCACTGGCTCTGCATCTGGGTCAAATGGGACATCCGCTGGTTTGTGAATTCGCCAGGGATAAACTTTGCCGTTTTCCCCGGTCAAAAATTGATCGATTGATTCGGCAATTCGCTGCCCCGCCCCTACGGCTTTAATAACCGTGGCTGGCCCGCTTGTCACATCCCCCCCAGCAAACACATTGGGAATGCTGGTCTGGCCTTTTTTATTCACTTTGATTGTCCCATCCTCCCAGGTTTCAACTTCCAGCCCAGCAAACAACTCTTTCACATCCGCGAATTCCCCGATGGCTGGGATAACCACATCTACGTCAACGGTAAATTCCGAGCCCTTCCTCGGCACTGGTTTGCGCCGGCCATCTTTGCCAAATATGTCCAGATCCATACGGATGCACTGAATGGCTTTGACCTTGCCATTCTCTCCAATGATCCGCACCGGGGCGGTCAATACCTCCAATTTAATTCCCTCTTCCAGGCTATCTTCGATTTCATCACGAAATGCCGGCATTTCATCGCGTGTTCGGCGATAGATAATGGTGACTTCTTTTGCACCGAGCCGCACACAGGTTCGAGCCGAATCGATCGCGGTATTGCCGCCCCCGATAATCGCCACCCGTTTGTCCTTGACAAATGTTGGCCGGCCAAGCTTGACATCGCGCAAGAAATCAACCCCCTGAAACACGCCCAGCAAATCCTCACCTTCAATGCCCAGCGATCGATCGCCATACATTCCCACCGCCACAAAAAAGGCAGAATAGCCATCCTCCATTAATTTTTTGAACGGGATATCGACACCGACTTTGGTATTGAGCTTTATTTCGACACCAAGATCCTGAATGGCTTGAATCTCTCGCTGGAGCACATCCTTGGGCAATCGGCTGGCAGGAATGGTCTCGGCTAACATGCCGCCAGCCACTTCGTGGGCCTCGAACACGGTGACGGGATACCCCAGGCGCGCTAAGAAATAGGCAGCGCTCAACCCTGCTGGCCCACCACCAATCACCGCGACTTTATGAGGTTGCTTGGTTGCGGCCACTGGAATTTTGGGAATGGTTTTCGCGTGCTGGTATATATAATCCCCGGCAAAACGCTTCAACGCCCGAATCGCCACTGTTTCGTCAATCTGGTTGCGTCGGCATTTGAATTGGCAGGGATGATCGCAGACTCGGCCACATACCGAAACAAAGGGATTGGTGTTTAATATTTCCAGATAAGCGTCTTCATAGCGTTTCGCTGCAATATAAGCGATATAAGCTGGGGCATTAGTGCCCGCAGGACAAACATTTTGGCAGGGAGAAACATAGAGCGAGCGACACACACTGGCAGAACAGTGTTTATCCACAATATGTTCGATATATTCGTTTCGGAAATAGCGCAGCGTGCTGAGCACCGGGTTGGCGGCAGTTTGCCCCAATCCGCACTGCGTGGTATCCTTCACCACCTGCGCTAATTCTTCCAGCAGGGCCAATTGGTCCATGGTGCCTTTGCCCTCAGTGATGTCGGTGACAATTTCCAGCATGCGCTGGATGCCCCAGCGACAGGTGGAGCATTTGCCGCAGGATTCATCCTGCAAAAAGGTGAGGAAATATTTAGCCACATCCACCATGCAGGTATCCTCATCCATCACCACCATCCCGCCTGAGCCCATGATCGAGCCAGCCTCGGCCAATTTCTCATAATCAACAGGCAAATTCAGCAGCTCAATAGGCAAACAGCCACCCGATGGCCCGCCCGTCTGCACTGCTTTGAACTTTTTATTATTGGGAATGCCACCACCAATATTGAAAATAATGTCCCCCAGCGGAATCCCCATGGGCACTTCCACCAATCCGGTGTTATTGATTTTGCCGACCAGGGAGAAAATCTTGGTCCCTTTGCTTTTTTCGGTGCCCAGGCTGGCAAACCATTCGGCACCGCGGTTGATGATGTGCGGCACATTGGCCCAGGTTTCGACATTATTGATGGTGGTCGGCTTGCCCCATAATCCCCGTTGGATCGGGAATGGCGGCCGTTGCCTGGGCTCGCCCACTCGGCCTTCAATGGAGGCAATTAGCGCGGTTTCCTCGCCACAAACAAAGGCGCCAGCCCCACAAACGACATGCAGCTTGAAGGTAAATCCACTGCCCAAAATATCTTCGCCAAGCAAACCGTAATCTTCCGCCTGTTTAATCGCAATATTGATTCGTTTTACAGCTAATGGATATTCCATTCGGACGTAGATGTAGCCCTCATCGGCCCCGATGGCATACGCGCCGATGATCATACCTTCCAACACGGAGTGGGGATCGGCTTCTAAAACGCTGCGATCCATGAATGCGCCAGGGTCGCCTTCGTCCGCATTGCAAATGATATATTTTTTATTGCCAGGAGATTTCCGACACAATTCCCATTTCAATCCGGTGGGAAAGCCAGCGCCACCGCGGCCTCTCAAACCGGAGTTCTTGATCTCAGCAATAATTTGTTCAGGTGACATTTGAGTCAAGGCCTTGGCCAATGCCTCATACCCGCCAAATGCAATGTACTCATCGATCTTTTCTGGATCAATCCGCCCCCGATTCTGCAATACGATCAATCGCTGATGCTTGAAAAAATCAATTTCACTCATGGTGGGGACCGGCTCTCGTTCGGCGGGTGGGAGGTACATAAATTTCTTGGCAGGACGGCCTTTTAGAAAATGCTCGGAAACCAGGTAAGGGATATCCTCTTCTTTCAATCGCTGATAAAAAATGCCCTCTGGCTGGACAACGGCAATGGGTCCGCGTTCACAGAATCCATTGCAGCCGGTGGTAATCACCTGGATCTCCTGATCCAGTCCCTGTTTTTTTAATTCTTGCTCTAATGCCGCTTTAATTTTAAAGGATTGATTCGAAACGCAGCCTGTTCCAGCGCAGACCAGCACATGAGCTCGATAGTGTCCCAAGTTCATCTCCTCATCTGATTTTGTAAATTGAAAAGCAATCTTTTTTCTGACTGGATTGACAGGATTTATTTTAGGATGTTCGTGCGTTGAGCCTCGAACTTCAAAAGCAATCAATATGTTCTTTCACTTCCGATGGCCAGCGCATACTTTGTAACAATATTGCCACCCAAAATATGCTCATCAAAAATCTTTTTCACTTTTTCTCTGGTGAGATCTACGTACTTCACCGGCGGCTTGCCCAGCAGCTCGACGGTCGCCATCGGTTCACGGCTGCAAAGTCCAGCGCAGCCACTGGTCGTCACGATAACATCTTTCAGATCCCGCGCCGCAATCTCATTCATCACGGCATCCATAATTTCTCGGGCGCCAGAGGCAATTCCACACGTGCCCATGTGAACAGTAATTTTTGCTCTACCAACACCCTCCCGAAGGATGACCGTGCCGCGAGCTTGTTCGCGGATTTTCTTCAGATCTTCAATGGTTAACTTGGGCATGGTTCACTCCTTAGATTCATATCCACAACAGCATTTTATCATAGCAACTAATCAAACAAAAAAAGTTATATGATAAATGGTGGGCTTGAAACAACCTGCAGTCCATCATGAGCTGAATGACGCTCGAACGAATTCATCTATTTTCACTTTGTCCATCTACCAGACAGCCGGAGAATTTTTAACCCTGTGTCACCAGCAGACCGCGACGAAAATTTATTTTCCAAAGCCAGATCTCCCACCTTCGATTCATTCCAATCCTAAGATGCACCAATGATGGGCAAGCCGAATTGTTGGATTTGAAAATTCGATTATGGTGTCTCTGCCTTCCCATTTTTGCTGTATTTCGATAGAATGGCCCCAACCTTTTGTACCCGGGTATTGCCATGATAATCTTGATCAACTACCACTATGGGCCCCAAAGCGCAAGCACCAAGGCAGTTCACCGTCTTAAGAGTAAATTGCTGATCGGGGGTGGTCTCGCCCGCTTTGATGCCCAGTCGACGTTCCAACTCATCCAAAACGCGATGGGAACCTCGAACATGACAGGCGGTTCCCAGGCAGCATTGGATCAAGTGTTTTCCCCGCGGCTGCAAGCTAAAGGCATGGTAAAATGAAGCGATACTGTAAAGTTCAATCAAAGGAATATTTAATTTCTTGGCGACGTAACGAAGCGGCTCTTCAGGAAGGTAATTGTAATGCGCTTGAATCTCATGCAAAATCGAAATGATACCGGCCCGGGTGTTTCCATAGGCCATCATTATCTCATCCAATTTCGCCGTATCCATGAATCACCCTTTCAATATTATGAGTTCTTTTCATCCGGAAGAACATTATTAGGCGAATCACGGGAGATAACATACAATTTTTTTTTTAAAGATGCAACGGTTTTTTTGAAAAATTTCAGTCATTTTGTCGGATGTTTTTCCCCAGCAAATAGCATTGTTCCAGCAGCGCTTGATTTCGTTGATAATCCACTAACGCCCATTCGCTGGGCAATTTCATCTTTGTATAAAGCGCCTGGAGCGCATCCAGCGACATTCGAACCTGATTGGCCACTGCCAAGCGCGTGCCAATAACCACCGATAGCTTATTATCGGGACCCAAAACTTCGATCATAAACTGAAACAAATCGATGATCGGTCGAGCATCATCTGCCACCGAAGAGCCCAAGCTCAAAACCAGAATAAAATGTTTGCGCCATGAATGAAATGGTGTGTGCTGCAATCCATCCTCCGTAATCTGAACCTGCAGAAACGACCGAAAACGATCCAATATTTTTTTTAATCCACTCGTCAGATGATGAAAATAAACTGGAGAACCAAATACCAACACATCCGCATTTAGAATCTGCTGGCTCAAATGGCGCCAATCATCATTTCGAATGGCACATTGTTTTAGCAAATTGCATTTCAAGCAACCTGTACAATATTTCAATTTGACCTGATGAGCAATAATCTGCTCCACCTTTGCTCCAGCCTCTTTTGCCCCACGAATCAGCTCTTCTAACAACGCCGAGGTATTACCATGGATCCGGGGGCTGCCATTGAAAACCAAAATATTCATCAAATCTTCCTTTCAATTTTAAAAACGATAATAATCGACTGGCCTTTGTTATGTTTTCATTAACAAGCTCGGCCGTCAATAATCTGCATCACGTTCTATATTACTAAATTTAGCGATCATTTCCAACCGATTTTTTTCTCGCCTGACCTCACAGTTCATCCATTATATTCGCAATCAACCCATAAACTGATTGACATTTAAACTTTATTTTTTTATCTTTGGTGAATACTAAGGCAGAATCAGGGATCCGTGCTGGAGGATAATTTCTCATAATTTTTTGGATTGCCAAAGCGAAGCAAGGAGAAAAAATTGACACCCTCATTCGTTCGAAAATTTGCCATCTGGGTTTTGCTATGCGTTGGAAATATTGGTTATTCACAACCGATTCCGAATTTTCCGATCCCCAAAATCCCGTTCAGTCCCAAACATTACCTTTGCTACCAAACCAAGCAACCTCCCACCATCGACGGTCAGCTCGATGAACCCATCTGGCAGAGCGCCGATTGGACCGATGACTTTGTCGACATCGAAGGCGAGCTGAAGCCCCAGCCGCGATTTCGCACCCGAGCCAAAATGCTGTGGGATGCCGACTATTTGTACATTGGCGCCGAACTGCAAGAGCCCGATATCTGGGCTAATTTGACCCAACGGGATGCTGTGATTTTTTATGACAATGATTTTGAAGTTTTCATCGATCCCGATGGCGATAGCCATGAGTACTACGAGTTCGAGATGAACGCCTTCAATACCGTTTGGGATTTGCTGTTGATCAAACCCTATCGGGATGGCGGGCCTGCCGTGAATGCCTGGGATATTCAGGGATTGAAGACAGGCGTCTTTATCGATGGCACGATCAATCGGCCTGGAGATCAAGATCAATCCTGCTCCGTGGAGATCGCCATGCCCTGGAAGGTGTTGCAGGAGTGTGCCCATCGAGCGGCGCCGCCGCAAAACGGCGATCAGTGGCGGGTCAATTTTTCACGGGTCGAATGGCGGATAGAAGTGAAAGACGGCCAATATAGCAAGGTCATGGATCCAGCCACGGGCAAGCCTTTGCCTGAAGACAATTGGGTCTGGTCGCCGCAGGGATTGATCAATATGCACTATCCCGAGATGTGGGGTTTTGTGCAATTTTCTGATAAAGTCGCTGGCGAGGGAAAGGATGAATTTCAATTCCATCCCGAGGAAAAAGTCCGATGGGTCTTGAGACAGGTGTACTATCGGGAGCGGAATTATTTTGAGCAGTTTGGTAGCTACACCGCTGAGCGGTCGAAATTGAATTTGAACAATGATGACCTGAATCTGCCAATCATCATTGATACGACGCCGAATTTGTTTGAAGCGAGCGTTATAATTGGAAACCAAAAACTGGTCATTATTCAGGATGGGCGAATCGAGACCCAAAAAGTCAGTTGGACTCAGAATTGAAAGGTCTCAGAAAGAAGATTTTTGATTTTCAATTCTGTGGGATTTCATTTCTGTGGGAGAAGATTATTGGTAATTGATCTCCCACAGAATTGTTATCCCACAGAAATGGATTTAAGAAATTTTTAGGGCACTTCATGATGCCGAAAGGCGGAGCGCCCGCTGGCGGTTCTGAAACCAAAAAAAATTAGTTGGACTCAGAATTGAAAGGTCTCAGAAAAAAGATTTTTCACTTTCAATTCTGTGACCTTTCGCTTCTGAGACCAAAAAAATCCAGTTGAACTCAGAATTGAAAGGTCTCAGAAAAAAAGATTTTCATTTTCAATTCTGTGAGATTTCATTTCTGTGGGAGAAGATTTTTGGTAATTGATCTCCCACAGAAAGGGATTTAAGAAATTTTTGGGGCACTTCATGATGCCGAAAGGCGGAGCGCCCACTGGCGGTTCTGAGACCAAAAAAATATCAATCAATAATGCAGGAGGCAGCCTTGAACCTGACCTGGTTGGACTGGGGAATTGTGGCATTCGTGTTGACTTTTCTGATCAGCTTCGTAATCATCAGCAAAAAATACATGCAGAGCGTGGCCGATTTCCTGTCGGCGGGTCGCTCGGCAGGCCGCTATCTGGTGAGTGTGGGGCAATACATGGCAGGGCTCGGCTCCATCACTATCGTGGCCAATTTCGAGATGAACTACATCGCAGGCTTCGCCATGACCTGGTGGGGATTTATTATGGGCGTGGTGGTTTTGATTCTCACGGTCTCGGGCTGGGTGGTCTATCGCTTTCGCCAGACCCGTGCCCTCACCATGGCGCAGTTCTTTGAAATGCGCTACAGCCGCAATTTCAGGATCTTTGCAGGAATACTCGCCTTTCTATCGGGCATCATCAATTTCGGCATCTTCCCCGCAGTAGGGGCTCGGTTCTTCATCTATTTCTGCGGCTTGCCACAGACCATCCCCCTGTTCGGAATCGAGATCTCCACTTTTGCCTTGATCATGATCATTATCCTTGGCCTGGCATTGTTTTTTGTTTTCTCGGGCGGACAAATTGCCGTGATGATCACCGATTTTCTGCAAGGCACGTTCGTCAACATCGTATTTATCGTGGTCATTGTGTATTTGCTGTTCACTATCGATTTCTCGAAAATTTTTGAAGCGCTGCAAAGCGCCCCCATGGATCGGTCGCTCATCAATCCCTTCAAAACCAGTCAGGTCGAGGGATTCAATATCTGGTATTTTTTGATCGGCGTGTTCGGGGCCATTTACAGCACCCTGTCCTGGCAGGGGACCATGGCCTACAACGCTTCCGCCAAAAGTGCCCACGAAGCCAAAATGGGCAGTGTCCTCTCCAACTGGCGGGGAATTCCCATGGCGCTGCTGTTTCTGTTCGTGCCCGTTTGCGCCTATACCGTCATGCATCATCCCGAATTTGGGAAGCACGCCACAGCGGTCAATGCCGTTTTGAGTACGGTGGATTCCCGAGCCATCCAGAGCCAACTGACTGTGCCGCTGGTGCTGACCAATCTGTTCCCCATCGGCCTGATGGGCGCTTTCACTGCCGTCATGCTGGCCGCTTCCATCGGCTGCATCGATACCTATCTGCACTCCTGGGGCAGCATTTTCATCCAGGATGTGATCCTGCCGTTGCGGAAGAAACCGCTTCCCAAAGAGCAGCATATCCGAGCGCTGCGGCTGTCGATCTTCGGGGTGGCAGTGTTCATCTTTCTGTTCAGTCTGCTATTTCAGCAGAGCGAATACATCCTCATGTTCTTTGCTATCACTGGCGCCATCTATGCGGGAGGCTCAGGCTCGGTGATCATTGGGGGACTTTATTGGAAGCGAGGCACCACGGCAGCGGCCTGGGCCGCTATGATCACTGGGTCGTCCATCGCTGTGGGCGGAATTGTGCTGCAGCAACTGATCAAAAATTTCACCATCAATGGACAATGGTTCTGGTTCATCGCTATGGTCAGCGCCGTGGTGGTTTACATTGCGGTTTCGCTGTTGGGCGGCAAAAAGATTTTTGATATGGATAAATTGCTGCATCGGGGTAAATATTTGATCAAAGAAGAATATCAGGTTGTGAACGCCCAACCTGTCCGTGGCTTGCGAATGCTGGGCATGGGCCAGGAATTCAGCCGTACTGATAAAATTATTTATATTGCCACCTACGTCTGGATTTTGCTCTGGGCGGGAGTTTTTGTCATCGGCACGATCTACAACTTGACCCACGATGTGGCCGATCTGCTCTGGATGAAGTTCTGGTACTGGTATCTGGGGATCAATATTGCCATGGCCATCGGCGTGATGGTCTGGTTCACCATCGGCGGGGTGCGGGATGTGCGAGCGCTGTTCCGTCGCCTGGGAACGATGCAGCGGGATGATCAAGACGATGGATTTGTGACGAAACTGTAGGAGAGGTTGGCAACCTGTCCTACAAGGAGAAAATCATGCAACGACACTCCAACAATCCCATCATCACTCGAAAAGACATTCCCCATATTCCGCCCCATCTGGTGGATGTCTCTTCGGTATTCAATCCTGGGGCGGTTAAATTTGGTGACCAGTTTTTGCTGATGCTCCGTGTCCAGAATCGGGGGCGGGAAACATTTCTGCTTACAGCCACGAGCGATGATGGCATTCACTTCCACATTTCAAATCATATCGTCCATTTCAATGGCATCGAACGGGCTCGGGAGAAAATTTACCACTGCTATGACCCCCGAATCACCCGTATCGATGATGTTTATTACATTATGTTCGCCATGGATCTGGATGACGGCTGCCGTCTCGGATTGGCGCAGACAGTGGATTTCGAAAAATTCGATTTTCTGGGCATCGTCTCCGATGATGACAATCGCAATGGCGTCCTGTTTCCCGAAAAAATCAATGGCAAATATCTCCGTCTGGATCGGCCCAACAAAGTTCAGTTGGCAGGCGGGCCCATTTCGGGCAGCGCCATCTGTCTTTCGGAGTCCGATGATCTTGTGCATTGGCAGACCGCAGGCGTCGTTGTCAGCGGCAGGTTTCATTATTGGGATGAATTGATCGGCGCAGGTCCGCCGCCCATCAAGACCAGGCAGGGTTGGCTGCAAATCTATCACGGCGTGGCCACCCATTTCGGCAGCGCCAATATCTATCAAGCGGGCGTCATGTTGCTCGATCTGAAAAATCCGTTACAGGTGATTGGCCGCAGCCGCTACAATATTCTGGAGCCACGGGAGCTGTACGAACTGATAGGCCAGGTGCCGAATGTGGTTTTTCCCAGTGGCGCCATTGTGGCAGAAGTCGATGCTGATGGCTTTGCTAAATTAGATAGTCGAGTTTTGATTTATTATGGGGCGGCGGATACAAGTGTGGGATTGGCGACTTCCACTATCGCTAAGCTGCTCGAACTGGCGATAACCAATTGACGCTTTTTAAGTCAAAATCGAAAATTGAATCTGCCGATATTTTCTCCCGCAGAAATATTGTCCCACAGAAATGGATTTAAGAAATTTTCTGGGGCACTTTATGCTGCTGAAGGGCGCAGCGGCAACTGGCGGTTCTGAGACCAAAAAATTAGTTGGACTCAGAATTGAAAGGTCTCAGAAAAAAAAGATTTTTGATTTTCAATTCTGAAACCTTTCGCTTCTGAGACCAAAAAAAAATTAGTTGGTCTCAGAATTGAAAGGTCTCAGAAAAAAAAGACTATTGATTTTCAATTCTGCGACCTTTCATTTCTGAGACCAAAAAAATCCAGTTGGACTCAGAATTGAAAGGTCTCAGAAAGAAAATTTTTGATTTTCCATTCTGCGACCTTTCATTTCTGAGACTAAAAAAATCCAGTTGGACTCAGAATTGAAAGGTCTCAGAAAAAAAAGATTATTGATTTTCAATTCTGCGACCTTTCATTTCTGAGGCCAAAAAAATCCAGTTGGACTCAAAGTTGAAAGGTCTCAGAAAAAAAGATTTTCATTTTCAATTCTGTGAGATTTCATTTCGGTGGGAGAAGATTTTTAGCAATTGATCTCCCACGGAATTGTTGTCCCACAGAAAAGGATTTAAGAAATTTTCTGGGGCACTTTATGCTGCTGAAGGGCGCAGCGGCAACTGGCGGTAATTGAGCAACAACGGGCCTTTTAAGCTGAGTCATTACAGCATCGGATCGGCAGCTTATTTAATTTGGATATCAATCTCAGCCGTGGAATAAAAACCGCCCTCGTTCATGGCGATCAAGGTTAATTTCTGAGATCCAGTCTCATACCCAGCCTGATACAGATAATGCCCATGTTCATCGACTACAATCCCCCCAAGGTCGGATGACAAGCGCCACTCATAAAACACAATTCCCCCCAATGGATCTGTGATCTGAATGATCAATTGCGTGGTGGTTCCCCGATAAACTGGGTTCTGGGCAATTTGAAATCTCAAAATTTTCGGCTTAAACCGATTTGCTGAGGAGGCGGTTCGGCTGGCTCGCAAAAGCTCATCGATCTTTTGGGCGATAGCCGTTGTTTTTTCTTTCAAACTGCCGTAAGTTCGATTTTCCACGACAATATTATCCCGAATAAAATCTTGGCCACCACCATAGGCAATATTTCCAACCACAGGCGGTTTATCCTCAGGAGGTTGCATGAAAACTGGGAGACAGCTATTTTCTCTTCGGTAATTCAGATAAGAGATCGCCTGTTCCTTTGATTCCGCAACGACCAAATCTACATTTAGAAAATCATCTGGCGACAATTTCCAATAATAGTTAAATTTGATGACATAAAATTTTCCAGGTCCATCACCAACCTCCCAGAGCCTGGGTCGCTCCCCAGCTCGAACTTCTGTTGCCCCAGCTAAATCAGGAAAATCGCTTTGTGAAAGCTTCACCGCAGTTCTGACAATTTCATTGGAGGGCTGAGTCGGAAACAGACAGGAAAAAAATGGCAGGCAATAAAGGATCATCAGCAGCCCCCATCGGATCCTCACGTTTGATTTTTTCATAATAGCACCTCCCTTAAATGGTAAAGCAAATGGGTTTACTTCTTTATTCCCCTTACTATCAAAACGTGATAGCATTAGGCGATTTGAGAGTTAGAACAAACGATCAACCCAAAGATTGCCTTTTGAAGAATAGATGATGTACCTGCCATCAGGCGAAAAATTGACTTCAGAAAAATCTCCCACTGAAAACCGTTTTACGATATTTCCCTGCAAATCAGTTAGCCATGATTGGGTCCAAAAGCTGGTGCTATCGGTCGTCTGTTCGGCATAAATTAGGATCAAGTTTTTGTTTGGCAACCATCTGGGGCTACGAGCATTGGATACCAATTTGCTGGGTTGAAAATCGTGGATTGGTGTGACATACAATGCGTCATTCATACAAAAAGCCAGATACTTGCCATCGCTGGAGCAGGTTGGCTCCGTTTCACTTTCGAGGGTATTGGTAATTTTCTTTTTTTCATTTCCAGTAAGGGACGCCTGCCAGAGGTCAAAATTGGCCTTTTCAAAATCGTATAATGGATAGATGACCCCCTGCCCATCAGCCGTCCAGCAGTATTTTTCAATCAACCCAGTTTCAATCAACATCGGATTCGTGCCATCATCGTTAGCCACATAAAGCCGATAAACTGGCGATCCCAGAGGTGGATTAGGACCTTGAACAAGATAGGCGATTTTTGATCCATCGGGTGAGATAGTTGGGTACTGAGCATAATTTTGGGGATCGGTCAAACGAATTTTTTCTCCGTCGATGCCGACCTGCCAAATTTCACTGCTATGCGAGCCAAATAGGTTGACCAGCAAATGATGGGCGTCGCTATACCAGCAAACGCTACTGAGATTTATACTGTTTTCTATTGTATCATTAAATTTGATCAGGGGATGTTGATCATGGCCATTTTCATCCATGAGCCACAATTCAAATAATATCGCCTCGACCAGAGGATCATAGGTATTCCGAACGGTGAGAAATGCGATATGTTCACCATCAGGCGACCAATAAGCCATGAAATCACGCCCTGTGGAAGTCAATTGCTTCGGCAGTTTCATCGTTTCGATCGAGGCAGGATAACTATCGTTCTGCTTCGAGGAAAAGGGATTTGATATATCGCATCCCATTATGAATGCCAAAAATAATAGCAGCGCAGTACAAAAATGAATTGTACGCATGGCTGAATCCTCCACTAATTTGATGTTTAAATTTTGTGCAGATAAGGCGATCCGTAAGGCAGTATGGCAGAATTCAATTTAACAGGACATTTTTTCCAGTCGAAGCTCGATGGTTACTGCACAACAATTACCTTCAGTTCAATTCTACTTTTAAAATAAACAACAAAAAATAAAATGTCAATAGATTTTTTTAAATTAGCGGGATGTGGATAGTCTTATCTCACAAACTTATCGGATGAGCTTTCGTCAATGCAAAAGATGACACCAACTCACCTTTCACTGTTCACTCATCACAAATTAAAACACACCATCCTGATATTCGTCATCTCCTCGATGGCATATTTCAAACCCTCTCGTCCAATGCCACTCTCCTTATTGCCGCCGTAGGGCATGTGATCGACCCGAAAAATGGGCGCATCGTTGATCATGATCCCTCCGACATTGATCTTCTGAATGGCCTGGAAAGCCCGATCGATCTGCTGAGTGTAAATTCCTGCTTGCAAGCCATAGCGGGAGTTATTTACCTGGCGCAGCGCATCGTCGAAATCGTCGTACGGAATAATGGACACGACTGGGGCGAAAATCTCATCGGCCACTACTTTCATCTCGGGTGTGACGTTGGTCAGCACGGTCGGCTCGAACATGGCGCCCTGGCGTTTGCCTCCAGTGAGAATTTCGGCGCCGCCTGCCACGGCCTCCTGAACCCATTGCTCGGCTCGTTCTGCTTCATGAACATTGATCATGGGACCGACATCACAATTTTTATCCAATGGATCGCCGACCACCTGTTTTTGGGTGGTAGCCACAAATCGCCTGGTGAACTCTGGCTCGATGGAGCGCTGCACGTAAATCCGCTGCACTGAGATGCAGATTTGTCCTGAGTTGGCAAAGCTGGCCACGACGCAGCGAGGAACGGCCTTTTCGAGATCGGCATCTTCACAGATAATGACGGCCGAATTATTGCCCAGCTCCATGGTGTATTTTTTCAACCCGCCTCGGCACATGATGTATTTTCCTACAGGCGGACTGCCAGTGAATGTAATCATGGCCAGGCGGGGATCGGTCACCAGCCAATCGCCCACGGTAGAGCCGCCGCCCATGATGATATTTAGCACGCCGTCGGGCAGGCCCGCCTCCATCAGCAATTCCGCCATGCGCAGCGCTGTCAATGGCGTGGCCGTGGCAGGCTTTAACACAATGGAATTTCCCGCTGCAATGGCTGGGGCAACTTTGTGGGCCACCAGATTCAGCGGAAAATTAAAGGGCGAAATCGCCCCGATCACCCCGATCGGCGTCCGTATGAAAAATCCCATTCGGTTTTCGGCGCTGGGGCTGGCGTCCATGGGGATGGTCTCGCCATGGATTTGTTTGGCCTCTTCGGCGGCAAATCGGAAAGTCTCGGCGCCCCGACTGACTTCCGCCCAGGCATATTTCCAGGCCTTGCCCGCTTCACTGGCGATGATGGTGGTAATTTCTTCCTGGTGCTTTTGAATCAGTTCTGAGGTTTTTTCCAGGATTTTGCTGCGCTGGTGGGCGGGCATATTAGAAATCACTTCAAAGGCTTGCTGGGCACTTTCGATAGCAGCGTTCACATCCGCCTGGCTGGCTTTGGGAATGGTCCCCAGAATTTCCTGATTGTATGGATTGATCACTGGGATGGTCTCTTTGCCAGAGAGCCATTTTCCGTTGATGAGCATTTTATATTCTTTGGGCATATTCTGTTCCTCCCCAGTTTTTAAATGAGCCATGCAATTTTACAAGAGAGTTGTAAAATTGCATGGCAAATTTACAAGACTCTTTTTAAAATGCAGTGCAATTTCACAAGACAGTTGCGAAATTGCACTCACTGAATGATATTCATGAACCGATCATAAGCCTCGTTCCATTTTTTCGTATCCTGCGGCTCATACTTCTCCAGTTCAAAAGAATTGGCAATAATCCTGCGGATTTCGGCGGGCGATTTTACGATTCCTAATCCCATCGCCTGGACCATGATGTTTCCAATCGCAGTTGCCTCCACGGGACCAGCCACCACGGGGATGCCTGTGGCATCGGCGGTGAATTGGCAGAGCAACCTATTCTGCGTTCCCCCGCCAATGATGTGAATGCGACGGATGGGCTGGGGATGCAACTGCTTGAGTTGATCGAAAATGTAGCGGTATTTCAACGCCAATCCCTCCAGAATGCTGCGAGTCATATCGGCGGGATTTTCGGGCGGCTTTTGACCCGTGGCACGGCAAAAAGCTCGGATCGCCTCGGGCATATCGGGCGGATTGAGGAAGCCCTGATAGTCTGGATCGATGATGGCAGCAAACGGCCTGGCCGTAGCTGCAAGCTGGGTCAATTCATCAAAGCTGATCTCCTTTTTGGTGGACCAGGCTTTGCGGCATTGCTGCACGGGCCAGAGTCCCATGCAGTTTTTCAGAAAGCGAAACGTCCCGCCAACGCCGCCCTCATTGGTGAAATTGAACGCCAGTGACTGCCGATTGATGATCGGCTCAGGGATTTCTATCCCCACCAGCGACCAGGTGCCAGAGCTGATGTAGGCCCAATCGCTCCCTTCGGCGGGCACAGCAGCCACGGCCGAACCCGTGTCATGGCTGGCCGTGGCAATTACAGGAATCGGCTTCAATCCAGTTTCCTGGGATAGGCTCTCCAGCAGATTCCCCAGGAGGGTTCCTGGCGGGATGATCTCTTGCATGATATCTTTCGAAATGCCCAGCGCCTGGAACAGCTCCTCCTCCCAGTCTTTTTTGCGTGGATTATAGAGCTGCGAGGTCGTGGCAATAGTAAATTCGGTCTTCTTAATGCCCGTCAAAAAGAAACTGATCATATCGGGCGTAAACAGCAAATCGGAAACCACCTGCAACAGCGGACTTTTGGCACGAGCCATGGCGAACAATTGAAACAGGGTATTGAGCTGCATGAACTGGATGCCCGTCAATTCATACACCCGATCTCGGGGAACAAGCTTGAAAAATTCCTCCATTATGCCATCGGTGCGGTGGTCCCGATAGCCATACGGCAGACCCAGCAGATTGCCATCGCTAGCGAACAGGGCGTAATCCACGCCCCACGTGTCCACGGCCATGCTTTCGGGTCGGGTGGTAACTTCCGAGGCACAGATTTTCATGCCCTGCTTGATATTTTCGTAGAGATCGAGAATGTTCCAGCGCAAGCTTCCCAGCAAATCGACTACGCCATTGGGAAAGCGATGGAGCTCTTGGGTGGTGATTTTTTCATCCTGCAGCGTTCCCAATAGCGTCCTGCAGCTGGAAGCGCCAATATCGAAGGCTAAGAAGTGGTGAGGTTGCATATCCAGTCCTTTTTTGGGTTAATCCGTTATCATTCGCATATCCGATTCCGACTTGTTAATTTCATCAGCGGTATTGCTCATTTAGAAGGGTATGCGAATTACATTTGAATTTCCGTTGGAATTAATCCATCGTGCGATAAATTTTGCAATGATTGTCACCTTAAAATGGCCAATTTACCTTTTTTCGATTCCTTTTCATTTTGGACCCAATACATATAAATCCCGGCTGCCACAATCTCCCCCTGTTCATTTCGCAAATCCCAGCTCACTCCGCCGTTGCTATCTTTTTCCTCCAGTGTCCGAATCACCTGGCCCGACAGCGTCATGATTTTGATCGTGGCGGCTCTGGTCAAATTGACGAACATGACCGAATTTTGTCCCGCACCGACCCGACAGGGATTGGGATAGGTGAACACCTGCGAGAGATCGTTCTGATAAAAGATGAGCGACGCCTGGCTGCCCGGCCCAATTGGAATCGGCACGCCCGAACGACTGAGCACGTTTTGAACCGTGATGATGTAATTCGCCCCCAAAGCGCCGATCGGGTATTGTGGCTCGATGGTCAGGATCACCTGGGCGCTGTCGGTGGAGGAAAGAGCGATTGCGGCGATGGGAAGCGTCGGCAGCGTCAGATAATTGGACGGCTCCAGGGCCGAGATAGGGTCCACAGGCTGATTGAAAGTCAGCGCAATGGTTTGAGGCTGGATAAGACTGGCAGAGACCAAATAAAATGAAGGAGGCTGTGTCGGTACCTCGAACGTCAGACGATTCCGTGTCGTGTCCAGCGGCGTCCGATCTCGATCGCTGACACCCACCACCTGGACGGCATACGAACCAGGGGGCAGGGGATTCACGGCCAATGTGAGAAGCACCTCCTGGCCCGAGCGGGAATCGATGGCCGAAATCGGCTGCCCCAGGTCGGGGAAGAAACGATATGCCGCTGGATTCAGGATCGATTGGCTCATCGGCTCGCTGAATCCCAGTCGCAGTTGATTGGGCACAATGAATTGAGCGCTTGTCAGATACGGTCGGGCGCCAGGGCGCACGGCGATGGGAGCGGTCCGAGGCCCTTCCTTCGCCGCAATAATGGCCGAGACAGCATACCAATAAAGCGTGTCCTTTTGGACGGCCTGATCCAAGAACCTCGTCGAATCAACTCGAGCCAATGGCACTAATTGATCGGCCCATCGACCTCGATAGATTTGATAACCTTCGGCCTCCAGTACGGGCAGCCACTCCAGATAAACCTGGGCTTCATCCAGCGGATAGGCCTGAAGCCCTGCTGGTGCTGGTGGGCCCACAACCAACGCGAAGCGATCTTGCAGGGCAATCGTTTGTTCGCCTGTGTTCAGAAAAAATTCGGGCTGCCCATCGCCATCGAAGTCGCCGATGGCATTGGCCTGGCTGCGGCTGGGATAATAATATCCAATCGGCCCGTATGTTCCAGTCACGGCGTCGTAATCGATGACATAGAAATCGGGGAAGACATTGATCAGCAGTTCATCGTGATTGTCGTTATCGATATCGCCCGAAGACAGGCCACTGGCAAAATCGGCTGGATTGGCAAAGCCGAAGAACGCCTGCTCCCACACGGTTTGGAATCGATTATCGCCTACGGTTTTATAAATCCGAAAAATCCAGTAGCGGCCATCGTATTCGTGCTCGGCGTCCAGGTCGGGCGAGGAATGGCAGCCTGCGGCCAATTCGATCACGCCATCGCCATCGTAATCGCCGCTGGCCAGAAAATCAATGGCGTCCATAAGGGGCAATCGCTCCTGCCAGGTGGCGTTGTAGCGATTGTCTCCATCGGCTTCATAGATGTAGATATCGCCATCGTAATCGCCCAGCAGCACGTCCATCTTGCCATCGGCATCGAAGTCGCCGACCTCGCAATGAGGCACGCCTGTGCCGTTGGTCCCCGCCGTGGGATTGGGCAAGGAGCCAATTTGAGCGAAGCGATAATGGCCAGTGTTTTCGTGTACGGTCCAGACATTGCCCACTCGGGCGATGATCTCTATTTTGCCATCCCGATCCAGATCGGCGAAGCGACTGGCCCAGAAATCGTTGGTATCGGCCCAAGTGATAGTGGTGGGAAATTCGCCAGGTTTCTCGCTGGCCAGGATGAAGGAAATGGGACCAGCTCCCGCCAGAATTTCCAGCAAGCCGTCGCCATCGACATCAGCGACATCCCTGGGAATGGCGATGTGATCCGTCACAGCAAACTCCTGGAAATTTCCCGCCTGATATTCGAACAGCGCTAAATTTTGAAATCCCTGCCGCTCCGACAGTTTGGTGCCCAAAAGTTCCCGCTGGCCATCGGCGTCAAAATCGCAGACCCGATTGAGCAGATAGAGTCGGGGGAGCTCGAAAGCCTTGCGGGCAAAGCGGCTGGTCTCTATTCGGGGGTCGGTCAAATCAATCACAAAATTCGGGTCCGCCACTCCCATAATCAAGCCTGAGCGATTCTGCACATGCAACGAAAATTCAAACTTGCCTGGTTCAGCGAAATTATAGCGATGCGTCCTCACTTCGTAGCCCAGGCGAATTTCCTGCCACAACTGGCCAGTGTTTGAGGGGCGATAAGAAATGGAAGCTCGGGTGATGTCATCGGTTTCAAATTCGATGAGCTGGGAGAAGTGATCCCCATCGATCATTTTGAGTTGCTGCAACGCCAGCAAGCTCGGCGGCGTGCGGTCGATCACGATCTGGGTGCGATGCTCCACGGAACTGCCATCTTTGTTCGTGACTTTTAGCCGCAGGGTGTACGTTGAATCGGGCAGGGCTTCGATGGGCCAGAGGGCCAGGCTATCGTTCACCACCTGTCGGGCCGCCACCGAATGAATGGCGATCCAATTGGTGGGATTCTCGCCATAGCCGTAGAACAGATCATATTGCTGCAGCAGCGCTCCAGCCGCCGTGCCCAGGATGGCAACGGGCGAAACCGCAATTCCGTCATCCAGACGGGGGCTGGTGATGGTGGCCTGGGACTCGTAGCCGATTTCGAGCGCCCGAGCGGCATTCAATCGACCAGCGGCATAAAATGGATCCCAGCCAGGCTCGCCCAGGTCATCGGCCGAGGAAACCAGGATGTTTCTCACATCTTGATTGGTCAAATTGGGCCGCAGGCTCAGCATCAATCCCGCCACGCCAGCAACGACAGGTGCTGCTGCCGAAGTCCCAGAGAAAGTTTTATACTCATTGCCCCTGGCGGTAGTCAATAGAGAAACACCTGGGGCGACCAGGTCGATGGTAGCGCCGTAATTGGAGAAGCCCGCCAGATAATCGTCCTCGGTGGTGGCGCCCACGGAGATGGTCTCCAGAAATCCCGATGGGTAATGCACTTCAGCCGATTGGCTATTACCCGCCGAAGCGATGAGCACGACGCCGCTTTGATAGGCAAACTGACAGACATCCCGCAACATCTGCGAAGTTGCCACGTCGCCGAAGCTCATATTGATGATCCGTGCCCCATTATCGACGGCATAAATTATGGCCGAAGCTACGTCATCTTCTTCGAGCAGGCCCTGGCTGGTGCCCGCCCGCAGGTTCATCAGGCGACAGTTTGGGGCGACGCCTGCCAGGCCAATCCCATTATTGGCCACAGCGCCCACAATGCCCGCCACATTGGTGCCGTGGCCGTTTTCATCCATAGGATCGTTGTCCCGCTCCTGATAATCGCCACCATCGGGAAAATGCGGCGCATCGGTGAAATCCCAGCCATAAATATCATCCACAAAGCCATTCCCATCATCATCGCTGCCGTTCAGGTCGCTCGGCTCGATCCGACCATCGCCGTTGGCATCCTCGCCCCAATTGAGCCACAGATTGGCGGCGAGGTCTTCGTGATTGTAGTCGATACCCGTATCGATAATGGCAATCAGCACGCTGGGATCGCCAAGCGTTTTGTGCCAGGCCCGATCGAGCTGGATTTGTCGAATGAGCCATTGTTCCGCCAGGCGGGGATCATCGGGCAGTTGATGGATACGGTAGGCATGATTCAATTGGACCGCTTCGATGCTGGGATACGCCTGCAACGCAGCGATGAGCTGTTGGGGATCAGTTCCTTTGGGCACTCGGATTGTAGCCCAGCGATCAATGCCCGTAGTGGCGATACCTTTGCGAAGGTTCGAGACCCTCCGCAGGGGTTCTTTTGCCAGAGGCTTTATTTGCAATGATGGGAAATTGGCGAACGAAGCATCCACGGCGGCCAATTCCATGGACTGCCGATCTTCAAAATCGATGTTGGATTTGAATTTGACCAGGATGTCCTGGGCCTGAATGAAATTGGCGAGGCTGAAAATAGCGATCCCAATGATGACTGTGCTATATTTCATTAGCAAAAAAATTCCTTCAGATAACTGATAAAAGATTCTCCTCCCACAGAAATGAGATGCCACAGAAAAAATAAAAAATTTTCTGTGGGACATCATTTCTGTGGGAAAGAGTTTAACCTAACTTCCTTCCACCTGAATTCAGCAAATAAAAAATCGACCGCACCAGCGCCAGGCCGATCAGGATTTCGCCGATCAATACATTCAACATCCCCTGAAAAAATCCTCGCTGGTACTTTTTGAAGTACTGATAGAACGAGCGATGGCTGGACCAGATCATGTTCAGCCGATTCCGATAGATCGACGTCCCCTTCTGATGCACTATTTGAACGCTGGGAACGAATAAAATTTTCCAGCCGTGCTCGATAAATCGCCGACACCAATCCACATCGCTGAAAAACATGGGGAATCGCTCATCCAGCAGCCCGACCTGTTCGAGCGCCTCCCCGCGGGCCAGCAGAATTGCGCCCTGCGGCTGTTCCACTTCCCGCTGACTTCGGTGATCAAAGTCACCCATCTTCCAATAGTTGAATTCACGACTATTTCGAAACAGCCACTGCAGTCCCAGCCCATGATAGATCACATCCCGTCGGCGAGGGAAGCGGCGACACGACGGCTGGATCGTCCCATCGGGATTGAGCAATTGGGGTGCCACAATGCCCACCTCTGGATTCGCCTCCAATATTTCGATCAACGGCGGAAAGACATTTGTGGGCAGCTCGGTATCAGGATTCAGCAGCAACACATAATCGCCCCTGGCCCGAAGCAATCCCTGGTTCACGGCTCTGGTAAAGCCTCGGTTGGTTTCGTTGCCGATGAGCGACCAGCGATGCTTAGGCTCCAATTGGGATAGCATTTTTCGGACCACGGCAATGGTTTCATCGGTGGAGTGATTATCGATGATAAAAATTTCGGCACAAAAATCCTTCACTGCCTGGCGCAGCGTAACGAGGCAGCCCTCAATTTCGTGCTGGTGATTGAAAGTGACGATGATGACGGATAAATCGCACAATGGCTGTAGCTCCACGAAATTCATTGTCATTCATTTTCGAAGCCAAAAATAATGAATAATGATCACATTTGCAACAAGAATTCTGAATTTTGATTTTAGCCAAACGCCAAATTCGATTCATGGCCAATGAGGAACCCGCCACGGTGCAGCTCGCCGAAAAAGTTTCATGGTTGAATGCGCTTCCCACATGCAAACGACCAAAACTGCTGTTATGATGAGCACGATGACATCATATCCAGAGGTCTTTCTCAGAGAAATACGGATAAAAATATTGACATTTGATGTTAATTTGGTTACCTTTAGGTCAAAGGAAATTGAATTTGAGGAAAATATGGATAACGATTACCGACAATATATTCGTTTTGGCAGTTCCTCCTGGGCCTTTGAGGGCTGGCGGGGCATTGTGTATTTCAAAGAATATGCTCCTGGTAGCTTTAAACGGGATTGCCTGGCTGAATATGCAGCCGACTCAAGATTTTCGACCGTGGGAATGGACCTATTTTTTTATCAGCCACCCACGGTATCATTATTGGAGCACTACGCGAAACAGCTACCCGCTGGGTTCAAAACATGCAGCAAAGTTTGGGAGCAACTCACCATTTATCGTTTTCCCAATCAGCCCCGCTATGGCAAATTGAAGGGCCAACTCAATCCCAATTTTCTGAACCCAGAGCTATTTATCAACACTGTCCTGCCGCCCTATCTGGAGGTTTTTCGCGAGCACACGGGTCCTTTCATTTTTGAGTTTCAATATATCAAGACGGGTGAAAAAACCGCCGCGGATTTCATCCAGGACTTGGACCGTTTCTTTTCAGCATTGCCCAGAGATTTTCAATATAGCGTTGAACTCCGAAATAAAAATTTTCTTACACCGGCCTATTTTGATGTATTGCGCCGCCACAGGGTGGCTCACGTGTTCAATCACTGGTCCTATATGCCGACCATCTCAGAGCAACTAAAATACGATAGCATTACGGCCGATTTCATCGTGGCGCGAATTTTAACGCCATTGGGCATGTCTTACGAGGCCACAGTCCAAAAATTCGAGCCGTTCGATAAAATCATATCACCGCTTCCTGAAATGCGTGCAGATGTGATGAAGCTGGTGGAAATTGCCCTCCAAACCCGTAAAATCGCCTATTTGTTGATCAACAATCGGGCTGAAGGATGTGCCCCCTTGACCATCGCCGCGATTCAGCAGATGATCGAACAGCGATTTTTGCTCACAAAAGATAGCGGCCAACCCGATCACGTGGTGCCCGGCTAATTGGGTCAAATCTCCGGCAGGATCGCCAATTTGGGAAATTTCCTAATTTTCTGCCTGGACATTGCGCTCATCCATCTTTTATTGCTGAGCCATCATCGGTGCTATCTATTTTCCATTCGCGCTCACCATGAGAGTGATGCGTTTTAGCACATCCTCCAGTTCCAATTGCGCCTGTTCCCATTGATTGTAACAGACCGATAGTTCATCCTGGACCTGGGAATATTCGTATGGGAGCGAGGTTGCCAGCGCTGTGTCCTGGTACGTCGCAGGATTAGCCATCAGGGCTTCGATTTCATTTTTTCGGGCTTCTAGGCTTGCGATTTTTTTTTCTAACGATTCGATCTGTCGCGTCAGACGGTTGCGATCCTTGCTCATTGCCTGTCGCGCTTCGGCTTCCCGCCGGCGTTGTTCCTTAGTCTTTCGCCCCGCGGGCAAACTCACTGGCTTTTCCTGGGGCTGGTGCAATTGAGGCGCCGGTGATTCCTCAGCCCGTTTGGCTAAATAGTCGCTGTAGTTCCCCTCATATTGCTTCACCGAACCATCTTTGATCTCGATCACGCGATGGACCAATTTATCGAGAAAATAGCGATCGTGGGAGATGATCAATAATGTGCCATCGTACTCCAAAAGCGCTTGCTCCAGTGCGTCGCGCGAGGCAATGTCCAAGTGATTGGTCGGTTCATCCATCATCAGAAAATTGACTGGGGAGAGCAAGATTTTCGCCAGGGATACCCGGGCCTTTTCGCCGCCGGAAAGAACTTCGATAGGCTTGAACACATCATCACCGCGAAATTGAAAAATGCCCAGCACATCTCGGATATAGGGGATTCGATCCACAGACGTGACCGAGGCCACTTCATCGTAGATGGTGGCCTTTCCATTCAGCGCATCGATCTGGTGCTGAGCATAATAGCCGATGGTGGTTGCTTGGCCGATCTCGATCGAACCGAGTTGCGGCTGCAATTCGCCAGCAATCAGTCGCGTGAGGGTCGTTTTGCCGACGCCGTTGGGGCCGACCAGTGCCAATCGCTCGCCGCGATAGATGGTGAGCTGCACATTCTTCAACACCCAGTCGTCATTATAACGAAACGCCATATCGGTTATGCGAACGACCTCTTTGTAGCTGTGAAACGGCACGGTTAATCGAAATTGGAGTTTCGGCATTGGCGCTGGCAGCTCAATTTCCTCCAATTTCTCCAGTCGTTTGATCCGACTTTGCACCTGGGCAGCCTTCGTGGCTTTATAGCGAAAACGCTCGATAAAGCGGTGTTGCCGCTCCCGCTCCGCCCTCAGCGCTTCATACCGTTCCTGAAGCTGCTGTTGCTTGAGGCGTTTTTGTTGCTCATAAAAATGATAATTTCCAGGATAATGCTCCAGCTTGCCTCGATCGAGCTCATAAATTTCTTGTGTCAGTCGATCGATAAAAAAACGATCGTGTGAAACTACCACGATGCTGCCAGGGAAATTCATCAAGTATTGCTCCAGCCATTCTAAAGATGGTAGATCGAGATGATTGGTGGGCTCGTCCAGCAGCAGGAGATCTGGATTTTGAATGAGCAGCCGCGCTAAATAAGCGCGCATGCGCCAGCCTCCACTGAATTCGGCGATGGGACGGGACATGTCCTCCATCGAAAACCCGAGTGCAGACAAAATAGCTGTGGCTTTGGTCTCCAGGTGATAACCCTCCAGCGCCTCATATTGATGCTCCAGCTCACCCAATTGCCTCATCAGTCCCGGCGCATCCGCTGGATCATGATTGAGCGCCTGATGGATTTCGGCGATTTTTGCTTCCAGGTCGAGGACCTTCGCTTGCCCTTCCATCGCGATGTCTAAAATGCTGCCCCGATCCAGGGTGATCTCCTCCTGTGGCAAATAGCCAATGCGATAACCGCGCGGTTTAATGATGCTCCCACTGTGGTAGCCGAGATCACCGTGAATGATTTTCAACAATGTGGTTTTTCCGGCGCCATTCGGGCCGATCAGAGCCACTCGCTGCTGCGGCCCAATATTCCAATCGATATGAGATAACAACTCGCGGGCACCGATCGAATAGCATAGGTCTCGAATTTGAAGCATGAATTGGTCACTCGAATAGTCATGGTTGCAAAATACCATAAACAATCTTATCTGTCAGGCGTGCCAATGCAGCCATCTTGATTTTGCATCGATGGAATGGCAATTTTCAACAAGATGCTGGCATTGGCAGCAAAAACGGCCGAATGAAATTGGCATTTTGCAACAGAATTGAATGAAAGTCGATCATTCCCCAGGTTTCAAAGTCCAAATTTTAGCTGTCCCACGGCAAACTTCAGTCACAGAATTTCGTTCAGCATTCGATCTTTCGGTCGATCCAAATGTTGAGGGGATTGCTACTTATAAATCCGCATGATTTTTTAGCCATCTAATCTATTTCTCTCTTGGCTGCAACCGTTGCAAAGCGTTCATCATAAATTTTCGCCATATTTTTCCAATCGTACTTTTGAACAACAGCTGAATAGTTTTGTTTCCTGATAGAGTCAATATTTTTTATGGCGATCGACAGCTTTTCGATAAGATCCTCGAAACTATAATAAAAATTGCCGGGGAAATCTTTGATGGAAAAAATTTCTGGATAAGCGAGCCGATTTGGCAGCAATGGGTAGCACCCACAATAAACCGCTTCGACAATACTGGCGCCGAAGAAATCATGGCAGGAAGTTACTGGAAGAATATCCGCCCGATGGAGCCAATGCGCATAATGCTCCATATTTTCGACAAAGCCAAATTGGACGATTTTATCCCCCAATTGCTGGCGTGCTTGTTCAAACTCGACGGGCGCATTTCGAAAATTTTGCCCTAAGATGGCCACACGAAAGTCGAGCCCTCGCTGTTGCAGCACCCAAAGAGCCCGAAAAAACTCCTCGGGATTCTTGTCATGTTCCCAGCGATGATTCCAGAGCAGCAATGGCGGTTCACTGGTCTTGGAGGGCGTCGCAATCGAATGGCTCTTGAGTCGCTCTAAATCCAAACCAAGGGAGAGGATTTGGCTTTTCGCAGCGATCTGGGGGACGGTATCCAGTTCGGGATAATCGGGAAAAAATCGGAGCAAGCGAGGCAAGCTATCCAAGAAGCTTGTTCGGTGATAATTGGAATTAAAGAACACCGCATCGGAGACCAATGCGGAAGCGTAATTGATGAAACCATAGAAATGATGTCGCTGGTGCAGCACGTCGCGGTCCTGCGGGGCCCAGGGATAGCTGAGCTGATTTTCGTGAAAATAAATGGCGGTGGGGATCGTCGCCGTCCGATGTCGTGTCATGGAGAGGAACACCGGGAGGTTGAGCATGTCCGTTGCAAGAATGAGATCGGCCGAGCAAGATCGCCTGAGGAACTGGCGTGCCAGAGTGACGGCCCCGCCCTGCATGCGCCACTTCCAGAATTGGCCGGGTAGACTTAAGATCTCGATATCATGCTGGCTATATTTCTGATATCCTTCAGCCCAGGCGGCGTGAGAGCCAGCAAAATAGGGTTCAATGATGACAATTCTCATTGTACAATAGCCGTTCTGTTTCGGCTGCCGAAGCTCTGCTGTCATAATTTCGGGGCCAAAGTCCACTCCCAAACTCAGTGAGCAGCAGAGAAGGATTCGAACGGATTGTCATAAAATGTTGGATCGATGCACTTCAATCAGCACTGAAATGCTGTGATCGGGAAGCACTTTTTTCGCGACCACGCGATGCTGCCGGATTTCAACATGTAGCGAATCTAAAGGCGCATTGGGATTTGTTATCCAGCGCTGAATGTGAGCAGCCCAGCGAAGGGCGTCAGCGATGGCAGCCCGTTCAGCAAATTTTATGGCCACAGATTCGGCGTCTGCATCGGCCTGCGGCTTCCCACTGCCTGATGCAAGGATTGTCTCCCACACGCTATCGTAGCACGTCGCGACCAACTGTTCGCGGTAATCTGGGTCATCCGGATTCTCACGAATTGCTTCGACCAACTCGCTCACGACAGTCAACATCGAATCGTAATTGATCGCTTTTGGTTTGATGGTCCATGCGCCACCAACACTATCCCGTCCAGATTCCCCGGGCCGGAGTTCTCCGATCTTTGGTTCTTCCTTTTTCCCGCATCCCCAGATCAGAGAAAAAGCCATGATTAGGAGCAGAAAAATTATATTCCCCTTGATGTTCATCATAAGCGCCTCCACCACTTTTAAGATCATTCCCCTTGCAACAGCCAGATTGCGCTGCAAGGGGTGAACGCGATGAATCGATTCCGTTGCAAAATGAAGGATCCCTATCGATATGCTCTGCCGTTAACCCCGCGGCGCTGCGGCAGTTCGATTTTTCAGCGTGACCTAACGATCCAGCGACACGAGACAACGGCGGCTTTCAGAGGGACACTATAATTTTTTGATGATCAATTTTGCAACGAGACCGGATTAAGTTCCCATTTCCCAAGATGCCAGATATTGTTTCTGCTCTTCTGTCAGTTCATCGATTTCGATATCCATCGATTTCAGTTTTAGACGGGAAACCCAATCTTCGATTTCAGAGGGGACGTTATAAACCTTGGCGGTCAGTTGTCCAGCGTTTTTCACGACCCATTCGGTCGTGAGCGCCTGGGTGGCAAAGCTCATATCCATCACCGAAGCTGGATGTCCCTCTGCGGCTGCCAGATTGATCAGTCGGCCCTCAGCCAGCAAGTTGATGCGCCGGCCGTCTTTCAGCACGTATTGATCGACGAAATTTCGGACTTGCGGCCGCACCTCAACCGCCATTTGCTGCAACCCGGGGATATCGATTTCAACGTTAAAGTGCCCCGAATTGGCCACAATGGCCCCATCTTTCATGAGTGCAAAATGTTCCGGCCGGATCACATGGATATCGCCGGTTAGCGTGCAGAATAGATCGCCGATTTTCGCTGCTTGTTCCATCTTCATGACGCGATAGCCGTCCATGGCGGCCTCCAGTGCGCGAATGGGATTAACCTCAGTAATGACCACATTGGCGCCCATCCCTTTACAGCGCATAGCAAAGCCACGACCGCACCAGCCATAGCCGGCCACTACGACCGTTTTGCCAGCCAATAAAATGTCGGTCGCACGAATAATGCCATCAACAGTCGATTGCCCAGTCCCATAGCGGTTATCGAACAAATTTTTGGTCATGGCATCGTTGACGGCAATGACTGGGAATTTCAAAGCGCCATCTCGTTCCATCGCTCGCAATCGGATCACACCTGTGGTCGTTTCTTCCATGCTGCCCAGCACCTTATCCCATAGGTCAGGGTGATCGAAATGGATGGTCGAGACCAGATCGGCACCGTCATCCATGGTCACCTGCGGCGAATGCGCAATCGCAGCGTTGATGTGCTGATAATAAGTCTCGGTATCCTCGCCTTTAATGGCAAAAACAGCGATGCCGTATTCTTTCACCAGCGCAGCCGCCACATCATCTTGAGTGGACAAAGGATTTGAGGCACAAAGGACCACATCGGCGCCACCCGCCTTTAGCGTGCGTGCCAAATTCGCGGTTTCAGCAGTAATATGGAGACAAGCCGACATCCGCATGCCCTTCAAAGGTTGCTGTTGCTCAAACCGATCCCGCACCAGCTTGAGCACTGGCATGTCATGATCCGCCCATTCAATTCGTTTCTTCCCTTGTTCAGCAAGTTCAATATTCTTTATATCGTACTTCACACCCAACCTCCTATCCTGAAATACATCACCGGTGGTAATCCAGCGAGAACCCCACCTTCTCCCAGTTCAATGATTTTTCCTGGAACGCCAGAGTCAAAAAATATTTCTCAACATATTGCAACATACATGGTTATTCGATTTCATCTGCCTCTGCGCATCTCGTGGTAATAAAATTGACAATAGAACGATTTTGCAGCCTAAATCCACCAGTTGATCATCAAAAGAAACGAGATCGTTGTGGTGGAATCTATCCATCTCTCCATTGATGGTTTCCCACCTGACGGGGATACAAGCGCAGCTCTCCCCCGCAGGTGATACTTGGATATCTGAGACCATCATCTACCCAAGGAGCATGAACGATCGGGCAAATTAGCGCGCCAGCACATCGACCATGTCGGTCTTTTCCCAGGTAAAGGTGGGTTCGTTTCGGCCAAAATGGCCGTAGACCGCGGTTTTGCGATAAATGGGCCGGCGCAACATGAGCTTTTCGATAATTCCTTTTGGCGTGAGATCAAAGTTTTTGACAACCAATTTCATAATTTCCTCATCTGGGATGACACCAGTGCCATGAGTATCCACCATGATCGAGACTGGTTCCGCCACGCCGATAGCATAAGCCAACTGGATGGTACATTTGGTCGCCAGCTTCGCCGCAACGATATTTTTCGCGACATACCGGGCGGCATAGCAAGCGGAGCGATCGACCTTGGTCGGATCTTTGCCAGAAAAAGCCCCGCCACCATGAGGAGCGTAGCCTCCGTAAGTATCGACAATGATCTTTCGGCCGGTGAGTCCTGCATCGCCCTGGGGACCACCAATCACAAACCGACCGGTTGGGTTAATATGATAAATGATCTCATGATCATTGACCATGTGCGGGGGCAGCACTGGTTTGATCACGTGCTGAATAATATCGTGACGCAGATCCACTAATTTTACTTCCGGGCTATGCTGGGCCGCAATCACCACTGTATTCACCCATCGGGGCTTGCCATCCACATATTCGATGGTCACTTGAGATTTGCCATCCGGCCGGAGATAGGGGAGGATATTTTTCTTGCGCACTTCGGCCAGTCGCTTGGTTAATTTATGCGCCAATAAAATCGGCATCGGCATCAGTTCTTCCGTCTCATCAATCGCGAAACCGAACATCATGCCCTGGTCGCCAGCTCCCTCACGATCCACTCCCATGGCAATATCAGGGGACTGCTGATCGATAGTTGTTAAAATTCCACAAGTCTGCCAATCGAACCCATAGCTGGCGTCAATATACCCGACATCTCTGATGAGTTCCCGAACGATCTTGGGGATATCGACATAGCACTTTGTGGTAATTTCTCCACCGACGATCGCCAGACCGGTTGTCACCAGGGTTTCACATGCCACTCGACCAAATGGGTCCTCTTGAAAAATGGCATCTAATACCGAATCAGAAATTTGATCCGCCAATTTATCTGGATGTCCTTCTGTAACAGATTCTGATGTAAATAAATACGATCTCATATCAATGCTCCTTGGCTTAGTACTCAATTCATCCAATTTTAACCATATAAACCTATAAGAATGCCAAACCAGCCCTCCCGCATCAACGGATCGGGGGGTGGGTTCGCATGAATAGACTCGTGATTAGCGCTGTTTATCGCTGGCATTGAGCCATTCAATAAGCGTTTGGTGCAATTCGAGATTGCTGGCAGCAACACAGGAGAGGGTGTCATTACTGATCAGGGATCGATCGTCCAACGATCTGCCATTGCTATCTGAAATCATGCACTGGCTTTCTTTCACGATCAGATAGGCCGCGGCGATATCGTAGGCAAATAATCCCATGACCGGATGTTGGGATGACCGTTGCGGGGCCAGAGGTAGGTCGTTCACCTCCTCCACCCTACTTCCAATAATATCGATATAGGCATCCAATTGTCCTGTCACTAATCGCGTGAGGGCAAAGGCTGAGCTATTAAAAATATAGACACCCCCTTGAAAGGACGAGCGATCGATCAGCGGACCGATGCGATCCACGATGTCAGCGATCGGTCGTCCCACCACCTCAAAGCTCCACCTCAACCGATCCAGCTGGCAGTGATGCGTTGGTCGGACCGAGAGAATTGGATCTTGGCTGCATAGCACGGTCCCCTGACCTTGTTCAGCGTAGAACAAATTGCCACTTTTCAATTCCAGCACCACGGCGTGGGAAATATCCCGAAATTTCGGCTGAGCCGAATAGCGACATAGCGCAATCGAAACCACACTGGCTTCAAAACCGCTGTATGCCGGTCGTGTGCCATCGATGGGATCGATGATCAATAAGTAAATTGGGGGCTCCGGTCCAATGACCAATCCCCGATCTTCCGTATAATAAGCCAGCGGCAATTGCTGTTGCGACAGGAAGCTCGCCACCGCTTGTTCGGCGATGGTATCGAGTTGGAAGGTGACATCGCCGCTGTGTGCCATGCCGGCAAAGTGGCGCGCCGACTCTGCGTTGAGCCAGGGAAATACGGCGCTGCGAATCCGTTGCGCCAGCGCCACCAACAGCGCCAGCCAATTGTCCGGGCTATTCACGGCTCAACTGATCCTTTAAATGTTGAATCTTTTCGATCGGGGTGGGATCGATCCCGGACAGCACCGCCAAATAATAGCTCACCCAATCGCCCAATTGAACTAACGAGAACAATCGCGCCAGCCGCGACTCGCCCTCAGCATAAAGCTCGATAATCGGAGCGCAGACCCGTTCGAGAATTCCTCGGGTGATCTCCATCCGCTTTTGATTTCTGGGGTGATCGTCGCGGTCACGCAAATAGATGATTTGAAAATCGCGCAGGCGTTCTGGAAGCTGTTGCCAACCAACAATCTCATTATGATTCAACTCTGGAAAAACATTGCAGAACGCCAGCACTTTGCTGTTTTCAGAGAACTGCCCCTTCCAGCGCCATGCTACCGGCCACAATAAGTCAGCAGAACAGTAGATGATCGGAAATTTATTTCTTAACTGGTTCGCCAGTTTCAGGGCCGGATTGTCATCTGCATCCGATGCATAGCGCCGATTATTACGCTCCAATAGCTGCTGCGTCTGTTCAAAATCATGCTCAGCCAGCCTTACCAAGCCAGCATTTGCCAACCAAACCAACAGAGGAACCGTCAAGTATCCCAATGCGGTACGGGGAGGGGCGCCCCCAGGGATCGAAATGAGTGGCACGCCATGCGCCTGAGCCCAAGCAGCCAATTTTCCGCCTGAAGCAATAGCAACAATAGTCGCCTTTCTTGACCGAGCAACTTCGGAGCAGCTCAGTGCCTCTTCGGTATTGCCCGAATAGCTGGAAACAATGACCAATGAATGCCGATCGACAAACGCTGGCAATACATAATTGCGAATCACCATCGCTGGAACTGGGAGCTGATCGCTCAGGCAAGAGCCAATTAGATCTCCGCCAATGGCAGAGCCTCCCATGCCAGCGAACAGCAGATTTTTGATCGCGGTTCGATCGATCTCGAAATTCAATGATGCTCCTATTTGGCGAGCGTGCTGAAATTGGAGCGGAAAATCAACCAGCAGTTTTCGCATATTTGCTCTATCAAATTGTTGCAGATTTATATGAGCAACCCTCATGTTTTGCGTATCCCTTTTATTGGCTCTAATTGATTTTCTTCTTATATCGAGTGGCCATGACGTTGCGCATGTAGGTTTCCACCTGCTCCGATGTCTTCATCTGGAGCGCCTTTTCAGCGATCTTGTGTGCATCCTCATAATAGGCATTGCGAATTATTTTTTTCACCTCGGGCAATCTGCAAGGGGTCACGCTCAATTCATCCAAATCCAGGCCCAGCAGGATCAATGTGGCCAGCGGATCTGCCGCCATCTCGCCGCACATGCCCACCCATACGCCTTTTTTATGCCCTTGTTCCACGACGCTTTTGATGATTCTCAAGACCGCAGGCGGCAGGCGTTTGTAGAGATTGGCCACCTTCATATTGTTCCGGTCCACAGCCAGCGTGTATTGGATGAGATCATTGGTGCCGATGCTTAAGAAATCCACTTCCTCAGCGATCACATCGGTCATGATGGCCGCAGAAGGGATCTCGATCATTACGCCGATTTCGATATGCTCATCAAACGGAATTTTCTTGGCGCGTAGTTCTTCCTTGGCCTCATCCAGCAGGTCTTTTGCCTTATAAATTTCCTCTAAACAGGAGATCATGGGGAACATAACTTTGACATTTCCCATGACGCTGGCCCGCAGAATAGCCCGCAATTGGGTCTTAAATAGGGTTTTCTCCTCGAGACAGAGGCGAATCGCCCGCCATCCCAAAAAGGGGTTATCCTCATCAGGTATCTCCAGACTGGGAGCTTTCTTATCGCCGCCCAGGTCCAGGGTACGAATGATCACCGGATAGGGACTGACCTTCTCTGCCACCCGATAGTACTCCTCATATTGTTCCTGCTCAGACGGCAAATCCGGCCGAGTTAAAAATAGGTTTTCGGTCCGAAACAGGCCAATCCCCCGAGCCCCGTAATTGATGATCGAATGGATCTCTCCTGGGAATTCAAGATTGGCAGAGAGCTCGACGTCTTTGCCATCCAGCGTGCGACAGGGAAGATCGCGAATTGTGGAGAGCGTTTTGGTCTCTTCATCATAGCGCTCCCGCAATTTGACATATTTGTTGATCTCCGTTGCCGTCGGGTGCAGGATCGCCACGCCCTCATTGCCATCAATGATGATCGTATCTCCGTTTTGAACTTGCTCTGCGATGTTCAGCAAGCCCACCACGGAAGGGATTTCGAGCGATCGCGCCATGATGGCCGCGTGGGAGGTCTTCCCCCCTTTGTTCGTCGCGAAAGCCAGGACTTTCTGCCGATCCAGTAGCACAGTATCTGAAGGGGTCAGATCTGGAGCCACAATGACGGCAGGGGCGGTAAGACCGTTCAAATAGCGCGGTTCTTTGCCTTGAAGATTGCGGATCAATCTGCGCTTCACATCGCGGATATCGGCCACTCGGCCCAAAAAATAATCATTGCTCACCTGCTCCAGCGATTGCTGGAATGTTTGCATCACTTGGTAGTAAGCATAATCGGCGTTTTTGCACTCCTGTTGGATTTTCTTTATTGTTTGCTCATAGATGACATTATCCGCCAATAACAATTGATGGACATCAAAAATTCGTTCTCCATCTTTCCCCATCATTCGTCGAGCGTGCGATTGAATCTCGCTCAACTCCTGACGGGTCAGTTCGACCGCCCGCTTGAACTTCTCGATCTCTTGACCAATATCTTGTTGCGGAATAGTTCGCTCTTCAACCTTAACGACATCGCCCGTCAGCAGGAATACTTTACCAATGACAATGCCAGGAGAAGCCGCAATTCCTTTCATTTTGATCATTGGCTTCTGTTCTACTTTTTTCCGAGCCATAGAATGAGCTACTCTTCATAAAACTTTGCGTTGACCAAGTTTACCAGGGCCTCCATGGCAAGTTCTTCGTCCTCTCCATCGACTCGAATCGTGAGGGTGCTTCCCATTTCTGCGGCCAGTGTCATGACGCCCATGATGCTCTTGCCATTGACCTCCCGATCATTCTTGGACAGATAAACATCCGATTTAAATTTCGAAGCCACCTTGACAAACTGAGCCGAGGGTCGCGCATGAAGTCCCAATGAATTCAAAATTTTAACCTTTCGAACCAGCACACTAAATAACCAATCCTATGATTGTTGAACCGCAGATAACGATAAGAATCACCAAATCAATTGTGATATTCTGTTTCCGGATCGCCAGAAACGAAACAACCGCTGCGGCAGCAAAGATGACGATAGCTTTCCATGAACCCGTCTCTACCTGGATTTTTCTCATCAGTACCACCAATTCTACCCCCAATAACATAGATACCAGGCTTTTCAGGGGATTCAGATATTTTTGGATTCCCCGCAATGACAAAATTCGGATGACATCAAAGCCTTTGGCGTAACTATCGAACAGACCCTTGAACCGAACCGTGAGGTGGGCCATATTATAGGCCACCAGATAGAATATTGAGGCCCAGGCACCAAATATCCACAATAGCACAATCGTCAGTGCCCCCAGCGCCGGCCGAATAAGCTGCCAGAAGAGGCTATCCCCGATCGCCCCCAATGGACCAATGATCCGATTTTTGAAGACAATAATTGGCCGTTTATCCTCCCAACGCTTGACAATCGCCTGTTCTTCAATATTTGCCACCGCTCCCAAGGCGTAGGTTGCCAGATATGGATGGGAGTTGAAAAACTCCAAGTGCCGCTGCAAAAATTCAGCGAGCTCGGACTTGCTGTTCATTAACCGTCGGGCAATTGGAACCAAACAGAAGCAAAAGCCCAACGCCAGCAATCGTTCCGGATTCCAGCTACTCTGAATATAAAAGGAACGCAACAGCACTCTGATCAGATCTCGTTTTCGGATTTGACCCATGCGCTGAAAAATGTTAAGATAAACTGTTCCGCAATAAATAATTGGTATTTGAACGAAAAATCATATTTTTTAGGTTTTCTGGACATTGCGAGGCGTTTTTTTGACGAGGCAATCTCATTGAATCAGATAAAGCTAAGAGATTGCTTCGCTTCGGTCGCAATGACAGCCTCACCCAAAATTTGCCGTTTTCGTTCAGACATCAAAATGAGATGATGGATGCCACTCCCCAGACCACTAAGCTGACGAGGAAAGGTACGAGGACATACCATTGAGTGGCTTTGCTCACAAATAGCGTAGCCACCGCGCCGATCCCCAATCCGAGCAAGCCCCATTTTGCCAACCCAAAGGCTGGATCAAATTGCTGATGGACATACCCAGCCACCGGCTTCACCACCAGCACTCCAACCCAATAGCCAATGCCAACCAAAACAGCTCCCATCAAAAAAGAATAGAACACGCCGGCCATATTTAACCAGCTAATCCGGTGCGTCGCGCCATTTTGCGCAGCGACATCTGCCTGGCGCAACAGCCGCAAATTTGCTAATCGAACATAATCGACCAATACCTTCCCGATCCGGCTGATGAGAAGACTGTATAAAATCGCGGCGATCACCACAATATTTTCGGTATTGGCGCCAGCGGTTTTCAGATAGATACTCAAAGCAGTAGCAACAACCGCTCCCAGATTTCCCTCCGCCCCGTGAACACCTCCCATCGGAATGTTGATGAGCCAAGGAAGCTCCATGAGCATTCCGATGGTGATCCCGAGCTGTACATCGCCCAATAGCCATCCAAGCAAGGGACAAGCGACCACTGGCTGGGAGATCATGATCTGCCAGGCAGCAGCGGTGTCCATTGCCACCAAACCGCCGATAAAGCTGATTAGCATGATCGTCGGGAAGACATCCATATTAGGACTTCCTCATCAATATCCAATCCAATAGCTGCATCAAATCATTCCGCGCCTCGGATGTAGGGAGTTCACGGAGCAGTTGCTTGGCTTGATCGATCCGAAGCTGCACCTGCTGGCCGGCAAAGCGCAACGTCCCGCAGGCATCCAGCAAGTCACGAACCTTCATCACATCAGCATCAGTGATGTCTGGCTGATGGATGATCTGCCACAACGTTTCTCTGATGCTGGCATTGGCGTGTTCAAATGCATGAACCAACAAGAGCGTCCGCTTTTTCCGCTTGATATCGCTGCCAAAAGTTTTGCCCGATGTAGTCTCCATATCTAGTAGATCATCCTGGATCTGAAAGGCATTGCCCAACTGTCGCGAATATTCCACCAAAATCGCCCGTTCATTCTGATTGGCACCGCCGATGATGGCGCCAATTTCCGAGGCGATCATTAGCAATCGGGCGGTTTTTTTCTCGATCATCTCCAAATATTGATTGAGCCCGATGTCAAATCGCCCCTCATACTCTTTGTCCAATGCTTGGCCTTCACATACGTCGATAATGCCATCAGTAAAAATATCGGCGATCTCTTTCAAATCGACATGTTCGGTTTTTAATAGATAATGATAAGCCAGCGCCACCAGCCCATCGCCCGCCAAGATCGCCGTCGCTTCATCCCATTTTTTATGCACCGTCATTCGACTGCGCCGGAGATCATCTCGGTCCATGATATCATCATGCACCAAGGTAAAATTATGCAAAATTTCCACGGCAACGGCTGCATCCAGGCAAGATTCCAACTTTCCGCCTACCGCTTGACACGATAGGATCACCAGGATTGGCCGGATCCGCTTCCCACCAGCCTCTAACACGTACCGCACTGGCTCATAAAATGAGGTCGGATTCGGCTTATTCGCAACTCCATGGAGACGCTCATTGATTATGCCACGGTAATTTTCCATTCGCTCCTGAAAAGAGCTCATCGTCGCCATATAAAAACCCTGTTAATGATTCGAACTCCCGTTCGCCCATGGGCCGCTACCATCGAAATGAAAGATCCAATCGCTTTGGCAGCATCAAGAAAACATGGAACAAATTCGAGTCCTCTGCCCGATCATGGCTCAGCCATCGGGCCGCCATCAAGCCACGGGGATGATTTCACGCTGTCATTTGAGCCATCACGCCCCAGCGATAACTTTATGATTGCTTAAATGTTCAAATGCCCGGTTGGATAATAAAGAGGCATCCCTCTGTGGATACCTCGCGATCATCAAGTTCAGTAAAGATAAAAAAAAATACCGTTAGAATCAAGGAAAACTTTTTGCCAGAGCCAAAATTCAGGCTAAATCATCGCTATTCGTGTGAAGAACCAAGGTTGTGAGGCGACAGTAGCTCTTTCCAGGGCCGCTGGACAATTAGAGCTTGCCTGAAATCACCGGCCATCCAGCGATGAGAGAAAAAGTCGAAATGGCTTCATGGTGAATGGGTTGAAAACGTCACCGGTTCCGGCCTGGCCATTGATAGGGGAATTGCCTGGGATGGGAGGCCATCCATTGCCGATTCATTCAACGGGATCGGCTTGGGGTTGGCATAACAATAGCGACACCCATGCATGCAATGAAAGTACCAGCCAATATCGAGACTTTCGGTGCACCCGCAATCGCTGCGTTGACCTTTCGCTTTTCGCGTTGAACAAGGTGCTTTATCTGGATGGAGCTGCATCAATCGCTCCCCATCGATGCAGCGCGATCGCGGCATCCCTGGCACACAGCAGCCATGAATCACCAGATGGTATCGATCAGCGACTTCTTTCACCTGATCATATTGCTGTTGCCAGAGTTGAGGGGTCACTTCCACCAGCGCCATACCCGCGCGGTTTAATCGCAAGATCACTTTGCGATACGCGGCCATCCAACTCATGGATACATCGGTGATGCCCAATTGGCTGACGAAAGGAGCCACTCGCTCGAACCAATCGATGTTGCTATATACAGCCCCGTTGGGCAGCCGAAGGTTAACGATCGGATCAAATCGAAATCGGATCCGGCGCGGATCTCCCGCCAATTCAAGCAACTGGGGCAACCAGCGCAGCGCCTGATTCGGCGCAGGAACGCGCGGTTCTAAAATTGATCCACCCATTCCCGTGACCGTATAGTGAAAAAACAAATGCCGATATGTCTTCACCGCTTCAAATAATGGTCGATGCTGAAAAAGATTGCTCGCATCTTTCGTCCAGATCACCAGGGTATGAACGTGTTCTGGTGGACATTTTTGATGTAATATCTGAGCCAATTGATCTGGCGCCGTTCCAACCATGTCAATGCGCCGGCTGGCCGAAATGACGATTTTATCGGTTCCCTTCATGAGATCATGCTGAAATCTTTCAATCTATCCAGGCGGATGGTTTCTCGGACAGCAATGCTTTGGGTGATTAATCCCAAAATTCCCATCGTAACCCGTAATGCAGCGTCCGTCGGTTCATATTATTGCCATAAGTTATCTGATATTTCTCGTCTAAGATATTTTCCAACAGAAAAAATACTTTCAGATTACCAAAATTTAGGAGCACCTGCGCATTGAGTATTAGCACAGGCTTCAATGTATTGCGATCGATTCGGTACACATACGGGTGTACCACTGAACTGTTTCTCGATCCCACGTAGCGCACTTCAAGCCGAAAACTCGGCTTCAGGTCGCCCTGAAAAAAGCTGTCCGAATATTGCCAGTAAGTGATGAACCACATTTTGGGCATCTCACCAATCCCAGCTCTAGTGAGATAAGTGAACAGACCAGACCACTGCCATTTCGGCCATGGTGACCAGATCGTGTGGATGTCAGCTCCCCAAAAATGAGCGGTACCGTGATTCGCAAAGGCTGCGCGCAGCGAATCGATGGGAACAAGGTCGATGATTTGATCCGCATTTTTATAATATGCAGCCCCTCTGAATATAACTCGACCTGGCTTTTGCCATTCTGCCCCTAACTCGATCGTTTGAAACAGCTCAGGTCGCAGCGCCGGATTGCCGATGAAATTGGTCTTGGCCGAGGTTTCGAAAAACACAGGATAGCGCAGCGACTGACGGGCAGCTATGGCAAGTCGAGCGTGAGGGGAGAGCCAATAGTTCGTACTGATCGAACCGCGAATGCGGTTGCCATATTTTTCATGAAGGTGATAGATGCCCAACAGATTCAGGTCTACGCTCTTCAACACTTGCCAGTTATCTTGAATGAAAATCGAACCCGCAGTTTGTCGTTGGTCAGCCACTTGATCGGCATCTGCCCATTCATGGATCAGTTCGGCCCCAGCGCGCGCCAGATGTCTTCCAAAGCGATGCTGCAATCCAATATTGCCTCCTGCATAACGGCCCAAATCTGTAAAATGAAAGTTCAAACTCTTGTCTTGCCGGCGCTGCTGATCACTACTATAAAACACATTGGCATCGAAATTCTGTTCCGATGCGCGAAACAAATGACCCGCGATTTTCAAGCCATGATCAACCCGCGAGATTTTCTCGTTCGTTGAAATCAATGGATAATTCCCGTTATTGCTGGCAAAGCTCGGATTGGGCCAATTTCGGTTAAGCTTATTGCTGATTAAATAATAATCGAGTTTCCAGCGATGGAATAACTGATAGCTGATCTTTCCACGGAAATTCTGTTGCTCAAACCGGTAAGCATCGCTTTGACCATCATAAGATTTGATAATTCCTCCGAGAATCACTGTCAATTTACGGCTGGCCCTGCTGGCGAAAATCACATCGACATCGCTGAAACCGTAGGGAGCTTTATGGTAGCCGACCTGAGAATAGCTGAGATCTTCATGATAGCTGACCGGCTGCAATTTGATCATTTCGGAGCCGGCATGATGCCAATCTCGTCCACCATCACCGGCAAGAACGATATGATCGACCAGCCCTGTCGGGATCAGGTTCAGATCAATGCCGCCAAAAATGGGGTGGTACAAAGGATTTCCCTGGAACAAGAGTCGCGTTTGCTTCTCATCAGCGCCATGCCGAGTCACCAAGAGCTGCTGCCCAGCGCTGCCACGATCCCACACAAAAATTCCTGGGAAATAATTCAAAATATCCCCAAGATCCTCGTAAAAATATTCCTTCATCACGGACTGCGACATTTGCCAGATAGGGATAGATCGAGGACCACTTAAGGAGTCAACCGTGGCAGCAGCGCGTTGGCGAAAAGTCGATGTGGAATCGGCGACAATGGCGGAACTATCCTGGAGAGTAACATCGGAATGGATCGCCGGCAGGGCTTGCTGCGCAGAGACATCTGACCCGAATGATGGGCTTACCAACCCCATCAGCCGGACGCCCAATAACCAGATGAGTTCGATCATTAGAAAACGATGCCAATGGATCATGAATCGGCTCCCCATTATCGCCTGGTGTTTGGAATCATTTAATCAAATCTTTGTCCGAAATATAACAAAAATTATTTCAAAATTCAATGCTTTAATTCACGTCGTCCCTTTTCGATGAGGGGGGCAGTTATGCTATCCTCGGAAATCGAACAAAGGGAGAGCCCTGTTTCACATATCTGCTGCCGGACAACAAAAAAAGCCTGATCATCATCAGGCTTGATGAACCTGGTTTGATCCAGGCGATAGCTGATCGCCTAGCGGATCACTGCCGCTGGACGATCTCCATAGATTATTGTTGTTTGCCGAAGATTCGGAAGAATGTGTTTTTGAGAATATAATTCACCATTTTGGGGTTTTCGCGCAACCTCCGGATGGAGTAGGCGAACCATTCTTTGCCGAACGGCACATAGACCCGAAGCCGATGACCCGCCTCCACAATGATGCGCCGCAGTTGTGGATCAACGCCCAATAGCATCTGGAACTCATAATCCTTCCGCGTCAGTTTCAATTTATCCACCAGCTTGATCCCTTCCCAGACCAATTTCTCGTCATGCGTGGCAATGCCAACATAACATCCGTTTGAAAGTAATTTTTCCAAGGCATAACGAAACGAATCGTTCACAATATCACCATTCTTGTAAACGACCTCGCGTTTTTCCCAGTAATAAGCGCCCTTGCACAGCCGCAAATTGGCCTTATATGGAATCACCCGGTTCAAATCGCCGATCAGGCGACGCAAATAGGATTGAAAAACCGTGCCTACATTGTTATAATCCTGCTTCAACCGAAGGTAAAGATCAATCGTATCATCCGTGCATGAGGAATCTTCCATGTCGATTCGAACAAAATTATTCAATTCGCGAGCGGCTTCGACCAGAGTTTTGATGTTCTGATAACAAAATTCCTTATCCAATTTCAATCCCATGTGCGTGGGCTTCACCGAAATATTGGCATCCAATTTCTCCTGATCGATGACTTTCAGCACCTCCAAATAAGCATTGACCGCCTGCAATGCTTCTTCTTTCGCCTTTTTCTCTTCCCCTAACAGATCGATTGTGGCGCAAATTCCTTGAGCATTCAAATTCTTCACTTCGCGCACCGCATCTTGCAGCGTTTCACCAGCGATGTATTGACGGGCAAAAATTTTAACAAAGGGTCTGGGAAAATAGGGTAAAATTTTGGCAATCAAATTATTGAACCAGATCATCTGTGCCTCCATTAAAATAGTTTGGTGTAATAATGTGAATAGTGAACAAAATAATAGTTGAACGATGACACCATCTCAGCTTCGGCGTCATGTTGGCAAAATTCGCGAGAGGATTATCCGAGGAAAATAAGAAAAATTTTTGGATATGGTGGATTCTATGCATCGATCAAAGATAATAATTTATTCGGTACAAAGCAAGCAATTTTCTTAGCAAAATTCCGCATGGAGGTGGCGACGAATCAAATCAATTGCGACATTAAAGCAGACCAGCCAATTCAGCTAAATTCCCATCATGCCAAGGGGCATTGTCACGATCCAGAGGCGGCTCGGCGATAGCAAGGGTATTTCATGCAGATTTTTGGCGCTTTCACGAATTAAATTGTTATTGAGTGCAAAAGAATTGGTATCTCTTTGCATCGCACTGAAAATTGATCGCTGGTTGCATCATTGCAGGAGGATGCTCATCTAATTCTTGCAGGAACTGCTCTGCTGAATATGAGTAAAATAACACTAAATAATTTTGTTGCAGCAGGCTAAATTTAAATTGCCCGCGTCATTGTTATATACGAACGGGTCTCTTTTAAAGCGGTTATGTAATACCACTCAGCCAGATTAAAAAAAAGCACAAAATTTTCGGTATTCGAGCCTCGTAACATCTCCCTAAGTCCTCTGCCAAATGGCAGCGGGACTTGCTATCGCTCCCCCTCTTTGAAGTGGGGCCAGGTGGGATGTAATTTGCCCCAAAAAAGAATGATTATTTTAATCTGACTGAGTAGAGTTAAGTCATATCCAAATCGTGAGGCTTGCATAATTAGACGTGACACTTCAGCCTTGACTGAAAATCTTGCAACCAGACCAACAATATTTTGTGGGAGTGATTCAATGCAAATATGGCGTCATTTATCATTCGTCCTTGTAATACTTCTTGTGTTCCAATCCATAGCTTTGGGACAAAACTTCATGGACACGAAATTTGTAACAGTGTCATCGCACATCTCCCCGGAGAAGCCTTCCCCGGGGATGACGCTTGATGTCACGATTTCGGCCGTAATCGAACCGGGATTTCATATCAATTCCAACCAGCCGACCGAACCCTATTTGATCCCGACGGTCGTAAAATTGGAGCCGATGGAAAATGCCACGTTTGGACCGGTGAACTATCCGTCTCCAGAGCAGACGCGATTTGCCTTTTCCGAGCAACCGCTTTCCGTCTATCAAGGCACGGTAAATTTTTCCGTCAGCGTGAGGCTGTCGGATCAATTTCCGCTCGGAGTGAACACCTTGAAAGGATCGATTAGCTATCAGGCCTGCAATGATAACAATTGTTTTGCTCCGACGACCGAGCATTTCGAGATTCCATTCCAGGTCGTCGCTGCCAGCCCCAAGCCCATGGAGCAATCGCTGGGGACGCTACCTCAAGCCAATCCGACCGCCCCAACGACACCTCCTTCTGACGAATCCGTTGAATCTCAACCAACGGCCGATGTGCCGATTTCCCAGGCAACGGATTCAACACCCGGCCGAGAAAGCGCCTTGGTGACGTTTACCTCCGACGAGCTGAAAGCGAAACAGGTGATCGAAAAAGGATTACCCTACGCCATCCTGGCGTTTTTTCTTTTCGGGCTTGCATTGAATCTCACCCCTTGCGTCTATCCTGTCATTCCTTTGACGGTTGGCTATTTCGGCGGTCAGAGCGGCAGGAGCCGCGGCTCCAGCTTCATCATGGCCTTATTTTATGTCATTGGCATCGCCATAATCTTTGCCGCCTTGGGATTGATCTCTGGGTTGGCAGGCAAACAATGGGGATTCTTATTCCAGAACCCATGGTTCGTCATTGCGATTACTGTGATTATTCTGGCCATGGCGGCCAGCATGTTTGGGGCCTTTGAAATCACTGTCCCCGCCTGGCTATCCGCATCGCTTGGCCGGTCTCGCGAGGGAACTATTGGTGCACTTATTATGGGCTTGACCGTCGGCGTGGTCATCGCCCCCTGTGCTGCTGGGATCATCATTGGATTGGTCGGCTTGGTCGCAAAGCTGGGCATCGTGGTCAAAGGCACGCTGTTATTTTTCATTATGGGACTGGGGCTTGGACTCCCTTATTTGATTTTGGCGACTTTCTCTGGGCTGCTCAATAAACTGCCACAATCCGGCATGTGGATGGTTTGGGTTCGAAAATTATTTGGCGTGCTATTGATTGGCGTGGCCCTCTATTTCTTTTTGCCTCAAGCAAAACATATTTACGACCAACAAGGATTCTTTTTTGGATTGCTTGCTATCTTCGGAGGCCTGTTGCTCGGCTTTCTCGATCATGCCCCAGGCTACACCAGGGCCTTTAAAATCGGCCGGGCTGTGTTCGGCATCGCGCTAATCGCGGTGGGTATTTTTCTCGCCCACCAGGCAATTCAAGCTCGCCCCTCAGAGATCAATTGGGTCCATTATGATAACCAATCCCTGGCCGAGCTTCAGGCAGAAAACAAGCCTGTGTTTATCGATTTTTATGCGGATTGGTGTGCACCATGCAAAGAAATGGATCGCACCACATTTCGTGACGAGCGGGTGATCGAGCTCTCCAGACAGATCACTATGGTCAAAGTGGATTGTACTGCCCCGGATGAACCTGTCAAGCGCTTCATGCAGCAGTTCAACGTGACTGGAATGCCCACGCTTGTGTTCATTGATGCCAAGGGCAAAGAACAGATAAACCTGCGCGAAATTGGATATCTCGGGCCAGATCAATTTATCGAAAAAGTCAATCGCTTGCTTGGAAAATAATGATCGCCATTGAAGGAGCTCATGCACGTTCCACACAGCAAATTGACGGCAACTATGATATGCTTCGAGGATGATATCCTCGTGCAAGCTTGGTTCTGGCATCCTTTTATCCTTTGATCGCGATCGCTGCTGTGAAATCAGCTATGTATCGATCTGAATAACAAAGGACCAAACGACATGCTTATTGCTGAAAGCTACCGATTCGATCATTGAAACATTCTTCGTTTCCCATTAAAATTTTGCTCAGGGAAGCAATATCGCCCAAGATAGATTATCGAAGACCGATAGGTTGATTTGAGATGCAAAAATTCTGAGGATTGATCTTGTCGCAATTTCGGCTCAAATATTTTCTGCTGCTCACTCGGCCGCTGAACGTTCTCATCGGTATGTTCTCGATCTTTATGGGAGCTTTCATCACTGGGACGATCCAACCGCTGATAAAGGTGATCTATGCTAGCCTCTCTGGAGGAATTATCGCCGGGGCTGCCAATGCAATTAATGATTATTATGATATTGCCATCGATAGGATCAATAAACCGCATCGGCCATTGGCGGCGGGGATCATTTCTCCAACAGAAGGGTGGATTTTTGCCCAGGCGCTTTTTCTTGCTGGCATTGGATTTGGGGCGCTGATCAATGGGCCAGCTTTCACCCTCAGCGTGGTTGCTTCGGTATTGCTTTTCTTATATAGTTATCGCCTAAAACGCACGGTGTTGTGGGGCAATCTCACCGTCAGCTTGATCACTGGCCTGGCTTTCATTTACGGCGGCCTGGCCGTTCATCGCATCGGATTGGCGCTGATTCCCGCCATCTTTTCCTTCTTCTACCACTTGGGCAGGGAGATTATCAAAGATGTGGAGGATGTGGCTGGGGATCGCGGCGACCATGTCGTGACGCTTCCGATTCGGCATGGCGAAAGGCTGGCGCTGCGCATCGCCACCACGGCCTATATTGTTCTCATTTTGCTCACGTTGATCCCCTATTTCATCCGCATATTTGGCCTGACTTACCTCATGGCTGTCCTCATTGTGGATGCTGTCATTATCTATGTCCTGATTTCGATGTGGAAAAACCCAAGCCCTTCAAATCTATCGCGACTGAGTTTGATTTTAAAATTAAACATGTTTGCTGGATTGGTAGCCATCTACGTTGGCAAATATTAGCTGACCGGATGAGGCCAATAAGCCCCCCATATTCACATGGCCGATCCAAGCATCCTATCAACAATTTTGGATATTAACTGCGGTTTTCGAACAGTTCGAATGGAAGGCCGAGTTGTCTCTCCTGCTTTTTAAGAAAAGCGACCAAAATTATTTCATAATTTCCTGGAGGTTCATGAAAATGGGATTAGCCTCATCTTTATCTTTTGGTCTATTCAACCCCAAAAGCACAAATTTCCATAAGCGTGCGTTTCTTGCTGATTCATTTGTCGCTTTATTTTTCTAAATGATCCAAGAATCCGATTGGCGTTTCCCCCACCTTCTCAATCGATTATCATTCTCATTAAGCTTCGTTGGCCCATTTTTCCTTTGGACATTTTTAAAAGCAGATTTGGGTGATGCCGTGGTAGATCCTTTTATAGATCGTTGCAGGATTTGAAAACGTACAGCTATGAACAACTACTCACTACCGACCACGGGATGATCCAATCATCCTTCTTTCGTTACCCATTGAGAAGCGAATTTCTGGAACGATTCAATGATTTTTTTGCTTCTTGAGCGAAAGGATTCGTCCAATCGAATCGCTTGGCTTTTTTATTTGGCGAATATATCAAATTCCCTCCGCAAATCCAGTTTTATGGTCGTATCTATCCTTGGTGACAGCAAGTGGTTTTAGGGGATATGGGTTCAAGGCGATGGTGCGAATGACTGACAAAAGTTCCTGCTTTGATCAATTTTCTCGCTGGCTCGCTCGTGTCTCCCTTTCGTGGTGTCGATCTATTCCCGAGATGAATATTTCAGTCAACTTTTTGCAGAAGCAACAGAACGAACATAGCAATCTGTGATCCAGGCGATGGAAAAATCAACATTGGAAAAAATCTCTCTGGACTTATGTTTAAATATGGTTTCAAAATCGGAGTTATTGGACCGGGTAGTCTTGTTGGAAAATCAACTCCATTCACGAATGGATGAGGCCGATTTGCTCCTTGAGTTAGGGATTGCTTATCATCATCTGGCGCAGCAAGGGGACAAATCCGCCCTATCCGATTGTCAAGAAATGTTGCAGCGGGTGATCGAGCGGCATCCTGGACATGCGATTGCACTGGCGTATTTGGGCAGCTCGTTGACATTGCGCGGCAACCTGGAGCAAGCCATCCATAAGAAATTGAAGTATACCCGGCAGGGCATCGAAACCATCGATAAAGCGATATCATTGGCTCCCGACAATTTGATCGTCCGATGGGTTCGTGCCATGAACAGCCTAAATTTGCCATCATTTTTCGGCCGAACGGAAATATGCCTGAAAGATTTCGATAATATTATTCATCATGATCAATTTCGGATCTGGCCAAAGCATGTTCAGGCAAATATCTTTCTTCATGCTGGGTTGGCCTGGCAAAAAAATGAAGATCCGGAACGCGCGCGCCAGTACCTTCAGCAAGCGAACAACGCTGCGCCCCATGCTGAATGGACGAACACACCACAAGCAGATCATCAGGAACAACACTGAAAGGACGAGGTGATGAATCCGCTGATAGAGCTAAAAGCGATTTCAAAAATTTATACCATGGGCCGAAACATCCAGATTCAGGCCATAAAGAATATTAACCTCAGCGTTCATGCAGGAGAGTTTGTCGCCATTTCGGGGCCATCCGGCAGCGGCAAGACGACGCTGCTAAATCTCATTGGCCTCATCGATGTCCCGACCAGTGGAACAATTGCGCTGGACGGGAAAATTATCAGCTATAACGGATTAGCGCAATTGCATCGGCTACGGCTCAATACTATTGGCTTTATTTTTCAATCCTTCAATTTGATCCCTGTCCTGAGTGCTTACGAGAACGTGGAATATCCCCTATTGTTGACCGATCTGTCGGCTTCAGAACGAAAAAAGCGGGTCGAGCAGGTATTGGCGGAAGTGGGGCTGAGTGCCCTGGCGGATCACAAACCGCGAGAGCTCTCTGGAGGGCAATGCCAGCGCGTTGCCATCGCCCGGGCGCTGGTAAATAAGCCGAAGATTGTGCTGGCTGATGAGCCCACCGCCAATCTCGATTCCAAAACCGCTCAGGATATTTTGCAGTTGATGGCAAAATTAAATCAGGATGAGCAGGTCACTTTCATTTTCTCCACACATGACCCTCAGGTAGTCAAGCTGGCACGACGGATCATCCAGCTTCGAGATGGTAGCATCGAATCAATCACCGGCGCAGCAACCTCATCATCATCGGAGCAAACGGCCGAAGTGACACTGACCGAACCGCAACAAACTGCCTCAAAAGGGCGCCAGAGCTGGCGAAAAAATCGATCGACAACAAGAAAAAACTGACACACATCGGCATGAGGGAATCATGACGCTTAAATTTTTGAAATTAGCATTTAAAAATGTGACGCGCAATTTGCGCCGCACCATAATCACCGGCCTGATCATGGCGTTCGGGGTGATCTGTCTGATCCTGGCTGGCGGATTCATGCGGTACTCATTTTGGGGCTTAGGAGAAAACGCCATTCGGGGACAATACGGCCATCTCCAAATCTTCAATCCCGAATTTCTGGAGCAAGAAGAAGATAAGCCGCTGCAGTTTGGGATCGATCGTTCGGATAGCCTGATCGGCATCATTCAATCCGCGCGCTCGGTTCAATTTGCGATGCCCCGTATCGAGTTCATGGGGTTACTTTCGAACGGCGAGAAATCCGAAGCCTTCATTGGAGAAGCCATTGAGCCACAACCGGAGCGCCGGCTATCTGAATCGCGCATTCGCATGGATCAAGGAAATCATCTGGGAGAAGACACCTCAGAGGTGGAGGAGGATGAGGTCATTCTGGCCGCGGGACTGGCAAAGTCGCTCAAAGCCAATCTTGGCGATTATCTGACCTTAATGGTAACAACCACCACTGGGGCGCTGAATGCCGTGGATGTGAAACTCGTCGGGGTCTTCTCCACCGGCGTCCCAGAATTGGACGCTCGCCTGCTCAAAGTGAAACTGGCAACTGCTCAACGTTTGTTGGTCACCGACCGCGTGACCAAAATCGTGGTCGTGCTCAAAGAGACCGCACTGACCGATGCGGCAGCCGAACAGATTTCCGCATTACTGCCCAATTATAAAGTGAAAAGATGGCATGAATTGGACACGTTCTATCAAGCCGTGGTCAAGCTTTATAACACCATCTTTGGATTCATGGGAATTTTGATCTTTGTGATCGTATTGCTGGCTTCGTCCAATACCATGATGATGTCCATTTTCGAGCGCACTCGAGAAATTGGCACCTTAATGGCGATCGGTAGCTCCGGCAAACGAGTCCTGGGTAATTTTTTGCTGGAGGGATTGGTTATCGGAGCGATAGCCTCAGCCAGCGGATTGCTGCTGGGATTTTTGCTGTCATTTCTCATCAATCACGCTGGGATTATGATGCCACCCCCACCGGGATCAACATTCGGCTATCCGCTTAATGTACACTACGTTGCGAGCATCTATGTCGGCAGTTACATTTTTATGGTGGTCACCGCGGTCATCTCTACGCTCATTCCAGCATCCAAAGCGGCTCGCATGAAAATCGTCGATGCATTGGGACATATTTGATCCCATCCACTAAAGGAAATATCTGATCCGATGAAATGACAATTAAAAGATCAGCGCAAAGTCGAATGAATGTCATGATGGCATAAACTAATTATGAAATCTTAAAATTATCTATCGTCGAGCAGTTCGCACAACCAAATTTTGGAATTTTGCATGAGGGGTATCATGAGGAACGTGATGTGGTTGGTTTGGATAATGGTGATGCCTGGGCTGGTGCTGGCGCAGGAGTCGGGAGATAGTATTCTTCGGGCAGCCGACCTATATCGCAATAGCTGGGAATCTTTCATTGTCCAGACGCTGATCAAAAATTTCAAAAACGATCAACTTGAGGACAGTTCCAAATTTGAAGTCATGATCAAAGGCAATGGCAAAAGTCTAGTTCGATTTCTCAATTCGGATCAGAAGGGTCAATATTTACTCATGGTGGATGACCTGATGTGGCTTTATATGCCCAATACTCGGCGACCGATCCGGGTGACGCCGCTTCAGCGTCTCACCGGCAATGCTTCGAATGGCGATATTGCGCGCACCAATTTCTCTCGCGACTACCAAGCGAGGTTGCTCGGCGAAGAACTGGTCGGTGATTTGATCTGCTTTAAATTAGAGCTCACCGCCAAAACTTCCAGTGCAACGTATCCTCGGGTCGAGTATTGGGTCACCAAAGCGGAATCGCGGCCAGTCAAAGCGGAACTCTATTTGGCCTCGGGTAAGCTGTGCAAATCGGTCAGCTACGACGAATATGAAACCCTCAACGGCAAACGGCTGCTGAGAAAAATGACTCTGATCGATCGCTTGCGAAAAAATAGCTACACAATGATGGAATATCTCAATTATGAACCAAAACAACTGCCGGATAAATATTTCAACAAAGACTATCTGACCCAATTGAAATAACCATGGCAAATTGGATTTTATTTGAAAAAAGAGGCAATCATGGTCAAGACCGTTCACTGGTTTGGAGGGCTGAGTTTTATGGCGGTGTGGTTAGCTTCCGTGGTCTCGTTGCAGGGCAATGCGTTTGGGGAGCGACTGAATTATCGATTTAGTTTGTTCACTGAATCGTATCATAACTGGCTGAATGATACTCCGCTCAACAAAGATAATGAACTGCTGCCGCAGATCCGCTATGGGAGCTATTCGAGCGCTGATTTATTTCTCAATCACGGCCGGTTTACGACGGCCATTAAGGCCCTGGCGCATTACACCGATCGGGATGCCAGCGCGTATCGTGCTATCATCCGGGAGCTCTACTTCGATCACGAGTTTGGTGGATCATTCCACATCACCATCGGCAAAAAAATTTTAAAGTGGGGCACGGGCTATGCTTTTAATCCATGTGGCGTGATTGAACCCAGCCGACAAGCCTCCGATCCATCTGACCGAAGAGAACAATATCAAGGCAGACAGATCCTTGCTTTCGATGCCTTCTCTGGCAATCGCTCATTCACCCTGCTTTATGCCAATGAATCTCGCTATCGCGACACATTTCATCGGGGGAAGCATGAATTGGCCAGTCGGATCTATGCTTTGGTGAGGGGCGTGGATCTGTCATTGATTAGCCATTGGAAGGAGGAGGAAAAATTTAAATTGGCCGTGAGCACTGCTTACACTTATGGTACTCACATCGAATTGCATAGTGAACTGATCGGCCAAATGGGCTCGACGAAACAGTATCATCTAGTGCTCAATGACCCAAATTTTCAACCAACCCCACATTCGTCATCCTATATCGCTCGGTATCAACATAGTAACAAGATTTTTCCCCGGCTGCTGGTGGGGGTGCAATACACTTTTGATAATGGCATCAGTTTGATGATTGAGTATTTCTACAACAGGGAAGGTCTCACGCATCAAGAATGGCAGCGGTGGCGGAAGTTCGTGCTCACACAAGTCGATGCCATGACAACCGCTCCACCGGATCCGCTGTCATTCAAACATTTCTATGACGCATTAATGACATTGGATAGGTCCGGCTCCATGCGTCATTATGGCTTTTGCCGCGGCTATTGGCCACAGCAACGGTTTGGCCTGGAATTATTGCTGTTGAACAATTTGGTGGATGGCAGTGGTGTCGGTGTCATGACTTTCAATTATGTCATGCGAACCAATTTCACTGGCTGGATCCGAGGGGAATTTTATGCTGGTCGCCGGGCCTCCGAATTTGGTTCATTATTTTTCAGAAGCGCGATGTTCTTGGGGGCAAAATATTCATTTTGACATTATCTCCTGATAGCTCCCTCATCAACTTACCCACGCTTTGAGATCAACCAAAAATAGCAAAAAATTAGCATGAACTGCGGCAGCTTCATTGTAAGCTGAGATCGACAAATTCAAGGCCAAGTCGATTCGAGCGACATTATTTTTCAAGGATCAGTCCTGAGACATCGCTGCCCCTCTCGTCGATCCGGCTGGGCTTTTCAGGCAGGATGATCTGAATCATTCTCCTGAAAATTGATGCTTGAAAGAGAAATTGATAAGCCAGTGAGACGATTATCATCATTTTGATTAACACATCAGTCACTCTTTCACTCTGCCTCATGAAAATGAGGCTTCACAAAATAGATCAATTTTACGAATATATCGAATTTGGTGGATCTGAATATCCTTTTGGGTGCCATGTTTCCGTGACATGGGCAAAAAAAATTTCTGTAAATTGCTGGTTAAGATTGTATTGAAATAAAAGCTAAAGAGAAACGCATGGTGCCGCTTTGGGGCATGATGTGCGTGACAAGGGGAATATGTCACAAAGCAAAAATATTGGGGAGGCACAGTGAATTTAAGCAATAAGAGCCATGGTGTTGCTATCATCGGCATCGCATGTTGGTATCCCGGTGCCAGAAATCCATTGGAGTTATGGGAAAATATCCTAGCCCGTCGCCGTCAGTTTCGACGGATGCCGGACGTCCGGCTGCCACTGTCCGATTATTTTCATCCTGATCCCAAAGTTCCCGATAAAACCTACGGCGATCAGGCAGCGGTGATTGATGGGTATGAGTACGATTGGATTGGCCATCGCATCCCAAAATCAACCTATGAGGTGACCGATATTGTTCATTGGTTGGCAGTAGATATCGCGATGGAAGCGATGCGCGATGCTGGCTACGATAAGACAACATTGCCAAAAGAGCGAACTGGCGTTCTGTTAGGCAATACGCTCACCGGCGAGTTCACCCGAGCCAATAGTTTTCGGATGCGCTGGCCCTATGTGGCAAAGGCATTGCACAAAACGGCTGCTGCCTTAAATCTGGCCCCCGATTTCACTCGTGAATTCGAAAAGTATTTGGAAGAATGTTTCAAATCGCCTTTTCCGGAAGTGACGGAAGATACGCTGGCTGGTGGACTATCGAATACGATCGCTGGTCGAATTTGCAATTATCTGGATTTGAAGGGTGGCGGCTATACCTTGGATGGAGCATGTTCCTCTTCGCTATTGGCCATCTGCCGGGCAGCCGATTGCCTAGTCCATGGAGATCTGGACCTGGCGTTCGCCGGCGGAGTGGATATAAGTATTGATACCTTTGAAATGATCGGGTTTGCCAAAACTGGTGCGCTCACCCCGGATGAAATGAAGGTCTATGATAAAAACGGCAAGGGATTTATCCCGGGGGAAGGATGCGGATTTGTGCTATTGAAGCGGCTGGAAGATGCGCGGGCTGATAACAATTATATTTACGCCGTCATCAGAGGCTGGGGAATTTCTTCGGATGGGAGAGGAGGCATCACTGCGCCGTCCAGCGTTGGGCAGAGCCTGGCGTTGCGCCGCGCCTACGAAAAAGCTGGCTATCATCCCAGAACCGTGGATTTTATTGAAGGGCATGGCACAGGCACTGCGGTGGGAGATCCCATCGAGATCGAGGGGATCCTGCTGGCGGATAATAGCCAGATCCAAGATCAGCCCATCCCTGCCTTAACCAAGAAAAAAGGAGTGACATCGCTGAAGTCGATTATTGGACATACCAAGGCTGCGGCCGGGATTGGTGGATTAATTAAGGCGACCATTGCGGTGAATCGTCGCATCCTTCCGCCGACCGCTGGGATCACTCAACCCCATCCGATTTTCAGTGAGAAGGCCAGCCATCTTTACCCAATCCAGTTCGGCGAAGTGCGCGATCCCAATAGCAAGCTGCGCGCTGGTGTTTCCGCCATGGGCTTTGGCGGCATTAACACGCATGTAACGCTGGAATCCGGTGATCCCCCAAGCCCCAAATTGCAACCAAGCTTGGACGAACGAGCGCTGATGGTATCGAATCAAGAAACCGAGCTGTTCGTGTTGGCTGGTGAAAATGCCACGGACATACAAGAGCACGCCAAACGCTTAGCCGATGTGAGCCGAGATATTTCGCTGGCTGAGATGGCCGATCTATCCGCGGAGCTGACCCAGAACTTAAATCCGAATCACAAGTTCCGCGCCGCCATCATCGCTTCAAAGCCCAAAGAGTTGCTGGATAAATTGAACCTTCTGACCAAAACCCTATCCGATAATCCTCCGCCATTCGGCGCAATTCACATCAGTCCGTTCAGAGATATGTGGATGGGTAATCACGTCGAGCGGCATCGAGTGGGATTTCTCTGTTCGGGACAGGGAGCGCAACAATTGAATATGGGCCGCGTTTTGATGGAACGCCATCCCTGGATCCGTGAGATTGTGAATCAAGCGGATGCGTGGGTGGGTGAGCAAAATGATCGGCTATTGAGTGAATATATCTTTCGGCCTACCGATCAGGCCGATGCCTCCCAATTGGCCGATTGGAAAAACCAGCTCACCGATACACGAATTGCTCAGCCAGCGATATGTCTAACCTCCATATTGTGGGCCAAAAAGCTGGCCCGCTTGGGAATTGCGCCAGTGGCAGTAGCAGGGCATAGCCTGGGCGAATTGACCGCTTTTTATCTGGCGGGAGCACTGACTGAGAAAGAGCTATTGAAATTAGCGGCATTACGTGGTCAGGCCATGGCGGCTTCGGCAGCCGATGCTGGCACCATGATCAGCCTGGGCTGCGATGTCCCGACAGCTCAAGAAGTCGCCTGTGCCGTCAATGGATATTGGACTATTGCTAATATGAATAGCCCCACCCAGACGGTGATTGCTGGTGAAAAATCCACCTTACAAGAAATTTTCAAACAGGCAAAAGCGAAAGGCATTCAAGCGGTTGAACTACCAGTTTCCAATGCGTTCCATTCGAAATTCGTCCACCGTTCCGCCCAGATTTTGAGGGAGCAGGCCAAAATTCCTGACCATTATGTCGGCCATGGTATTGTGCTATTATCAGGCATAGAAGGCAGAGTGATCACGGATGGCACGGACCTGAGAGAGCATTTTGCCCAGCAGATTGTAAGCCCGGTGAATTTCATCGCATTGGTGAACTCCATCGCCAGCTTATGCGACTTGCTGTTTGAAGTTGGGCCAGGCAATATTCTTTCCAATTTAACCAGGGCAATCGTTGGGGAATCTTCGCTGCTATGCCTTCCCGTCGAATCCAGGCCTGGTCTTGATAAGGATCTGAATACCGCCTTGGCGGCTTATTTTGTTCATGGCGGTAATATTCATTGGGATGCCCTATTTGAGCATCGGCTGATTCGCAAGTTCGTCCAACCGTCACAACGCAAATTTATTGTTAATCCTTGCGAGCGAGATTTACATATTCGCTCGCTGGAAGGCAAAAATGTCCCACGTCCTGCCTTGCTACCCAATTCATTTTTGAGTGATATCGGGATCGCTCCGGAAGTGCTATCCCAATATTTAGCCCAGCGCGGCCAATTCATCAAAGAACTCATTCAGACCGATATCAAATATTTGAACCACATCAAAATTGAATCCAAAGCTCAGTCTGCTGCCATCGCAGAACCTTGTGATGAAACTGAGCCATCTTCTTCTCTGGCGCCATCCACAGCGCCCTCACTGGCTGAGGACTTGCAAAGCCGTATCGAACAGCGGATCATCGAGCTCATCGCTCAGAAAACAGGTTTTCCTCTGGAAAGCCTGACGTCAGAGATGTACCTGCTCAATGATCTCAATATGGAATCCATTAAAGCAGGCGAGCTCATCGTGACGGTTGCTCGGGAATATGGGGTGACTGGTTTGGTTGACCCGGCCAAGCTTGCCCAGGCGAATATTAAGCAGGTAGCCAGCGCTATCGCCAGCGTCAAAGAGGGGAGCGCGGCCAGCACGCCCTCTGTTTCTCCGATTCAGCAATTGCTGAGCCATATCGAAAAATCCAGTGGGGTAAGAACCTGGGTTCGCAACTTCATCATGGTGCCGGAGCTGGAACCGCTCAGTCCTTCGCCAATTCGGCCTTTGCTTGGAAGCAAAACGCTCATCCTCCATGAACAATCCGATAGCGCCCTGGTCCAGCACCTTGCTCGATCCTTGGAGCAAAGGGGCAGCCGCGTTCAAAGCATGATATTTCAAACCAATTCGGATGCTCAAGCCACGGATTGCTCCGTCGTGATTGGCATTCTCCCAAGGCTTAGCGACACGGACGTGTCAGCAGAGCGAATCATGGCATCGGTGGCGCGATTGCATGAGGTGGCCCACATTGGCCTGGCGCAAAATCCGATTCCTGAAGGCAATGGTGAGCCAGTTCAGCCAGTGTTGGTCATTGTTCAGTTTTCAGACGGCAAATTTGGACTGGAAAAAGGGCCAGAGGCGCTGGATCAGGCTGGAGCGCTATCGTTCTTCGCCAGCGTGCATCATGAGAAATCACTGCTAAAAGTTCGCTGCCTTGATTTTGCTGCCGAACTCCCGGACGATCAGATCGCCCGATCGATCCTTGCAGAAATTGAAACCGAAGGTGCATTTGAGATCGCTGGCTATGACACCGACTTGAACCGCTATGTCCCCCGCCCGGTGCTGCAAAATCCACATCGGTACAGCAGGCGCGATATCCCATGGACCTCAGAGGACGTAATTTTGGTGACAGGCGGTGCCCGAGGGATCACCTCTCAATGCGCTTTGGAGGTGGCTCGTAAAACCAACGCCAAAATGGCGCTCATCGGCAGTTCGGCGTTACCGACTGGCGATACCATGAGCGACGGCCAGCGCGAGATTCTCGCCACCCTCGACCGCTATCGGCAATCCAATTTAACCTGCCAGTATTATCCCTGCGATATTACGGATGAACGGCAGGTCATTGAAACGATCAAAACCATTGAAGCACAATTGGGGCCGATCACTGGTGTCATCTTCGGAGCTGGGACGAATCACCCGCAGCCCGTTGACCATGTCCCACTGGAAGCCGCGCAACGCGAGATCTCCCCAAAGGTGATTGGCACGCTGAATATTTGCCGAGCCTTAGATAAAAAGCCGCCGAAGTTGTTCATTGGATTGACTTCGATCATCGGCGTCACAGGGATGCCTGGCAATGCTTGGTATGCTTTCTCCAACGAGATGATGCAACTCTTATTGCTGCGGTTTGAAAAGACGCATCCTGAGACCCGCATACTGGCGATCGCATACAGCGTTTGGGATGAAATCGGCATGGGCGCCCGCATGGGCAGCGTGCAGACATTGGCATCGATGGGCACTTCGGCGATCCCAGTGACCGAAGGGGTTGAGCGATTCGTTTCGCTGTTCTTCAACGATCCGAATGCCCAACAGGTCATTGTCACCGCCCGCATCGGTGGGCTGGATAGCTGGCGTCCGAAACTGGCCGATCCTCCTTTCGCCAATAAATTCCTCGAAAACGTGGTGATGCTCTTTCCCGGGGTCGAAGCGCTGGTCAAAGTCCATCTCAACTTGCGTGACCATCCTTATCTCATCGACCACAATTACGAGGGGAGTTATCTATTCCCAGCCGTCTTTGGGTTAGAGGCAATGGCTCAAACCGTGGCATTGGTGACCGGCCGGCAGCGGTTCAGATCGGTCAGTCTGCGTCACATCAATTTCGATCGCCCGATCATCGCGGATCCTCAACATGGGACGAACATTTTAATCCATGCCCTGGTGGATGAAGCGACGGCCGAGGATCAATTCGAACAAGTGCGGGTCGGCATCTCCGTGGAACAAAGTGGTTATGCCTATCATCATTTTTCAGCGGTATTCCAGCTTCCGATCAATTTTGAACTGGAACAACAGCCAGCCGATTGCAAACGACCGACAAATGGGCCCCTGGAGATCAATCCCCATGCAGATTTGTATGGACGATTATTATTCCAAGGACCATTGTTCCAGCGGCTGCGTCAATTTTATGCGCTGAGCACCGTTTATACGGAGTGCACTTCGACCATCCGGGCCTATTCTCCAAGCCCAGAAAGCCACGAAACCTACCTTTTGGGCGACCCCTATTTCCGCGACTCCATTCTGCAGACCGGGCAGGTGGTAGCTGGTCGAGATAAGGCACTGCCCAAGAGCATCGACCGCATCGATATCTTTTCTGTCGAGCCGAAAGATGATGAAGCGATCATCATTGCAGAGCTGATCGAGCGGACCGATGAGCACTGGCTAAGCAACTTCACGGTGACAGACCGATCCGGCCTAATGATGGAGCGGCTGCGCTCTTGCGAGTTTAGCATCCTCGAAACCTTGGCTGATCAACCGACCTGCGAGGAGATGGCCAGCCCGGACCCACGGGACAACCAATTGTTGCAAAAATATATCTCTCAATCGGCCCAGCAATTTGGACTGACGGTGCCGGTCGCCCGCATTTTTAATCGACCTGCCCTGCATCAATTGACCCGTCCCGAACGACGAAAACAGATCAAACCCATTCTGGAACAAGCCATTTCCGATTTCATCGGCGAAAAAAATATCGGGGATCGATCCGGCTACAAAATCAAATGGTCTTCCGACGGCATGCCCAAAGTAGAGTTGCATCACGGCGCGCCAGTCCATTTGTCCATCTCGCATGATGACCGTTTCTGCCTGGCCTCCTTGGCCCATACCGAAGTGGGTTGTGATGTCCTGACGATCGATGAGAAGCCGGTGGATGATTGGAAGGCATTGCTAGGGCCAGCGCATGAAGCGCTGTTTGCCCAATTGGTGAATCATGAGCCCCCAACCTACGCCGGCAGCCGCCTCTGGGCCGCCAAAGAGGCGTTGTTCAAAGCAGCGAATACCGACGCCATCGAACTTTCGTTTATCACCGCCCAGGATAAATTCGCTCTATTCAGCGCCAAATCCAACGGCAGCGAATTTCAGGTGATCACCTTCCCGGTCTTTTTTACGCTGGGTCGGGAGCGAATGCTGGCGTTCGCCTGGGAAAAAGGTTCAAACCCAGAACGCCTCCCACAGTCCACTACCGATCCGTCTGTCAATCTCAACCTTTTCAAGCCCAATTCGGGCAAACAACGTGAAGATCTGCTTCGCGAATTCGGCTATGACCCACAAACATTCATGATGGACGCCGATATCGACGAAGAAACCATGAGCCTGATCATCCGCTGGCCACTTACCCTGCGAGAGGCGGCCAATCTCTCTCGTGGAATCTATTTTTCGACCTATGGGGAATGGCTGGGTATGGTTCGGGAACTCGGCATCCAGCCGATCAATGACAAGCTGTTGCCGCAACTGGCCACGGGCAAATGGGGATTGGTGACCAACCAAAGTGAAATCGAAATTTTAGGCGACTGGCATCCCAACGACACCATCCAGGTCCGGCTCTGGATCATGCCCGACGATCAAATGCCAGATTCATCGCTGCAACTCTATTACGATTGGCAGAAGGTAACACCCCAGGCAAATTACGAGCGGCTGGCCTTCGGCTATCTCCGCGCATCGTTTGTCGAGATCTTGGGACATGGTGAGGTCAAAGTGACCCAACTGCCCGATTATTTCCAGCAATTCATCCAGCGCATGAAACGTCCAGCTCATGCGGCCAAAAAATTAGATAAAATTCCCGAGCGATTGAAAAATCTCCCCCTGGGCAACTTGCTCTATCAAAAGCCAGATGGCCCAGTGCGTGGCCCGCTGCTGCATGACAAAGTTTTCGATACATCCTTGCTGGAATCAAACATGGTCGGCAATATCTATTTTTCGAACTATTACAAATGGCAAGGAAGCGTGCGGGATAGCTATTTCTATCAACTCCTGCCGGCACATTATCAGCAGACGTATGTCAGCTCCGATCTCCGATGCCTGAAGACGCGGATCGATCATCTGCGAGACACCATGCCCTTTGCCAGAATCGTGGTCCGCATGTATTTAAACCGCCTATATGAGCATGGCTGCGAACTCGGTTTCGAATATTTCCAGCAAATGCCCAATGGGCAGGAGATCAAGCTGGCTTATGGCACGCATCTGGCCGCTTGGATCGATGGCTCAAATCCCGATGCCCCCCGCGCTATCCCTTTCCCAGAGCCGATCTTAAAAGCGCTATTGGCCGTTCGTGGCAAATAGCCAGCCACGCTTCTCAAATGGCTTCATGACAAATTGACCAGCAGAGTTGTGCATTCATTTCATTTGTTATGACTGATAACCAAAGCAGGGCGCGATTCTCTTGAAAAGAATGACGCCCTGCTTGTGTATTGCGCCACCCATCGCACGCTTCCATCGCTTTTTCTTAGCTCATCCATATCGCCGCTTGGCTCAAAGCCCCCCATCTTTCCCCTTGAGAATAATTGCCGCCTTCATTCGCCTGTCGTTTAGCCGATCAGTAGGGATCTTTAAAGAATTTCATGCCATGCGACCACATTCGCCAATTTGACAGGAAAAATTTGTTATCCTTCCATATTCCACTGGTGTGACTCAAAGACCATCGCCCTGTTTCCTCGGCCAGAACCGCGGTTCACCGATCGTTTTGCTTTACACCCTGAGTTGGGAGGGCAATAATTCAGCAAAACTCATGTCCTAATGCACACTTGCGGAAAAATCCACAGCTCCATTTTTTTCATACGACCGAATAGCAGGGGTGCAGCGCCCAATCCAATTGCCAACGATTAGGAGCATAAAGCAACGGGAAAAATTTTGATGGAGATATGCGTGGCAAGGAATGCAAGTTCCAACGGACTGTCGGGGCAAATTTTAGGATAACCAGAGAGTTCATTGCGATCTGCTCGAAACCCCATAGGAAGTTGATTTCACCTCCCATTCCTTGGACCATTCCCAGACATCGAATTGATCGGTTAGTGGAAAATGAGGCGGCCGCTGGGATTGGAACCGTTCATCAAAGCAAATACGGGTGGCGTAGCGTGGCTCAGTGGCGGTCAAGCATCCGGCAGAAAGGCTGCCGTAGATATACAACGTGGCTTCCCCGCTGCCGATGAGATGGGAGACGCGAAACCAGCGTCGGGCATAGATGGCGGCGTAGATCTGAAGATCGCCCGGCCCGGTCACCGATGGAGGGGCGATCTCAACATCCCTTTCGCTGACCAGGCCCAACAGATCATCCGAGTTCGGGCATCGTTCTGGAGGACAGGCATAGATGAGGTCATCATCGACCACAATATTCCCCTGAGAATAGACCAATACCATCCCATTGACAGCGCCTTTTACATGAATTTTCACCCCTAAATTGCCAATGATCACGGCTATCGGGGAACGAATTTCGACGCGGTGCACTCTTTCGCGATCCGATCTGGTGCAATAGAGAAACGAACCATCGGGCTGAAAAGTGACCCAACTTTCTTCCGCAAGGCGATGCACCTGAGAAAGGGAGGGATGTTCCAGCGACGTCAATAATCCCCTGGGCAAGCGAATCGGTTTCACACCAATTTCGATCCCTTCTTGGAAAACAGAATTGGGCTCCACCCAAGGGAAAGGGCCGCTCGTGATAAAATTATGGGCCGCAGTGGTCACCTTACCGTGAAACCGCGGGGTAATCCCGGCGCTGCGACGAATGACAAAAGCATAGTTGCTGTGAAATCTGCCCTTCAGCACATCATTGTGAATAGCCACCTGGGGATCCCAGTGATCGACCAATTGGGCAAAATGAGAAAATGCCAGCCGCTGCATTCGAATCACCGTCGCAAGTTGCTGGCCTCCATTTTCGGTTTCGATTTCGACGATGGCGTGCTCTAAATCGGTAGGACTTTTTGGAATTGATCGGTGAAATTTCAGATGATAGATCTGGGATCCATCCGCAAAGCTGAAACTGGTATCGCTCTGCCCCGACGCCACCAATCGTTCCATGACTTTTTGGACGGTTTTGTGGATTTGATTTTGCTGCTGATCCGAAATTGGTAATTTCGGCGGTTCCAATTTGGGCTGTGAAATTCTATAGCGAGGTCGATTTAAGGATCTCGGGACAACGGCATTGGCCAGTCGGTTCGTCCCCAATTCTAAAAATTGCTTGGTAAGTCCATCCGGATCGGCTTTAAGCAACTGATCCAGTGTTTCATCACCTTCCCCGACGGCATCTTCTTTGGATATTTTTTTCACCGTTCTGGCAGCCGAACCCTGGGCCAACAACAGAGAAGCTCCCGAAAAACTCTCTCGCTCTGGAGGATTGCTGGCTTGGACAATATCAATATCGGGGGAGTTATCCTGATTGATCTCCGTACCTGGCATGAGTTCGAAAATCAATGCTGAATCTTTCGAATCCGAAAAATTGGTCAGAGCAAATAGAACGCCCAAAATCATCAGCACCAGTCCGTGGATGGCCAAAGAGATGGCAAAAGCTGCAGGATACGAGATCGCCCGCATGCCTTTATTTGAACCGCCTGCCATTTTTTCGATCCCAGAAAAATTAGAGAATCATGTTTTTGCAGAATCATCCTTGGTCAAGAATTTTTTGTCAGGATGATTTTCAGCAATTTTGCTACTTAATTTCTGTCTGAAAAGGGGATTTAAATTTCAAATTGCCATTGCGAGGAACGAAGCGAGGAAACAATCCCCGATTTTTCATAGAGATTGCGACGCCAAAAAACGCCTCGCAATGAAAGGTAAATTTCTCACTGTGCGGTTTCTGTTTGAGTGCGAATAAGTCAAATTCGCTTCCATATTGCCCTTTTCCCCATTTGCCATCTCATAGGTATCAACCTAACCGCAGACGCTGTGGTGCAATGTCGCAGAATGACGATTGATGATCTCCCCGACATTTCGGAGCGTTTGAAGCCCCTATCTTTCCGAAGAAATCCTAAAAGAGCCGGCTGAAACCTCATACGACACTGGAATTTCAATTTGTCCTGTCCGAAAATGTTATGCCAGAGGTTACACATCAGCCCCAAAAATAAATTTCTGGCTATTGTGTTAAGTTTCTTTTGACTCCGACATGGGACAAAAAACGTCGCGATTTTCTTCGGTTGATACCGCAGGTCATCTTCCAGCCGTTATCGGCGCTCGCGTTAAACAGGGACGTGCCGCGCTTACCCTTTTGAAAGCGGACCGACGGAAATGCTTCGATTGACCTGCTCACAGAAAGCGAATCCTTATGAATCAATGCATTTTACTTTCTATTACCCTGCTCACATCATCCTGCTGCCAATCATTCTGCCATAAATTATCCTGCTACCAATCATCCTGCTGTAAATCATCTTGCTATAAATCATCCTGCTGTAAGTCATTCTGCTGCCAATCCTTTTGCACCAATCATTCTGTAGCCATCATTCTGCTCACATCGCCTTTGGTTTCAACTTTTGTCCCCGCACCTTAGGAATACCGTGGGGCAATGGCTCCCCAAGCTGTCCGATCTTCCTCAAATCTTCAACCACATCATCGAGGCCCAAATCGCGCAATACCTCTTCTGTCGGATTGCCGTTTCTATCCCATCCGCGGGCATCATAATATTCATCCAGCATGGCATTGATTTGATCGAGCGTTAATTTTTTGCCCTTGGCTGGGCCGCTGGGTATTGGTTCTTCGTAATACCGCGCCGGTGGCATGTCATGAATTCGGCCGGGGCCGCCGTTTCGTTGCAGAAAGTGGGCGCGCGTTAAGTTCCAGATCTTTTCCGATGTCTTCAACAGATCGGCTTCGCTCATATTCCAGCCTGTGATATAATGGAGCGACTCGGCGTATTCATTGGGCAACACGTCCAGTTCGCCCCAAAACAACCGACAGATGCTGAGCGTATCGTACAGCGGCCGAATGTGCTGCAGATACACCACCACTGGCGCCTTGCCTTTGATCTCATCCCGGCCCAATTCCAAATCGACGGTAATGGACCAACTGCGATTGTGATGCGCGCCGATGTCGGCGGTCATAAATGACAAAAGCATGGACGGCGCCCAGCGGGATTCGTAGCCGCTGCTCTCCAATCCCTTCTGCTGCATGGCAAATTTGATGGAGTCTTTTCCCAGAATTTCCGCCGCGCCTTTGGTGCCTTTGGCCAGCACTTTGCCAATGCCTTCCTGATAGGCGATTTTTCTTAATAGAAATTCGAAATCATCGATGTTGCCCCAACGCAATTCATGCCCATCCAGGTCGTCTCTGGTGATGATGCCTTTTTCATAACATTCCATGGCAAACGCCACCACGCTGCCGCCGCTCTCGGTGTCCATGCCCAAATTATCGCAGAGATAATTGGCGTAGGTGACATCGTGAATGCTGGTCATGGCGCAACTGCCGCCGATCAAGGCGATGGTTTCGTACTCAGGACCCTCGATATAGACATCTCCGTATTTGGTCTTAGCTCGGGAATATTTGCCGCAGTTCATCCAGCAACCAAAGCAGGCCTTATCGGTCACCTTGCATTCCTCCACCAGCCGTTCGCCATCGATGGTTTGCCAGTGTTCATAATAGGAGGATTGAAAGTTTCTGGCTGGAAAAGCTGCCTGATCGTTAGACCAGCCGACGAACAGCGCCGTACCATATTTTTGCCACGGCGCCATATTGGGATGCGATTTGGTGCGCTGGATAATGGCCTCGGTCTGTTGGGTCAGCGATTTCAAATCGTAAATGGGGATAGATTTGGTGCCTTTCACGGCAATCGCTTTGATTTTCTTTGAACCCATTACCGCACCCACGCCACAGCGCCCGGCATTGCGGCCGAAATCATGGGTGATGCAGGCAAACACAACCCCATTTTCTCCGGCCGGGCCGATGGTCGCAATCTCGAAATCTTCGCCCAGTTCCTCTTTCAATTGCTTCTCGGTATCAATGGAGCCTTTGCCCCACAGATGGCTGGCAGAGCGCAATTCCACTTTATCGTCTTCGATGAACAAATAGACAGGCTCCGGGGAGATGTCATCGAAAATGATCAAATCATAGCCAGCGAATTTCAGCTCCGGGCCAATATGTCCGCCAACGCTGGAATCGGCATGGCCATTGGTGGCCGGGGAAATAGCGCCAAAGCCGCATTTGGAGCCTGCTCCAACGAACGTTCCCGTAAACACCCCTGGGGCTACGATCAATTTATTTTGCGGTCCCAAGGGATCCGCATCTCGCGGCACTTCATCATATAAAATTTTCGCCACCATGCCCCGCGCACCCAGCCACTCTTTGGCCAGATACTCGGGCAGCGGCTGTTTGGTTATATTTCGAGTCTTGAGATTGATTCGCAGCATCTGTCCAGCAAAACCGTACATGGGGGGATCTCCTTCATTATTTTGAGCTTTCCACAGAAAATTCCAAATCACAAAAAACAAATTTCAAACAAATTTCAAATTTTAAATTCCGAAACCTCAAACATTGTTCACAGAAAAGGAGCTGTTTTGAACATTGAGAATTGAATATTATTTGTTATTTGGAGTTTGATGTTTGTTTTTTTCTTCTTGATCCCAATAAGTTAATCGACCCTGACCAGCGCTCCGGTATTGCACACCTCCACACATTTGAAACAGAAATCGCATTTGATGGGGATATTCACCTCGTCGTGCACAAACATGACATCAAAGGGGCAGGCCTCCACGCAGACCAAACAGCGGGTGCATTTGCTTTCATCGATGAAATAGATGCCTTCTCTCTCATAGATGGCATCTTCGGGACAGGCCTCGGCGCATTTGCCGCATTGGGTGCAGACCCAGGGCCGGAACGTGCCCGGCACCGGAAATTTGGCCTCGATCCGCAGCGCGGCTTTGCGAGGATTGATTTCGTTGAAATGATAGATGGTACAAATCTGACGACATAACCGACATCCGGTACAGGCAGCTTTGTTCACTTTTATTTGCATTCATTGTCCTCCGCTACAGAAATTTATGTTACAATGGGTTATGTTTGAATCGTCATCCAACAATTTTCGTTTTTTGTCGATACTTCCGTCCTTGAATTTCTTGGCGTGAATATATCAAAACGACTACTAAAAAGCAAGGGGAAATTCTGCTAAAGTGGACAGGCAACTTAAGAAAAACAATCTCATCAGTAGCATGTGGAATCAGCTTTCTCAGGCTTTTTTAATTCTGTGATCAAAAAAAATCCAAAGCATTGGGCAAGATCAAAGCTTTTCGTGATTTCGTTGCTGGTAGAACTTAAAGTTCATAATTGTTGATAGTGATTTATAAGTTCATTTCATTTATCCGTTGGCAATGTTAATTTTGTTTAGCTCAACTTATAGATCAAAGCCCTGCCACATAATAAATTGGTGGATAACTCGTTCTTGTTATGTCTTAAATGTATTTCAAATAAGTGGGGTGGCGCAGCAGTAACAGCCGAATTTGAAAATCATGACTATTTGCTAAATAACGTTTGATGTTTGATTTTCTGGCGTTGCTTGAAAATTTGGTTGTGTTGTCTGCTCCTCGATTAAACGGCTTCGAGTCCCTGGGGTGATCCTGAAATTCTGCAAATGAAATTTTGGAACGATCGCGGTGTCAATGAGATTTTCATCTTCTGGCTTTCCATAAATCTGCTTGCTTTTCTGATTTAAATTGGCTATTTTAGTCAACAAAATTCGTTGGATTATTGACTTTTCATTACGACTTATAAAGCGATATTATGAAAACCATCAACTTCATCATCTTTTTCAGCATCGTGCTGGCCATTTATGGTTCGGCGAATTATTATATTTTCATTCGCGGCTGGCAGGCGATTCCATCGGGTTCTCGATTCCGCATTCCCTACCTCATCGTTTTTCTTTTTCTGGCGCTGTCTTACATTTTCGGCAGATTCCTGGAAAAGATCTATCTGTCTCTTCTCAGCGACATTTTGGTCTGGATCGGCTCGTTCTGGATTGCCATGTTCTTTTATTTTTTCTTGATCGTGGTGCTCATCGATCTGGCCCGGCTGGTCAACCATTGGCTGCCGTTTTTCCAATTGATCAGTGATAACTATGCTAAGTTGAAACTGATTACTTTTTTTGTTTCAATCGGGATCGTTCTGGCGACCGTATTGTATGGCTTCATCAATGCTTGCGCCTTTCGGGTCCGAGAGCTGCATCTGGACATCGCTAAGCAAACCAATATGTCCAGTATAAAAATCGTTGCCGTTTCGGACATCCATCTCGGGACGATCGTCGGCCGAACGCGTTTCTGCCACATCGTGAATAAAATAAATGCGCTCCATCCCGATCTGATCCTCCTGGTCGGCGATGTGGTGGACGAAGACCTGGCCCCAGTGATCCGAGAAAATCTGGGCGAGGCGTTGCGACATCTGGAGGCAAAATTTGGCATCTATGCCATCACGGGCAATCACGAATACATCGGTGGCGTGGAGGCGGCCGTGAAATATTTGGAAGAGCATGGCGTAACAGTCCTGCGGGATAGCGTGATCAAAGTCAATAATAGTCTCTACCTGGTGGGGCGAGATGATCGCAGCGGTCGGCAATTTGCTGGCCGACAGCGAAAGCAACTGGTGGAATTGATGGCGCAGGTGAACAAAAAATTTCCCGTGATTCTATTGGATCATCAGCCCTTCAAATTGAATGAGGCGGCGGAAAATGGCTTTGATCTCCAACTATCGGGCCACACCCATCATGGTCAGCTCTGGCCGCTGAATTTCATTACCCAAAAGGTCTATGAAAAAAGCTGGGGCTATTTGAAAAAGGGGAACACGCATATCTACGTCTCCTGCGGCGTGGGCACCTGGGGGCCACCAGTGCGATTAGGAAATCGGCCGGAGATCGTGGAGCTCAACCTGAAGTTCCAAGGACACGATGAAGATAATTAGTGTTTGAATGAAATATCCTATTTTTTAAGTTTTCCGGTCATTGCGAGGCGTCCGCCAACTGGCAGATGCCGAAGCAATCTCATTTTGGCATAGAAAATTAAGAGATTGCTTCGCTCCGCTCGCAATGACAGCTTCACTCAAAATTTGCCGTTTTCGTTTAGGCCTTAGATTTTTCGGTTGAATTCTATTTATAAACTTGGCCCCAGAGGCACAGGGATCACAGAGAAACGCTGATGTTGAACCAGCCAATTCATGTGATGAAAGACCAAAAAATTTGATGCAATTTTCAGACATCAGCCTCTGTGTCTCTGTGGCTGTGAATCATTTCGGTTCAATAAAAGGAAGACGCACCATGATAATTCTTTGCCCACGTACCACACGTGATGGCCCAAACAAGAAGTGCTTTCAGTGTTTGTTCGTGTGTTACGTGGGGCAATTATGGACAATCTTCCCATTTTAAAATTTCAGGCTTAAAATTGTGACCTATGAATTATTTGGCGGATTGAAATTCTCTGCCAGAATTATCAATCATATGCAAATCACACATAAGAGAGGAAAAATATGGACCGTCGACAATTTATCGAAACCAGCCTATTAGGGGGTGCAGGATTTGCGTTATTGTCATATTTTAATTGTGGTCCCAAGAATCAGCAAACGGTTGCTCCACTGCCGAAACGAAAGCTGGGGCGGACCAATGAACAGCTCTCGATCATCGGTTTCGGAGGCATTCTGGTGCGCAATATGGAACAGCCAGTGGCTAACGATCTGGTCGCCCGCGCCTATGATCACGGCGTGAATTATTTTGACATTGCGCCAAGCTATGGCAATGCCCAGCAGCAATTGGGTCCAGCGTTAAGGCCTTATCGGGACAAATGCTTTTTGGCCTGCAAGACGCTGGCGCGATCGAGGGACGGAGCGGAACGAGAATTGCACGAATCGTTGAAAATACTGGAGACCGATTATTTTGATCTGTACCAGCTCCATGCCTTAACCACGCCAGATGATGTGGAGCAAGCGTTTGGCCCAGACGGAGCCATGGAAGCTTTTCTCAAAGCGAGGCAGGAAGGCAAGCTCCGATTCATCGGTTTTTCGGCGCATTCTGAAACCGCAGCGCTCATGGCAATGGAACGGTTCGCCTTCGATACCGTCCTGTTCCCGATCAATTTCGTCTGCTGGTTCAATGGCAATTTTGGCCCCAAGGTGGTAGCAGCTGCCAGCGAAAAAGGAATGGGAATCCTGGCCCTCAAAGCCCTGGCCTTTGGACCTGTCCCAGAAGGCACCAAAAAGCCGTATCCCAAGCTTTGGTACATTCCAGTGGAAGACATGGAGTTCGCCAATCTGGCCTTGCGTTTCACCTTATCACAAGGAACGACAGCAGCGATTCCGCCTGGGGATGAAACCTTCTTCTGGAGGGCGGTCTCCATGGCAAAGGCATTTCAGCCGATCACTGAACAAGAAATCGCCACCTGGAAACAAAAAATCCATGGTGCTGCCCCTCTGTTCAAATCATAAATTTTGCATTGACTTTTTGGTTCGTGCATCTTATCTTTGAATGCAACTTTTGGGTGGCCATTATTCCCTGGAGGTTCGTTACTAAAGCGATGGCGTAGCAGCAGCAATCGTCGTCTATCCTGGTTGAAGGTTCAATAACTGATATCAGGTTCGCGTCTCTGGGTATCAGCCTGGAGCTGATACCGAGCCGCCTGATGGTGAGTGAAGGACCTGCGGCATCATTTATTCGGCTCTTTGAGTTCGGAATATGCCGTTACTGACAACAGAGGAAGTACCGAACTTTGCCCCGTCGATATGAATCGACCTTTGCAATAAACGCTCATTTGTTTATCACATCGCTGGAGGATATGCGTTATGCTAAGGAGCTCTATATTGATCATCGCCTGTGTGATATTGGCGTTTTGCCAATCGAAACAGCAGCCGCATCAGGCGGCAGGACCAATGCTTCAAAAGGTCTATTATAAGAGTCCGGAAGAAATTCAGCGGCTGCGCGACGCCGGAGCTGAAATCATCGTCCAGGAACCAGATTATGTGGTGATTCGAACCGAGAACATGGTGCAACGCTTGGACATGAAATCGCAACCGATCCAGGAGACAGATTTGGTTCAGCGACTGGTGAAAATCGTGTTAAAGGATTCGAGCGATCTGCAAGCCGTGATCAATTCTGGGATCGACCTGTGGCAGGTGATCGGTGACACTGTTATCGCCCGAGCTTACGATATTTATATCGAGCGTTTACGACAGGCAGGTTTTACCATCGACATCATTGCCCAAAACGCCAGCAAAATGGAGGGACGCATTCGATGAAGTCTCGAAAATTCGGTTACCAATTGCTTTTGATCCTGATCCTGATGTTTTTGATGACGAACAGCATTTGCGATAATGGCAAAGTGGGAATCCCAACGGCTGGTCTTTATCACACTTATTCAGAATTGGAAAGCGAGCTACGGTCATTAACCAAAGATCATTCCTCCATTGCCGAATTAAGCTCCATTGGTCGATCTCATGAAGGCCGCGAGCTCTGGGCATTGAAAATTAGCGATCAGGTGGAACTGGATGAAACCGAGCCCGTCGTGGTGTTCTTGGGGGCTCATCATGCGCGGGAATGGATCTCGGTGGATGTCCCACTATTGATCGCCAAATATCTGATCGAAAAATATGGCGTTGATTCAACTATCACCCATTTGATCGATCAAGCGGTCATTTGGGTCATCCCCATGGTGAACCCGGATGGGCATCAGTACTCGGTGCTGATGGATCGGCTGTGGCGGAAGAATCGTCGCAACAATGGAGATGGGAGCTTTGGGGTGGATTTGAATCGCAATTACGGCTATCAATGGGGTGGCCCTGGTTCTTCTGGGGACACGTTCTCAGAGATTTATCGCGGGCCATCGCCTTTTTCTGAGCCAGAAACCCAGGCCGTGCGGACGTTTTTAGAGCACCAATCGCCTCAGGCGCTCATCAGTTACCATAGCTATAGCCAATTGGTGCTTTACCCCTGGGGCTACACCTCTCAACCGGCTCCAGACAAGGCATTGCTCGACAGCCTGGCGGTGTCATTGGCGCATCAGATCCAGTCAGTCCATGGAAAAAAGTACACACCAGGCCAATCGTCCACGCTCTATCTGGCCAGTGGCGATACGACCGATTGGCTCTATGCGCTCTTTGGCGTGCCGGCGTTCACGATTGAACTTCGTCCAGGTAGCTACAATCCCGGTTTTGAATTGCCCGAATCTGAAATTCAACCCACCTTTGAGGAAAATCTCCCAGCAGCGCTATCGCTGATCAATTGGGCAATTCAGCAGCAACCAGTTGTGACGGATTAAATGGGATATCACAATACAACGTGCGAGCATCATGATTACCATAACGATCACTAATGCCCGAGAAATAGCCGAGCAAGAGCATCATCGCTGGCTGATCAAATTGGCCTCTCATTTCATCGACATTCAAACCCGCGTGGAGCAGGAAATTGCTAGAGAAATCCAAAAATCGCTGGCGCAAAGGAACGTCCAGGCCATCGTCTCGGTCGTGAAAGAGGGCAAAGCGTCGCACCACCCCAGGGTTCATCCTTAAGAATATCCCGCGGGACATGGCCGACTTTCGAAGCCATGGGAAAGCGTCAGGCAGGTTTTCTTTCGCAAGGGGTTTATTATTGATGATGGTGACACTTTTTCCTGATGTTTCCACATCGGGTTTATTGGAATGCTTTATACCAACATTTTGGGAATCGGTAAATTCGGGAAGAACACAATGATTATTTATCTGAAATCGGGTGGAAAGCTGAGAGAAAAATTGAAACCGGACGTGGATCAATATACCCGTCGGATCGAAGTTGAACCAGGGCTCTCATTGCGGCAGATATTAGATCGCTTCCAGATCCCTCCGGATCAGGTCGCCTTTGCCTATGTGGATGGGAGTTTCAAGCGGTTGGATTATCAGCCGAAGGATGGGCAGGTGATTACGCTTCAGCCTCCGGTCTCCGGTGGCTAAGTGTACCAAGGAGCGATGGAATTTCTTGCCCGGGACTATTACTACTTAGTCAGATTAAAAATAACCACAAAATTTTCGGTACTCGAGCCTCTTAACATCCCCCTAAATCCCCCGCCAGCTGGCGGGAGGACTTGCTATTGTTCCCCTCTTTGAAGGGCAGCCAGGGGGGATGCAATTTATTCCAAAAAAAAAAAAGCTTATATTAAATATTAATCTGACTAAGTAGAACTATCTGGGACGAAGAAATTCCATCACTCCATCCGACTCCATTTCAAAACGCTAACGAGCCAATCGGCTCTTCTATGGCCCAGCTTTAAAAATCCATCTCCTGATAGCCCTGCTCTTCTTTGATCTTTTTCATATATTCCTGAAACAATTGCGGTTTCTTTTTTGATTTCAAATTGGCCTCAAGCTCTGGATTGGGGGGATCGAGGTCTTTTATTTTTTTGCGATCCACCACTTTCAGGATGTGATAGCCATAATTGGTTTCGATAATATCGCTGAGCTCACCCACAGGCACCGAAAAAGCAGCATCCTCGAACGGTTTGACCATGGTTCCCCGCGGGAAATTTTCGTACAATCCGCCATTGTTCTTTGAGCCAGGATCTTCGCTGTACTCCTTCACCAGTTCGACAAAATCCTCGCCGCTGCGGGCACGAGCCAGCACCACGAACATTTTTTGGTAGATCACCTTCTTTTCCGCTTCGCTCTTGCCCTGGGTGCTCAACAGAATATGCCGCACCGATGCCACCTCTTCCTCCGATACATCGAGCTTATCGCCGAGGATCGACTGCAGGTAGCGATCGATCAGGAACACATTGCGCATATCCCGATTGACGCTTTCATAATTAGCACCGCTTTGGGTGACCAGTTGCTGGAACTGTTGCTCTCCACCATAGCGACCATATTGCTCGTTCATGAGGCTATCAATTTCTGGCTCTGAAGCCACGAACTTGGCGCGCTTCATTTCATTCAGCACCAGCTTCTGCTCAGCAAGCCCCCTGGCGCTCTGAATGATGATCTCTTTCACCCGATTCACATCGATGTTTTTCAGTTGGTCGGCGCGACTGCCAGAATTATCGTAAATCGCCTGCATCACTTCTCCAGTCGTAATTTTGAATGTCTTGCAGGTAATGAGGACGTTATTTTTATCCGGATCGAGATACGGCAGCTTCTCCGAAAGTGCCTTGGCTAAATTGTAAGCCGGCGTGTCTTTCTTCAATTTCACCACCTCGCCCTTTTTCCCACAAGCAAAGATAGCAATGCTCAGCAACAATGTTACTGCGACAAGTCTTCTCATACAACTCTCCTGCGTTCTTCCAAATTATAGTGAATTGTGAATGGCCGGAATATAAGTAAAAAAAAATTGATTTCCTAAATAATTCTTCAAAAATTTTAGTACGGATGACCGGGTTAGATCGTTAGACCAAGACCCTACTGTATTCAAAAGATGCAATCCTATGCTCGTTTAGCGTTACCTCTTCATCCATTCCAGAAGCGCATCCGGTCTCGTCTTGGTGCAAATAGCCGAAGGAAAGGATCGATAGCCATGCCATTCAAAAGCGGAGGATTATGTGACATCATCAGCCATTGTTGAAATCTTGCAACCCGAGTAAATTCAGCAGGACGATTGGCCCAAAAACAGAATTTGAGCTCCCTTGATTCAATGGAAGCGCCATTGGCGAAGGCTGGGCTGAACAGCAGCATAGATGTTCACCAGCCGTCGATTCATTTGCGAGCCGCCGATGGCTCTCGCCGAGTGAATGGAACGAATCGATGGATCGGGTGAGCTGGCAGGTCACGGATTCAGCGGAAAAACTTTTTTCACCTGAGTGAGAATAAATTCATGAATCATGCCATTGGAAGCTACCACATCGCCCACCCAGACATGATTGGCTTGTCCCTCGAAGTCGCTGATTTTGCCCCCGGCCTCTTCAATCAGCAGAGCGCCAGCCGCAATATCCCAGGGGCTGAGTCGCAACTCCCAGAAGCCATCGAAGCGACCGCAGGCCACATAGGCCAGGTCCAATGCCGCAGAGCCGGTCCGTCGAATTCCGCTGACAGCAATGAAAATCGCCGATAGGACCTTCCAATATTGGTCCAACAGTTCTTTGTGGCGAAACGGAAACCCGGTGGCAATCAAACAGTGACTGATCTGGTTTAATGGTGAAACATGGATCCGATTGTTATTTAAATAAGCCCCTTGGCCCCGTTCAGCATAGAACATTTCATCGCGAAACGGGTCATAGACAACCCCCAAAACGATCTGTCCATCTTGCAGAAGCGCAATGGACACGGCGCTATGGGGATAACCATGAATGAAATTCGTGGTCCCATCCAGTGGATCGATGATCCAGCAATGCTCGTTTTTATTGGTATTGCGCCCCGATTCTTCGGAAAGGATTTCATGATCCGGAAAATGATCCAAAATCGAATTGATAATCAATTGCTCACAGGCGCGGTCGATTTCCGTGACGTAATCGAATGGGCGTTTATTTTCCGCTTTATCTGTTCCATAATAGCCAATATTTTCCCTAAGAACTGCGCCTGCTTGCGCGGCCAGCGAAATTGCCAGTTGCTTTGGTGTCATGATGTTATTGCTCTAATGCAATAAGTTTTTTGCCTTTTCTGCGTCGATCGTACCCCAATTCTGCTAAAAATCGCCGCTGAATTTTTTCCTTTAGCCGCCAGAACGCCCGGGGATCTTCTTCGCAGGGAATTTTGCCACCTGCGAACGACTCATGCCCCCCGGCCGTACCCATCTTGCCAACAACTTTTTTGACCAAGTCTCCAGCATCGTGATCGGCATCCTTGGTGCGGACGGAGATGAACATGTCGCCACGACAGCATCCCATGACAATGGCCCAGCGGATGTCTCTTAAACGCAGCAGAGTATCCGCAAGTTCAGCCACCATTTCTGGGTTATTGACTTTTCCTGGAGCGGAGATCGCCAGATCGTCAAATATTTTGGTGCGCCGGATGGCACGTCCCATATCCTGGAAATAGAGCGGCGACAGCTCTGCCCGTTGAATTTTGGCCAGGGCCCGAAAATCGATGATCTGATACAACGTCAGATACACACGCCGATCCGCCGACTTTGCCTCGCGCCCCAAATCCTGAGTCTCGGCCTTAATCGCATAAAATAACGCTGTCGCCAACTTGGTCCCAATCTTTAATCCCGCCGATAGCAGATAACGGGCAAGGATCGTAGCCGTGGCACCGAAATCTTCTCGAATGTCGCTAAACAGGGATGTTCGATTGGTAGTGCTAACTGGGTGATGATCGATCTCGATGGTGATGGGAATATGTGCGGGCATCGGATTATTGCCCATGCCGCTGTGAGTGTCGATCAGCGCAACAATGTCCCAATCCTCGGGTCGGATTTTCTCTAAGAGTTTGTATTCCAATTCAAGGTATTCAATCAATGCCCGATTCTCAGCTCGGCCAATAATGCCATCAAAAGCAATAGTCGATTTCACCTTACCAATCTCTTGCAACAGATATTGCAACGCCATGGCACTGGCAATTGCATCGGGGTCGGGATTGGTATGGCTAACGATCAGCGCGGTCTTTTTTCCTTGAATCACCGAGAGCAATTGCGCTAGCTTCTTTGACTCGTCTTTCGGCTTTATGATTGTCGAACTCATGGGCAATTTGTTTTGGCAAAACAGATTTGCCAGATGTGTACTGCAGTTGCTAATAATTTATGCTCAGATCGCTTGCCGCCCCCTTCAACGCAAATGACAGGCAACCCAGTGTTGGGAATCAACCATTTTAAATTCTGGTTCGATCTTCTCACAAATCGGCATCCGATAGCGACAGCGAGTATGGAACCGACATCCCGATGGCGGATGAATCGGTGATGGAATGTCCCCGGGCAGCAAGATGCGCTGCTTTTTGGCCCGCGGATCAGGAATTGGAATGGCGGAGAGCAACGCTTCCGTGTATGGATGCAACGGGCGTCGATACAAATCGGCGGCGCTGGCCAGCTCCACAATTTTGCCCAAATACATCACGGCCACTCGATCGGAAATATGCTCCACCACTCGAAGGTCATGAGCAATGATCAGGTAGGATAGGCCGAATTCCTCCTGCAATTCCAACAGGAGATTCAAGACCTGGGCTTGAATTGACACATCCAGCGCTGAGACCGGTTCATCGCCGATGATGAGTCGCGGATTGAGCGCTAAAGCGCGGGCAATACCGATTCGCTGTCGCTGGCCGCCGCTAAATTCATGGGGATAGCGACGGAGATGCTCGGCCCGCAATCCAACCCGCTCTAATAGGTAGACCAGCCGATCGCGACGCATCGCTCCCCGGGCAATTTTATGATACGACAGCGCTTCCCCCACGATGCCTTCGATCGTCATCCTTGGATTTAACGAAGAATACGGGTCTTGAAAAATGATCTGCATTTCGCGCCGCAGCCGCTGCAACTGCTTCCGATTCAGCTCTCGGACATTGTGCCCATCAAAGATAATTTCCCCAGCTGTCGCCTCGATCAATCGCAAAATGAGCCGGCCGGTAGTGGATTTCCCACAGCCAGATTCACCCACCAATCCAAGCGTTTCTCCGCGCTTGATATCGAAACTAATTCCATCGACCGCGTGCACAAATCCTTTTTCTTTCCCAAATACGCCTGCCTTGATGGGAAAATATTTCTTCAAATTTCGGACTTGAAGTAAACTCGAGTGATTGGTTTGCATGATCAGCTCCCGCGAAATGAATGAGGCTATAATATAGCATTTTTTTTCATAAATGCAAGTGATAGTTCGCGGAGAGGTAACATCGGGGAGGATGAAGCAGCCACTGGCATGGGATGTGCGACCCAGGAATCGTCAATCTGCGCATTACAAAGGGACCTTTCCCCTGGCGCGGAAGCTGAGTGGGTTACAGAAACCTTCGCTCCTTAATCCTGGAACGGCATCGATGGCCCTATTGATCGGAGCAGTTCAAAGCAGGAAGATTTGAACAACATGCGGGATTGACATTGCCATCGACTGATAAACGGGGAAATGATCAAGATATCCCAAACATCAGGCACCTGGATTCGGGCCTGGTTTGATCGGCCTTTCCTTTAGGCTCATCGACCAAAGACAATCTCGACGGCTTGATCAATTGTATCGATCAAATGGATGGTGAGGTCATCTTTGATTTCCTTGGGCAATTCGATGAGGTCATTTTCATTTTTTCGAGGCAATATCACCTGTTTGATTCCAGCTCGTCTCGCGGCTAATAATTTTTCTTTGACACCACCGATAGGCAGCACTTTGCCGCGCAATGTGATTTCCCCGGTCATCGCGATGGTATTTTTGACCTTCACATTTTTCAATAAGGAAATCAACGCCATCACCATCGTAATGCCAGCCGATGGACCGTCTTTGGGAATCGCCCCGGCCGGGACATGAATATGGACCTCGCTATCCTCGAATTGGTCCTTTTTAATGCCCAATTGTTTGGCATGGGATCGGACATAGGTCATGGCGGCCTGGGCCGATTCTTTCATGACATCACCCAATTGACCAGTGAGCAGCAGACCTCGCTGGCCCTTCACCAGGCTACACTCGACGAACAGGATGTCGCCGCCATAGGGGGTCCAAGCCAGTCCCGTAGCGATGCCCGGCTCAGTGATGCGCTCGGCAACTTCAGCGTAGAATTTCTCCGGACCAAGGTATTGAAACACAGTCGCTTTCGAAATCGTGACCTTGTCCGTATGGCCGGCAGCAAATTGCCGGGCAACTTTGCGACAAATCTTAGCGATCTGTCGCTCGAGATCTCTGAGACCAGCCTCGCGAGTGTAATTGGCGATGATGTGTTTGATGGCCTGCTTCTGGAATGACACCCCTTTGCGTGGCAGGCCATGTTCATCCAGTTGTTTTGGGATGAGATACTGGAAGGCGATCTGCAACTTTTCCTCCAGCGTATAGCCTGGAAGCTCAATCACTTCCATGCGATCGCGCAATGCTGGAGGAATGGGATCCAGGTAATTTGCTGTGGTTATGAATAACACCTTAGAGAGATCGAATGCCACATCCAGATAATGGTCGGAGAAAGACTGGTTTTGCTCTGGATCGAGCACTTCTAACAGTGCCGAAGATGGATCGCCGCGGAAATCGGTGCCGAGTTTATCGATTTCATCCAGCATGAAAACCGGGTTATTGGAGCCGGCATTTTTAATTCCCTGAATGATTCGGCCTGGTAATGCACCGATGTAAGTACGGCGATGGCCGCGGATCTCGGCCTCATCGCGCACTCCCCCCAATGAAATTCGGATGAATTTCCGATGCAGCGCCCGCGCAATGGAACGACCCAACGACGTTTTGCCCACTCCTGGCGGACCCACGAAACAGAGAATCGGCCCCTTCATATCCTGTTTCAATTTTCGGACAGAAAGATATTCTAAGATCCGTTCTTTCACCTTATCCAGATCGTAATGATCCTCATGGAGGATCTTTTCCGCTTCGTTGAGATCCAAATTGTCCTCGGTGGATTTTGCCCAGGGCAAGTTGACCAGCCAATCGATGTAGGTGCGCGCCACCGTATATTCCGCAGCGCCGGGCGGCATTTTGGCCAGTCGATCCAATTCTCGCAGCGCTTCTTTCTCAGCCGGCTCAGGCATGCTCGCTTCAGCGATCTTTTGCTTCAATTCATTGATTTCCGCCGTGCGTTCATCGCTTTCGCCCAACTCGCGCTGAATAGCCTTCAATTGCTCGCGGAGATAAAATTCCCGCTGATTCTTGCCCATCTCAGTTTGAACCTGATTCTGGATCTTTGAGCCCATCTCCAGCACTTCCAGTTCACGGTTGAGAAAAATGGTCAACTTCTCCATCCGATCGCGCACATCGATCGTCTCCAAAATGTCCTCTTTCTCGAACAACGACAGATTCAGGTTCGAAGCAAGAAGATCGGTCAGCCGACTGGGATCGTCCATATTCATCACAGCAATCTGCAGTTCATCCGGCAAATTGGGCACCAACATGGCGATCCGCTGAAATTGATGGGAAATATTGCGGATCAGCGCCTGAACCTCAAGATTGAACTCAAAACGATCGTCAAGTTTTTTCACACGCCCGAGAAAGAACGGATCCCGCTGCAGATATTTTAAAATTTTGATCCGTGATAAACCCTGCACCAATACCCGTAAACTCCCGTCGGGGAACCGCAACACTTTCAACAGATAAGCGACCGTACCAAAATTGAAAAGATGATCGGCCTCCGGATCCTCAATTTCAGGCTGTCGTTGAGCCACTAACCCAAGCAACTTATCTCCATCCATCACTTGATCGATCAATCGCATCGATTTCGGCCGAGCGATGATCAAAGGCGTTACCATATAGGGAAACACAATGAAATCACGAAGTGGCAGAATAGGGAGTCGTTCCGGTATGACGATCTTTTCCACTTCATCGCGATCCTTCAGCCGGGCAAAATTGCCATCTAACATAATTTACTCCAAAAAATGAATGCCATCAAATTTTTTTATTTCTCTTTCAATAGTCGGTCAAAATCGTCATCTTTTCCGATGCCAACCAGAATATCACTTTCTCTAATGCGATGATCTGGCCGGGGTAGAATCACCAAATTTTCGGGAACCAATTCTTTGATCACTACAATCTGAATGCCAAATCGATTTCTCAAATTCAATTCTTTGAGGGTTTTCCCGAGGAATGGCCTTGGTGCGCCGAATTCAACAAGGCTAACCCCAGGGGCTAAAGGGATGACATCCAGGAGATTGAGGTCTTCCAGGCTTTTCGCCAGCCGCAGCGCCACATCGCGCTCTGGGAAAATCACCTGCGTCGCACCAATCCGGTCCAATATTTTGCCATGATCTTCCGTGGTAGCTTTGGCGATGATCTCTTTTACCCCTAATTCTTTCAAGTAAAGCGTGACCAAGATACTGGCATCAATGCGATCGCCCAGGCTGACAATGACCACATCAAAATCACTGATTCCTATGCTTTCCAGCGCGTTTTTGTCCGTCGCATCGGCAATGATCGCTTTTGCCACGAACTCTTTGACCTTATCGATTCTGGCTTCGTTTATATCGACCGCCATGACTTTGAATCCCCGTTCCGCCAGATATTTTGAAATATAAAATCCAAAAGTGCTGAGACCAATTACCGCAAAAGTCCTCATCACCGACCTCTAATGCTATCCAATTAATACCTTTTCTTGAGCATAACGTAAATTGATTGCCTTGCGCGTCCCAATGGCCGTCGCTATTGTCAAAGGGCCCAATCGGCCAACAAACATTGTCACAATGATGATGAGCTTACCAATGGTCGTCAAACCAGAGGTTAAACCCGTCGATAAGCCAACAGTTCCAAATGCAGAAACCACCTCGAACAGCAGCTCTAAAAATAGTCCGCGACTGGCTTGCTGGCTAACAGTTCCAATTTCAGTAAATGATAACACGATCGTCACCAGCAGAATGAACAGGATCGAAAAAAAAGTTACGGTGATCGCCTTCGATACCACCTCCTCTGGGACGCGCCGTTTGAAAATATTGACATCTGCTCGATTATGAAGCCGGGACCAGAGCATCGCGATCACAACACTAGCCGTTGAGGTTTTAATCCCTCCCCCACATGATCCTGGAGAAGCCCCAATAAACATCAACAGAATGATGAAAAATAAGCTTGAATTGGTAAGATGCGCCATATCAACGGTATTAAACCCAGCGGTCCTGCTTGTCACAGATTGAAAAAGCGCGGATAATAATTTCGTACCAAGCGGAAGCCCGGCCAAAATATTTGAATACTCGAATATCAGTAACACAATGGCTCCAATCCCAATGAGCCAACCAGAAGCTACCGAAGTAACCCGAGCATGAAATGAAATGAAGCTCGCTGCCTGCTTGCGCTTGCCCAAAATCCACTGTTGCCATTGATACAGCACCACAAAACCGATCCCACCTGAAATGATCAATGTCATCAAGGTGAAATTCATCACCGCGTCGCTTTGATAATTCATCATGCTATTGGGAAATAATGCGAAACCGGCATTGCAGAAAGCCGAAACCGAATGAAATAGGCCATAATAAAGGGAACGGCCTAATGGATACTGTTGCCAGAAACGGAAGGCTAAAATTCCAGCGCCAACGCTTTCAATCGCGATTGTGGTGACAAACACCGCTTTCAGCAAGCTGGTGAGATATTTGATGGGAGACTGGGTCAGAGTTTCCTGAATAATGTCCCGACCGAGCAAGGATGTTTTGCCGGTCACCAACCAGATCAGCAGGGTCGAAAAGGTCATAATCCCTAAGCCGCCCAATTGTATCAGCACCAGGATCACTGCCTGGCCCAGTCCAGTAAAATGACTCCCAGTATCGACTACGGTTAACCCGGTGACGCAGGCCGCTGAAGTAGCAGTAAAGAGCGCATCGACAAAAGATATCGGTGAGCGATTTGCCTGGGACATTATCAGCATAAAACAACCGGCCAGGATCAGGACCATGAAACTGAAGATGAGCCATTGGGAGGCTCCCAACCAATGCTGTTTGTTACTGGACTTCATCGTTCGCTACCCTGTTTGATCATTGCTGCACGGAATCGTTCGACAGTCGCTCGTTTGCCAGCTACGACGAGCACGTCATCACGTTGCAAAACATAATCCGGATCTGGCAATTGATCGGCGCTGGCAGGCTCAATCGTCGATCGCTTGACTGCCAACACGGTTACCCTGTATTTCGCCCGAATATTCAAGTCTCTAATGGACTTTCCGATCCAGTGATCGGGGATGGGAACTAAATCGATTTGATAATTGAGAGGAAGTCGAATATGATAACGGTGATCATCGGTTTCAAGCGCCCGAACATATTTCGCGCTCAGCAATTCCTTCCTGAGAATCTCCCGATTATACAATTTGATAATATCCTTTTTGGAAATCGTTCCAATCAGTCGCCGCGTTGCCGGGTCATCGACGACCGGGAGATGTTCGCTTTCGACGCGTTCGAACAAGGCCATGCATTCGGCTAGCGTTGAGGTCGGGGTAACCACAGCATTTACTGGCTGCATCAGATCCCGAGCAATGACCAATCGTTGCAATGTCTTCGAGGCATCCAAAACGGACTTGATATGATGGGTCATTAGGGTGCCCAGAAGTTGGCCCTGGTGATTCACGACATAAAGGTACGGCTCATTGCTATTCATGAACATCTGAACAATGTTTTCGAAGCTCGAAGCTTGTTCAATGATCGGCGCTTTGGGGTTTAGCAGCTCGCGCACCAGGAAGGACTTCATGATAATTTCTTCGCGCCCCCGGTTGAGCGCAATGCCATCCAGCGATAATTTGAGTGTATAGATCGAATCGGATTTCAATCGTCGCGCCAAAACGGTGGCCAGCGTACAAGCCACCATCAATGGCAAAATGATCTTGTAGTCATTGGTCATCTCGAACAAGATTAGGATGGCAGTAATGGGGGCATGCGTAGCGCCAGCTACCACCGCGCCCATGCCAACCATCGCATAGGCCCCGCTCGTCGCGGTGATGGACGGGAAAAGCCAATGGACCAGAGAGCCGAAACTTCCTCCCGCTACTGCGCCAAGAAAGAGCGATGGCGCAAAAACGCCGCCCGACCCTCCAGAGCCAAGCGTGATGCTGGTGGCGATGAGTTTCGCGAAAATCAAGGCCAGCAATACTGGCCATGGCATCTCTCCCCGAATGGCGTTTTCTATTGCTTCATAGCCTCCGCCGAAGACTTGTGGATAATAGAGAATCATCAATCCAACGGCCAGACCACCGATCGCCGGCTTGAAATAATCCGGCAAATTGAGCTTCTCGAACAGCCGTTCGCTGACATAAACGGAATTGATAAATAATACGGCTACAACAGCGCTAATGACTCCCAATACCCCATAAAATACAATGTCCCAACTGCTCACCAATGAATAATGTGGGACGATGAAAATTGGCAAATTGCCCAAAAAGGCTCGGGAGATCACGGTTGCCATCACCGCTGCAATCACGATGGGACTGAAACTGGCAATGGTAAAATTGCCGAGAATCACCTCTAACGCAAAAAATGCCCCAGCGATCGGGACATTAAATGTGGCGGCCAAACCAGCGGCCGCTCCACATCCGACCAAAATTTGCAACCGTTCTGGCGATACTCGCATGACCTGACCAATGGTCGACCCCACCGCAGCGCCGACTTGAATAATGGGCCCCTCTTCTCCAACAGAACCACCCGAACTTATGGTAATGCCCGAGGCGATGGATTTCACCACTGCCACGCGCGGTCGAATGACCCCATTTTTGAGGGCAATCGCCCGCATCACCTCGGGAACACCGTGGCCTTTGGCCTCGCGAGCAACAAAATAAACCAGCGGGCCAACAAGCATTCCGCCGACCGCAGGGAGCAAAATTTTCCAGTAACTCGGCAATTGCGGGACAAGCTCCAGCACTCCGCCATTCCCCCGCATCGTAACCTGCTCAAAAAAACGAATTAAGTTCCGAAACCCCACGGACACAAACCCCCCTGCAATGCCAACAAGAACACCTTGAAGCAGAATGGCACTGCTTTGTGTAATCCGAACCGATGCCGTAATGATCCCCTGAATTCGATTCAGCCAAATCTTCCATCTCAACCAATCATCCATCTGGTAATAGCTCATCCTCTCCTATTTGTAGATGTCATCTTTGCTCGATCATTTTGTTCCATCTGACTTCCATGGTATCCAAGCCCAACCATCAAAGCCAAGCTCCATCGTTTGATAAAATTCATTTCTCTTTTATAACTTCCCGCTTCACTATCGCATCAGCAATATTCGAATGTCCATCACATTGGTCTTGGTCGGACCTGTTTTGATCAAATCACCCAATCGCTCAAAAAAATGATACGAATCGTTATTCTGGAGGAACTGCAATGCCTTAAGCTGTAGTTGGTTCGCCCGAGCAATGGTATTTCCATCGGCAATGGCGCCAGCCGCATCGGTCGGGCCATCGGTGCCATCCGTACCAGCGCTCAGGACCACAATTTTCTCCATGCCAGCCAGCTCCATGGCAGCCGATAAGACGAATTCCTGATTTCTGCCTCCCAGACCAGTGCCATGAAGCGTGACCGTGGTTTCGCCACCAGAAATGATGCAGCAGGGTTTCGAAATGGGATTCCCTGTTTTGTGAACCTCCTTGGCAATGGCCGCATGAACCTTAGCGACCTCTTTGGTCTCCCCTTCGACAAACGTCGATAGCACCAGCGGCTGGTACCCCAATGTTTGAGCGCGATCGCGAGCCGCTGCCACCGCCTCCCAATTGCTGGCAACAATGACGTTCTGCGTCCGCGAAAAAATGGGATCGCCCTCTTTAGGGGTATCCGGGATGCGTCCCTCCATCCCAGCCCGAAGATGGCGCTCCACTGCTTCAGGGATCTTGCCCAGCAAGTTGTATTTTTCCAAGATCGCCCAGCAATCCCGAAAGCTGGTCGAATCAGGCACTGTTGGCCCAGAAGCAATGCTGTCCAACGGATCGCCGATCACATCAGAAAGGATCAGCGTCACCAGCGTTGCTGGCTGCGCCAGCCTTGCCAACTGACCGCCCTTTACTTGAGAGATATGTTTTCGAATGGCATTGATCTCTTTGATGTCCGCGCCGCAGGCCAGCAGCAGCTTTGTGATCTCCTGCTTTTCGGCTAAACGGATGCCATGCGCCGGCAGCGGCAAAAGCGCTGAACCTCCCCCAGAAATCACCGCAATCACCAGGTCCCTTTCGGTACGCGCGCGCAAAAACTCGACCAGCTCGCTGGCAGCCGATAGCCCAGCCTCATCCGGCACCGGATGCCCAGCCTCGTGAATTTTGATCCGAGGTGATACCTGATCCAAATGACCATATTTGACCGTGACCATCCCCTGTTTGAGCGCATCGCCCAGAACCTCCTCGACCCCACGGGCCATCGACGCGCCTGCCTTGCCGAACCCTATCACATACACTCCATCGTAATCTCTGAGATCGTACCGGGTATTATTGACAACAATGTCGTGACCTTGCCGCTTTAAAAATCTTTTCACCGCATGGATTGGATCAACTGCCTGTAAACCCGCATAGAAGATCTCTTGGGCATCGTTCCGCATCTCGCGAAGAAGGGCATCCGTTATCATGATCGATCGCTCCTCAATTTGGTTCGCTATCGTTTTTTTCGCGGTGAATTTAATCATTAAAAAAATAAAAAAAAAGATTTTTTTTGATATCTGCTAAAGCCGGTCAGCTTCCAAGATGGAACCATCGCTTTTCCATCGAACAAACAAAGTGCAAAATGGGGATGAATGAATCAGCGGTCTTCAATAGGATTGGGGCAGTGTTGGGGCAAGTCAGCGCCCTCCCAAAAGATAATGGCTTTTGAAAGGGCGATTCAATTGGAGGAGTTTACAAGAAGAGCATCTGTTCTGGTCTAAAATTTAAACAGCGGTTCAAGATGCCGGACGCGACATGGCATCCCACCGCTTTGATATTCGCAATCATCCCAGTAAAAACATTTATGCGAGCAAATAATGTCACTTTCAGTTAGGTTAGTCGCAGGATAGGTTTCGGATTGAACATGCGCTGCGCGCCGCATCTGCCAATTTTTCAGCAAAGCAGCAATTCGGTTCTTGTTGAGCAATTTGATGGTGATGATGCGCGCCAAGCTTCGCGAGGCAGGAGAACTTGGGTTGTGCAGGATAAACGGTCGCATTTCTTTGACTGACTGCCGCATGGTCTCATCATATTCGATATAACCAATATAATCCACATTGACCAATAGCAATTCGGCCGCTGCCGTCTTGATCGTCATCCCTTCCCTCACCTCATCGGGTTCCATCACCATATTTAGGATGAGCTTCGGCTGAAACTTATCCAATTCTGCCATCACACGATCAGCAATGTCTGGGCTGGCCTGACGTACCTTGTTGAGCAGTTCTGGCATTGGTGCATTCAACTGGGTTAACTGATTGAATCCGCCGATATCCAGTAGGGCGAGGATCTCCGGCTCGTTGCGGAAGGCCTGCTGCAATTTTCGCAATAGGCACAATTTGATAAAATCAAACGCCTCTTGAATCGCCATTGGCTCTGGAGTGGTCAATACAATGCCAAGATCCACGGCCAAAAAATAATCGATCACGGTCAAGGAGGTCCCGGCCGCCAAATCCAGGATCACGTAATCGGCCTGTAAATTTCTCAAGTCTCGGACCAGTTTCTGCTTCTGGCTATATTTGGGGTTCGCAATTCCCAATGTGCCGCAGGCGCCGCTGATCAATTTCAAATTGCTAATCGGCGAATCCAATACAATATCCTCGAGATTTTCTCGCTCCATGGTGTAATAATCAAAAAATGTGTACTTCGGTTCTAAGAGCCCCATGCAGGTGTGCAAATTGGCGCCACCGAAATCTGCATCGACCAAAATCACATCCTTGCCCAATGCCGCCAATCCAACTCCCAAAGAAGCGGTAACGATCGTTTTTCCCACACCACCTTTACCACTGGCAATAGCGATCACATTCTTTTCGCTATCTTCCAGGGAATTCTGATCGAAAAGTCTTCTCACCTGGTCCAACTGCTCGGCTTTTATCCACTCCCCGTCATCTTCTGACCATACGTAATCATTTAAACTAAACTTTCCTTTTCTCACCAACGCACGGAGTTCAGACGTTGTAAATGGCCCGGATTGTTCTCCATTGACACGCACCAGCACATTGTTCTGCATAATGTCCGCCTCTCTGTTATTTATTTTCGCTACAATTAGTCGGTTCAATTCTTGTTCATTTCATCGATAAAGGTCCGGAGCTGTGCAATTATTATTCCCTGGCCGCTGCGTTCATGGATTATGTCAAAAAATTAAATGCCCGATGATGTGAAAGGGTGACTGCCATGAATTGAAGCTGAACCGGTTAGAATATGAGTGTTGGATCGAATAACGGACTGAGCACCTGGCAAATGGATGAATCAAGATCGGTGGAGCGAGATCGCGAATCAGCGTGGTACAAAAAAGCCCACGAAACGGGCCATCGTGCGCGGAGAAATCATTTGTCCAATTTTTTCACGCACCGTCCTGCTGTTCGTGGGCGAATTTGGAGGTTGAAGTTACAAGTGAATCGCAAGGGCAATGCTATTGATCGTTTAATTTCGATTCACATAGACGCTATCCACCACCGTTTTTTCCAGATAAATCAGCTTCATGACTGGGATTTGTTCGGGAACCTTATTGACCGGCGCCGGTGTATAGCGCATGAGGTTGGGATCATAGCCCCACATTTCGATAGCCGTGACTTTGTCATCTTGTTCTAGGTGCAATTTGATGGGGATGCCTTTATAATTGCGCCGGAGCCCACGAAGCAAATCGGCAAAAATAGCCCCTTGGGCCCGGACGCTATCCGGCGCATGCTCAAACAGCTCCGGGGGATCATTCGAATTGGCGGTAAATTTAATATTCCCGCCAAAGCTCCAGAGATTCATGATCCTCTGCGCCTTGGTGCTGGGGGAAAGCACATAAAACCTCCCCCCTGGATAAGTTCGTGCGATATCTTTATCCCCAAAGCCATCTCCAGTCAAGTCATAGATCACCATCTTTTTCACTTCCTTCTCCGGGATCATAAACTCCTCAACAAAAAAATTTATCAGCTTTGGGTTAAAAACCGTGGTTGTCTGGACAATAGTTTGATCCACCAGAACGCTTTTTGATTGTGCATTGATTTCATGGGCCGATAATGCGATCACTATCGCAGCGATCGTGGTTAAGATAATATGACTGGCAATGATTTTGTTATTCATGGTCTGCTCCGCTCGTTGCTGTTTTTTTCGATTCCATTTGTTTCCACTTTTTATAATACTCCCGGGCCTCATCATATAGTCCAGCGCTTTTATGCGCTCTCACCATCAGGGATAGCAATTCCGTTGACTCTTCCTCCGTAAGTCCATTGGATTTGGCCAGCGCCTTTTTGCCGTAATAGATCGCCTTTTCAGGATCATTCCACAAAAGCGTGACCAGTTCGATATAGGCCTTCGCCACCTGATCCCAGTCGAAAGATGCCGCCTTTGTAAAATAGGCCAGCGCAAGTTTCTTCTCCTGTTTTTGGAGCGCATCGATGCCGAGCCGATATAACATGGCACCATAACTATCGAGAAACGGCTTCATCTCTTCTGGCTTCGCTGGGATTTCGCCGTTGCTAAAGGCATCAAAGATCGGGCGCATTCTCTCCACCGCCGCTGCTTTGCGTCCTAATATCTCGAATTCGACCACAGCCAGTTTGTGCGTCACGGCCAGCTTCGCCTTTTTGGTCTTCAGCAATGGCATCACCTGATCGCACAACTTCGCCATGGTTTCGAATTCCTTCTTATTTTCCAGGATCAAAATCTTATCCCATAGTTCCGACGCTCGGATATTTCCGCCATCCCAATTGAGCCATTTGATGTAATTTTCTACATCTGCCTTCTCTTGTGGGGTACGGGCGAATTTCTCGGCCACCTGGAACGACTTCAGCGATTTAGCCGCGTCGTACATCCGCGCATAAATATCCCCCTGAGTGTACATGTAATAAAATAGCCGGGACGTATCGGCTGGCCCCTCAAAATTGGTCTTCAGCAAGACCATCTGGGCTTTCTGAATGTTCTGCAACGCCATGTCATAATTTTTCAGCGCCAGATAATTTTCAGCCAGCAATCGAAACAACTCATGTTCCCCTTTCTCAATCCGAGTGAGACGCTCCAAAATTTCGATCGCCTTCTCATAGTTCTTTTCCAGGCCGAACATGTGCTGAAGATTATAGTAGGCCACGGCTAACAGCGCCCGGGCATTCTTATCGAACGGATTGATCGTCACAGCCTTTTCCAGGTGTTCTTTGGCCTGGAGACAATATCCCTGCACCTCCAGCGCCTTTTTGTCGTTGGTGCCGTTTTCTGAGAGTTTTTTAAATCGCTCTAAATATTGGGCGCCTAAATCGTATTCCCGATCGAATAACTGTTTCTCATTGTCCGATAAGCCGCCTTTTTTGACGCTTTGCTCTAGATAAGCCCAAAATTCATCGACTTTATCCAGTTCTTTTTTGCCAGCGGTGGTGAGTTGCGCAGCCTGTTTTTCCTGATCGACGGATACAAAACTGGTCTTCGCCAGTTCCATCGATTTCACCACGGTAGTGCTATCCAAGCCCGGCGGCACTTTCAGCCGCTGGGCCGGCTTGCGGCTGGTCGTCGCACACCCCACCAGCACCAGCAACCACGTGCCGATGACCACGATCCGCCATTTCGACTTCACCGTCAATCCCATATCACTTCCCGTCCTTCCTCATGATTCCAATTCCAATGTGAAATTCCAACACCCAAATTTTGATGAAACCCTAACCCACGCCATACGCGAAACAGCCCTGGTTCTCCAATCTGTATGGTATACGGCTCCCCAGTGTTCGTAAGCGAAAGGGTTTGATTTTTGATGCATAGGCTCATTTAAAAAATATGAAGACCACATGAAAATTTTCTTTCTCGATGGTATTCGCATCTTCACCATAAATTTGCCGAGCGATTCTTCGACGCAAAATGTTTGAATCCTGGACAAATTTTTCAGCGCCGTTCTGAGGCAACAGGGCGCAACGGCTAAAATGTCACGATCCTGCCTGCAGATCGAAGGCTGAACCAACCATGGTCCTTAGCCGCGGCTTTCGGGCTGCTGCAACCACCAGCTCCAAAAAATCTGATAGAATTGAGCCGCCCGATCCCCTGGTGCCTGACGGGAGCTGATCAGTGATTGGATGTTCGCGCCGTTGCGCACAACATCACCAATGATGAGAAAATTGCTCTCCTCGCGGATCCCATTGTCCTTCAGCAATGTGAACACCTGACCATCCACCAGGCAGATGCGGAGCAATAGCTCGGTTTCATTGCAGGACAAGAACAGCGTGTAGCTTCTGCCATTCATGGTAAAATTCACGGCCGACGCCAGGTCATCCGACTGATGTCCCATATCGTAGGCCACTAATTTGGGAATGAGCCCGGGATGAGCCTTCATCCATTTGATGAGTGCGTGAATGTCTAGGGTGGCTTTGCCACCGCCTCTACCCGAAGGGAGCGAGATCGTGGCAATGCCATTACCGTTTCCGATCCCGGCACCGCGACTGGCCCGGTTGGTGCCTCGCCCCGACAGTGCCAGGCCAGTCCCCCCAGCGCCCGTTCCATTCCCAACAGCACTGATACCGCCAATCCCGACTTTTGGTCCACCCGCACCGCCTGGGGTCGAGCGCCGGCCAGCCGCAAACGTCGCATTCCGATGATCCAACACCCCGCTCAGATCGAAGTTATCCAATGTGCGTCCCGAACGATTGACCTCTGTCGAGACCCCTGCCACCAGAGGGTTCGATCGGTTAGAGCCCCCCTTCTTAGCCGCATTGGTTTCCTGCGTCAGCAGCTTTTTCAGATCGAATCCCTGGGCGATGGCGGCGGGCGTCACCACCGGTCGATCCGGGGCTGGAGACGTCTGCAGATCCGGTTTCGGCTGAATGTTCACCATCTCTGGCTTTGCCTGGAACCTCAGTTCCTTGGGGATTTCGCGTTCTGGCTTGGGACGAAACTCGAGTTTGACCAGTTCCCGGAGCTCCATTTTCGGCTCGGTGCGCTCCGGGGAATTTATCCTATTGGTCAATGCAATGACCTGCGCGATGATGAACATCAGCACCATGATCACCAGGGTAATCGAACCGGATAAAGTTCTCAGATCGTCTCCATTCTTCAAATAATTAATAATAGTTTTCATAATCCAGATTCTTTTCTATGTTCTGTCGTTGACAAATATCCAGCACATTTACCAGGTTCTGCATCAACACCGAACGCCGTGGCTGAATAGTGATCACCAATTTCATGCGTCGCCCTAGGTAATAGCGGTTCTGCTTGGCCAAAAATGCCTCTAACTCAGCTAAATTGCGGCAGCTCCAGCGCCGGCCATGATCCTCAAAATTGTACCAATTATTGTCGACGGTCAACTTGGCCTCATGCGGCAAATGCAGCCGTGTCTCGCTCTCACCTGCTGAAGGTAAATCGATATATTCGGTTCGGATGCGACTAATCGCAATAAACCCCATCAAGATGATCAGGGCAACATCGATCAATCGAATCATCAAATTCGAATTCATAGCCAGCACTCCTACTCCATCTGCATCTTGATCACATCCAGACCCTTTGGAATACCCAATTCGCGACATAATCGGGCGACAGCCAGGCTGTGTTCGACTGGTGAATCCCAAGCAGCGCGAATTCGAACTCCTAAGGGAACACCCTGGGCCGCCGCTTCCGCCATTTTGTTCGACAGATAGCTCTTCAATTCACGAATATCACTTAATACCCGATTGCCAGCATCGACCGGATAACTGCCATCCCGGCTAACACCGACGATGACCTCAATGGGAGCATCCGGTCCGCTTTGCTCTGCCTCGGCGCTTTTCGGCGGCTCAATCGCTGCGCTGATGCCAATCTGCGAGATCGCAATGAAACCAAATAACAAAATGAACACCACATCGATCAGTCGAATCATTAAACTATTCTTTCCCACCTCTTATCGCTCCTTATTCGTTCTCACTTTCATTTCGCTCATCGCCCATCAGGCGGATCCTCCCGATAGCGGCGCAACCATCTATCGGGAGGCTTCCGCCAGCACCAACGTCACCGAATCGTTGGGACGCCAGCATTGGGCTTTTCACATGCTGAGCACCATCTCATTTGTCCCAAATTGGACAGGAGGCCAATTACTTCAAATAGACAACCCGCTTGGCCTGGCTGCTATTTTGAACGGTAATTTGATACAGATAAATCCCACTGACGACTGGCCGATTCAATTCATCCTGACCGTTCCAATAGACAGTATGGTAGCCAGCCGCCTGGCGTTCTGCCAGTAATGTTCGGACTTTCTGACCTTGCAAGTTATAAATCGCAATCACAACCTCGGCGGGTTTCGCTAACGAGAACTGAATTGCGGTCTGACCATTGAACGGGTTGGGATAGGCATCGCCCAATTGATAGTCGACCGGCAGTTTCAGCCCATCGCCAGCATCCGCAATCCGAGTTGCTTCAGCGGTAACGGCCACCGGACCGTATGTCGCCGTCGCCGCGCCATCCATGGTCACATCGGAGATCGTATAGTAGTAGGTCTGGCCCGGTTCCACATCTGAGTCAAAGAAGGAATAGCTGTTAACCCCATTCTGATTGTTCGATGCTGGGATCACCTCTGGATTGATCAGCGTAAAATTGCCCGTCTGGGACAAGCTGCGGAATATATCGAAGCCCAGATTCTCTGTTCCAGCAAAGGTGGACCAGTTCAACCAGACACCGTTGGTATCGGTCTGGAAATTAAACGAGTTGAACTGCAATTGACGATTGCCGCGCTGCCCAGTATAGCAGAACCCGAAATCGACATCGAGAAGTGGATTGCCATCGACCACCTGAATCGGCCCCGCGGGATCGTTATTCGTGGTTAACAATACGCCTTGCTCGCTCATCCGCGGATGGAAAATATCCACGAAATAGGTGCCGAACTTCAAATTCTGGAAGATGTAGAATCCCAGTCGATTGGTTCGGACGCTGTCCAAAAAGGTATCGCTATTGGGATCAAACACATTGTCTCCGTTATCCTGATAAAGCGAGACCAGCACGGCCGGAATGCCGGCTTCCATCTGATCGCGCACCTTATTTTGATTTTTATCATGGAACACGCGATCGCCGATCACGCCGATCCCGGTCTCCTCAAGAGGCAACTTGAACGCCACCATGTTCCACACACCGCTCATCGGTTGCTTGCTGGAATTATCGGTCTGCGATTCCAATTGGAAGGCAGCCCAATCTTGTTCCGAGCCGACAGGGATCAGGAACTCCACCATGGACCAGGCGCGACGCACGCCTAACCCATCCTGAATGGGATCGGTATCGATCTTGGGATCGGAATTGGACGAATTATTGTAATCCACGGCACCAGCCTGATCGATGATTCCAGCCTGAGGCCGATTCCCATGGCCCACCTGATACCAAACCGCTGATGCCGTATTCTGCTGATCCATCGCAGCAAAAATCTTGACCGATCCATAGCGCTCAAAACGATTCCCGTTAAATGGGAATACCACCGTATTGGTTGCCGGATATCCCTGGCCAGCAGCAAAAAAGTCCAATCCATCAGCGATCCAGATCTCGGACTCGGGATAATTTGGCAAGCTGTAAATCGCAATCAACCCACCACCATAGATGCGGCCGCTGGTTGGCTGGGCTGGCAATTGTTTGCTTTGCACATGATAGCGCTTCTCGCCAATCGTCACCACATCGCTGACATCGGCGCGGTAGGTGAAACGCTGCTTGTCACCCTCTTGCGAATAACCAATGCACTTGGCCGATTTGGTCTTGGTCTCCTGGCCATTGCTGACCGTGACCTGAATATCTCCCAATTGATCTGGAGTGAGATTGGAATAGCCGCTCATATACACGTAAGCGGCAATGATTTGCGCGTTCTCCGGGATCTTCATCAACGTGGTGGCATCGCCCCGCAAGCCAAAAGAGCCGAGGCTGACTACCCCCACATCATACTTGCCGCGATACATGGGCAAAGTGATCCCCAATTGCTCATTTCCATCAGCGAAGGCGGCTGAGACGCACAACACTACGATAAGTAATCCCCCTAAAATCCCCCATCCGATACCAGCTTTTTTCCCGGCTGGTACTGCCTTTGTCCGTTTTGACATAAGCACTCTCCTTGAATAATTGGTTTAACGTTTAGTGATTTAATCGTTGATCTGACTGCTACCCACCGCCAACCTATGGAAAAAATCATTGCTATATGAAGCCTTTTCATGTTGAGAGGCAAGCCATCCACCGAGATTGAATGTGACCCGGTAACGCTCATGTCTCACACTATCACCATGATCACCCGAACCGCTTTGCTATGAGTCGAAGCATCCAATCGCCGATCACCGAATAAGCTGAATTAAGCCGCGATGAATCACCTGATCGTGATCAAACACCAGATACAGATAGGTCCCCGGCAGCATGAGCTGTCCTGCCTCATCCCGGCCGTTCCAGGCACGCTCACCCTGGGTCAATTGGCGAACTAACCGTCCGCTGCGATCCAAAATCGTGATGGTCCATTGATCCGGTACGCTTTCCCCTGGCTTAAATTCAGTGTAATCATTAAAGCCGTCATCATTGGGCGTAAAGGGATTGGGGACCACCTCGAAGCTGGGGTGTTCCACCTTGACGGTATCGATCGGATCAAACCGACCCTCATAGGGAGCGCGATAGCTGGCCGTGTCGCTGCTGGTATTTCCCCGCACCATCACATCGATCCTCACATGCCGCAGCGTCCCATCCTTGGCTGGGTTGTGCGTCGTATAAGTGACGCGATACTGGCTGTGCAGCATCTTATGAATGGCGCGATAGATCGCCTCCAGATCGTCGGAGGTCGGGCTGTAGAAATACATGCCACCAGTTTTCGACGCCAGTTCCTTCAACACGTTCTCCTCTGGGCTATTTTGATTCAAGCCCAGGCCAATCGTAAAGGTCTGCACCTCGTTGGCGATCAATGCCGTCAACGCCTGTTGGAAAGTGTGGTAGCTATCCTTATCGGCGCCATCGGTCAATAAAATGATCGCCCGATTTTTCAGGGTGGGATTCATCAGATAAATGGCATGAATCAGCGCGTCAAAAATCGCCGTCCCACCCAGCGATTCGATCCTGGAAATCGCGGCTTTCAGGGAGTCAATATTTTTTGTGAACGGACAATCGGTCCGCGGTTCATGATTGAAGCTCACCACAGCACTTTGATCTTCCCGTTGCATCAATCCGACAAATATTGACGCAGCATTTTTGGCATCTTCAATCGGTTTGCCGCGCATGCTCCCGCTCCGGTCGATCACCAGCGCCACACTGATGTCCATCGCGCCACCTGACAATTGCTCCACCGTAATCGGTAGCTCTCTGACACCATCCTCATGAACCTCGAAATTGCTCTCATCCAGTTTTCCGACCAAAAAGCCGAATTGATTCATGATAGAAACGATGGAAACAATGCGAGGAAATCCACGGGCATCGATCGTGTTGTAAATCAATTTCATGCTATCCTGGCCAGCTTCCCCAAGCAGTGTTGAATTTGCCATGGTCTCCGACCACGAAAATATCAGCAGTGCTCCCATCATTACGCTGAAGACGCACATAATCACCGCTGGTCGCACGAACGTTCGGCCAGATCGTTTCCTTTGAATGGTCATGTTACTTCCCCACTGTTATCAATTCGTTTTGTCACAACAAATCAGTTGTTACTTTTCAAAATTCAAACCGATTGCCCCAGCTCCCAGCCTCGCCGGTTTAGCGAATGAGGTGAATAAAACCCCGATGAATCACCTGATCACCAGTGGCAACCAGATACAGATAAGTGCCAGGCAGCATCATCGTCCCAGATTTATCCCGACCATCCCACACGCTTTGTCCCGGCAAAAGCTGCCGCACCAGCCGTCCGCTCCGATCCATGATGGTGATGCGCCAATCCGTTGGATGTTCTTCGCCTTTCTTGAACTCGACATAATCATTGTAGCCATCATCGTTGGGCGTAAATGGATTGGGCTTCACCTCGAAAACTGGATCTGGCGGCCGAACCACAACGCTATCAATAGGATCCACTGGATCGTCAATCGGATCGATTGGATCTGGTTCATACGGGGCTAAATAGCGAGCCGTATCTGCACTCGTATTGGTGTTCACTACCACGGTAATCTTCACGTGTCGCCACGTCCCATCCTTGGCTGGATTGTGTGTGGTATAAGAGACCTGGTAGCGATGATGCAATAGTTTTGAGATCGCCTGATAAATGGCATCCAGGTCACTGGACGTAGGACTTCGAAAGTACAATCCGCCAGTCTGCGTCGCCAGATCTTTCAACACCAGTTCCTCAGCACTACTGGGTTGCAACCCTAGGCCAATGCTGAATACGCGAATTTCATTGCTCAAACAGGCGTTCAAAGCTTCTTGATATGAATGAACGCTGGAATTGTCTGCCCCATCGGTTAATAGGATAATCGCCCGGTTTTTGCGTTCGCTGCCCATTAACTTCACCGAGTGAATCACGGCATCGTAAACAGCGGTCCAATTGAAAGCCATTAGACGATTTATTGCTGCTTTAAGCGAGTCCTTATTGCTGGAAAAGCCTATTTCGGTCCAGGCTGCTTTCGAAAAGCTTACTACCGCCGATTGATCATCGCCCTGCATCAAATCGACGAATTTGCAAGCCGCCGCTTTGGCATCGGCCAGCGGTTTGCCAGTCATACTGCTGCTGCGGTCGATGGTTAACACCACATTGATGCCGTCCTTGGCATAGGGCAATTCAACCACCTCGATGGGAAGCTCGCGGACGTTGTCCTCGTGCACGATAAAGTTATTCTCATCGAGCTTGCCAATCACCAGACCGGCGCTGTTCACAATGGAAACCAGGGAAACAATACGCGGAAAATTACCAGCGTTAATTTGATCATAAACCAACTTAATGCTGTCTTGGTTAGCCGTTCCAGAACCACTGGCGGCGTAATTTGAAACAACTCCCGTAGCGATAGCGCCAAGTAGCGCCAGGACTGCCAGGCCCATGGTGAATCGAATACGACCCAATCGCCAGAGTCCGATTCGCCCGTTATTCGTCCCCCCTCCCGTTTTTCGATCGAATCCCCCGGCTGCGATACTTTTTTTATTCCGATCCATATCGACCACCCGCTTTTTTTGCTCATTTCTATCGTTGACTCCTGATGAATTATGATTGAATACTTTGTCATGTCCTCTGAACCCCCGTTTCAGAACATTTTTCCTGCGTCGATATTATCCAATTTGTTTGAGGCGACCTGGCACGTCCTGTCCTACGAAAGCACCTGTCACCATGATCTTACCATCCAATCCTCCTTTTTCGCTCGAACCTCAATAGCTGAAGTCGATGGCCGGCCGCATCGGCGCTGGCTTTCTGGGTGTCATCTCCGGCTCGGGCGCTCGATAATTGACCGGCTCCTCTCGCGCTGGGGCCGGCGTCCCATTACCATTGGACTTTTTCTCCAGATACAGCAGCGCCTGCCTCAGTTCTTCCGCCTTGGTCATCAACAAATTGATCTGCCGATTGAACATGGTATAGCAATACGTGCCGCTGAAATTCAGCAACAAACTAATAATCAGCCCGGTCAATGTCGTCACCAGCGCAATGCTCATCCCTCGCAAAATCGAAGGACCATCGAAATTGGCCGTGTAAAAGGTGACGAAAATGCCCCAGACCGTGCCTAATAGACCAAGAGCCCCTGCCGAGTCCGAAAGAAATCCATTCACCCGGGTAAATCGTTCGAACGTCTCGCGTTCGGCGGATAAGAAATGATTGATATCATCATTGATCGGCTGTGCCTGATTGGTCTTATCGAACGTGGCAATGATCTGATAGAACAACCGCGCGGCACGGCTGGAACTGCCATTGCGGCTGGAACGAACGACCTGAACCAAATTCCGAATGCCATTCGCCTGAATTTTGCCCTGAAGCAACGCCTGAGATCGCGTTCGATCACGATATTCGAACAACACCCGATGAACGTTAATCATAATCCCAGTACCAGTCAGCAATACAAACGGCCATAAAAACCAATCGTTCATCTTGATGATGTCCCAAGCCGTCAGCCGTTCTAGCTTGGATCCGGATTGCGACATTTGAGTGTTCGAAATCCCGTGTGGCATTGGCTTTTGTGGGACGGCCCCAACTTCCAGCCATAGCGCCCCAATCACCAGAAATACCAATGATAAAATGACACCCCCTCGACTCCACCAAACCGTCGTTCTTGTTCTGTTATTCTGAATCACTGTTATTCTCCTCTATTCATTTTTGATTCCATTTCTCTGCTGTTATCGCATTTTGAATTCACGGATTTAATTTTGAGGCATGGACCGCTTTCTCTGGGCTGAAGCGTAAGTAGACGGTACGACTGGTGCGCGAAATGGTGATGGGTATGGATTGAGCCAGCCGTTCCTGTCCAGTCAGCGATTTCACGACCAGATGACAGCTATACTGCCCGGGGGCAACCAGAACGCCCCATTCGTCCTTCCAATCCCATTCGATCACTTCCGGCAATCGCTCGATCCCTTTGAGGGTCCGTACCACTTCCTGTTTCTGGTTTTTAATGAACAAACTCCATTCTTTCACCTTCTTGATTTTGCCAGGCAACTCGAAATTGATTACCAATTTTTCATCTGAACATTTCGGCTTTTTACGCGATTGCGTCATTTGTCCTGGTTCAAAGCCTTCCAGTTTCAATTTTCCCGATGAATTCACTTTCGCGATCCCCACTTCATCTGCCTGGCAGATGCCGCTTTGTACCAGATATTGCTTCAGCGCCCGGGCATCGGCCAATGATCGCTCATCCGTTTGCAGAATCAGGCTTACCCCCGGATGCTCCTGAAGCCGCTGCTTAATCTCTTGCCCCAATCTCGCATAGCGCTGCTTTCGGATGGCATCCGTTTCGTACTGGTTCAACGGACCCGTGGGTATCACCAGCATATTCTGCGTCCCAGCATTGACATCTAAAAATTCGGGCACCAAGCCGCTGATGGAACTAATCTGCCAGGGATTCAATCCTGGGGACATGCTGCGCACCACCGTCTCCTCCTGGATGCGCATCGAATCGGTCGACAGCCGGATCGTCGGCTGACCAATATCCGGGCCCCGATCCAGTATCCGGGTGAAAACAATCTCGTGCGATCCCATCGAGACGCTGCTGAGCTCATCGGTTGGCAAGTCGACTCCATATTGCACACTATTATCCCGCGATAACTGGAACTGGGCTTCCACCTTGAACGGCATCGTGCTCTCGAACGACAACCGCACCAGCCCCAGCCGCTCCTGACGGGCTGTTATCGCTACGCCATATCGAACGTAATTGCCATCATGATGCAAGAGCAGGCTCGGCACAAATCGCCCCACCTGATAGCCAACCGCCGTGCTGATCTCCATCGGCAGGGGGGCACTGGTCTGCCGGCCCACGTCCGGCTGATTCACATGATCGAGGCCAATTCCCAGCGTCCAATTGCCTGGGTTGTAGAAGGCCCCCAGCCCTAAGTTCAAACTGGTCTTTGCCAGATTTCCTGCCAACAAAGGATCATTCAGATCGACCAGATGGAAATCTTCTCTGGCAAAGCCATAGCGACTGACGCCGAACTTCATCCCCACTGAAAAATTGCTGAGCACGCGCCGGCTCAGCAATAATGAGGCGGCAAACTCGGAATAAATCCCAGCCGAAAAATAGCGCAAGTCACAGCCAGCGCCCAAATCCAATGGAAGATAAAATGGAAAACTGGCGTTGATTCGGCTCTCGCGCATGGCAAAGCTTTGATCCGGCAGAAAACCAAAATGAAAAACCTTCAGCCCCACGGCTACCCGAGTGTATTGTGCGGAAATCACTGCCGGATTGATCTCCGACACCCAGGGATGGGTCATGTCCGCTGGGTGGTAGATATTAAATCCCTGTGCCAGACCGACTTCTACTGCCTGGCCTCCCAGCCCAATCAGATAGAAGAGCAGGAGATAAAATAATGGCTGTCTCTGTGCGGTGTTTCTCATGGTTCATTCTCTCGGTTTTTGACCCTGGCCCTTTTACCACGTTGTCTCCAACATGTCCGCCAGGGACGGGTTCAATCGTTTGGCCCTAAATTTCTTGCAAGCTTGGAACTATCTCACGCAACGGTGACGCCATTGGCTTGCTTGTTACCAGGACCGCCATTCACTTAAATTTTGTCCTTGATATGGTCCCAATTTGTCGTTCACGACGGCGCCAGGTCATCGCCTGGTTCCTTTCGTTGCTAACCTACTCTTTGCAAGATCAATACCAGATCCAAATCTGCGCCCTTCAACCATCATTTATGATAAATTGATAACATGTTTCGCCTCTGCTAAAGCAAAAAATTTCCGCCAATTAGCAGCAGCCTTGGTCAAGAACCATCGAAACGAGGCACCCACACCTTGAGGGGAGACGACACGAACAAGTCGCCCCTCAGCTCACAAATTTGAAAGTCGAATTACAAAATGGGGGCATTGGACGAGGAAATCAGAGAATTGGGAAGAAAGCAGTTGATCATGAAGGAGCCATTCACATGCATTCGCATTCGAGTATCATTTTTTAACTTTGTCGCAGATCATTTAACATTCTGCCTATTCATCGCCTTGGGATCATATGCCCACACCAAATAACCAGGCATGTCGCTTGGCGCAATGCTATTTCTGATAGCCGCAAATTACCAAAATGGGAAAGGAGCTGTCATTTCTGCAAAGAAGAAAATGACTTCCAATCCCCTTTTGAAGCCCATAAATCTTTCGTGAAAACATCTGAAAAATTCGCTGGCTCTATGGGTCATCCGGCTTTCCATAGGAATAAGCCTGCCATGATGCCTATTCTTCATTAATCGATTTCGCCAGATCTCCAAATAAAACGGCAGGAAGGATTCTATCCATTCCTGCCGTAAAATTATCCTACGAGCAAAAGTGCTCAAGCAAAATCGCCAATTGCGCGAATGATGCTGATTTCTCTCTTTTGCATCAATATGTCGGAAACGAAGCGTTGCCGAGAAAAATCACACCACCCGCGCGACGAAAAATGCGATGCCATGCACGATACAGATCTGAGAACCAGCATCTTCGGTCCATTTCCAACGTTCTTATGGATCCATTCAAGATAAGAAATTTCATTTTAGAATTTCAGCTTTCAAAAAATTGATACGCCCAAACTCGCGAAATTTGCAGCAAAGCAGTTTTGAGTGGACTCATTCTTCTTTCATCAAACCACCTTGATAGAAACTTATCCTAACGCAGCCACATTATGTTTGAAAATTATTGTGATCTTCCAGGTCGATTATGGCTTTAACCATTGATCCAGCCAGCCGATCACCGTTTCATGCCATAGAATCGAATTGTGCGGCTTTAGCACCCAATGATTTTCGTCCGGGAAGTACAGGAATTTGCTAGGGATGCCCAAGCGCTGCGCCGCCGTGAATGTCGAGATGCCCTGGGTCTCCACCACGCGAAAATCCAGCGCCCCATGGATCACTAAAATTGGGGTCTTCCAGTTTTTGACGAAATTGATGGGATTGTGCTTTTCATAGCCCTCGGGATTGGTCCAGGGCGTGCCCTCATGATCCCATTCTGGGAACCAGAGTTCCTCGGTATCGAAATAGGCCAGCCGTTCGTCCAAATTGCCATCATGGCTCACCAGGCATTTGAACGCCTCGTTCCAATTGCCGGCGATCCAGTTGATCATATAGCCGCCGAACGAAGCCCCTAAGGCGCCAACGCGTTCGCCATCCATCCAAGGATAACGCGCCAGCGCTGCGGCCAATCCTTTTTGCAGATCTACCAGCGGCTTGCCGCCCCAATCACCGCGAATGGCATCGGTGAAGGCCTGGCCATAGCCTGTGGAGCCATGAAAATCGACCATCACAGCCGCATAGCCAGCGCCGGCATAGGCCTGCGGGTTCCAGCGATAATGAAAATGATTGCCGAACGATCCCTGGGGACCGCCATGAATTAAGAACGCCACCGGATACTTTTTTCCAGGATCGAAATCCACTGGCTTTACCACATAACAATAGACCGTCTCATCGTTCCAGCCTTTGAAGGTGAACTGCTCATAATCGCCCATGCGTGCGCTGGCCAATTTCTCGGCATTGATCTGAGTAATCGGCTTGGCATCGCTGCCATCCGGGTTGATCGAATAGAGCTCCACCGGAGATTTCAAGTTGTCCAGAGCATACACGATCCTTTTTCCAGCCATAGCGAGCGAGCCCACCGTCCCATCTTTCACCACGATCCTCACGGCGCCAGTTTTTACATCGATGGCGAACAGCGAGGTCTGCCCCAAATTATCGGCGGTGGCGAAAATGGTCTTGCCGTCATTGGACCAACAGATGGATGACGGCGAGCGATCCCAACTTTCCGTCAGCACCCGCCTGGTGCCATCAACCCAATTGTACAGGACAATTCGAAATCGATCGGCTTCATAACCAGGACGAGCCATGGCCAGATAGGCCATGGTTTTGCCATCCGGCGAGAATGCCGGCTGCCTATCCCAGGCAGGGTTCGCTTCTGTCAAACATTTCGGCGGCTGGGAGCCATCCAGTGGAGCGTAGTACAGGTCAAAATTCGTGGACCAGGCCTCCTGGCGACCTACATCTTTGGTCGCAAACACAATTCCCTTGCCATCCGGGGTAAAGGTCAGTTCCTCAATGCCCCCAAACGGTTTCGAAGGCGCATCCGCGTCCATGTTCGCCATCACATCCACAGGTTCGCCGCCGCTAATGGGCATCACGAACCAATGCGATCGCCGGCCATCCTTCCAGGTATCCCAATGCCGAATGAACAGCCGATCGTACACTCGGCCGCTGGCCTTGCGATGTTCGATCTCATCCAGTCGCGCTTTGGTCTGCGAGGGCGATGCACCGACGAACACCTCCATCGTAAATGCAAGATGCTTGCTGTATGGCGATATTTTCAAATTGCTGACATCCAGCGGCAGGTCCGTAAACTGCCGCGCCTCTCCCCCATCGACGCTAATTCCCCAAACCTGGGATGAGCCAGAGCGGGTCGAGAGAAACCAGATATACTTGCCGCAGGATGACCATTGCGGATTGAAATCCCCAGCCGGATGCGACGTCAATTGCCGCAGATTTTTCCCGTCCACATCCACCAGCCATAAGTCGGTACGGCCCTTGTTGGCATCCAGGTCGGTCTTACGAAGTGTAAAGACAATCCATTTGCCATCTGGCGACACCTGCGGCTCGGAAATTCGATCCATCGCCAGCATATCGTGCACAGAAAACGGATGCGTTTCACTTGATAAAACAAATGAAAAATTTATGCCCAGAAAAAACAGAATCCCAATTCCAAGAAAAAATCGACGCATGGAAACCTCCTCGGTTTTTATCGATCATTATATTTTGGTTTAGAGACCGTTCATGAATCGTCTCTACACCATGATAAATTATTTTTCCATGACATGCATTTCCCTCAGCAGATATTCTGCCTCCCCAACCTTCTCGGTTATCCACAGCACATATCGGATATCCACCGCGATCGAGCGGCTATACGCTTCGCTCCAGGCGTAATCGTTGATGGTGGCTTCGAATGCCCGATCGAAATTGAGTCCGACCAATTCGCCACGGGCATTTAAAACCGGGCTGCCGGAATTTCCGCCCGTTGTGTCCATATTGTACAAAATCGCCACTGGCACGCTATTCAATTTCGGATGTTTGAAGCGACCGAAATCCTGGGCATGGATCAGATCGATCAGCTTCTGCGGTGCATCGAACGGCTCCTCTCCGGTCGTCTTCTCCAGAATGCCAGCCGTCGTGGTGATCGGCGCCGCGTAGATGGCATCCCGAGGCGAATAGCCGCGAATATAGCCATAGGTCAGCCGCAGCGTGCCATTGGCATCCGGGATAAAATCCTTGGCCAGAAAATCTTTCTTCACGTCGATCAGTTGGGCATACAGCTTGTCGATCGCACCCTGCCGGGCCCGGCTCTGCTCCTCCCGCTCTTTATACGTGGGATACAACTCCATTGCCAAACCAATGAACGGATCATTCATCTTTTTGATCTCCTCCGGCAGCCGCTGGAAACAGTCCGCCAGCGACTTCTCATCGATCATGCGCGTGCGCTGGTAAGCTTTCTCCAAAAAACGATCGATCGCCTGCTCCAGATTGTTCTTTTTTCCGATGAGCTTCTGGATCGCCGGGATTTGCTGGTCCGCTGGCAATTGTGCCGCCCGCAGCAGCATGGCTTTGAAAACGGCCCGATCAGTGGGCTCATAATATTCGCGCAGGTTTAAAAACAGCCGCTCTTTGGTCCGATCAAAATTGCGATCCATATAAGCACTGGCCCGCTCCAGGTCCTTCTTCTGGCGTTCGATGGATGCTTCGTAGATGGTGTAGGCATTGTTCAGCGGTGTGGAACTGCGCAACAGATACGTCAAAACCAGCTCTCGATCAGCCTGTCGCCGCATCTGCTGATAGATCGTTTCGATCTCACGCAGCAGATTGCCATATTTTGCCGCTCGTGCGGAATCCGCCTCGATGAACCGTTGCAATTCACGCTCTTCGGCCCGCTTTTTCTCCACCAGATTCAGCCGTCTCAGGCCGATCAGCTTGCCGCGATAGTTTTTCTCAACATTGGCCAGCGACTTGATGCGACCATCGTGCTTTAGTGCAATTGCCCGATCCTCGCGGCTGAGCCGCTGCATGAGCTCGATCTGCCATTGATACCATTGCACCACATACGGCATTCGGATCTCCTGCTCGTATGCCAGATAAAACGAGGTCTGATGCCGATAGGTTCGGCCCGGGTAGCCCAGGATGAACACAAAATCGCCCTCATTGACGCCCTCCGGCGCGATCTTCAAATAATTCTTCGGGCGATAGGGCACGTTATTTGGGGAATAATCCGCGGGCGGGCCATCCGGCGCCACGTAGGCCCGCAGGAACGAAAAATCGCCGGTGTGCCGCGGCCAGGTCCAATTATCTTCTTCGCCACCGAAATTGCCAATGCCCCGCGGGGGAGCATACACCAGTCGGATGTCTTTCAAATAGGTGTACAGAAACAGCACGTAACTTTTGCCGATGAACATCTCGGCCACCTCGGCCCGTTTGCCAGGATTAGCCCGTTCGGCCTCGGTAATGATCTCCTTGATCTTTTTTTCGATGGCTTTGCTGCGCTCAGCCAGATCCATCTGGTCCGTCACGGCGCTCAACACCTCAGCCGAAACGTCCCGATACGATTCTGTGATGCGCACGGTGAAGCCTTTGGCCGGATATTCCTCGGCTCTGCTTTTGGCCAGAAAGCCAACTTTGAGATAATCGTGCTCCGGGGTGCTGGCCGCCTGCACCGCACCGAAGGCAATGTGGTGATTGGTCAAGATCAACCCTTCGGCGGAGACAAACGAGCCGGTACCGCCGTCCACCTTGCAGATGGCATCCACCAAACTGACGCCGTCGGGATTGAAAATCTCCAGCGGCTCGAGCTGCAATCCTTTGGCTTTCAAATCCAATTTCTGGATTTCACTGATGGGGTACATGCCTTCGTCGGCACCAACCGCAGTGACAAAAACAAGCAAAATGAAAAGAACGAATGAAAGTAACTTGTGCATCATCAACACCTCATGATTTATTTGAAAGGCTCGAATTTAAGGCGTCAGCCTTTTATCCCGAACGGATTTATTAAGGCGTCAGCCTTTTATTCCGCTCCGGATTTAAGGCGTCAGCCTTTTATTTCCGGAGTTAAACCCTCAGCCTTTTATCCCGAGCGGATTTAAGGCGTTAGCCTTTTATTTCCGGAGCTAAGCCCTCAGCCTTTTATCCCGAACGGATTTATTAAGGCGTCAGCCCTTTATTCCTTTTATCCCGAACGGAGCTAAGCCCTCAGCCCTTTATCCAACCCAACCACAGCCAACCAATCCCGCTGCCCAGAAAATAATAGAGAAAATCAGACCAGACGAACGACGTGCCCAGCACAGTGGCGCCCAGAAAATAGCTTCGCAGCAATTCTAAAAACGCCGGATGCCACAGTTGCAGGAATTCCAGCAGGCACGTGACAATCAAAACGATCGTGGCAATTTTCCAGGGCGTGCTTTTGGGGAAAAATAGAAAAACAACCAGGCACCAGAAAATGACATAAAACATCCCACCCAGCGAGTCATTCACCCAGGTAGCGCCTGGCCCCTGATAGAATTTGCTGGCAAAGCCAATGGGGGTTATGATAAGAATGGACAGCAATGTTCGTTGGCGCTGATTCATGTTGAACGAGTAAAGCAAGTGGTTTACTGACCGGCGACCTATTTCCGTCTCTGACTCTCATCGCTCACCGTGATTTCCCCCTTGCGAAGGTTCTAAACCTTCGCAAGGGTTCCCCAGGGCTAAAGATTCTTAAAAAGATTGCCGAGCACCAGCAGGGCAAAACCAGCGGCAAGCACCCAGAAATCATAGGGCTTCAGTTGAATGAGTTTTACCACGTCCACGCGAATCAGAATCGCGAGGACACCAATAGCGAGTGCCACGAACCAGGTCAACACTTTGGGAGCGTTCATTCTCATCGCCTTATCCTCCAGTTAAAGAATATGGGTGGATAAAAGCCTTACGGCTTAATTCCAGGCCTTACGGCTTAATTCCAGTATCGCCCGTACATTTCTGCCGCTTCCATCATGGCGTTGATATTTTCGATGGGCGAGCCTGGCGGAATGTTGTTGCCGTCCTGCACGATAAATCCCCGAGACGGCGCCAGCTTTTCGATGACCCTTCGGGTCGCCTCCCGAACCTGCTCGGGCGTGCCCGAATGAATCAGCATGGGATTGACATTGCCGATCAACACCACTTTACCGCCCATAATCTGGCCAATCCGATCCAGATCCACCTCGTAGCCGAAGCCCTGGTACTCGTTGATCTTCAATTCATCTCGAAAAATCTCCAGCAGATGGTCGGTTCGACCGCACATGTGGAGGCTAAGATAGCCGTCGAAATGGAAGCGGAGCTTTTTCTCGAACGGCAGTACGATTTCGGAATAGGTTTCCGCCGATAGCCCAGCCGCCAGATCATCGGTCCAGGCGAAGTCTTTGGGAATCGGTAGCTTCTCCTCCTCCCAGCAAAAGTCGAGGTATTCGATCAGCTTGTCGGTCACAATGCGGAGCAATTCCCTGACAAAATCGGGCCGCTCATGGACAGCGGTGAACAGCTCGGTCTGTCCCATCAAATCGCCTGCCACGCCAAATGGCCCATCGGACGTGTGGGTGAGCGAGGGATTTTCGCCAGGATAGAAGATCGGGCCGCCCTGGAAGCGGACGGGATATTTTTCCGCCACGGCCATCATGGCGCGGCGATATTCCAATTGCCTGGCGTTCAATCCCGTATGCACGAAATCGATCTGCTCCAGCTTTTTCAAATCCGCTTCGGTTTTCACCCAGCCTTTTCCCACCCAGGGAATATCATCCTCGGGGAAGATCACCTCGCAGCCGAGACTGCCCGCCTCGAAGGTATTCTGAAAATCGGTCCAGGCGCCGACCCAGGCACCCGTGATGGAATAGGCATCGGTGCGGATATTTTCCATCAGCCATTTCTGCGCCAGAATCTGGGTGCGGAGCATGGTCTCGGGATCGCGGTAATAGTCTCGGAATTTCACCCCGACTTTGGGGATGAGAAAGCGATGGGCAATGGCAGGAATGACAGGCACCCGATCGGGCGTTTCAAAGCGTTTGGTTTGCTCCACCCGCTGCTTTCGGGCTGCGATTGTTTCGATAGGGATGGCGATTTCGATGACTGAGCTCACAAGTATCCTTTATCCTTTTCGAAGCCAGTTATATGGAGCATAATTCTAAGTTGACTTCTGGCAAGGTTTATTAAAAGCTATAAATTTAAAAAAAGTCGAATATGATCGCCTACTTCATTCATTGTTTCAGATTTTATCTCTCCAATTAATTTTATAAATCTTCCCTTATCAAAAGAGCTGATTTGGTGAATCTTTATAAGCGAATCGACCATTAAGCGATTTTGAGAATCGCAGGCTAAAAAGACATCAAGCTCTTTTTGTTTATCTATTTTGGAAGATATAGGAATCACAGTCAAAAGATTGCTACTTTCGATATATCGATCAGCCTGAACGATTAAAGCGGGTCTGACTTTTTATATTCGCTTCCAAAGCTCGGATCGAAATTCACCAACCAGATTTGACCATTGCCAAATTTTTTCATATTTCTTCCAGGTTCAAATAATAATTCAGTTCTTTCGGTGATAAAAAATCATCAGAGACGTCATGAACGCTTGACATTTCGATTTCATAATCAGATGCAGCGACGCCCTCTTTATCTTCGATGAGAACTACCACAAATCGGACATTTCGTTTGTTCCTGAATTCTTCGGGGCAGTATAGATGTCCATCTGGTAGTACCTGAGTTTCAAAACTTGCAATGTGCATATTGTTCGTCTTTGCTAATCAACTTCTTTTCACTATAGATCTGACAACAAAATAAAAAAAATTCAGGTAATTATCAAGCCAAAAATTAGATGACTCAATACCAGAAAAACCAGGTTTCTTCAAGACACATGATTTTTCTTTATCCACACGCATAACACTGTTAAACATTTTGCCCAACGGATTGATGAAGCCAACGGATAAATGATTTATTTCATCAAATCAAGACTTTCATTCATAAAATATCTAATGCAACACCACCCGCTTCTTCATTAGCGTACTCGAGACATGCTTTTATGTTTTCAACTGGAATTTTGAGGTATGCTTTTATAATATTATCTTGTTTTTCGTCTGTTGAAAGCAAACCCTAAATAATAAATACTGGGAGGCGGTTTCCTTGAATACAGGGTTTGCCACTGCAAATTTTAGGGTCAGAAGCAATACGTCTGGTTTTAAGTCGCATAATGAATTCTCCGATATCAAACATTTATATCAAGTATTTCAATTGCTTGTTTTACTGCTATCTCTATTCCATCGATAAAAGCTCCTTAAGAAAAATAAATAAATTTCTCTAAAAAAGCAAGCCCTTTCTCTATGGGGCAAATTGCCAATTTGCCCGACAGGCATTCTGAAATACCACTTGCTTCTCATTATATTTTTTATTATTTTCAGCTTGCATTTTTGCCAAATAATTTTTGCCAATCTTCGATAACAATGATCAATGAGTGTTCGAGATGGAAGGTCAAAATGGTCATTTTCGCCGGGCGGCGCTGGCGATAATCGCACTGACATTCTGGTGGGCTTTGGGCTATACCATTCCCGGCCGGGCACAATTCAAAGTCCCCAATATTGAACCCGAAGAGACCGTGCTGGATTTCAAGGCCTGGGAAGTCTTGCATCAACCGGTGTTTGGCTATAATCGGGTGCAGGGCCTGGTCGCTGGCCTGGATGTGGCGATCTATTGCCAGCGGCTCTGGCACATCAAGGTGCAGGGCAGCGTGAGCTACGGCTCCGAAGATCAGATGCGCTATCGGCTGGGCCTCCAGCGTTCGTTCATTAAAGCCAGTCCCCTGACCATTGGCGCCTATTATTATGATCAGGTGGCCAGCCTGGATGACTGGTATATCGGCAATTGGGAGAACAGCTTAGCCGCGCTCCTGTTCAAAGCAGATTTGAAGGATTTTTATGGTCAACAGGGCTGGCAATTTTTTGTGGATCAGAAATTGTGGCAGCAGCATACCATCCGCATCGAACTGAATCAACGCCAATACGAATCGCTGGCCCGAAGGAGCAATTGGTCGCTGTTCTATCGAGATAGAGAGTTTCGCGACAATCCCGCCGTGATCCCGGAGAAAGCCACGATTGCCAGATTGCTATGGGTGTTGGATTGGTTGGATACGGATCAGCTACCCAACCGTGGCTGGTGGATTGAGGGGATTGCCGAATATACGCGGGGCGATGAGATGACCACGGAGGGGCTGTTTCTTACGATTAAGCGCTGGATCCCGACGTTTGAAACCCAGCAACTGCAAATGAAGCTCATGCTGGGCGCGCGAAAGGGCTGTGGTCCGACCGCTGAGCAATATCTGATGGACCTGGGCGGCATTGGATCGCTGGCGGGCTATCCGGATAAGGAGTTCAAAAACGGCAATCGCCTGTTGTATGGGACGGCCCACTATTTGTTCAATCAGCAGTTTATGGGACGACGGCCCATCCGCTATCTTCCGTTCTCCAATCAATTCGTATTCGGCGTGTTCGTGGAGAGCGGCTGGCTCTGCTACGGTGGAAAAAATAGCCATCCCATCGACGATTTCGGTCGGCTCAAGATCAATGACTTCAAGACCGATGTGGGCATCAGTCTGCACCTGTCCGATGAGCTGGCCCGCATCGATGTAGCCAAACGGACCGATCGGGCGAAAGATGCCTGGCGAATTACCGTCCGCTTGATGCCCAGGTTTTAGTTCCATTATTCTGGGGCCCTAAGATCGCGAATTGCCCAATTATCCGAATTACGGGAATCGATGCTTTTACTGCCTCGCACAATTTGCTTCATTCGCGAAATTCGCGGTTGAAAAATTTATTATGGTGAACCGCGAATGTCGCTAATTTTACTAATTGCGCGAATGGTAAGTCTTGGGCTGAAAGGCCATTCATTTCTGCGACCTTTCGTTTGTGAGAGCAATTTATCTTTGCAGTAGCCGGGAACGAATTGCGTGATTGCGACTGTCGCTAATTTTACTAATTACGCGAATTACGAGTAGCGAAATAAATATATTTTTGCGTCTATCAGCTCTTAATCGTTTGGTTTTTTCGGGGCTGAACTGGTGAGAGGAATTACGGTAATTCATGGGAAGATCTTCGACGATGGGGAAACTGTGTTTTGTTATTTTATGGTTCATGTATTTTGTTTCGACCGCCATGGGTCAAATTTATATTAATGCTGAGGAATTGGATGAGGCGCAATGCAGCGACACGATCCGGTATGCAATCGCCAAAATCGAAATTATCGGCAATGATAAGACCCGGCCTGAGGTGATTCTGCGAGAGCTTCATTTCTCGGAAAAGCAAGTCGTTTCCCTCAGCGAACTGCTGGCCGCGCTCAAACGAGTGCAGAGCCTGTTGCTATTCAATCGGGTCAAATTTGACGTGGTTGGCAACGCGGAGAACAGCACATTGCTCATTACGGTCTATGAGCGATGGTACATTTTCCCGATCCCGCTGCTCTATCGCAATGAGCGTACCTGGAAAAAGATCTCCTACGGCGGCAAGTTGCTCTACTATAATTTCCTTGGCCGAAATATCCTGCTGAACCTGTCTGCGGCCTTCGGCTATAATCCGCAGCTCAGATTTTCTTACTATAATCCCTGGTTTCTTGGTGAGGCCAAGCTGTTCACCATGGTCAATTTATTCTTTAGCCGCATTCGCAGCCTGAGCCTGGGACTGAACGACTACGAAGACCGACGGTTGGGCATCGAATGGACCATTGGCAAGCGATTTGGGCATTATTTCTATACTGGGATGACGCTCAGCTACACAAGGCTCACCGCAGCGCCCGGCATCGGTTTGACGCTCTCTCCTTCGGGCACCGATTACCTGCCCTCTATCTTTTTGGGAATTCAATATGACAATCGCGACCTAAAAGAATATCCCCATCGAGGCTGGTGGGTGAGTTTATTTGGCAAGCATGTTGGTACGGGCGAAATAATCAATTACACCCGCTATGCTACCGATCTTCGGTGCTATTTGCCATTATCGCATCATCTCACGTTGGCGCTACGGGGCAGCGCCAATCTGTCCCATGGGACAATACCCAGCTATGATCGCGCATTTTTGGGCTATGAAGAGCGCGTTCGGGGACGGTATTATGAAATTTTTGAGGGCGAAAATTTCGCCTTTGCCGGGGCCGAATTGCGCTTCCCGGTGATGAAAATCCGCTATTTGGATGTAGAGCCGCTCATCGACCAAATGCGCCAATATTCCAGCAATCTAAAATTCGGCATCAGCGCTGGCCTGTTTTTCGACAATGGCGCGGTCTGGTATCAAAATCAACCGTTATCGATTCGGCGGGTGAAATCGGGCTTTGGCGCTGGTTTGCATTTTCATCTGCCCTATGTGGAGGTGTTTCGGGTGGAATGCGGGTTCGATAAGCAACTCAAAGCCCAGGCAATCGCCGATATCGAGGTAGCTTTTTAGATCGAGATGCGATCTTATCCCGCCAGCAGACGATGCCTTTGTCGAACCGGATCGTCCAAAAAGACATTTCGTATGATGAACTGACCGGAAAAGCCGCGAAAGCATAGGTTCTCAACCATGTTTTCTGCATCGCATCGCTGTTTTCGGTAGCCAATTGGCGTGTTTTTCGATTGCATGAAGCCATTTTCGAAATATAGATAGCATGGAAAGGCTTTGCCGTATCACTGCTATACCAGGCGTCTGGCGGCAATAGAAGTTGAACTTATGGGGCAGGCAATGCTGAGAAATCCATGGCCATTGGCGGCCGGATTCTCAAAAAACTGCCGCTTTGGTGCTACTCCCTGAGGCAGATGCCAATGGTTGATCATCGGACAGGCATGCTTTTGAATGAGATATAGGGGACTTCTACATCCACGGGAGTGACAACAGGAGATTGGTCGTTGATATTGCGGAACGCGACCCACACCAGGACAAAGATCATTTATGAAACATCGGGAGATCTTTTACACTCCGCCAGAAAATATCATGCAAGACCGGCTGCGGATCACTGGGGAGGAGCTGGCTCATTTAAGCCGTGTGGTGCGGAAGAGGGTGCGGGACGTGATCGAGGTAGTCGATGGTCGGGGCAACTGCTATACCGCTGTGCTGACGGAGATCACTCCCCGCTTTGCCGAGGCGGAGGTCCAAAAACGGAGTCGTTTCGTTGGCGAGCCGAACTTTCAGCTCACCTTGGCGCAGGCGGTCCCCAAGGGCAACCGCTTCGATTGGGTCATTGAAAAAGGAACGGAATTAGGGGTCGCCATTTTCATCCCGCTATTATGCCAGTACTCCATCGTCGAGCCGAGTGCACGCCGGCACGATCGCTGGAGAAAGATCGCTATAGCCGCCATGAAACAGTCGGTGCGCTCGGTTTTACCAGAGATCAAATCGCCCCAGAGCTTGAAGGAAGTGGTTCGATCCACTGGTATGATGCAATTGGGATTCATCGCCGAGAGCGGCCAAGGGGCTAAGAGCCTGTCCGAATTGGTTCAGGACCTGCGCGCCAGGTCTATGCCGTTGACATCGGCGATCCTGCTCATCGGTCCAGAAGGCGGGTTCTCCGACGAGGAACTGCAATTCGCCCTGAAGGCCGGGTATCATCGGTTTTCTTTGGGCCAGCGCAGATTGCGATCTGAGACCGCCGGGCTGGTCGCCACAGCGATCCTGATGGAATTGATCGGCGAATTGAGCTGAATCGGTCACCCAATCAAGCTCAGCAGCGTTGTTTCCATGCCGGCGCTGCTATCAAAATGCTAATCCGTTGACCTTATAGCTAATCCCCAAAGAGGCATTCTCCAAGAATTGTCCAGCTTTTGACGTATCCCGATCATAGATGAATTTGGTCAGCACATTCACGGCGATGTACTGGCTGATTTTGACGACGAAATTTTGCTCCCAATGGACATCCGTGTAGCGCCAATTTTGATGCGGATCTTTCTCTCTGGCAATGGATGAAACAAAGGCTTGAAATAGCTTCAGCCGCGCGTTCCATTGCACCCCGGGCTTGAGTTCCGTCTTCATCTCGGTGAGCCATTCGATCCCCCCATCAATTTTCATCGCCCGAGCCTCATCGCCGGTCCAGCGCTTCCTCAGTCGGCGATTACTGGCAATCAGCTCTTTGGCACTGCATCCCACCCGCGAGGTGATCTGAACGCCTTCCCGCTTGACCAGATTGTAGGCCAATCCAGCACTTTGGGTCATTTGCAGAGGATTGGCAAAGCGGGAGACCAATTCCTCGGTCTTTGGGTCATACCCGGCCTTGAACTGGGTGCTCAGCGACATTCCCAAATAGGGATCGATCAACCGATCTACGGTGAATTTGATCGTCGTATCGTAATCCAGAATATCGCTGGATTTTTCTGGGGCTTTCCAATGGCGCTGCTCCTGGACCGAAATCTGGCCGAACGAGCAAAGCAGTCGGTGGGTCCATTTGTATAAGTTTCTTTGATAAGTGACGTCGCTGATCGCTTGGATTTTCCACGTAAAGCTGGCTTTGCCACCGCCGCGCCAATTGCTGTTAAAGGATAATTGATTGGCATCCAGGCCCAACGACAGATTGGCCTGCCAATGCTTGGGCTTTGCGCTCCAATTGGGCTGATACCAGGCCACGCCCCAATTCCGATCGAAATGACCATAATCGACCCAATGATCATATCGGTACCGCTCAACCCCATTTTCCACGATCACATAGTCATAGCCATAGAGATTGTTGAAATAGGAAAGGTCCCAAATTGTGGCAATATTCTTCAAGGCCTGCAGGTCTGGAGCTATCGCCACAAGGATAAGAGCGTTGGGGTTGTTCGGATTGGGATAGACGTAGAATCCGGCCGCACCAGGGGCATAGCAATGGGAGTTCCCGAACTTCAGCCCGTGGGGAGCAACCTGAATGGGCAATTTCGGCGCCAAGATCTTCAAGTAACTATTGGCGGTTTCATTGCCAAATAGGATCAAATTCTCATCCAATTTTTGTTGTATCGCCAAGGTATCTGGCAGCAGAAGGTGGCTTAACTGATATCTCTGGTTAATCCAGACCGATTGCCGCGCCAGCTCATAGGTGAGCTGATTGTAGGTCTGATCTGGGTGCTGCGTGCTATAAATGATTTTGATCGGGCGATCAAAGATATTGGCCAGGGGGCCTCGAATCATCGAGGATTTCTGCAATGGCAATTCGGTGGCGGAGAGTAGCTTCCAGTGATGATTGACGAGAGAGAAAACTGGCGATGCCTGGTGTTTCTCAAATAGAAATGCATGGTTCGAATTGATCGTGATCCGCATTTGCCCAACGGCCATCGGAGGGAGCCGGTCGGACAGGATCTGGAATGCCGCCACATTCTGGCAACTGACGAAAATCTGATTTGAGTCGATTCTGGCTTCAATTACGCTCGGTTGGCGATAATCGAGCCGCGAAAGGATCGCGAGCCAGTATGCGGAAGATGGCCCGTGGCGTGCCGTCTGCACGGTCAGCTCAGTCGGCGTTAAATCCTTATGCTGTGCCTGAAACCATTGAAAATATCGGTCGCAAAATGGACTTTCGATCTTGGTGATGCTGGTATCGGCCAGGATGAGACTTTCCACATAGGCCCCGGCATCGGACAGGATTTCAAGGTTTCTCCCAATGGTTGCCCAGTTAGACTGGCGATCAATTAGACACATCGGCGTATAATTGAGATTCGACACCGATAGTTTTGGGGAGAAGCGTGGAAACAGCAACGTGGCGCTGGCGAAGCGATCGGGATAATGATGCGCCATTAGCACCGCTGCTTGAGCACCCAGCCCGTTGCCGGCGAGATGAATGTGACTTCGATCGATGCGATATTTCTGCATCGCATCCTCAATTGATTCGATGATCTCGATGAGACAGAGGTGTGAGAGCTCCGCTCCATAGAATTCCCCGGGGAAAATGGCAATAACCGGGGATGTCCACTGCGATAGGACGGGGGCCATGCGTCGGGCCGCTGCTTCAGGGCTTTCATTATCGTCATGGAGGTAAACATAGAGCGGATACGTGTGATCGGATTGGAACGCTTCTGGCAGGGCGACGAGATAGTGATTCACCGTCACAAGCCGAGCAGAACGATAGGCATGTTCCACCAAGCGAAACTCCCGATCGAAGAACACCGGCTTATTCATATAAAAATTCGGGATCTGATCGATCCGTTTTTGCGCCTGGTTCATAACGTTGTAATAATCAAATCCGCAGATAGCGGAATTCAATTGGAGGTGCAATCCCTCGATCCAATATTGGATCAGAAAGTTGGCCGATTGGTCGGCGCTTTTCAGTTCCCTGAGCACGCGCGCCTGGGTGGTCAGATATGCGATCTGTTCGATAATATGCTGTTTCGACCAGATGGCCAAATCGAATTGAAATACGGTTTTGCGATAAGCGACCTGCAACTTCAATGGGCCAGCTTTCAGTATGGCTGTGGGGATTTGAATTTTTGTCCAACTTTTTCGCGCAGCAGAGCAGGATTGATGGTACAGAACCTCATCGTGTTGCACCAGTCGATAGACAATGCCCCGCCGGAAGGAACGGGAATAGATCCAAAAAGCGAGGGTATCCTCAATCGAAAGAAACGACTGGGCCGGTAGCGCCTGGATTGCGGAATGGTCGGGATCGAATAAAAGCAAATTGGCGAATGGGAGGGTAAATTTTTTCATGGCAATGCCAGCAGTCCATTCCAGCCAGCCACGATGATTCGCCCCATCGTTATCGGAAACGACCAGGGAAACGCCAATATGCCTGCCAGGCTGAGGCATGGTCAGCCGGAGATAGGACCAGGGAACCATCACCTCATAGCGCATCGTATCGCCGCTTTGCACCATGGCGGCTGGAAACGGGTGGCGAACCAGGCCGGTCCCTTCGCTCGGATCAAATTCATAAACTACGGCGCCGCTATCTTGCCACGTCACCACAAATTCGTAATCATCATAACGATATTCGTTTTGGCTATTATCATCATCGATATCGAAGGCAAACTGAATGCAATCGTTCGCCCAGGCCTGATATCCAGCGAATGGAAAAGCACTGGAATCGTCCACGGTCGCGACCGACAAATAAATACCAGCCTCATCCCATGCCCACCAAAATTGCGCGCTGCAATCCCTAGGACCAGTCCAATCTTGATGCCAATATTTCGCAAACCGCTCCTGATCCAACCGAACCGACTGAAACTGGCTCCATTCATCGAACCATCCATCAATCACGATGTGGGCGATCGGAGCAATATAAAAGGATCCCTGGTTTGGATCAGGCCATTGACTGGCATGACACGGTTCGCCAATAATGATCACCAGCGAAGCCAAGAAAAGAACCACAGAACGGCAAGATGGCCCTCGTAACATGATGGAATTCCCTCTCAATCAATCGCAAACTTCAAATCGGTGTTCGTTACCGTTAAACTCGAATCAGCTTTCCATGATTTGGTTCAACTTTCAATAAAGATGTCTCTATACCCAGACTTGACATTCAACCGCGCTATTGGAATTTGGCAACAAGGAATTATGAGTGTCGGTTGCAAAATTTGGAATTCAATTCTCTCATGTCATTCCTGCGAATGCAAGATTCTCCTGAGCGGCGGCTATTTGGTTCAAATTTCAATGGACATGCCGCATGGGCAGACATGAGATTTTAGCCTATTATTGGGATTTTGGCACGAGAAATAGGTAATTAGGAAAGAGCGAAGCATGTCATGATGCAACAAGAGCATGTGCCTTGCTTGCGGCTTTCTTCGTCTCCAGCGCTGCCAGATCCGCAAAACGACAGCTATTCCTCCTTTGAGCCTCTCGGTTGACGGCGATTTCCTGCGGCCAAGCGTATCCTTAAAAGAAGGATAGATGCTCATCCATTCATGTGATTGACGCCAATGGCTTAGTGCCGGACGGGGGCTCGCCATGGCCCTTCTCTGCCAGACCGCGGAACGCGAACCGAACTGCTGGGAGGTGAATTTCTTGATGAATGGTGAGGCGGATTGCAGTACCAGAATTCAGGGTTCTAAACCAGGACGCACCCCAGGGATGGAGAGGATCATGCCGACAAAATGCTTTAAGCGATCGGCATGCCTCGCCAATATCACAGCTCGTCATCGTCGCCAAAAAATTGAATGACCCGGCGACGAGGCCAGTTTTTCCGTTTTGGGATAAAAATGATCAAAGCGATGCCAGCGACGAACCCGCCGATATGAGCCCACCAAGCGACTCCGCCCGCCGATTCAGCGGCCGCCAAAGCAACAGTGCCGCTGAAAAATTGAAATATGAACCATACGCCAAGAAAAACCACGGCTGGCAGCTCGATGAACCGAATAAAAAAGAAAAAAACAAACAGGGTAAGCACCCGAGCCTGCGGAAATGAGATGGTATAGGCTCCCATAACTCCGGCAATGGCCCCGCTGGCCCCGACCGTTGGTAATGACGAATGCGGATTGGTATAGACATGGGCGAATCCAGCAATCACACCGCACAACAAATAGAAGATCAAAAATCGAAAATGCCCCAATCGATCCTCCACATTGTCCCCAAAAATCCACAGAAACCACATGTTGCCAATAAAATGAAGCCATCCACCATGCAAAAATTGGGACGTCACGAACGGGAAATATCGCGCGATCGCTGACACTCCTCCCAGGTCACCCATATAAAAATACTGAGCTGGGATGAGCGCAAACGTATCCAGAAACTCTGGCAAATATTGTCCCAGGGACACTTCGTAGAGAAAAATCATTGCATTCACTATGATGATCATAATAGTCATCACAGGGAAAGAATGAGATGGATTGACATCGCGTAATGGGATCATAAACTGTCAGCTCAAGCGATAGATTTTATCGTCTTCTTTGGTGATGGTCACAGTTTTTCCAAAATGCAATGGAAAAACGTCCCAAAATTTTTTCGCATCGATCCGATAATCATATCGGGGTTTCTTTGGCCCGGTGCTCCACACTTCCACTGGCTCTAAAAACATCTCCAGCTCTTTTTCGCCAACCTTGAGCGTAAAAGGTTTGCCCACCTTCGGGAACAGATCCAATGCGTTTTTCAGGACCAGAATATAGCGCTCTCTCGCTTCTTCTGCCGATATTTTGCGTCGATATATATTTTCAGCCATAAGTCCTCCAGATGAAATATTGAAGACACCGTCTCAATTCTCCTGGAATATATAAAAGCCTGTGGCGAAAGTCAAGCGAATTTCCGAGTCACGCATTTCCGACAATAAAAAAATAGGAGCACGCCCTCCAGCAATCCCAAAAATCTCGCCCAGCTGGACGAAATGTCTTCCGATCATAAATAGCCGAGCGAATCCGTTTAGCTTTTTTATCAACAATTCGAAAGGAGGAGGTCGCTAAGGATTACCAATGAAAAAGCAATGGCGCATGGAGATGGCACCATGACATCCGAATGAAATTTCATCCGCCAATAAAAATCGGAATGGTAAGATCGTCTGAGTGCCGCTCTCCAGAATGGCGCTCAATGGGCTTCCAGCCAATTTCTGCCCACGCCGACATCCACTTTGATGGGCACCGATAGTTCAATCGCTTGTTCCATTTCATGGCGCACCAACTCCTTCATCCGATCGATTTCAGCGATGGGCACTTCAAAAACCAACTCGTCGTGCACCTGCATAATCATCTTGGATGCCAAGCGTTCGGCTTTGATCCGGCGAAAGATATTGATCATCGCCACTTTGATCAGATCGGCGGCTGTTCCTTGGATGGGCGTATTGATGGCGTTTCGCTCGGCAAATTCTCGAACCCGGCGATTGTCGCTGTGGATATCGGGCAAATAGCGCCGCCGGTTCAGCAGCGTGGTAACATAGCCGTTTTTCCGAGCGAACTCCTGGGTCTGCATCATGAACTCCTGGATCTTGGGATAACTGGCGAAGTAATTGATAATAAACATCTCTGCCTCTTCCTGGGAGATCTCCAGTCGACTGGCCAGCCCATAGGCGCCCATGCCGTACATAATGCCGAAATTCACCTCCTTGGCGCGACGCCGCATCTCATCGGTGACCTCCTCTGGGGCAACCTTGAACACCAGCGCCGCTGTCTCGCGATGAATGTCTTTCCCCTCCTGAAACGCTTTGATCAACATCGGATCTTGAGAAAGATGCGCCATGATACGCAGCTCGATCTGCGAATAATCCGCATCTAAAATCACATGCTGATCATCTGCTGGAATAAATGCCTCCCGAATTTTGCGGCCGAGCTCGGTCCGAATGGGGATATTTTGCAGGTTCGGATCGCTGGACGACAGCCGTCCCGTGGCTGCCACGGTCTGATTGTAGGAAGTATGCACCCGGCCAGTCTCTGGATTGATCAGCCGCGGCAGGGCATCGACATACGTGGATTTCAGCTTGCTCAATTGCCGATACTCCAGCAGTTCACGCGGGAGCTGGTGCTCCTTGGCCAATTCCTCAAGCACATCCACATCGGTCGACGGCCCGGTCTTGGTCTTCTTCTTCACTGGGAGGCCTAATTTCTTGAACAAAATATCCGCCAATTGCTTCGTGGAGTTGATGTTGAATCGCTGGCCTGCCAGTTGATAAATGTTTTCGATTAATTCATCGAGTCGTTGGGACAGCTCGCGGGACATTTTTTCCAGCAACGGGACATCAAGCGAAACCCCATTGCGCTCCATCTCCATGAGCACATGCACTAAGGGCATTTCCACGTCATCGAATAATTTTTTCAAATCATATTGGATCAACATCGGCTCGAGCACATGGCGCAACCGCTGGGTGTAATCAGCATCCTCACAGGCATACCGGCTCACCTCTTCGATCGGTACCTCTGCCATGGAGATCTGCTTTTTACCGACACCGATCAGCTCTTTAGTGGGGATTTTTTGGTAATTAAAATAGGTCAGCGCCAGCGCATCTAAATTGTGTTGCCGGAGCGATGGATTGACCACATAGCTGGCGATCATGGTATCGAAATCGACGCCACGAACCTCCACGCCCGCGCGAGATAGCACCAGCAAGTCGTATTTCACGTTTTGTCCGCTTTTCTTGATCGCCTCATCCTGAAAAATTGGCGCCAATTGACGAAGAACAGCCTGAAGCGGTAAGCCCCGAAATCGTTCAACCGAAAAGAGATCCGCACCCGATTTGGTTTTGACGCTGACGGTTGGTATGTAGTAAGCCTCTCCCTCTTTCCAACAAAACGACAGCCCAACGATTTCAGCCTTCATGGCATCTACATCGGTGGTCTCCAAGTCAAAAGTGAATTGAGAGCATGATTTCAGTTGCGCAACGAATTGGTCCAATTGTTCCTGGGTGGTAATGGTCGTGTATTTCACTTCGGAGGTCTTCTCGGTCGCAGTGAAGCGGTCCAGCAAGGAATTGAACTCCAATTCTTTCAGCAACTGAAAGGTGCGAACGCGATCCGGCTCATGGCGTTTTAGTGTCTCTAAGTCGATCTCCAAAGGCGTATGAGTATCCAGCGTGACCAATTGCCGGGACAGATATGCGAGTTCTCGGTTTTGCTCCAACTTATTGCGCAGGCTCTCACGACCGATTTGGTCCAGATGCTGATAGATCTGATCCAGGCTATCGAACTGCTGAAGCAATTCCAGCGCGGTCTTGGGGCCAATGCCCTCTACCCCGGGCACATTATCGGAACTATCGCCCATGAGGCTTAGGTAATCGATGATCTTAGACGGAGGCAGACCGATCTTTCGCACAACGCCTTCCTCATCCAGGACTTCGCTCTCCTTCCCGGCTCGGCCCGGATCATACACTTTGATGTTCGGGGACACCAATTGATAAAAATCCTTATCCGCAGTAACCAAATAGGTCTCGAAATTCTGCTGGGCCGCCTTGATGGCCAAACTGCCCATCACATCATCTGCCTCAAGGCCCGGGATCTCGATGATCGGTACCCGGAGGGCTTCCAGCACCTGTCGGATGCGCGGTAATTGCTCGCTCATTTCATCTGGCATTTTTTGGCGTGTGGCTTTATACTCGGGATATATTTTATGCCGAAACGTGGGTTCTGGCGTGTCGAAGACGGCGGCCAAATAATCGGGATGATGCTCATCGATGATTTTCAGCAGCGAGTTGAGAAAGCCGAAAATGGCGCTCGTGTTCTCGCCCCGCGAATTGATCAGCGGATTCTTCACAAAAGCGAAATAGGAACGATATGCCAGCGCTGATCCATCGATCAAAAAAAGCTTTTTGCGTTGCAATCTTCGGTTCCTTTCTCTTTAGTCTTTTTCAGTCCAAGGGAGTGATTCACGATTGACCGCTCAACAGGAGCGGCCTGGGACTGACCTCTCGCCACCAAATGTAACACAATTTTAGCAGAATGTCAATATTGAAATGAGAAAATACTGGCACCCAGTGCAGATCTCCAAAATTTCATGGCACAAAGCGTCTTTTTGATTGACTCTTGCAAAAATATTTATTATAATTTGCCATTCGCAACCGTTCAGGCCAGCGCCCTTTCGGCCAATTCGGCGGCGCGCGATGCCTGTCAATTAAATATGATGGCAATTGCATTTTTCGATGAATGCGATCATTGACTTTTTTTGCAAGTCCCCAGATCCCAAGGATCTCGCGCCCGCTTTGCGACGTAAAAACCTACCTTCGTGAAAAATAATTATGGCGCGGCAAAAACCGAAAGGATGGTTAGGCTTGGATTGCCGAACGGGATATTGGACGCTCAACGCGATCACATTCAAACGGAGGAGAACCTGCCAATGAATCAGGCACCGATACAACAGCAGATCAATATCGAATTGGGAGAAAAAGAGGCAGAGGGGATCTATTCAAATTTGGCGATCATCACCCATTCCCCAGCCGAGTTCATCATCGACTTCACCCGGATGCTTCCCGGCGTCCCCAAAACCCGCGTCTATGCCCGGGTCATTATGACTCCGCAACACGCCAAGTCACTGCTGCGCGCGCTGGAAGACAATATCAAAAAATATGAGTCGCAGTTCGGAGAAATAAAAATCTTGGGCGACGCGAAAAGCAAACCCCTGGGCTTTCACCCCCCAAGCGAAACCGATTCTGGTTCATCAACGACCTAATCGGACAGGCAGATCACGTTCTGGCGGTCACAAAGATTTGGTTGAACCACCAATCCTCATTGCATGATCGCCATTGGTATTATGCCAAAGATGCTGTTTTTTTTCGCTCTCGACCGAGAGCAAAATCGAAGCTCGGGTATTCCCCGATCCCTGAATCGAAATGACTCATTGAGAGGCTACTGACATCCCCATTCGGTCATTTCGAGAGGCAATTTTGTGGGGAAGTGCATATACAATCGGACTGAAAAGTACACGCTTCATTTTATCCCCTGCAAATTCAAAGGAGATGGTTTTTTAAGTGATGCGATGGTTTCTGGCATTGATCATCTTCAGTATATTTTTGCCCCAATGGGCTCTCTCTCAACCCGGCCAATCCGATAAAATTGGGCTGGGAGTCGAGATCGGTCACTGGCGTCCCAATGACTTGAGCGATGCTGTCGTCTTCACTCCAGCGCTCAAGTCCAAGAGTCAGCCCTATATCGGGATGATGCTGCTCATGCCGTGGCGATGGAGCATGACCTTCCGTGCCAGCCTTGGCTATTGGAATTACTGCAATGACGAGGCAACTCCCGCCACTCTGGCCGTTGAAATCACGTCGCTGCTGATCGATCTCAAATATTGCGTGCTTTCGGATGTGATGCTGATGCCTTATCTTAGCTATGGGATCGGCTGGTTTGCTGGCAAGTCGCTTCGGTCGCGACCGCGGCCATTGGACCTGGGCCACAGTGACGAGCTGGGCATCGGGGCCAATATCGGCACCGGCTTTGATTTTCGCTTCTCCCGCAGGTTGAATCTGGCTGCCGAATTCCGCTATCATTATATGAAATTTAAGCACACCGTGGCGTTCACTGATAACTACAGTGGCCCCAAAATCAGTATCGGATTTATCTATTGGTTTTGATACGATCCCTTTATGGGCTCAATAAGGGCTCCGTAATTCTGCGGCAGCAAAATTTTTTCTGCACGTCATTGTTTCGCCGTGGGAATGGACAAATAAAAAATCCAGCCCTGTTATTTAGGACTGGATTTTTTATTTAACCGGAATTGAACCTTGAATACGCTGTCGAAATTCAGAATGATGAGAAGCAATACCAAATGATCTTCTGGTGATGAACGAACCTTAATGATGCACATTGTAATAGGGCCCCTCGCGCGATAGGGCTCAAGAAATAGCGGAGGCCCATTGCCGTCGCGTCATCGCATCCGTTGCAGAAAGCATTTGCTCCGAATGAAAACTCAAGCCGCTTAAAGGTTGATTTTCTCGACCATTCGATGCTGCTCGACTTCGTTTTCGAAAACCGTGGCCACCCGATCGATTTCATGTGATTCTTCGTTAATTTTCTCTCTGAAATAGTCGGTGATGTAGTGGATAATAATGGAATGAACGCATTCCGTGATCCCCATATCGTCGATTGGTACATGAAGATTGAATTTGGCGATTTTTTTGAGCTTGCCGCCATTGAAGCCAGTCATTCCGACCGTGATCAGATGATGCTTATTGGCATAATCGATGGCGCGCAAGACATTGGGGCTATTGCCAGAGCCGCTGATGCCAATGGCGACATCTCCCGGATCAGCTAAATTTCTCAATTGTTCCACAAAAATCGAATCATAACCTTCATCATTGGCCAAGGCCAAGATATAAGGGGTATTATCTGTCAAGCTGATCGTCCGAAACCTTTTTATGTCTCTTTTCCCATTCAACGTGCCTTTGCCTAAATCCTCACAAAAATGCGAAGCGGTTGCCCCGCTGCCTCCATTGCCGAAAATGAAGATATGTTTGTTATTGTGATAGGCATATTCCAATATTTGAATAAATCTTTGATGGTCCTCGAGTCGAAGGGAATTACACGCTGCATACACCCGGTTGAAGTACTCTGTGATCATTTCCATTCGTATCTCCCCATGTTAAAGATAATTTTCGAACCATACTTTTCCAGGAAGAACGGAAATTCGCGGTAATCTTTCAGTGCTTCCCGAACTTGATTTTGCTTTTCCCGTGGACAGTATAACAATAAGAACCCTCCGCCACCGGCGCCAGAAATTTTTCCCCCGAGTGCGCCAGCATTGATTGCCTGTGTGTACATTTTGTCGATGTCCCCATTCGAAATCTGGCTGGCAAGTCCCTTTTTCAATTGCCAGCTCTGAGCCAAAATTATGCCGACCTCGTCGAACCGTCGCGCTTCGATGGCGGTGCGAATTTGCGCCGCCTGTTGCTTGATGCCACGTAGCAGCTCCATTTTGTTCCCAGTATTGGCCCGCTGCTCTTTGAGAATCGCATCGGCACTTCTGGTCTTGCCGGTAAAAAATAGCAATAAATTGGCTCCAAATCTCCTTCTCAAACTATTTTCCAACGCTACCTTCTCAACAATCACCCCCTCGTCCGGCTTGAAACGAAAAAAACGAATACCACCATAAGCGGCAATATATTGATCTTGCTTCCCGATCGGTTTGCCCAAAATATCAATTTCAATCTCGCAAGCCTCGCGTGCCAGTCGTTCCGCGGTCACCAATTCCCCCTGGTAGGCATAAAGCGCATTCAATAACCCCACCGTGACACTGCTGGAAGAGCCCAGACCCGACCCGCTGGAGGGAATATCCGCCAGCGTCGTGATCTCCACCCCTTTTTCCACCCCAGTCTTGCGCATCGCCTCGCGCACCAAATCATGTTCGATCTCATCTACCGAATCAACGATCTCTTTTTTGGAGTAGTTGATGTAAATTTTATCATCAAATCGCTCTTTGATGATGACAAATACATATTTGTCGATTGCAGAACTAATCACCCAGCCTTCTTCCTGACGATAAAAAGACGCTAAATCCGTCCCTCCCCCGGCCAGACTGATTCTCAATGGTGTCTGCGAAATAATCATCTCGTGCTATCCTCCAATTGACCCATTTGCCTTGCAACGCCAAGGCTGAAGTTTTCATCACAAAGCAAGGTTCGATTCATCTTGGCAGATGCTATCTTCTGTTCCCAAAGAGTCGTCCTGTAGGTGAATTCCCTCGGCATGGTCGCAATCGCGTGGTTTGCGCCTGCGCGCCATTCAAGGAAACCGGGTTGGTGAGGCCCCATCCAAGCTGAGCGCAGCGCCTGGGTCATTCGCGAAGGCTATGCTTTCGGCCAGTCCGATATTTAAATTCGATAGAATTACAGGAACTGATTCAACGAATCGTGCACGAAACTTATGCTTTAGGTCAGTTCGGTACTGCCAAACATCAGCCGCGGGTATTCCTTTCTGGCCCGCTCGTAATTTTCTACCGTGCCGATGTCAATAAAATATTCGCGGATGAGATAGCCCTTCATCTTGCCAACAAGCTGCGGCAAGACATCGTAGCCAAAATCGGATGGATAGCGATCCGGCAGGTAATGCCAAATCTGATGATTGACCACATACACACCCGCCCCTGCCAAATTGCTGTTCGGCTGATTCGGTTTTTCGATGAACTCGACAATCGTGCCATCCTCGCTCAGCTCTGCAATGCCACATTGCGAGGGATGAGGCGTTCGAAATAGGCCGATCGTTGCGATGGGACGTTGTCTTTGATGAAACTTGATCATGCGGGTCAAATTTAAATTGGTCAAATTATCCGCATAGCAGATCAAGAAATTCTGTTCCTGACAAACGAAATCGAAATTGTTGCGCACGGTGCCTGCGCTTCCCAATAGCTCCTCCTCGAAAACCGTATGAATTTTCACTTGAAATGAGTAGGTGTCGAGGAATTTGAAGATCAAATCGGGCAGATGATGGAGATTAATCATCACTTCATCGATATGATGCCGCTCAAATAATTTGATCCAATGATAGAGCAGCGGTTTTCCCGCAATCGGCACCAGGCATTTTGGTATTTTGTCGGTGATGGGGCGCAGTCGTGACCCAACCCCGGCTGCCAATAGAAATGCTTTCATGCACCCTAACAACTTTGTTAAACAATAAGGTTGGTCGCTTTTGCACCTATTGAAATATCAGAATCAATTCACCAGCTCAAGCAAGCGCTCCCAGCCGTGCATTCCTGGAATAAGTTTTCTGCGTCGATCGCACCACGTTGAGGGCTTTCATGGTAGACCACGCATGATCCAGGACATTGTCAATCTCCGGCAATTGCTTGAGCCAGTCAATATACGCGCGAATACTATCCTCCACCGTGTGGATCGGTCGCCAACCAATGGATTTTAACCTAGAAATGTCTGAAAAAATATGACGCGTATCACCAAATCGATACTGTCCGGTGATCATGGGCGTTATATTTTTGTTAAAAATATTCGCCACCAACTGAGCAAACTCCAAAACGGTGTAACATTTCCCGCCCCCAACATTGAAGATCTGATAGTCAGCCTCGGGAGAATCGAGCACCTTCAGGTTCGCCTGAACTACATCAAAAATATTGACGAAATCGCGGACCTGCTGGCCATCCTCATACACTGGCGGCTGGCGATCCAAAAATAGGCTGAGACAAAAAATGCGGCAGGCCCCAGAATAAGCATTGTAAATTGACTGCCTCGGCCCCTGCACAATAGAATAGCGCAGACAGACCGTTGGGATCCGATAGCGTTTGCCCAAATTTATGCTGAGCTGTTCCTGCAAGTATTTCGACAACGCGTACTGATTCTGAGGATTCACCCGCTTCTCATTGGTCCACATCGCCTGAAGCGCCGTCCCACAATCGATACAGCGATGGTTCCAATCCCCTTTCTCCAATTGCTGCTGCGATCGGATATCAGGAAATTTAATGCGATTGCATCGGGGACAACGATACTTGCCCTCACCATATACGGCCTGAGATGAAGCAACAATCACCTTTTTTATCGGAAGCTTGTGCTCCACGATCAATTCATATAACAGCGCTGTGCTGACGCTATTGACATGGACGAAGGTGCTGAAATCGGGAAGATAATCCTGATAGGCAGCAAAATGGTACACCACATCGATCCCCCTTAGCGCCTTCAGCCAATCCTCCTTATTGCGCACATCGCCCAATTGAAATTCGGCCTCTTTGGGCACGTAATTCGGCATTCCTTTCGCATGAACGGGCTTTGATAGATTGTCCAAAATGCGAACAAAATATCCGCGAGCTAAAAGTGCGTCCACAGTGTGAGATCCGATAAAACCAGCACCGCCAGTCACTAAACAATTCATCTTCATCACTCTCATTCATGATTCAAAACCAAAGCATTGTTATTTCTATCCGCGTGACTCCATGAGCAACCATGGCGCTGTCCCCCCCATCTGCCGATCACCGAGATCAATATCCCCCAAGTGAGTTTCCCCCCTCCTGCGGCGCAGCTCAATAGCGCCATCCCACTCCCAAATCCAGATGCAATTTAATCGTAACATCCCAGCCCTGGTGACTTTTTCCCCTTTGATGCTCTGCATTATCCATGCTGGTATACCCAACACGACCCTCCAGCAAGGCATAACTGCTGGGGTGATAGCGGAATAATAGCGTCAGCCGAGACGAGGATTCCACAATGCCATAAGGGAACGGCTCATGGTAGCCCTGTGCCACGGTATATTTTAACCACGGGGTATCCCACCGCGACAAAACCGATCCGGTTCCCTGACGGATGCGGTCCCATTGCACCCCGATTTGCCATCCCGGCCGCAGCCACTGGCTAGCGCTGAAATGCCAGCGATCGAAATTATTGCCGAGCGCATAACCAATAGGCCGATTGAAGTGGACGAATTTCTCCCACTCCTGCCAGGAATTGTAGGTTCGATTGGCGATGCGGACATATTCCAGGCCAATCAGACTGCCCGGGATCCCCAGTACAGCACCGTGCTGCGCCCCGACGATGAATCCAAATTCGTTCGGCTCCAGATCGATGGGAATCTTCTTTTCCAATTGATAATCGTCCACCAGGAATTCACCATAAAGTTCCCAATGGGGCCAGGGAAAGTAATCGAAATCCAAATAAAGGAATCCGTTGCCATCCGTTCCGCCGCCATTCAACAGCTCGCCATGATAATACAACACAGGATTATGATACTTGAGCTCCCAAGGGGCATCGGGCCCACCGTATAGCAAAGCCTCGGTGACCCCAATGAACAACTTATCTCTGATGCTGATGGTTATCCCATGGGCTGAAAGGTATCGATTGGCCCTACGGGTGCTATATTTTTTGACCAAGGAGTCCGATAAATTCCATTTCTCCAATTGGGCAGCAATCACGTAAAATCTCAACCCCTTGTACTGGAAATTCACCGAAAACTGATCGAACGGCTGGGCATGATCCGAGAACAACAATCTCCCTGTTTTGCCACTGCCCCAATTTAAAAAATCCCTGCCAATTGTGCATTCCAATTCGTATGAATTGGTAGACCGATCAAAGAGCCGGAAACGCAAATAGGCCTGTTCGGTATAGCCAGCAAAGCCGCGCCAGCGTTTTCCAGGATAGAGAGGATCGTCCAACAATGATTGGTCAAGCCGAACACCATTGTAACATGTCAGCCGATCCTTCCAATGAACGCCTGCCTGGCTTCGCAATTGTGTGAAGTATCGGGTTTCGCTGCCATCGTGAACGATGGATTCATCCAGCCATACGCCAGTCCTAAAAGCCAATGGGCGTTCATCATCGGCCTTTCGGCCGCGACCGAGAAACTCGCAGGATAACAAATCGATGAGCTTTTGATCCCTCGCTGAAACCTTCATTTCGCCCTTGGCAAGCTGCTGGTGAAATAGCGCCAGGGAATTCACCAGCTCCGACTCTGTATATGGCTGTCGAATCGGCTGAAGCGATGTGAGATAGCCAGCCAGCCGCAGTTCATGCAAATAAGCATACGCCCAATGATAGGTGGGAATGGTAGCGTTGGTTTGTGCAAGACAAATGACGCCGATACATTCGGATAACAGAGATAAAAGGAGGAGATGGAATTTCATAGCTCAGAAAATGTGTGTCAGCCCCTGGCAAATTTTGAAAGCGGGCATCATGATGACCAGAGCACCATCAAAATTATTCTTTTCTGGAGATATTGAAAAATAGGATCATCATCCAATGATCTATGCGTGGAATGCTGAATATCCCCGGGGGATTCGGTAGCCACAGAATTATTTTTGGGAGGATCACAAAAATATCTTTATTATCGATGGTTCTGCTTTTGGAACAGAAGGCGTGACCCAATAAACTGCCATGCGATTTGAGCTTCAACATCGGCTAAATTTTTTCTGCGGAAACTGGGAGGTCGAATGGCTTTGTAGCACCATTCCCAACAAATTTATGCTTGAGAACCTGAAAAACGAAATATGGATTGGTGGTCAAATACCGCTTCCACAAATTCTTTGGATCCTGAAGCATCCGATAGATCCACTCGAAGCCGTGCCGCAAAAACGACGGAGTCTCCTTGCGAATGCCGGCAAACACATCGAAACTTCCACCAACACCCAGCATCACTGGGGCCTGGATTTTCGCCCGATTGTTATGGATGAAATACTCTTGCCGCGGCACCCCCATGGCTACTAACACGATATTGGCCTGGCTTTGATTGATTTGATCGACGATCCCACGATCATCCGAAAAATAGCCATGATGCCAGCCAGCGACCAGTTGTTCACCATACCGGTGTTTGATATTGACCACCATTTGGTTTAAAACCTCTGGCCTGGCCCCTAGAAAAAAGAAAGAAAAGCCGCAGCTTTCACCGACTTCCAACAGTTTTCGCATTAGCATAATTCCACCGATATGCTCTGCCAGCGGCTGATTTAGCTTTTTCGATGCCCAAACAAAGGCATATTCGGGAATAACGATCTCGGCCTGGCGCATGATTTGCGCCAGCAATCGGTCCCGTCGCACCTGATAAAACTTGTTGGCGTTGATAGCCAGAACGTGCGTCTTTATCCCATTGGCAATGGCCTGACTGATCCGCTGGATAACTTGATCGCTGGTCAAATTATCCACCGGAAAACCCAATATTTCGATCCTGCTATTCATCCCAATTCGCTAAAAGATATGTAAATGCATAAAACATCCAGGCCTGAGACCACCGGATGTAGGGAATTTTGCTTTTAAAAAATCGCGATTGCTTGTAATAAAAATAGCCTCGTTTTTCATCCCATAAGATATTCAGGACATGCTGAACCATCCGCTCCACTCGAGTGCGATAGTCAGGAATATAGCGGCGCAATGCCAAAAAGCTGATAATCGCCTGCGCAAAGCAATGCACATCCAGGGGATACACACGGACATCGGAATATTTTGGCAATAAATTAGGTGTAAAATGTTGCCGGAGATGAAAATCAAGACCTTTCTGCAAAACTGGCTCGAACTGGCTATCCCCACAGTATTGTTGATAGTGATGAAGCGCCAGCAGGTTATAGCCAGTATGAAAATTATCTACCCATTGATGATGCCCTCGATTGCCATAAGCCCAGGCGCCATCTTCCCGCTGCAACGACGCCGAGTAGCGAACCACCTTTTCCGCCAGGTTTTTATACGAGCTTTGGCCAGTCACATCATACAGCCGCGATAAATAAGCAGCGCCCACCAAATTCACATTATGAATAACGGCCTTTTCCCCGGGAATATAGCCAAAGCAAATACGCTCGGGCTCCTCAACCAGAATCAAATGGCGTAGCATGAATTCCGCAACCTGTTCCGCCTGCACCAGAAATTCTTTTTCGCTACTGCTCTCATATAAATCCAACAGCGCCTGCCCAGCAAACACCGAACAGATCATGTTCGGCTTGAATTTCGGCACGTTGAAAGCCAGCGCCTGCCAATCGAAATTATATCCCCAGCATAGACCTTCATAATTTTTCGACCTGAGTTCTATCAACCGCTGATACAATCGCCGAGCCTCAGCGGGATAAGCTTGATCCTGAACGCGACGGCCGAGCCGCAACAAACCACAAATGAACAGCGCCAATGCCTTGGGATTATCGCCCTTCGGCACCTGACAGAGACGACGAAAATTGATCGGCGATTTCCGAAACCACTGGATCCACGCCAATCGAAAATATTTATTGCGGTGAAAAGGCAGTTTCTGAAACAGCCGACTGTTCAATCCATCCAATACATCCCAGCCCTGGAAATTTACGCTCTTTAAATAATCGTAATGCTTGAAAATGATGTCGGCTATTACTGTCTGATCTGCCATGCAAGGTCGTTAAGCGATTGGATGATTAGGGAATTAGTGCCTGAACGAAAACCGCAAATTTTGGGTGCGGCTGTCATTGCGAGCGAAGCGAAGCAATCTCTTAGCTTTTTGTGATTCAACGAGATTGCTTCGGCAAAAAACGAAAAATATGGCTTTTCCTTCAAAGACGAATGAGTGCGCTCCCTTTCTCATTCCAGGAGAGGGGGTTAAGGGATAAGGTCTGATATGGCAATGTTTGATAATATCGTTTCAGTTGCAAATTATGGTGTTCTCGTTCAAGCACAAATGAGGTGATTAAGTAATGGGGGATTGGTGAATTCACCTTCGCGAAATTCATTTAATTTGCTAAATTCGCGGTCTCATTGAGTTCACCTGTCATTTCGATCGATTTCCCGCGACGAATCGATTCGATGATTTTAAACGGCAACAAGCTCGACAAATAAATCTCCTGAAACGGAATGGGCGCTGAACTGCCATGCTTCACCGCATCCAGAAATGCCTTTACTTCCTGACGATGCCCCTTGTCCTGGTTCGATAACTTGTACCGCTTTTTTTTCTTGCCATAAATCGTCAGCTCTTTGAAATCGTTCAGAATTGCCGTCACTCCGCTCCCATAAACCTCTAAATATTCCTTGGCCAATTCCTTGCTCCCATTGGCGAAATAACTGACCGTCGCTATCGAGCCATTCTGAAATTTCAAATTAATCACCAGCGTGTCCTGGGTCTGCTGCGCCGAATCCATGGCGTAGGCCGAGACCATGATTGGCTGACTGTTCGCCAGATATTGGCATAGATCCAAAAAATGACAGACCTCGCCGATAATGCGCCCGCCGCCCACTTCCAGATCCTGGGTCCAATGATCCCTCGGAATAAAACCGGCGTTGATCCGATAATTGATCGCCACCGGCGCTGTGGTGATATGCTCCCTTAGCTTCTGGATCAGAGGGGCAAAACGCCGATTGAAACCAACCATGAGGATAGTGGATTTGGACAATTGAGCATCAGATACCGGATGATTCATGTCCTTCGGCGAGTGATCACTGTTCACTGCCCACTGATCACTGTTCACTGTCGACTGAGAATATACCTCAACCACCCGCTTTAACTGATCTTCAGATAGCGCCAGTGGCTTCTCCACAAACACATGCTTCCCATGCTCCAATGCCCTGATGACATATTCCGCATGACTATCATGCCGCGTTGCGATGAAGACCGTGTTGATCTCGTCATTCTGGTAAATATCCGCTGCATCACCGCTGGCAAACGCGAACCCATAGCGATCGGCCACGGTGCGGCTCTCATTGCCCGCTGCCGTCGCCACGCCGATCAAGGCGGCGTGATCGTAATTCTTGACATTTGGCAGCAAATGCGTCTGGGCAAACGAACCGGCGCCAATGAACCCAATTTTCACCTCTGCTGGGCTCCGGTGGTTACTGGATAGAACCACCCGCTTCTGGATCTCCCGCTCCGGATGATATTTCAACACGATGCCTAAAAACGGCTCGCTCTTCTTCAAGATCAAATCATACGCCCGAGGCGCCTCATCGAAATCGAACTCATGAGTGGTCAGATGATCCACTTTGATCTTGCCCTGAGCCAGCAACTGCAAAAACGCCGCCATATTGCGCTTCTCGGTCCAGCGGACATACGCGTAGGGATAATCCCTCCCCTTTTGCTCGTACTCGGGATCATACCGTCCTGGACCGTAGGAGCAGGACATCCGCAAATCCAGTTCCTTTTTAAAATAATTTTCCCGCGAAAACCCGGTGGGCACCGCCCCGACGATGATCACCTTCCCCTTCTTTCGCGCCAGGCGACCGGCCAATTCGATCGGGTCGAGACTGTTGGTTCCCGCCGTGATAATCACCGCATCAACACCCTGTCCCGCCGTTTGTTCAGCAATGCTGTACTCCAATCCTGCGTCGCTCCGCTGGAACGCCTCATCCGCGCCGCTTAATCTCGCCCGTTCCACGGCCCAGGGATCGATATCGATGCCGAACACCTGTACCCCACTGGCTTTCAGCATTTGTACCGTCAACTGTCCCAGCAATCCCAGACCGATCACCGCACAGGACTCGCCCAGCCGCACATCCGCCTGCCGAATGCCCTGCAATGCAATCGCACCCAGCGTGGTATACGCCGCCGCGGAAAGAGGAACGTTCTCCGGCACCGGCACGCATAAATTCACCGGCATCGAGACCACCTCCGCATGATTGGCAATATCCTGCCCGGCGCACGCCACAAAATCCCCAATTTTGAATTCAGTTATTTCTTTGCCGATTTCGATAACTTCTCCAGCGCAACTATAACCCAGCGGCGCCCAGGCATCCAGCTTGTTCATCACCTTGCGGTAGGTGTTGAGCAAGCCCTCTTTCTTTACCGTATCGAGCACCTGCTTCACCTGCTCCGGCTTCTCTTTGGCCTTGCCGAGATAACCTTTGCGGGCCGTGGTCACCTTGCTGCCCTCGGTGCCAGCACTGATGAGCGAATAATGAACTCTGACCAGAATATTTTTAGGATTCAACGTCGGAAACGGCACTTCCAACAATTTCATTTCGCCGGTTTTGAGGTTTTGGGTGAGTTGGAGCATTAAGTACCTGACCTTACAAATTTTTTAATGACCATTTCGCTGTGATATGATCATTTGAGTAAATTACATTCTCTCCTTAAAGGGCCTCTATAAAAACTCTGGCGCCTTGTACTATAAACATTCTGTCCCTATTGAAACAGGGATGATTGCTTTAAAGAACCAAAGAAAGTTGACAGAAGGATCACTCTGTAGTTATATCCACGGCGTTTCGTCTATTTCAATTTTGTGAGGATTCAATGTTTCTATTTGCGAAACCTAAGATAACGTCGAGTCCGTTTAGGCACCAATTACTGGTGGTGCCATTCACATTTTTTAAAACGAATAAGGGTAATTGCTATTAATAAACTTCAAATACCACAAGATGAGATAAGCGAAATTTCTATAATCTGTGGTCTTAGCCAATTCAATCCCGTAGGGATGAGATGTGAATAGCTATCATCGCCACCCAAAATGTGGAGTCCCTTTAGGGACGAAACTTGGAAGTGGATAATTACTTTGGTTCGAAAGCAACAATTTCATTTCGCCGGTTTTGAGGTTTTGGGTGAATTGGAGAACAAAGTATATCTATTTGAAGAAGGTTCTAAACCATATTTCCGTTGTTAATATTTGCCAAATCAGGTGAGCATTATCTTCCTTGCCCGCTCGATCCAGTTGAATTTTTGTCTTCACATAGTCAGGATTGTATAGTCCCCGTGTTTTAATCGATTCATAAGAAAGATATTCGTCGATCATCTCTTTTAATGGTCCTCGAATCCACGACCGTAGAGGCGTGCCAAAAGACGCTTTCGGTCGATAAACGATTTCTCTCGGCAGATATTTTTCCGCTACTTTTTTTAGCAGGTATTTTTGCTGGTTTCCTCGGATTCGCAAATGCGGCGGCAATAAAAACATAAATTCAACGATATTGTGATCCGTCAGCGGGGGACGCGATTCGACACTGGCTGCCATGCTCGCTTTATCTGCGTAGGTTAAATTATGTTCAGGCAAAAATACCAGCGTATCATTTAAACACATTTGCGTGAGATAGGATAACCGGTTGCCATTGAAATTCCCGACTTGCGATTTGAAAAAATGCGTTTCCCAATAAGAGGGGCCGTTCTGAAAGATTCTCTGATATTCGTTGGGGTTGAGCGATAGATCAGAAGATAGAAAACGCTCGATTTTCGGCAGCGAGGCAAACGATAGGAATCTTTTCGCCCATCGGACGGAGCGAAACCCAGATCCGGCTGATGCAACTGGTATATGTTCAGCAAGCTTGATTGCTGATGCTTGCAATAACTTGGGTACCCGCTTTTGATAACTTTCTGCCTTTAAACAAGCCAGGTGCTTCCGATAGCCGCCAAATATCTCATCGCCGCCGACCCCATTCAGCAAAACATAAATTCCGTTTTCACGAGCGGCTTTTGAAATAAGATAGGTGTTGATCGCCGCCGCATCTGCCAAGGGCTCATCCAGATGCCAGATAATTTTGGGCAATAAATCGACAATATCCGGCTCAATCTCGAACTCGTGATGATCAAACCCAAAGTGATTGGCGATTTTTCGGGCATAAAAACTATCATCCCCCATGCTCTCGAATTTTTGGTCTTCCTGCCGAAATTTGATAGTAAACGTCTTGATCGTTTTGTTGGTGTGCCTTGCCATTAGCGCGCATATTAAAGATGAATCAATCCCCCCACTCAAAAATGCGCCTACCGGCACATCGGCAATCATTTGCAGCTCAACTGCATCAAAGAGCAGTTGCTCGAGCTGAGCCTCTGCATCCTGATCACCGATTGAATTCTCAATCGGATGTAATTTCCAGTACGGCTGAATTCTTAATTGCCCATCTTTAAATACTAAATAATGACCCGGCGGCAACTTATAAATATTCTTAAAACCGGTCAATGGAGAAATTTGAAAACGGGTCGGGGTATGCAACGCAACATCATCTGGCTCAGTCTGGACCAATCCGCTTTTCAATATCGCTTTAATCTCGGAGGAAAAAATAAGTTTGTCATCTTTATGATAATAATAAAACGGCTTGATGCCAATCCGATCCCGAGCCGCAAACAACTCTTTGGTTGTTTTATTATAAACAGCAAAGGCGAACATGCCGTTGAACTTCGCCAGCGAATTTATCCCCCAGCTTGCCACGGCCTTTAAAATGACTTCGGTATCACTGGCAGACCGAAAACGGCAGCCCGATTTGATCAACTCCGCTCGAATTTGCCGATAATTGTACAGCTCGCCGTTATACGTTATCCACAATTCCTCCTTTTCATCTGCCATTGGTTGATGCCCGGATGGCGACAAATCAATGATGGCTAATCGCCGCTGCCCGAGCCCGACGTGATGGTTCTCGAACCATTTAACCCCAGCGTCGTCTGGCCCTCGATGTGCCATCACTTCGGTCATCTGGCTGAGCACATTCAAATCCCCGCAATTGATGAGTCCAGTAATTCCGCACATATGTTAACCATTGGTGGCAAGCGTTTTATTGAAAACTTCGATCATCTTATTTATATGATGTTCTTTGGTATAATAATTTTTATATCGTTCATACGCCTTCAGGCCCATGCGGATTCTCTGATCGGGATTAATGATGAGAAACTCAATTGCTTTTGCGAATTCTTCTGGGTTCTGGTTATTAACTAATATGCCGGTTTCATTATTGTGAACTACATCAGAAATAGCACCAACACCATCAATGGCAATGACAACATTTCCTGCTGCCATCGATTCCAGAATAACCAATGGCAAGCCATCATTCATGCTGGGGTAAACAAGAACATCCGAAGTCGCTAAAAGATCGATCTTTTTTTCATCATAAACAGGACCCAAAAACTGGATATTACTTTGCAGCCGCTCGGTTTCAATAATTTGCTCGATTTCATTTCTTATTTTTTCCTGGCTCTCATTGAATACCGGGTCAAAAGCCCAATTGCCAGCAATTTTCATCTGAATTTGTGGAAATTTCTTTTTTGCCAGCGCCAGCGCCTGCACGGCAATGTGAATCCCTTTGAATTTCAGTAAATTTCCTAAAAAATATAAGACGGGTAAGCCTGACTTATCATATTTTCCATTGATATCGATATGAAGATCTATCCCATTGGGAACGACATCGATCTCCTGTTCATCATGCCAGCGTGAAAAAATATACTTGAGCGAATTGCCAAGAACAATCGTCCGATCCACCCTTTTCTGAGTGACATCAATAAATCTTTTTAAGAACCAATTGGAGCGCAAATAAAAATTGTAAAAATCTGCTCCATGCAAATGTTGAATGATTTTGGCCCTGGAGAAAATTTTTGACATGATGATAAAAAGGCCATCTCGCCAATAGGCAGGACCCTGGGCAGGACATAAATAAGTAAGCTTAGGTTTAAAATCTAGGCATAGAGATAAAAGTTCAGCCAAATTTTTAATTCCAATAAAAATATTAATTATATCAAATTTGCCAAGATTATCCAGGTCATTTCTATAATCACTGGTATTTAGATGTCTTATCTTAAAAATATCTTTGATTCTTGAGCTAAGGAGATCACTTAGATATATATTTGAGCCATGGAAGGGAGGGGGCATGGAACCAATGACTACGAGCTTTTTTCCTCTTTTATTTTTCATTGTTATTTTTTTAATTTTTCAGCAACAATAAAAACTGAAGTACCCCAATCGGGAAATAGATAATTAAATAGTTTTGCAATCAAACCGTTGCCGATGTTTATATTATAATTTAATATTTTGTAATTATGTTTTTTGAACCACTTTTTATAAGAAACCGGACAAGATAGATGAACAACATCATCGTCACTACGCTCAAATTTAATTTGTCCATACTCCATTCTTGGAAAAACATAAAGAAAATACGATTTGCGCGAAAGTAGTAATTTGATGGGTAAAAATAAGCTCCTTAAAATACCAATTAATACATCTATTATGCTTTCAAATTGCCAATAACGTCCTTTGCTCGCAATCTGGTAGTATAGCGCATGAATAGGTGCAGTAATTGTTAACCAATTAGGTGCTAAAATAATAATTTTCCCGCCGATTTTAAGTACTCGATTAATCTCTAATAAAGTTTCATCGACATTAATAAGGTGTTCAAACACATTGAGGGAACAAACAACGTCAAAATAATTGTCAGGGTAAGGAAGTAATTCTCCATTGTATCTTGATAACTTGGGACCATTAATCGGCATCTGTTCTAATTGCTTTTGTAGATCAGCATCTGACCAAAGATCAATGCCCTCTACCTGCAAACCATGACAACGAAGGGCATAAGGAAGCTGCCATGTTCCAGATCCAAAATCCAATACTAATTCATTGGATTTAGCATATTGTTTTACAATGCGTGCATAATTTTCAAATTTTATATTGCTACTATACTTTGAATAAGAATCTGGTCTATTATTATATAAAATACTTAATGCAGAAGCCACATGCTTAAAGTCTTCATTATTTCTAAGGAATTTCGGATTCATCTCGCATTCTCTTCTTATATTGCTTTTTTAATTATATCAACCCCTTTGCTCACTGGCCATTGCTCTGCTGTTTGACGAGCAGCGCGTCCCATTTGAAAAGAAAGCTTTGGATCAGTTAATAATTTTATCATATGTTCTGCAAGCTGGTTTACATCCCCTGCTCTATGAATAAATCCATTTGCCCCTGGCTCTACACGATCCAAAACTGATCCTGAAACATCAGAACCCAATATTGGTAATCCCGCTGCCATTGCTTCTAAAACCGCAACTGGGAACGGATCATTTTGTGAAGGATGTACAAAAGCATTTGACATTATAAGTAAATCTTTGAGCCGTTTGGGTTCCTGCCATCCCAGTATTTCCACTTCATTAGCAATATTATTTGAAAAAGATAATCCCTCTAATGATGCACGCTCTGGGCCATCTCCTATAATGAGGTATCGAAAAGGAACATCTATTTTTCTTTTAACAATGGACAATGCTTTAATTGCTATATCATATCGCTTTCGGTAAACCAGCTGTCCGCTGGATACAAAAATAAAGGGATTTTTTAAGGAAAACTTCTGATTTTCGCTTGAGAAATTTTTAGAGTAACTAAGATCTACAAAAAAAGGCATATTCTTTATTTTGTTAGGTGAACAACCAAGCATAGTCATTGATCTTACTCCGGGTCTTCCTGTTGACATTACGACATCTGCATACCTAAAAATTAAACGGTATAAAATACGCCGTATCAATGAATGCCATAGTGGATATGGCTTATCATATTTTGATAATTCTATAATACGAGAATTTAAAGAATCATTTTTTTCATAACGTACGTTTGGTGTATCACTCCAGAAAAGAAATCTTCTTTTGAGTAAGATCATTAACAATAAGATGAATTTAACAGTCAATCCTGGCCAACCAACCAGCACAAATATTGAGTATTTCTCCTTAATCACTCGCCAGACCAATTCATAATCAATATACAAGCTTGATCGACCATCTTGATAAAAACGATTCTTATATCCTTGACCTAATTTGGTTTGCCATGGATGAGAAGCAAGCACAGAAAAGCGATAATGCACAGTTAAATCTATTTCGGGATCATTTGCCAAGGCCTGAAAAAGTATATCGTTATAGGGGGTTGGTTGCCAGGCTAACCAATGAATTTTATATGAGTAAGCCATTAGTCATAACCTCATAAAGACTCATTATTTAATGTTAGATTTTTTATAATATAATCATCACCAAAATAGCATTTATTTTCAGAACCGGGAAATTAATTTCTAATCTAAACGACAAAAAACTCATTTAGCTATCAATTTTAAATTCCTCTCATATTCAACATAAATTAAGCCATACATAGTCCATATAATTGTGGTAATTCGAGTCACAGAGAACCAGTCATCAAAAATAGAAACTCCAAGAAGAAAGAGCGTTATCACTTGCGCTGAAAATGCCAGGTTTCTCATGTTTAAGTCAGGACTTTTGTGTTTTACTATTTTAATAATTGCATACATCTTAGCATATATTAATAGATATATCAATAGCGCTGGCATACCTAATTCAAACAGCAAAGAAAAATATGAAGAAGAGGGATTAATTGCTGTGCTACTTCCTATTCCAAAAGCGGAAGAATTAATTGATTCAAGGTAAAAGCTTACAAAATATTTATAGCTAAGTTCGCTGGGTATCATTCGATTAACATAGCTGCCTGCCACATCAACATTTTTATTAAGTTCAATGGGTAAAGAAATAAACTGTAAATAAGCTCGACTGATAAAAGTAGCAGGTCCTGTCCCAATAAAAATCGCTTGCGGTTTTTCTTTCA